>Ga0179591_1272641_pt1 | contig 19416 bp, 22 predicted proteins | sample CZOMad2_1_08_16f_FD_182891 | JGI IMG/M metagenome (GOLD analysis project Ga0179591, IMG submission 182891) | Vadose zone soil fungal communities from Angelo Coast Range Reserve, California, USA - CZOMad2_1_08_16fungal (PacBio error correction) | ecosystem: Environmental > Terrestrial > Soil >... | reverse complement strand
CCCAGGACCTTTTTTTCGTGCAGAAACTCACGCCATTTCTTTTTCCCCCCCTACCCTCCCAATCAAATGCATGCCCCCCTTGCCTTTCCAGGTGGCCTCACGCCCCAGCCACGGGCACCTTTCGCCATCTGCAACTTTTCTTGCTTCCTGCTCCGCCAACGCGCCTTTTTCTTTCCCAAGGCATTGCCCGGTTTTCGGCTAAAGTGTTCTGCTCCGGGGAGTAGGCAAGAATCTTCTCCCAGCTAGCGACTCAGATCCTCTCCTGTTCGTCGTTCCGCTTCCCCCCCAGCCACCAGGATCCCTTCTCCTGGAGGACAATACATCGTTTTCACTGGCAGGACGATTCCTCAAGTAAAGGAGGCTGTTTCTTTCGCGCGGTGCCACCATCCTATGTCCAATTTCCCCCCCCCCTTTTCCGATCAGATAAGGCTCTCCTCTCTCCCCTTGGACCAGCTACCAAGTGATTATTTGCCGATCGCCGGATTCAAGGATCTATCGACTTCCCCCCCTTATGCTGAAACCCTCGGGAGGGATCTTTTTTCTTTTCTTTTTTTTTGAGAAGCGTCCAGATGGCGGAAACTAGCCGCTGTTCTTTTTTGTCCTTCCAGGAAATTAGTCCTCCTCCTCCTGGATATGGTTGACCCTGCATCACCCGTGAAGCGGGCGATCGAAGGAAATCCCTAGACCCGAGTTCAGAAGATTCTCCGGGACTAGCCAGGACAACTCCCTTTTTTCTTGACACAACCTCTCCCCCAAGCGCCTGACAGGCCCGACCGAGGACTACCTTTTCATCTCGACTTGGCTTTTTTCCTTCTTCCCGTGACCTCTCTTGCCTAGCCAGTGATCTTCTCCTGATTGGAGGTCTGGGGGTCAGGGCGAAGAATGCGAGTTCAGCTCCTTCCTTTGGTGCCCGAGGACCTTTTCTCCGAGACGGAAGATGGAGTTTTTTTTTGGAAGCCGGCGACGGACTAATTTGTAAGATGAAGAGGTGAGGGAGAGGACCCTCGTGACTATCGGCTCGGCTTTCTTCCCCCTCCCCCACCAGCCTCGCTCTGTTTTTTCTTTTTCCCTTGCAATCTCAACGAAAGCGCGGATTCTTCGAGGTAGACGTCTTTTCCCTTGTCGCAGAGCCTTTTCCCCCCCCCCCTTCTGGAATTCACTTTTTCTTTGCGGAATCTGGGACGTGGACGGTTTTTCTTTTCTTCTTGGCCAGTAATCCGCATTTCTCGGCCCCCCCCCGGGCCCCAGGAGCCAGCCACAGCCATTCCTCACCATTCTGCCCCAGTCTCCCCTTCCCCCCAAGCGTATGTCTTTTCTCCCTTCTCCCCAAGCACCCAATCCCGGGACCCGTTTGCCCTCCACCTTTTTCCTTCCCTATACTCCAACAAACTGTCTCTTTTTTCCCCCTAGTTAAGCTAGCGGTCGCATTTGGTGGCTCCTTTCGACAACTAACAGTTTCCCGTGGGGCCCCGGCATCGAGCGAGAAGGCATCTTTATCCTCGGCGCTTAAGTCAAAGCGCCCCTTCCCCCCGCCGAGATCGTTCTCCTTTCTCCCCTCGCGATTCACGTGTCGGCGGAGCTGTTTCCGATGAACCTTTCTCGAGGGGGGAGTGTCCCGCCCTCCATAGGCCTTTTTTCCCTCAGCCGAACAAATTCTCCCCCCCCTTCCTCCCCCTCCGCTCTATGCGTCCATCCCCCAGGTTCCATTCCGTCCCGGACCATCGTGGATCCTCTTGGACCCCTCAGACTTTACCCCCCCCTCTTTTCGACGGCCTCTTACTGCTCTTCCCTCTTCTCTTTTGAGCTAAAACTCGCGGCATGTGTGACTTCGTCCACGGGCTCGAGTGCCCTCCCCCCCCCGATTGGCTCGACCACGCGCGTCCTCGCCGGCTCTCTACGAGCGCAGAACTTTTACGTCGCCAACCCCCCCTTCTGATGTTCAACGTACGCCTCCCGACGACGAAGGGTTGACCCGCAGATGCCACGAATCAAAGGTGCGTGAAAGGTCCTCCCCCCCCCTCTCCGGTAATTCTTTTCTTCCCCCCTCTTAAGAGATGGCGGTTTCTCCGAACGGTGAAGACGACGTGTCTGGCCGTCTTTCCCCTTTTGGAAGGAGTCTTCTTTTCTCCACTGTGGAAGCTCCTCCTTTCTGGCTGGTCACTTGTTGAATTGGCCCACCGAAGCTCCCAAAGATGCCGCACTAGGTGCTGAGATTTGCCACAGCCCCTCCCCTTCTTTTAGGCAGGTGCCATGACCTTTCTTCGAGGTACCTAGACGTTTCATGATTTCCGACGCTTCCCCCTCTTTGTCAAACTGCCCCAACGCCGCAATAATACTGTCCTGGCGTGCTTTTATTTTTCTTACTAGAACACTCCCTCCCTCTTCCCTCAGAAATAACAACTCTCCGAGGGGCCACCCCCCCCCCCCCCTTTCAGGTACATCACCCCGAACTTTCACTGGCAGGACTTTCCCCCCTCAAGTGTTGTTTTTGAGAGACCCCTGAAAGTCTTGATCCCCCCCCTTCGTGTTGCTCTTCCCTTTTCTAAGGCTTTGTGAACTCGGGATTCTCTTTTGTTTTCCTTCGATCTCTCCCCTTCCTCCCATTCTTGGTTTAGTGAGCTCTTTTCGCACAAGGATCAATTGAGTTAGTAAGTATCCTTGACGTTTGAAGTTCTTTCCCCCCTTTCCTCCGCGTATATAATCTCGAACGCGTGACACCCTCCGTTCCTTATTGACTCCCCTGAGGGGTCCCAAGGTCTGAGCCTTTTCCAAACAGAAACACAGCTCTTATTTTTGGGCAGCTTTCTCTTCTTCCGGATGGCAGGCAATTCCATTGCCCCCGTCAAATGTTTTGTCAACAAATTTCCCTCTCTTTCAACTCACGGAGCTAGGCCAAGATTGGAACCGTTTGGTCCGGTCTCTCTATTGTTAGGCTTTTCCCCACTCTTCTAAGTATTCCTCCACGTTAGACGGTCCCCCCGCCGCCAGGAATGCGTTCGATTGCGCTTCTACTGCCGCACCGCTCTCCCGTGCGATATGATTCCTCTTTCCAGATTCTCTTCCCGGGTTTCCTCTTTCTCCTCCCCCCTTCCGTTGAACATCCGCGCCTTTTTCTTCCCAGAAAGTACCATTTCCCTTTTACGAAGGTCATTGTTCCCGCGTGAGGGTTTCCCCTCGCATCGGATTGTTTTTTTCTTAAGAGGTCGAGGACCGAACCGAACCCCTCAGTCCAAGGATTCCGGAGTGGTTATTCGCCCCACCTTCTGCGTCTCGAAGCTCCATTCCTGGCTTCCTTCATACAGCGTTCTTTTTACAGAACTTCTTTTTCCTTGGTTGATGGCACCGGCCTAGAGATTCTTTTAGGAGCCCGTCTTGACATTTTTCGAGAGAAAGCCCCTTCCCACCCCCGTTTTTTTTAGTGCAATCTGCCCCATCTCTTAAGACGCCGAATTCTTCTTCGTCCGGATTCCCCCCTTTGACGTCCTCGCCCTACTTTCTTGCAGCAGACTCTCCTTAGCGCTTGCCCCCGGAGGTCCGGGGAAGTGCGTTCTTCCCTTCTTCCCCTACCCCCCTCCCAAGATAGCTTTTCCCCTCTTTTCTTCAGGACGGCGCTTTTTGGTGGGATCGGAGGTTCTTCTTCCTTTTCTTCAGGGTTTCCCCCGGTCGGGCAACTGGTCTTGGGATGTACTAGAACTTTCTTCCCTTTTCTCTTGGCTGTTTCTTTCCCGCGGCAGCAGGTCTTTTTTCCTGAGAATGGCCCCCTCACTTTGGCAGAATTGTTTGACACGAGCCTGGTCGCGGACCCCCTTTTCGGACAGGGTTCTTTTTCATCACAGATTCGACTGTATTCCCCTTTCTTCTTTTGCATTCCCGAGCATTGCCCCATTGTGGAAGGATCTGCCGCATCTAGGGCCTCTCTGCAAACCGAAGGCCTAATGAAGAGGAGGAAGTCGATTTCGTTCCCCACCACAGATTTGATCCCCCTCTTTAGTCTTGTTGGCTTTTTTCCCTTTCAGAGCGATAGGAATCGGCTTTTTTCTTTTCCCTCTCCCTCACCTCTCATCCTACACTTTCAATTTCCTCGTCGTCGTCCCTCCCTCTTAAGTATCTCCCAACTCATGTAGTAAAAGTTCCCCCCTCTTGCAACAGACTGCTACCCCTTTTCTTCTCTCTTTAGCCCTTCCTTACTGCTCACGTACGTCATCCTTCCTCTCCTCTGCGCATGGTCTCCTCCCCAATCGGCCTTCTATGATATAGTGCGAACCCTGCTCCGGGGGGGGGGGTGGTCCTTTCTTTTCCTGTTTTCTTTGGAGTCCTTTTCCCCCCGCTTGATTTTTATGAGTTTTTTTTCCCTAGCTGTGGTACCTGACTTCTGTCCGGCTATTCTCATATCGGCTTAGAACCTCCTTCTCATTCTCGAGCGCCCCCCCCCCTCCCCTTCTGCTCGAGGTCGATTCTTTTTCGTAATGCTTTGAATCGGCCTGTTCAATATTGACCCTCGGGGTGTCCAGCTCCCCCTTCCCTGCTGAAGCCTTTCCCCCGTTTGATGCGCTTCTCTTTCTTTTTCCCTTCCGTTTTCTCGGCTGGTCTCGGCGCCGTCACAATCTACTTTGGTAAACGGGTGAGCTTGGCTCTCCTATCGCCACAAGGGTTTCCTCCTTCTGGATGGTGTGTTCACCGCCGACCACCCTGCGCCTCATAATTGAATGCTCTTTTTCCCCAGCGTGGACCTTTTTGGAATTTATGTCTTTTTTTCTTTTTTCCCCCTATTAAGGGGTGGATTTTCTGGTTCTTCTTCTGCGGAACTGTTCTTTCTCAACGGACATCTTCTTCTTTGTTGCACCTAAACGTTTGTCCCCCTCCTATGAGGAAGAATTACTTTTTCAGCGCCCGTTGGCCGTGGAATGCCTATGAGTCTGGTTGCGGCCTCCCCCCGAGCCTTTTCGATGGAGACCTTTTTTCTCTGACCAGTGGTGAGTTCGTGCGCCTGAAGCGCCGTCTTTTCCGTTTCCAAATGCCCTCCCTTTTTCTTCTTGAACGCCCTGACGGTTTCCTTTTTGCAGCCGGGAATGGTCTCCTTCCTGGGAGCAGGGAGATGTGAAGCGGGCGGGGTCCTTAGGTAAGGCCTTGTGTCTTTCTTTTTTATCCCTGTTTCTTTCTCTTAGATTTCCAAGGCGTTTCCTAAAGACTCTGGTTCTCTCAAAGCATGTCCTTTCTTCGGGCTTGAGCGCACTTTTTCAGCTATGGACTGTTGGCCCTCACCGTACAGTCTCCTTTTTTCCTTTGTGGGACTCCGGATGTTCAGTCATGGGGCGGGCATCCGGGTCCCTAAGATCGAATACTTATGAACTCTTTCCTCCTTTCGAGATTAACAGCGAAAGCTCCTTTCTTTCTTTCCGGCTGGCACCGTAATTCTAAAGTCATGCATGGTTTCCTTGGACTGGCCGTTCCGTTGTGCATCCCAAGGGGTACTGGGGGTCCTTTTTCAGTAAGTTATCGGCTTTCTGGTTGCTTCCCAGGCTGGATACGCTCCCCTCCTACAGTTGTGTTTTGATCTGAGTCTCTCCTAACCGCCACAGTCTTCTCTTCCCCTTTTCTTTTTGATCCCAGAAGTACCCCAAGTACCTCCCCCTGCCAGGTCGCCGCTTCCCCACCTGATCCGTTAACGCTACGGCCAGCCGCCATGTCCTTCTTATCTCGATTTCACTTTCTCCCCTCATATTTCGATCTTTCCTTCTCCCATTGCGCCCGTGGCTGTCGGAACTCCCTTTTTCTTCCTGTGTCGAGCGGACGGTGTGTCCGTCGTGTCACAGTTTCTCCCAAAAAAAAAGGGTGGGGGTTTCCCCCCTCTCTTCGACGCATCCCTCCCTAAGTCTTCGCTTTTCCTAGACAAACCGTTTTATTCACCAGAGTCCCAGGTCTCGCCCACCTTTTTTCCTAGCTACGTTTTCCCTCCTCACATTCTCCTTGCGTTCTTTTCTGCCAACGCAGGCCCGTAGGGCTCCCCTTTTTTTTCCTTTTGGAAAGACCTCCTTTATCAGCCGGCGGCCTTCCAGGGGGCATTTTTTCCAAGAGGAGCCACCTTTCTTTCCCTTCTCCCCTTCAACTTATGTTCAAAGCGCAAAAGCGGTTTTTCCCTCCATGGCACGGCTACGGGCCTAAGTGAAGGGCTGCTTTCCTCCAGAGGACGGTGTTTTTCCACTTTGCCCACCCGATAGCGACTTTCTCTTTCCAGTTAAGGAAGCCTCCCTCCCCCCCCCCCCCCTCAGCCAAAAACTTTGATATGTTCCCGCAACGGCCATCCTTGGACTTGTAGCCTCCCTCATTCCCAGTCAGTCACTTTCAGGGTGCAGTCGGCGGCCCGACCATACGATGTCCCCAGGGCCCAGGGCCCTTTCTCTGTCAAGCATACACGTGGACCTCTTTGCCAGAGCTTGTATCCTCTCTCTTTTACTGCGGCCACGGATTCTCGCAGTCCTGCAGGCGCCTCTTGGGAGGAAGAGGAGCGCTCCTCCCTTGCAAGTCTTTCATAATCGAAGATGTTCTTTCTTTTTCAGGCAAGTTTTCCTGTCAAGCAGCAGTTAGAGCTGGACCCCCCCCCCCCCCCTTCCCTCGTTCCTAGCGGAGCTTCTCTGCAGGCCAGCGGACTCGCTCGTCCGAAGCCGATATATTCCATATACTTTGCCCCAGTCCCTCGCAAGCCCCCAAAGCGCCCAACGGCCCCCTACGAGCCCTCATGGGGTCGCCTCTTTTTCCTCTGTCCTTGGAGCCTCCCCCCCGGAGCGCCTTCTCCTTTTTTTTTTTTGCCGCAGGATTTGGAGAATTTTTTTCATGCGAAGAAAGCCTTTGGAGCGGCTTCTTTCCTCTTCCTGGACGGACTTTTTAAGAGGAGGCTTTTTTTTTTTTTTCCTCCCGGCGACGAAGTTTGACGGGAAATGCAGAAGTGGTTTTCCAGATTGATTTCAGTGCCTATTTTTCTTCCGGCGCCCTCCCCCCCTTTCGTTCGAGTCAAATCTTTTTTTTTTTTTTCCCCCTGAAAATTCGAACTTGTCCTTCGAGGTAGACGTCGTTTCCTGCCGGTAGTCTCATCTTTTTTCTTGCCTTCCACTGACGTTCTTGATTCAATGGGAATCGTCTTCTTCCTTCTTGGCCTTGGACCGGGTTTCTGGGCTTGTTCACCGCGACATAATTCGGCCATTCTCCCTGAGCATGCCACAGCCCTTTCTCCCTTCCTTGCCCCCAGGAGCCCCTTCCTCTTTCTACGATGCTTAGGTCTCACGCGGGTTCGTTTTACCCTGCCAGGGTCAACCAAAAACTGTTCTTCTCCCCCTTTGTCAGCTAGAGGTTTCCTTTTTTTCAATCATGATCCGACCCCCCTTCCTCCCCCTCGCAATCCGGCCCACAGCGCGAAGGTCCCTCGCTCTCCCTCCCTCGAGCCCCTCCCTCCCTCCTTTGCATAGGACGTGTCTCTTTTTCATTATTTTGACACGTGAAGTCTTGATGGACGATGCACTTTTCCCTTTCCAAGACTTTGTTCTCGACTATGAGCTGCCCCCCTTTTTGGCGACGAAATTGAGCCGCCGCAACCCCTTGACCGGGTGACATCCTCTTCCCTTCGTGGATCTCTCCTGAGACCGCTGGATCCCTTTCCCCTATTGACCTTAATGTTGCGCGCATTATCTCTTTCCTTGTATGGTCGAGCTACCCTCTGTCATGTTTCCCTTTGAGACGAAGCTTCCCTTCCCTCTTTGTTCCAAGCCGACTCTCACATCAAGCGTGTGCACGTTCCTGAGCCTATACGAGAATAATCCTGTCGGGGACTCTCCCCCTCCTCCCGCAGGATGGTCAACTCTTTCCTTTCCCTCCAGGACGACACGGTGCCCGCAGCAGATACGGTGCGTCAAGGGGTCCCTTCCCTTCCTTTGCGGCATTCCTGGAGGCGTTTTTTTTCCTTCCTTACGAGAGGGCGCTTTTCTTTGATCCGACCACCGGGACGTCCCCAGAGGGCCGTCCCCCCTTGCTTGAGGACTTTCCGCACAACATGTGTCCTCGTCCCAGGTGCTTCGTTGGGCTTGCCCCTCTCTGTGAAACCCCCCTTCTGGCTCGCTGTGCCTGTCGCGCAACTCGCATCCCCCGGCCCCTGGAACTCCTTTCAGCGTCAAGACCTTAAGGGTGTCTTAAGCTTCCTCCTCCCTCTTCTGTGAAAAGGGAACTCCTCTCCTCCATCATCCCTGCATAACGGACGGTTGATAGTGTGCGCTATCGCACCTGAGTAGGGGGTCCTTCCAGCCACAAAGATCCCCCCAAGAGTCCGCTCCCTCTAAACCCTCAATGGGATAACCTGGTAAGCCTCTCATCATACGTTGTTTCTCGTATTGAGATCCCTTGATAAAAGGTGGAATTTTGTTGTGATGACCTTCGTGATCTTCCTGTGAATTGGTTCCCTCCTCTTATGGGCTCTCCCCTTGGAGATTCTTTCTTCCCTGCCGACGGAGGGTTGACCAGGTGGAGTTCGAACCCCCCCCCCTCCTTCGTTCGTTTTCTCTCTCTTAGGGACGTCTGTTTGCATTTGAACTTTTGTTTCCCCTAGTTTACTCCTCTCGGATCCTAGAATGGAGGGACACGTCCAGGGCTATTCCCCAAGCTTTTTTCCCTTGCAGGAATGACGGAGTCGATGGCACGAAAACAGATAATCTCGGATCGTTTTTTTCCCCTGGCGTGAGGCGGCAATTCCCAGTATGGTCCTTTTACTTCCTCGGTTTCAGTGGGATAATAGACCCCCCTTCGATCGGACATCTGGGCCGTGCGTCGGCGTCAGGCTCTTTCGGATACCCATCCCCGGAGTAAGTTCTCTTTTTTTTTTGGCCCGCCAAATTGCGCTCGTCGATGCGCTCCCTTCTCTGTGAACCTTTCTCCTCCCCTTAGGGAATGCTTCGGACGCACCGTTTTTCGCCGGCGTGAAGCCTTCGCGTCTCAGAGGGCCCTCCCCCCCCCCCCCACCCCCCCCCCCCCCCCCCCCCCCCCCCCCCCCCCCCCCCCCAAAGATTGTTTGGCTTGAATTCATGATCTTTGCGCATGTTAAGGCACTTTTCCCCCCTCAGTTTTCTTCTCCCCTTCGGATGGCCACTTTACTTTTCTCTCGGAGCGCCCCCACCTATGAAGTCACAAAGGTGTAGGTTTTTTCCTCTTACCAGAACTTCTTTTGAAGGTTCTTTTCCCCCGACTTCTTTCGAGCGTTTGGATTGCCTCCACATAATTTAAGTTTATTTATCTCATTAATCCTTTCCCTAGGAGACCTCCTTTAGACTCCCCCCTGGAAACTGTTCCCTTCTCCCCCGGCATTACCCTAGATGCGGCTCTTTCTTTGGTCGGCGCCCGTTTTTTGGACCTCTATAGTCCTTCCTTTCTCCCCGGCCCCTTATGGATCTGCGTTGCATTCGGTCTTCGTTCCCCCCCTCTTTTCACGTGTCCTGAGGGAATTTTCTTTAGGCTTCCCGCCGTCCGTCGCCTCTCCCCGAGGAGGCTTTCCCTTCTCTTCGCGCTTTATGACCGCGGCGGTGCACTTTGAGCTTTCCTTGGAATACAACCAAATTTTCTTTCCTAGGGGAGAATGCGGCGTTTGGTCTTCGTGGGTAGAACGGTCTCCCCTGCTTAGTGTGTGTTTGTACCTCGGAACTTTCTTTTGGGATCATGGGGAAGCTTTCGAATGGCCTGTGGCTTTCTGGGGCAGCCTTTTTCCCTCTTCCCCCCTAATTTATGTAGATGTTTTTTACCGGGACCCCCATTCCCAGTCCCAGATTCGCACGGTATTCCCCTCTTTTTTCCCCCCTTTCAACTTTTGCCGTCAGTGGAAGGGCTCTTCTCTCCTGGAGATTCGGACCTCCCTGTCCACGCGACAAGAGGAATTTTGCGGGCCCAGATTTGGCTTCCGAACAGCTTTTTTCAGTAGACCCACGCCCGTAGGCACTGCATCCCAATTTTTCCCTTAGTCCTCCCCTCCCACTTTAATCTCTTCCTTTCTCTTTCGTCCTTCAGCAGTAAGTCACCAGTTCCCTTCCGCTACAATACAATAGACGTTTCTTCCCCCTTGACCCCCCTTCTTTGCTAACGTACCGATCTTCTTCCCCTAAAGCTTCTCGGGATAGTAATACCTTCCCCTCCTCAGTCTGAGCCGCAGGTGGACCCAATGCCTTTTTCTAGTCTCGGTTCTCTTCCTTTCTCCTCCCCGGATTTTTCTTTCTATGAATGAACCTTTCCTGAGGATTGTTTGTAGGGGCCCCGTCATATCGGCCTTCTTTCTCCCCGATGGCCTGCGTCCTCTCGAGGTAGATTCCTCCCCCCCCTCTTAAAGGCTGATTGCTGTCTGCCGAAGGGCCTATGAAACACACACGATGTCTGGTCGTCCTCCCAAAAGATGCAGGACCCTTCCCCCCCCTAACAGAGTGCGCTTTTAACGCCTGTCATGACCGGTCTCCTGCAACTCGGAGATCAGTAACAATTCCCCCTTCCGTGGGGTCCCCTTTTTCTCTCTTTCTTTCCGATAGACAAGGGCCTGTTCCTTCCTGCCATGGGATTTTTTACTTTTCCAGCCGAAACACTGCTCTGCTTTGACCGCATCCCTTTCCTTCCTAATCGTCCGCGGGGCCAAGTCCGATGTCTTGGGCACTTCTTTCCCTTTCCTTTCCTTTCAGGGGGTGGCATGGTTTTTCACTCCCCAGTCTTTTGGAAAACGTCTTTCCTTTAAACCATCGTCCAATCCTCCCTTTCCACCTCAGGTTACTCTGTCTTTCTCATTTCATTAGGCTCCGACTGGTTAGAGCCTTGCACGGACCCGCTCTCTTCCTTTTAAGCTCCCCTCCCCTTAAAGAAGTTGCAGTCTTTTCCCTTTTCCTGCTTGACTTCTGTTGCGTGATGACCTGGTATCCGGGGATTGGGAGTCGCCATGCGTGGCGATCTCTTCCGGGAACTGAAGTGTCCTTTTCTTCCCCCCCCTATGGGGAGCGCCATGCGATGCTTTTCTCTCCCTTCCCAGTTCTGAAGGGCAGGATTCTTTTAGATAAGGATTGATCTTTTTCCTCTCCCTTGGTATCTTTTCTACCTTCCGAGGCTACCCACGGTCGTTACCCCCCCTTTAAAGCACTGAACCGGTATGTTCCCCCTTTATGTGGGGCTTGGTTTCCACCGGCCGATGAAAGCATCTTTTCTTTTTCTTTTCACACGTCCGGCGCGAGTATCTTTGGTGCCTCCGGATGTTCAGCAAGTCCTTATAGATCTCGCCGTTGATTTTTTTCCTTATGAAGTCTCCTTTCTTTCCCCGCTGCCAGCTAAGGGACTTTTTCTTCCCGGCGTAGCGTTAATTTCATGGTTTTTTGCCGCGAGGGGCGAATGGCCGTTTCTTGACTGGGGTACTTTTTGGGTCTTTTTTTTCGACCGTATAGGATTGTCTTTTGATACGAGCGAATATTCTCTTTTTTTTTTTGTCTTGGAGAGAGATTTCCGCCTGAGTATTCAGGCCCTCCCCGATACTTCTGCAGCGGCCCGATCCCCCTTTCCAGTACCTGGACCACCGGACAGTCCCCCTTTTTCCCAGCATCGTATTAAACCGCTTACGGCACCTTTGCAGACTTCCCCTGTCGATGGCGCGGCCCGTTTCAGAAGTATTTTCCCCGGCTATCCGATCCTCCTTTTCTCCATCAGGAGGCCACACGATTCTTTTTTCCTCTGGGGAACCGTTTTTCCCTTCGACTTTCTATCTGCCAGTCGGCTTTTTTCGGAGACCGCCCCTTGAGCGAACCTTTGGTAACGTCTTTTTTCCCCCCGACAAGGGTAACCCTCCAGGTCCCTCGCCCTTCGATCCTCGCTACGGGTTGCCTCCGCCCCGCCTTTTTCCACCTTCTCGCCATCGCTGGTCTTCCTGCCTTGCCAGTCAGGGCTTTTCCTGGAAAATCCGCCATCTTTCTTGACCTCCAATCCCCTTTCGGCTTTACAGGTTTTCCCCTTGCCACGGGAGAAGAGGTCCCCCCTTCTTGAAAGGCGCCATCTTCAAATCTGCTTCAGGGCTTCCCTGTCCGGCACCCCTTTTCCCCCCCCCCCCACCGTCCTCCTTTCCCCTAAGGGAAGTTTTTCCCTTTCCCGAAGCAGAGTACGTTTGTTCACCAGATAGCCCTCCCCCGTTCAGACCTGGGAGGACCGTTTCCCCTCTTCCTGATCCACTCCAGCCACCCGGATCTTTTTTTTTTTTCCCAGAATTCCACACCATCGGGATGGCCCGCTTTCCCTTTCCCAAGGAGGAGGTTCCCCTTCTACTTTTTGGCGGGCAACCCCCTCGAGGGACCCAGGTCAAATTCCATGGCCTCGCAAGGAGCTCACGAATCCCCAAGATCTTCTCAGAGCTTGACTGCTCGCCAGGGTCCCCTGACCTTCCTTCTCGACCCTTAGACCGCATCCTCGTCGCGGGATATCGTGATGGCAGGCAGCTTTCCTCCCTGCACGCGTCCCCCCTCGAAGATGGGGGCTTCCATTCTCGGACCTTTTGTAAGTCCAGGGAGAGCTGGACCCTCCCTTACCTCGATCTCCTTCGCTTCAGAAGTGCCCCCTTAGCATCAGTCGCACGAAGCCGCCTCCGAAAATTTTTCCCCCCCAGCAGCTTTCCAAAAGCGCCGTTCCCTCCCGAGACTAAAATGCTTCAGTGGTCTCCTCCTTTCTACTGCGTCTTCCCTCAGACGCACGGGAGCCTTCTCCTTTGCTGCGGGACGTTCTCCTGAGGAGGGGTTCCCCCTATCTAGGAGAGTCATGTATGCCTCGTGGACTTTTTCGACTTGCACTTCCCTTACCTATGAGGTCTTTTTTTCAGAATCCCCGGATGCAGTGAAGATTTCTTTTCGAGTCCCTCTGCCAGATTTTTTTTCCCCTATAGGATCCTTTTTCCCCGCCAACAAGGGATGTTCGTTCAACATCTGGGTCCCAAAATCGTCCACTCCTTTTTTGCCTCCTCGTAGAGGTCTTTCCCTCTTTCGAGTTTAGTCTTTTTTCCCCGACCCCTCCACTGACGGAACTCTGGGATCGATCCTTGTGGGCCCTCCTTACTTGGACCGGGTTTTTCCCCTCTCCCCGAGACATACCGTCCCCCATTTCTGCCCTGCTGCCCCCCCATGCCACAGCCATTCTCGGTCCTTTCCCTTCTTTTGCCCCTTCCCCCTGAGTCTGAGCTAACGTTTCCCCTTTCCCCCCCTACGAGTTTTTTCCTTGCCCTCCAGGGGTCTCCAGACGCGCGCCTTCCCCCCCTAGTTGAAGTCTATCCGCATTTGGTGGTCGGCCATAATTCTTCCGCAACTCCCGTTGGCCCGCTCGGGCAAATCTTCTCATCTCTTGGCGAGTCCTTGCGCGGCCTGAGCCGTATCTTGGACGTGGGACCCCCTTTTCTTTTCTTCACGTGAAGGTCCTTCCTCGCAAGACACGTCTCCCCCAGAAGGTTGTCTGTCAGACCTGAGCTTCTCCCTTCCTGGGCTCCTCCTGAGGCGAAGACTCATCATTCAGTGGCCCATTCACCCCTTTGGATAAGACTAGGCCTCTCTCTAGCCTTGATCAGTTTTTTCCCCTCAGGTGAGTCCCCACGAAAATGTTTTCCCCGAAGCTACCCCTGCAGGTCCCTCTTTCTTAGGACCTCTTTACCTGAACGGCTCTCTTTTCCTTTCGATAACGAAATGCGGACGTTTGCCCATGCTTCCTCTAATGAGGTTCTTTTCTGTTCTGCAAAACAACCCCTTCTGATGTTCAACCCTCCCTCGTCCCCTTGCTTAACCCTCTTTCGACGTGTTTGCCGCAGTCCCTCCTCAGGGATCGGAAAAGGTGTTCTTTCCCTTTCATCGAGCCGCTTTAGTCAAACATTCCTGTCTGCACGTTTTACCGACATATGGTCTTTCCCCGAACACGGGCTCGGCCGGCGCTGTTACGCGCTCGGGCGGAGGATTGCCCACTGTGGACTCCTCCCCTCTTTTCCCAGATTTTCCGCCGCAGCCTTCAGATGGCAGCACGAGATGCAGAGGTTGCTAAGAGCGCGAAGAAATGGCCGGCCCCCCTCTTAGAGTTGTACCCTGGTCGCAAGCCCCGGCGAATCAGGAGCAAGAGTTACCCTATGCAACGCCCTCCTCCTGAAGCCCCTGAAGTTTCATGAGAAAAGCCACTAAGGACGGCCCGTGAGCTGTGCTCACACAAAGACTTTTTTATTTTCTTTCTCAAACTATTCCCTCACTCGGTTAATGTACCCCCGCACCCCCCCCCCAATGGGCTGGCAGTTATTCTTGTCCTAATCCCTTTTTTCGAGTCATTCCTGCAGTTAATTTCCCTCCTTGGGAAACCAAACCACAGCCAATTCGCATTCTTATGGAACCCCCCTGGCCCCCTGTGAGGCTCGTTGAACTCGGGATATCCGCCTGCCCACGACCTCTCCACCGATCTTCCCGAAGGAGTGGCAATTGGAGATCCCTCCCCTTCCCCCAACTGGATCACGGCCTGTAATGGATTCCTTTACTCATTTTAGCGTTGCAGTTGCTTTTGTGAAATTCGATAGCTTCTTACAAAACGGCCCGGAGGACCCCTTTTCCTTCAAGTCTTTTTCTCCATTATTTGACGGTCTTCCTCGAGTGCCTGGACAAGAGAATCCCCTGTGCGGGATACCTTTGATTGACGGATCCCCCTTCATGAAACCCCCGCCTTGGTTCCCCAGTGTCCCCTCTCAGTGACCATCATCCGCCCGTATTCTCGGCCAGCTTCGGTTTTTCTGTCGTACACGTTTTTCTCCTTCTCCAGCCCATCTTTCTTACGTGCGAACTGCCGCCCTTCCGGCTCTGCGCTCTCCCCTCGCAAGTTGGCCCTCCTTTCAAACTGTTCTTCCAGCCTTTTCTGTGGAAAGCACTTCTTTCCCTTGACCCTCCTCGGCGTGTTGTTTGGCTCTCTTCTCGTAGAGGATTTTTATGTTTTCCGTTCCCCGCGTTTTCCTTAGGATTGGAACTCCTTTTTATCGGTCCCCTCTTTTTAGTCAAACATTCCGTGTGCGTAGCCCAACCTTTTTTTTCTCGAAAGAGTTCCATTCATGGCATCTTCATTGGATCCCGCTTCCCGATCTTTTAGGCATCTCTCCCATAGGATGGAAATGGTGTCTTCTGGCAAAACCCTCATCTTGATTAGTGACGGAAGAATTTGCAGACCGATTCTCCCAGAGACTTTTCACCTTGGAGCGACAAGCTTTTTTCCGCGCTCTTTTTTTTTTTTCTCGGAAGCTCCTTCCTTTTGAACCTTCCTCCGCGCCAACTGGATAGGGCTAGTCAGAGATCTTTCTCCCCCCCCACCGAAGATCTTTCCTGACAGATGAAATTTCTCTGGGAGCTTCGGGACCTTGGATAATTCTTTCCAAAAGGCGGTCCCTCCCCTAGCGGGGTGAGTACGGGAGCACGCGTTTGGTTCATCTTCTCGGCTTCTTTTTCCACTGGCTCTTTTCAAACGGGTCCTTTAGCTTTTTCCCTAGAAACCGTTCTTTCTTCTTGTGACTTTTTGGTCCTGGGTCTTCTTCCGAGAATGGACTTCTCTTCTGGCTGTTGTTCCCTTTACTCTCATTGGGGGCCCCCTTGCCCGAGAATTCTTTTATTGTAAGCTGGTGTTTTTCTTGGGGAAAACACCTTTCTCCCTTCTCTTTTTATTCCATATAATCTGAATTTCCCTCTCCTTGCCGTCAGTGGTTCCTTTTTGAGACTAACGCGGCGATTCTTCTTCCATCGAAGAGACTTGATTTCGGATTGAGGGCCCCCCAGAAAAGAGCTTTCTTCTGGGCTTTCTCCTTTTTATTGACGCCGCCACGTGAATCAATCTATTTCCCTCACTTTCATTTTTCCCCCCCTTAGTAGAATTATTAATCTTCCCCCGTCTCGCCAATTTAGCGTCCTTTCCCTTTTGTCCACGTACTTTCCCGCCGATTATTCGAAAGTGACCCCCCCCCCCCATCACATGATCCCTTCTTTACCGGCTAGGTCCTCTTGCGGATTTCGTCCTCCAAGGGCCTCTATGAGAGAGGAAACCACCTCTTTTCTTTTCGTGTAAGTTTTCCCCTTCTCTCTTAAGTGCTGGGGCATGGATTGTTTTCCTATAGGCTTTTTCTCAACTGATTCCCAAAGTCCTTTTCGAGGAAAGGATTACCCCTTTTTTCGATGGTAGAGGGCATTTCTTTTGATTTTACTGCCAGGGCTGATTACCCTTGGAGATGGGCTTCCTCTCTGAAGGTCCCCGAATTCGCTTAATCTCTAGTTCTTTTGTAGCGACTCCTTGGATGGAGATGAACGGTCTCTCTTTCCGGAGATCTTCCCCCCCTTGGGAGATGGATAAAAAGGTTCTTTTTTCCCCCCTCTCCTGAGAGATCCACCTTGCCTGTCCTTGTTCCTCGGATGGTCTCTCCCTTCTTTTTGTTAAAGCTCCCAACCTGCGCCTCTGATAATGGACTGAATTGACGCTGGAAATTCTCTCGCCTTTCTGAAGTTTCTTTTTTTCAAAGATCGGTTGTCTGAGTGGTTCTTGTGATTTTTTAATTAAAAGTTTTTTTTTTCCCTCGGGACTTCCTTGCACTACCGTACTAGGATTCTTTTATTTCCCTTTTAACCTAGGCAGCTTCGGCCAGGTCCTCCTGCGGTGTTGCCTTCGCACGTGAGGGTGCCTCTTTTCTTCTTAAGAGAAGTTGACATTATTTCGGAATTATTTTGTCTTTTCTTTTCCCCGCTGGCTTACTGGAAGGCGAACGTTCCTTGTTTCTTTGTTTCCAAATGCGCTGGTCCCTCCCTGCGTTCTGATCCAGCTTACTTTTTCCCTTGATTGGGGATGCGAAGTTCGCATTTCTTGAAGGCGGCGGAGGAGGCCTCTCGATCGAAGTGTTGGATTTTCTCTGGTGACACTTTTGTTCCCCACGTTTACCCGAAGACCTTTTTGTTCTCCTTTTCACGGATGCGGGATCCCGATGGATTTCCCGTCCGATGGAAGCGTTGACCCCCTCCCTGTTGCACCCCTCTGGTCTAGTGGGCTTAAGGAGGTTCCCCCTCTGCACTTTTTTCATCCGTGCTTTTCCTTTGGATCGAATATACTTATGAAACTCCGCGGATTCGCGCCCTTTACCCGGTCATTCATTCATGGCCGGACTGGTGAACGATTGTTTTTTTTCTTTACCCCCGCGGTTTTTTTTTTTTTTTCCCGTGTTTCCAAGGTTCCCCTCTTTTTTCGGGTCCGTACCCGCTGGCTAGTCTTTCGGAGACTGTGGTCTGTTCGATACTTCTATTTTCCCCTCCTCCTCGTTGTTCTTTTTCTCCTTCTCAGACGGTTTTTTTTTTTCTCCCTTTTTTTCCACGATCCCCAGAAGTTAAAACCAGTCTCTTTCCCCCACGGAAGTCGCCCGCTTTCAGCTTTAACTTTTTCTCCCAAGCCGGCATGCAATGAATTCCCTTTTTTTTTTCCCGCTTACGTCAGAAGTCTTTCCCGTCTTTCGATCTTCCGCTGCTTCCGCCTTTTTTTGGAGCCACGAGGACATGTAGTCGCCTTTCCCCCCAAGTCATAGCTGTCCCGCCTTCCGCTTTCCTCCTTTTTCTTTCGACGAATCCGGTCATTTACCAGAGGTCTTCGGGTACCTTTTTCCCCTTTGTCACCCTATCCTTCCATTCGATCTCAAAGGATGAGCTTTCCTCTTTCAAATTTTTCCCTTTCTAGATCGCCCCTTTTCCCCCATTCGCTGCCACGGCAGGCTTCACTCCGATAGAGCATTTTTCCCCCTTCCCCCCAATGCTTTCCTTGGGCATGACGACCCATTCTCAAACCTATGCCTTCAAACCCCTTTTCTTTTCTTGCGGCAAGGAGCTTCCTTTCAAGAGTCCGGGCACCCTTCCCTTTTTTTTTGCCAGGCTCCTTTTCTAGGGAAGGCTGCTAGATTCTCTCTTACGGTAGGTTACCCTCTTCTCGTACTCAGATCTTCTCTTCCGCCCAGCATACTGATCCCGACCCCATCTCCTCCCACGGAAATTAATCCCCTCCCCTTTGGCCGCTGGAACGATTCAGTTTTCTTTTCCGGCGCATGGTTTTTCGGCGTGCACACCCACTTTTTTCTTCCAATCCATTCCTTTTTGGAGATCGATCAGTTCTTTCCCCTTGGAAATCTCCCCCCTGCGTGTGAAGAATAGAAGTCTACAGTATCTAATTTCCATTTCCAGGCGGCAGAACCCGCTTCCTTTCTCAGAGGAGGCGAACTTTCCCTTATGGAACCTTCTTTTCCTTTCCGCCGCTGGGGGTGCAATGTGCATCCTCCCTCACGCCTGGAGATCCTACGACCCCCCTTCTCAGTGTGGAAGGGGCTTCTTCTGAGCGAGTCCGAAAGCACTCTTCTTCTTCCCTCCCAACTTCCCTTTCCTCCAATAGAGAAAAAGAGACGGGGTCCTTCATGGGGTCTCCTTTACCTTCTCATTGAATTCTTCTCCTTTCTACGCACGGGAGCGTCGCCATTTTAAGCAGGATTTGTGTCTTTCGCACGAATTTTCCTTTTCGCGGCCTTCGTGGAGAGGCCTTTTTTCTCTGACTCTGAGTTTTGAATCTTAACTCCTGCGAACGATCTTCTTCAAGAAGGTGAGGAGATTCTCTTGCTATCGGCTCTTTTCCGACAGACAACAAGAATCGCTTTTTCCGAATCACAGCTCGCCTTTCGCCTCCCTTTCCCCGAGGTAGACCCTTTTTTTTCGCGTTAGTCTAATTGGCGTGTTTCCCCTGACACGGAAATGTTTTACTTGGAATCGATATGGGCAATACAGTTCTTCACTCAAGGGTTTCCCTGGTCCGTAACAGAGACCGGCCAATTATAGGTAACTTTTCTCCCGAGAACATGCCCTTCCCCTTTCCCCCCCAGGGAGAACATGGCCTCCCGGAGCTCCCTTTCCTTGTAAACTCCCCTCGCGGGGGGACCTTTCCCCCTGAACAGGCCCCCTCCCACCCCAAAAGCTCTCCTTCTCCCCTCTTCGAGGTAAATTTTTCCCACATCCCCCTTCCCCTTTTGCCCGCACCGCCCTTAATTCTTTCCTAGGCCCGCCTTCCTGAGGAAGTCAAGCTCTCCTTACGTGGCCTCTTTTCGCCCCTCCCCCCCCTCTTCAAGTGGAATTTTTTTTTCGCTGCAGAGGAACTATCCCCTTCCCAGGGAAGTTTTGCCGAATATGCTCTTCCCGAAGGGGCGCCATGGTGGTTCCCCCGATCCCCGCTCTATTCTTCTTTCTTGAAATACGATGGATAAGATCTCCCCCTATCTCATGGATCTTTCCCCCTCTCACTTCCCTGAAGAGTGAGCGCAATCCAGTCTTACGTCTTTTTCTTGCAGCCCCCCTTTGCATGTTGTGGAATTAGTACCCCCAT
>Ga0179591_1347217_pt1 | contig 19418 bp, 14 predicted proteins | sample CZOMad2_1_08_16f_FD_182891 | JGI IMG/M metagenome (GOLD analysis project Ga0179591, IMG submission 182891) | Vadose zone soil fungal communities from Angelo Coast Range Reserve, California, USA - CZOMad2_1_08_16fungal (PacBio error correction) | ecosystem: Environmental > Terrestrial > Soil >... | reverse complement strand
TTCCTAAACCAACTAAACTTTTCCTACGGCTCCTTTGGTATTGGTTTCCTTCCCTTTTTCTGCCCCGTTGATGATTCAAACTCGTTAAAGTTATGACAGTTTTGAATAGTCTCCCCTCAATTCCGATCCTTAACATGAACACCCGACACCTTTCGCTTTCCACTCTTAATCCGTGCCGTAATTGGGCGATTTCCCTTTTATCTCCTTTTCGTGTCCTGAGAGAAGACTGTTTTTTTTTTGAGCTTTCTCAGGTGGGTTGCGTCGGTAGTGTTCTTAGTACTCGATTTTTTTTTTCCCTTGGTTTGAAACAAGAGTCTTTATTGCTTCGCCTTCATATTCCCAGCTTGGCCTTGATTACTTTTTTTACTTTAGAGAATGCGACGCTCTTCTTTTTTTAGAGTTTTCCCTCTTCAACTGGGATTTTTTGACGCGTGTTCCCAGACCGCCTCTCTTCAGCAAACCCAGATGATAGGGTTTTTTCAGAAAAAAGGAGGTGGTCGTCCGTCCGGCTCGATCAGCTTTTCCTCCCTGCTTCTTCCCTTTTAGTCAGAGAAGGAATCCGTCCTTACCTCCTTTTGTCCTTTTCGTCTACCTAGTTTTAATCTGAGTTCTTGGTCGTCATGGGTATAGTTGCTATCCGAAGTCTAGATTTCCCCCCCGTCTTTTTCTTTTTCCGGTCCCCTGGAGTTTAAGTCTTTAGGTTTTTCAGTTTGTGCCCTATTTCCGCGTTCTTTTTTTTTGTTGCCTGAGGAACTCGACCCAATTCGAAGTGTCTATTACCTGCACCACTTCCCTCGACCCCCCCCTCCTGTCAGGGGTTTTTTCTTTTTTTTGTGTAAAAGTCCTATTTTACCGGTCTTTCCTAAGCCGGTACTTCCAAATCCTTAAGCCGGTTCACCCTCTCCTTGAACATACTCCCTCCCTCATTGCATCCAAGCGTATATCAACACCACCCCACCCCCATTTGCCGCATTTTGCAGACCTAAGACCCCCCCCCGTCTAACCCTCCGTTACAGGAAACGTCGTCCGTAGGGCCTTTTCGAACGTTCTCCCCTCCGGTGCCATTTCGATTCTAAAGTTCCTTAAGAAGCTGCCTATGTCCGGAACTCCCCCCCGTCAGACGAACAGATGAAGTTTCTTTTGACTTGACTCTCTACAAGGCTTTTCCCCCACACAACTTCTTTTAGTCGGCCACCGACCGTCTTTCCTTTCAAGACGCCCCCTTTTCCCGCCGGTTCCCCAGAAGTTGATAAGAAACCTTCGGAGTTCCAGTTCCCTCCCGGTACCTGCAGCCCCCACTCTTTGCCAATTTTCTTTCCCTTTGTCCCCCAGGTGCCCTGTTCTTAGGTTTTTCTTTTTAGCTCGCCCCCGACCACCCCACTCTACGGCGTAGCCTTTTTCCTCATTCCCCTCATTTAGAGGGACGGTTCTATACCCCTAACTGGCTTCCACTAAGTGCCGCCCCCGTACCTGTCCCTTCCTTTTTCCCCCCAGTCATTCCCCTAGAATATTTAGAGGTGAACTTTTCCGTGTAAGAAATTTTTCCCCTGTCCCTCCACTTTCGGCCCTTCGAAGACCCCCCCGGTTTACTTTTTCAGTTTTAGTTGAACTCCGTCTGCGGTTAGGAGCAGGTTGAATTTTTTTTTTTTTTAAGAACTCTTCACCGAATTCGGTCCTAAGTAAGTTTCTGTGGGCAGAAGGGGATTCGCGGGGATGTTGTACGGCCCTTTCCTTCCCTTGACCCCCTTTTGTCGGGTGGTGTTTTGGGGTGTTTTTTGAGTACTCTTACATTTAGCCCCCCCCCGTAGATGGTTACCGGGATGAACGTGATAGAAACTTTTGGTTTACCCGTCCTTTTAAGTGGCAATACTAGTCGCGTTCGTACCGTTTGAGGTGTTCTTTCGGGTCCCGGGGCGTAATTTCAAGCCCCCCTTTTTCCCGGTCAACCTTTTTCCGAGAAGGAGTGTGCTTTGGAAGAAATTGTACTCTTTTTGGAATGTTTCTCTTTTTCTCCTTTCTTTTCTCTGTTTTTGGATCTCCCCCCGACCCAAGTAGCAGTTTGTCGACGGGACTCTGGTTCACTGCGACTTTTTATTGTCTTTTTTTCTGTGAAGACTCGAGGTTTTTCCCCCATGGTCTTATGACCCCAATCCTTTTCTTCTCCATCAAGTGGTTGTTGTTGTTTATTCGAGTTCGGACTCTTGTTTCCTCTCAAGTGCCCCTTGGACTTGTTATCCCGTTTTTCTTTTAACTGAAGAAACGGGAGTTCCTCTGTTAAGGAGACGTTTTTTTTTGAATCTAACCGGTTTTTTCTTCCTTTCCAGGAGACCACCAGTGTTTCCCTTCGTCCCAGTTAAACGGCAGGCCTCGTTTTTGAACCCGTCTTTCCTTTGCCCGGTCCATTACTCCCCCTTCCCAATGCTTTCAAAGGCCCCTCTCCCACTTTCCCAATCCTCGTGCGACGACCTCTTGCGCTTTTCCACGCTCCTCTTCCCCCCCGACTTAAAGTTTCCTTCCACTTGTGAAAAGAAGCATCCCGACTGGCCTCCTTCTTCCCAATTCTCCCTCGGGGAGTCTCTAAAACGCCGTACCTTCAAGACCCGGAGGAATGCCCCGGCTGGCCGACCCGTGCGGTTCCCTTTCAATAGCGTAGTCCCCAGTTCATTGCACACCAGGAAAATTTCCGCCTAGGGTCAACCAAGACTGCGTCGTTCCCCCTTTTTGACCCCCGCCTTTTCTTTACATTTTTTAGAACGGCAAGGGCTTTCGTCCCACCTGCATGAACCCCGGTCAGGTACACTTTATAGGTTGTTTGAATGGCGGGGTCGGGCGGCTGGGCAGCCGCGAGTGTTTTTTCCTCACCTACCTTCCTCAGCAGTTCCTTTTTCCGCACTCCCCCCTTACGTGTTTTTGGTTTTTTCCCGTTTGCTACTTGAACGATTTCAAAAAGGGATTCATATTCCCCCCTTCTTTTCTTTCTTTCCCGGTCTTGAGGGTGGAGCGGTCCTTCCGTCTTTACGTAACTTTTTAGCGTCTTTTCAAAGTTGTTTCCCAGTTGCCGAGGGGCACCTCGACGGGGTGGCTTCTCACTCTCTCCATGGCCGGGTAAGGCTTTTGGAGTTTTCCATCAATCAATTTTTGGGTCAAGTTGGTTAAGGCGGCCTGGTCTTTTTTTTTTTGCACCCTTCTCTCTTTCCCGAATATGATTTAGGTGTCAGAAAGTTGATTTCTTGCACTAAGACGGCCGTTCTACTAGTGTGTTCTCTTTTCCTTGTGCCCTCTTTTTTCTTTTTCCCCCCTTCAGCCTGGAAGGGATGATGCGTCTTAGCTATTAGAGTTGATAAGATTTGTTTCCTTGGTCCCTTTGAGTCCTCCCTTCTGAACCCTTTGCTGCTTTTCCCGTGATTAAAGGACGTTGAGGAGGGCTTTGAGTTTGTGTGACACTTTTTCTTTTTTTTAGGACGTTCAGTTCAGGACCGTTTCCGAATAAAGATCTCTTATTGGCCCCCCCCCTCTTCCATCCTGACATCCTTTAGCTTTGGTGGTTTTCCAGGCCCACGCGCACGGTTTTCCCCTTCGACGGCCCTAGTCTTTTTTCTTTAAAAGTACCTTCCCCTACAAAATTAGAATTGGTCTCGTCCATAAAGTAGCAATTGGCTATTGGGGGACCGCTTCTTTTCTTTTGTGGAGTTGAGCTTCTTTTAGTGTGGTCTCGGGTTTTGTTTTTACCCGTGTGGCTCTTGGGCGTTTGTTCTTTGCTAGTTGGTTTTTTTGTTTGTATGTGTGGGGGTTTTGGGGCCGTTTTTTTTACTGCGATGACCGCACCCCACGGGTTTTTCTGAATGGTCTTCCTTCTTCTTAAGCGTCCTTGACACCAGAGTTGTTTTTGCCATGAAAATCCTTTTTTAATCGCTGTTTTTGTTTCTTGGCAAAGTGGTATTCGGCTCTTTCCCCAAAAGTTCCCTGTTTTTTTCCTTTCCTCCCTCCCTTATTCGCCCTTAATGACCCGAGTTTTCTTATGCTGATCCCCCCCCCTTTCCTTTTTTCACCTTTCTTCTCTTTCCTCCCGAACCCGACCGCGCACCCCGAAAAAACCTGCTTTCACCAATTCCGGATTTTTGACATCCTTTTAATACCCCGCCACACTTTTCTCCCAAATTACCTCAGGGGGTGACTGATTTGGGATATTCCCCCTCGGTATTCGTTTTCTCCTTTGTCGGGCATGCTACAGTTCTTGCTTGGGTTTTCCTGCCGATTTTCCCCTTGGTTATCCTTTTTTCGGGGTTGTTCGGAAAAGAATATCAATCGACCCTTGTTTTTAGTGTGTTCTTTTCCCGATCAGACCTTTTTCCTTTTTAACTTGGTTTTTAATGGTACTAGCGTTTCTCGATTACCAACGATTTTTTTAGGGCTTTTTTCCCTATTTCTCATTCTGGGACAGTACCTGATATCCCCATCCCCCACCTCCCCCCACGGTATTTAGGGCTGATTGTTCACGTTTCATCCTCTTTTTTTTTTGTCATTTTTTTCCCCCGCTTTAGGAGGGGTAGTAAAGAGGGCGAGGTCACCTACCCTCTATCCTTTTTCTTAGGGTGTCAGTTGTACTCCCTTGTCGTGTTTGTGTTGCTTTTTTCCGGCTTCCCCTTTTTTGACCGTCGCCCCCCTTGTTTTTTGTCCCCTCAGATTTGCGAAGATATTCCTTCACTCCTCCCTCTTTGTTTTGTTTGAGATTCTCCTTTCTGATCTATTCGGATTGCCCCCCCCCCCCCCCAACCCCGCTTTGAAAAGGTCTGACGCTCTTCCTTTTTCCCGAAAAAACCCCCCCTTATCCGCTCCCCCCGAAAACGAAAGTACAACGCTAAAGAAAGGCTACCTAGTTTGGCTTTCCTGCTTCTGCCTTTCCCTTCCAACTCACCCATCATTCTTACTCCCCCTAGGACGCCCTCTGAGCTCTTTTCCAGGAGGTTCGACCCCTCAAGTCCGCCGTCCCTGGGTGGGCGTCCGGTCCCTAGCCTTTTCTGTTTAAACCCCTTCCTTTTTGGCAAGGAAAGCTTTCTAGACGATTCTCACCTCTTCTCCATTTTTGCGGATTCGCGGTCGAGCGCTTTGACCAGGCACCCCCTAACATTTTTTTTCGCACGACCCTCCTACCCCCAGTTTTCTAACTTTTCCAGTGAGTCTGGCAAGCACAAGGATCGTTGATTACCCCTTCTTGTTCCTTTCTTCCCCCCTCTTCGACAACTTCACAGTAGCCCATCAGCACGCTCCTCCGTGACAACTTCACCCACCAAACCTCTGTTCTTCACGACTGTCAACCTCCCTTTTTTGCATTTTAGATTGTGCGGTTTATCCTCTTTCTGTTTCACAAGCCTCCCGGAAGTTTTTTTGAAATATACGGCTAGGTTGTTCGCTCTTTTTTCTGCCCCACTTCCGTAGCCCCTTTCCTTTCCCCACGGAACGTTTGCGCTCCGAGATGTTCCACCCTTTCCTCCGATTTAGGAAGGAGTCTTCTCGGGTGCGGTCTTTTCTTATGCTCTTTACGTTTTCTTTCCCCGCGGTTTTTTCCCCCTCAAGAACACGACCCGCCAGATATGATTGTTCAACAGTATGTTCATTAGTTCCAGACCCCCCCCATAGTAGGGGTTGTCCTCAGTCGATTTTGCCGTCCGCACTTTCTTTCAGGTGCGAATCTCTCTTCCTCTTATAGACCCCCCAAGGAGCAGCTTCCAAAAAATCCCTTCCCTCCTTCTCCCTTTTTCCCGACCCAACTGTTGGTTTTTTGGAGTTTTATGGCCTTCTACTGGTCGTTCTTTGATCTCGGATTAGTTAATTTGCACCCTTTCTTTTGGGATGTCCCCGTGGAAAACCGATCCCGTCCTTTTTTCCTTTGTATCTTTCGTTTTTCCCCCCCCCCCCTGCCTCTGACATCCGATTTTGAATTCCCCGACCAATTACGAACGTTTTTTTTGAACACCTCCCCCCTCCCTCCAGCCCCAGAAAGGGAAGGTAATTCCTTGCGTAGACGTCGGTCCTCCCCTTGCCCAAAGTTAAAACCCCAAGACTGGCTTTTTTCCGATCAGATGCTAAAGGTTCCTTGTCGAAACCCCCCCCCCACCTTTTTCCGCCGAAGAACCTAGAAACACTAAATAGTTAACCAGTATTTTACCCTTCCCCCGACCCCCCGTCTCCAAGAAGGTTTCTTTCCGTAGATCGATCCCCCTTCTAAGTTTCGTCTGAATGGATTCACGCAAACCATGCACGTTTTTTGTAACAGATGGAAAGGCGAAGTGACGGCCTTTTCAACGTCCCTTTCCCACTTTTACCCCCCCCTCTCCTTTGGCAGCCGAAGTCGAGTTTAAAGAGACTTGCAGTTTTGCCCTTTGACTGATAGCTTAGAGTAGGCCTCTTTACTTAGTTTCCCTGATTTCCACCCAAGTCCTTTTCCCCCAGAAACCCTCCTTTTGTTTTGGTTCCTTTTCAGTAGGTTTCTATTTAGTCCGTTAACTTAGAAAACCGAAAAGGAAGGTGTAAGTCTTTTTAGGAACCTCTAATTTCCCTTTTTCTCCATTTGTCTGTTAGTCCCCAACATTGACTGAGCCTTTTGGCCAACAGTCCCCCCTCCCCCCCCCTGTAAAGAGATCTTGGGACAGGAGTTTTGATTGATTTGTCCCCCTTGCCGGTGTCGCAAAGGACACCGTCAGCTCACCTTTTAGTCTTCTCTCTGTCCTTGCCCGTGCCGTTTTTTTTTCCCGCTCCCCTCTTCTCTTTCTTTTAGGGTCCCGTGTCACGGCGAGGACGTGACGTAGCCGGTCGTCCCCTTCCTTTTCTGTTCCTTTCTTCCAGTCCGGTTCCTTTTGGCAAACGGTGTTTCCCTCGGTAGTTCCCCTCCGGCCTTGCGCCTCCCTTTTTGGTGCACCTTGATGAACGTATCGACTGTCCGGTTCTTTTCTTCCTTCCCGCCCCTCCGGAAGTAGTCCTTTAGGTTCCTTACTTGTGCCTTTTTGTTACCTCCTTGGCTTTTTTCAATGCCCGGTAGCGGGAAAAACGATTTTGGGCCTTCTCTTTTACTACTTTCGTCCCCACGCGACTTTTTTTTTTTTAGTCCCAAGTCTGTCGCTGTGAGTTCTTTCTTCCCTGACCCTCCTTCTTACTTTTGGGCGCAGCCTACGGTCGGCGTCTGGTTTTCCTTTTTTCCGTTCAACCCCGTAGCCAAGATTTGTCCCGCTCTGGTTTCTTCCCTCTTACGATTTTCTTCATCGGGGGGTTGACAGTCCTGTCCTTTTTGGGGGACACTACGCGACACAGCCTTCATTTCCCTCTTCCACGGGTTTCTCGTAAGCAAGAGTCCGTCCTCGCGCGGTTATTCTCATCTAAAAGGAGACGACTCTGCGACAGGAGAAGAAACGGCGTTCTTAAAAGTAGTCACCGCGCCTTAAAACCCCTCCGTTTCTTTTTTTCAAAATCTGACGGGGGTCACTTTACGCCAGTAATGAAGTCTTACAGCTTAATTGTCTGAAGATTCCCTTCCTTCCTGGTCCCGACGATTTTTTTGGTCTACTTTTTCGGGCGGCCTGTCCGCCTTTTCCCTTTAAACTGCTGATCAAGTGTCTTTGGCCCCCCCCTCTCCGCCACCGGGAATTCTTTTCAACACCTAAATTCCCCTTTTTTTTTGAAGTGTCTCTCCCTCACGTGCCCGCAAAGGAACCAATCTCGAAGATTGATTCACCTACACCCCAGGCCTGAGTCCACTTTTCAGATTAGCATACCCAAGTTTTCTTGACGGTACCGTTTTTTTCAAGTCAAGCATATTACTAAGCAACTCTTTATTCCGTGACAGGGTCTTTTTGGGCGGCGGTTTGCCGCATAGATATTTCCCGATCCTCCCCTGCTTCTGCAGTTTCCCTCCTTTTCTCGCCCCAGTCATCACCGGAGGGTTGCGGGTGAGTGGGCTTTTCGTAGGCCCCTCTCCCCCCACCTTGACCGTCCTTAACCATCGAAAGGTCACTTGCCCGCTGCATTTTTTCTCTTTCACTGTATTTTTTTCCTGAAGCCTTTCCCTTGTTCGATTCGTAGTCTGGGTTACTTTTTTTTTTACCCCCTTCTTGTGCCCGGTTTCGACAGAGATGTGTTTGGGTCATGGAAGGGGGGTGCGCCGCACGTTCACCCTTTTCTTGAGTTTATTTGTTTCATTCCATTTGCATGATCCTTGCATGACCTTTCTGACTCTTCGTTAATTTACGTTTCGCGTCTGAACCACTAGGTTTTCTTTTATTTGGGAGTCCGTTCGTTTTTCGGCATAGGGTGGTTGTTTTCCGAGCCCGGGCTTTTTTGCGAGCTCTCTCTTTCTTTCCTGATTTGTGAAACGTGGTTTTTCACTCAGGCCTGCACATGTTTTCTTTTCCCCGGGTATGGCGTTTTTTTTTTTTTTCTTTTCTTCCTTAGACTTGTTCTCGGCTAGTTCCCTTCCTTTCGAACCCTTTCCAAAGAGGACCTTTTATATCGTGTGGACCACTACCGCCCATCAACCCGGAACGTTCTCTTTTTTTGCCCGTTTTCCGCTGAATTTTCCCTGCGAGCTCTTCTTCTGAATTCCAGTAAGAAGAATCAACTCTAGAAGGAGGTGTACAACGTTCACAAAGGGATTCATGTTTTCCTCTCGAGTGGTATGTAGATCCTTGACTGTTTCTTCTCTGAAGCTTTCGAGCCTTTTTCTTTGGCGGCTACTCGAGATTTTCCCCCCCCAACAGTGTCTCCTAAATCTCAGCTGTTGTTAAGTAGCTTTTGTGTTTAAGTAAGGTAAGTCTTTCTTTTTCAACTTTTGGCATTTTTCTAACTAGCTTCCGCAAAAGACTTTGCTTTTTAGCTCATAACAATTCCATCTCCTTCCTTTTTTTCCCCCCCATCCCACCTAACGACGACGACTCCCCCCTCAGGATCGGTCAACCCCGTCGGTGACACTCCGCTTCTCCCCCCTCACCTTCTCCACATTAAGGATTCTTGGGTCTTCGTGAAAGTTTTTTTGGGTGGTTTTTTGGGGGGGGTTCTTTTTTTGCTGTACGTGATCGGCTTCCTTTTCCTGTAGTCCTCCTTCTCCATGGACACTCAGTGTTCCCGGGTCTTAGGGGCTTTTTCTCTAACGGATTCTTTATTTCTCTCCATTCCGTACGTACCTCTGTGGTTATTGTGTCGTCCGGAGACACTCGCGACGGTGCTCCGTTTGTTTCCTTTGCTAGTTCCAAAGTTTTCCGAACAGAGTCCTTTCTTTCCGTGCGATCCCAGTCTTCTCTCGCCCACGGCAACCCCGGGTTGTTTCGCTTGCCACGGTCCCTTTCGCCCGTCCTTTTTTGTTACCCTGTTCATTTCCGGATGTTCTTGTGCGTTTTTTCTATCTCTACATCGGGTAACCCCAATGTCTACTGGTTTTCTTCAGTTTGTCAGTTGGGTCGATTCTTCCATTCGAGTGGCTTGGTTCTTTGCAGACCCTGCGCGGGCGGGATGGATTTTTAGCCCCGCTTTTTGTTTGGACTCCTCTTTTTAGACGTCCCTTTATTTTCCCTCTATACGTTGTCTTTTGATATTGCGTCTTGCGAGCTTCGGCCTCCCCCCCACCCCGTGGCCGTTAAATTTTACGACGACATTTTCCGCGGCTATTTTTTCCCCCACACCACCCCCTTTTGCACCCTACCTCACGACAATCCAACTTCCAACGAATCACGCTTTTTTTCCTTGGTTTACCTTTCTTTTGACGCTGAGCCAAACAAACGCGCCGACGCATCTTTTAAACCTTTAGAAAGAAAAGACCGGCCGGTCGGCTATTGCCCCCCTTATCCCCCCATCCACAGTCCGCCCGTCCCTTCTTTTTGCGATGAATCAGATTTTTCTTTTTTAGCCCTCCTTCCCCTACCCCAGGGAAGTTCCCCCTTCCCTGTTGGTAGAACCTCTTACAAGAACTTGAGGTTCGAACTGTTGTTGCGGCTTTTTTCCTGCTTTTTTTAGAGGCGTTGCCTAAGAAAAAAAGAAGATTAAATGACGACGCTGATCCTCCAGTCCAGCCCTTCCCCCTTTTTGAGACGGGGTTCAGTTGGCGATGTAGGTCCCCAGCACCTGATGACAGGGTTTCCCCCCATTATTTTCACCTTTTGCCAGAGGCGTTTCTAGTTTGGTCTCCCTCTCCGGGCCCACGAACTAAAAACGAACTCTCTTTTTCAAGTTCTGGGTTTTTTCTTTGTGATATCCCTTTTCTAACCCCCCTGCTGAGAAGTCTTTGGGGCTTTTCGAGATAAGTGGGGAGGTTTTAGGTAGTTGGATGCGGACACTCGGTCCCCGATTCCTTCCTTTCCCCCGACGGTCCTTTTTCTGCAGAGAAGAGGGTTTCCTTTTCCCTATAAGCCCTTCCCTTATTTTTTTAGGAGCCTTTCCTCTGCCCTTATAAGTTTGAGCATTTCCAGGACCACCCGTAAGGGAGTGTATTTTTTGACAACGACCTTCTGACAGTCCCCCCCTTTCTTGGCATTTTTTTTTAGCAACCCCCTTGGTGTTCAATTTATCTTTCGGAGCGATCCTTTTTAGAAAGTGCGCTTCTCCTTGATACTTACTTCGACCCCCCCCCCCCTTAAGTCAGCTTTCCAAATAAGCAAACGCGAATCAAAAGACGGCGATTTCTCTCTCTGTCGTAATGGTCCATATGACTTCCTCTACGTCTACCCTCACTTTCCCTTTTCACCCGGAGTGAACGGAGTTTACCCCCCACCTTCTCTAAGGATTGCTTTTTCTTCGCACGGATGGTTTTACAGAGATCTTTCAGCGGCCTTTATTTGGTCGAATTCGGGAAGACAAATCCTTTTTCAGTCACACCGACCCCCCTCCAGCCTTTCACAAAAGGAGTACCTAAGTCCTTTGCCCGTCGTCCTAGAGGTAATCCTCCCTAAACCTGTTAACCTTTGATCGGCCGGTTTCCGGTCCCCCTGCTAAGAATTTGCAGCCTCTTAAAAACAACCCCCCTCGTAATTATTAACGACGCCCCAAAACGTTCCGTCCCGGCTTTTTTTTTTTTTTCCACGTTCGAAAAATTTTCTAACCCTCCTCCTCCTCTGCGCTCCTGCACTCACAAATGAAACGTCCCTTTTTCCTTTTGATGGTTGACCGTGAGGTCCTGAAAATGCCTTCCCCGTTCCCACAAAGCTTGTCGACTTTTCAAACCGACGTTTCCCCCGCTTTACAGTTGACCCCCGCCGGTTCTCCCCCAGAAGGTCTCTCAAAAGAGGAGTACGGTCCAGGGAAACGGACAGTTCTTTCCTTTCCCCCCAGAATTCCTGCGCCCCGCATCCGTGCTGGTGATGTTTTTTCTTTGTTAACTCTCCGCAAAAAAAGCCGTTTATTCGCGCTTCGAATTTCCTTCCCACTTTAGCTTTCGGATTCTCCCCGTTTGTGCTGCAAGACCCTTAGCACCCTCCCTCTTCATCTACCCTTTGCGGACAGGAGAAGAAAGTCCTGAACTTTTTTTTTACGCCAGAAGTGAACCTACGATCACCTTTTTCCCTCCTAAAGTTTGGCTCGCGGTGGGTGTGTAGGTTTCCCTCAGTCTTGCTTTCGAGGCGCAGTGGTGCCTGGCCTTTCTTTGAAGTCTACTGACCGCTTCCCCCGTGTCAGAAGGGCCGTTTTTTTCAGCCGGGGATCATTTTTTGCTGGACTTTCCTCCCCCCCCCCCAGTTTGACCTTTTTCGAACCGTTTTGATTTTTTTTAAACGCGTCGGTTCTCCCTGGACGTTTGTCAATTTTTATTGTCCCCTGATAAGAAAAGGTTCTCGGTGCTCGTCCGGGCTTTCTTAATTCCGGTCTTCCTTTTTAACCCAGATGAAGTGGATCTGTCAGGGAAGTTGCCCCCCTTGGCGTTACTAACTGACCTGTCTTTTTCCCCTGACCTGAGCCGGCCGTGGAAGGCGCCCGGGTGAGATTGTACGTCCATCTTTTTTTTAATGTTCGTCCTTTCCTAATTTAGAATTTGAGTTATGATCCGCACCCTGAACCTTCGCCTATTTTTTTTTTTGAAACTTTTTTTTCCGGGAGGTGTCTTCCAACCCCTCTCCCGAGGTGGTGTAGAAATGGAGTCGGCCTGGAGATATATCTATTGTAATCCTTTGTTGTTGAGAGAGATCGTACTTTTTTTCTGCGCACCCACGTCCTCCCGGGGGAGATTCGACACGTCACTGTGTCTTTGTCTTAGTTTTTTGTTTTAATCAGAGACTTTCTTTTTTTCTCCTTTCCCGGCGCCTACGAGACACGTTTCTTCCCCGCGTTTTCCTACATTTTAGGAGACCACGGCCGTCGTCGTTTTTCCCCCCCCCCTCGACCTTTTCCCTTTCCTGAAGACGACCTGTATAAACCCGAGACTGCGACTTTTTCTTATCATCGTTCTTTTGTCGGCCGGTTTCCCGGCCAGGACGAGTACCACGACGTTACCGTTTGATCAAGGTAACCCCTTTTTTCAAGTGCCGGGTGTCTGTTCCGCTAACAGGTAGAAATGAGGGCTTGTGACGTTCACCGTTTCGTCCGCGTTTTCCTTCCCCGGATCAAATCTTTTTTACGTTTTACAGTGCCCCTTTTTATTCACCTGAAAGGCACCGGCATCCTTAGGAGTAGTTCACCTACCCCCTGCCTGGAGTTTTAAAACCTTGGCGGTCCCGCTTTTCCCCTTTGGAGCGTACTTTCCCTGTTTTGGTCGGAACTTCTTAGATCGTTTTTAGCAATTGGATCGTCTTTCCCGGGGTATTTTTGAGGAGGGTCTTAGTCCCTCGTTGCCCTCCCTCCCCCCGGCGGTTGACAATTTTTGTCCCTCATTCTCTAGCCTCCCGAAATCCTTTGGGTTCTGTTTTGGCGTTTTTTTGACTACGGGAAATTTTTTTACCGGGACCCCCTTCAGAAGGTACCAAGACCCCAGGGCCGGGTTTCCCCTTTTTCTTTGAACATTCTTATGGTTGTAAGAGTTTCCAGTTGTTCCAAACGACTCCTACTTTTTCCCCTGTATCCCCCCTTTTAATTTTTTTTTTTAACCCGTTGGTTTCTTTTTGCAAACGACTTTGGTTTTTTCGACTAGATAGTGTCGTTGAAGGTAGGCGGGCTAGGCCGACCTTAAGCACCTTTTTACCTTTTCGCGGTGGTGAGTTTTCCTTAGCTCCGTCGATTCTGCGTTCTCCTTTTCTAAACCGGGGCGAACGTTGCTTGGACCACTAGAAGGTGTCCGGGCCCCTTAGGTGATTTGGGGCGGCGGTCCCTGTGGGAGTTTTTTTGTTTTTTTCGGGACTTTTTCTTGCTTCCCTCTCATTTCTTCGCCGTAAAGCAAGTGCAGTTTTTTCTTTTCCCCCGTGTCTCTTCTGAGACTCGACGGCTCTATAAATGTCATTTCTCCACTGTTCTTTTTTAATGTTTTCTTTTTTCCTGGGCAGGAACTTTTTGATTGGTAGCGTTCCCTGCCCCCCTACCCATAACAAAGGATGAATATTCGTTTTTGGGCCACTTTTTTCTCTCCAGTTTCAGTTCTTTCAGTCTTTCTTCCCTTTCCCTATGGAAGAGACTGACGTTTTTTGCATCCTCCTTCCGCGAGTTCCATTTTCGATCCCATCTTTGGAACCTTCGCGCCACACATTCCGCGTAGAGCGGGTTCCCGCGTCAGGTAGTTGGGACCCGTTCCCTTTTTCTTCTCCGGCAAGTTTGACAGCAAATTTCTTTTGCCCTTGTTGCTTAGGTTCTGGGGTTTGGGGGAATTTCGGACTCTGACCCACCTACCTCTGTTTTTTCTAGTCCTGCCTATCAGTCTGTGCTTTCATTTTCGGTTGTGGGCTGGCTTGACCCCTTCGGGTGGCCTTTCTTCCCGATCCCAATCTGTGTTTCCCAGGAATCTCGATCTATCCGACACTTCCCCGCGGTTTCGTCCGACTTCCCCCTGTAACTTGCTCACGGGCGCTTTTTCTCAGACCGCAGAGCAGAACGAACCACCTTTCCGTCCCCCCCTCCGGATGAAAAGGCTTCCCTAAATTTTTTATCCCCTTAAGGCAAGCTAGTCTTTTCCCAGAATAAAGAGGTGGTTGTTTGGGGTTGCCTTGGGCATGTCCTTTTTGTCTCTTCTGTCCAATGCCCCCTTGATTCCAGACCGGTTCAGCACCGGGACCTTTCTTTTTTTCTTGACAGACTCCAATTTTTTGTGTTAGGTTTGGTGTGGCGATCGTGTAATGTACGTCAGGTGGTTATTATGGCTTAGATTAGCATTCAAATAGCCACCAGTGATCCTGTCTTGTAGGCCCGTTTTTCTAAAGCTTTTTGATGACCTCTTCCCCCCCCGTCGGACTAGCCCATGCGTTCTTTTTTTTCCCTTTTTTCCACAGGGAAGGAGTTTTCTGTTTCACTAACTACCTTCACTGCTCCGTTTCCTATTTTTTTTCCCTTTTCAGTGGAAGAGTTCGCTTTTTTTTTTCCGCGAGGAGGCCTCCCCCTTTTTTTTCCCCGGGTTGCTTTGTGTGTACAGTCTTCCTTAGTCGGTAGTGGTGTGGTGTTCTTGCTTTTATATCCCTGCGGCTCTTTTATTGACCTTTTCCCCCTGAAGCCCTGTGGTGGTTCCCTTTTCTCTCTTGAGTCTCTAGCTATATACGTTTTTTCGAGCTATCTCTTTTTCCAGGCTTCGGCTGCAAAAAAGAGTGGTTTCGCGGGTCTCCCTCAGTAAGGGGAGTTCCCTCCCTCCCCCCCCCCACAACCATAGACTTTCCCCAGACGTACACCCTGACTTTTCTCCCTGTAGATAATAGTTTTCTCTTGTGAAGCATAGTCGCCTTGCCAACCTTCCCTCCTCCAGACTCCGTAACCTGCAGTTCAAAACCGCCCAGTCCCGAAGATTTTTTCTGACCGTTGCGTCCTCTTTTAGGATTTTTCGGTTATATGTCACTACGGCCTTGACGAGGTCCTTCTCCAGGAACTGGTTGTTAAACGTATCCTCTCTCAAACTCTGGAGCCCCTTTTTTGTTGTGACTTTCTTTTTTTTACAGAAAGAATTCTTTCATGACCTAAGTGCGTCGACACCCTCCCGACAACCCTTTTTTTTTTACAGCAGTCGAGTTTTTTTGTCCCTTTTCTCCTTTTTCGAAAACGTTTGTCAGTTCTGCAATGATTGCAAGCCTTTTTTTTCTCCTAAATCCCTCCAATTTCCTCTTGATATCCCCTGTCACACCCTTTTTCGGAACTTTGTTGGGATTGAGGTTATAAGGGCTCCAGATCCGGGAAGTGTGGTTTCCTCTCTTCTGTGGGCGTTCCCCGCGATTTTTTTTTTTTTTCTGCTTTAGAGCAGCTTTGCCCCCTTTCCTTGTTGGTGATCTCTTCTCCGCCTCTGCGGGGAAGTTCTTTTTGATTCGAGGTCCGGCGGCGTCTCTACCTCCTCCTTTTCTGTTGAGATGTCCGAGGCCACCGGGACCGTGTTTTCAGGAAGCCACTCGACACGATAGATAAACCTTTGTCTAGGGCTGGGGAACCCACCGGGGGTTTCACATTTTTTGACGTCTACGCCCTTGATTCTTCAGATCAATTGCTTTTTCCACGTCTTTGTGACCTTTTTCGGTAACTCGAAATTTTACCCAGACAAACGCCTGGATGTCCGGTCCTTTAGTGATAGCTTTTTTTTGATCTTTCTTTATACCCTCGTCCTCCGATTGACCACTGTGTCTTCTTTTTTTAGGGCAACTGTCGCCGTTTACTGTTTTTTTTCGGTGTTTGGACTTAGTTCTCCCCGACGTTCTCTTTTCTACTTCTTTTTCCTAAAATTTTTCTTTACCCCCCGCAACAAGGAACTCAGCCCCAGAGGTTTTTAATCACGTCCAATCTTTTTGAAAGTCTCCACCTAGCCGGAGGTGTAATGGCCTTCCGTCCGAATCTCCTCCACCTCAAGTTCCCCCCCACCCCAAGTCTTTACCTTTTTCCCCCGACACGATCCTTCTTTACCTGCACCTTATTTTTTCTCCGCACGTAAAGAATTCCCGTTCGAAATTCTTTAAGAGATTCCTTCCCCCCCCCCCATGACCCAAATCCCGCTAGAAAACTTGATGCTTTTTGCGTCCGTCCCCTGACGGCCCCCCCGAAACAGATTCGTTGCGCCCGCCTTCTGGTTACGCTTCCCTTCCCAATAACGGTGACCTTCTAGCGACCTAGAGTTCTTCGCAAGTCCTTGCCTTCCCCCGCCCCAAGGGGCGTCCCACTCAATTTTTTTCCCCTTTGGATGACGTAGGGATCGGTGTCAGTCTTCCCTTTTCAAGCAACCCAGTCACAACCCCCCAAAAAGTTTTTAGGTTAACTTCTCAAAAGTTCTCGGGTTTTTTCGAACACTATACCGTTTCCTTAAGCCCCTCCCCCCTCCCTGGCCACGACGCTCCGTGAGGAAAGGAGAATGGATGGTGCCTTTTTGTTTTCCGCCCCGCCTGTTTTTCACCGTACGACTCACCTGTAGGCGAAGCTGTCGTTCCTTTCCCTACGCCTTTTTTTTGTAGTTACAGACGTATGCGTTAGGTTTTTTTTGTTTTTTTTTCTGAGACGCCGTCCTGGTCGCTCTTTGTCGTGGTCCCTTTCGGTTTTTTGATTCTTCGCGTGGGGGAAGTTGTTCTTCCCCGTGCCCCTTTAGACATAGTTTGAGAGTCCTTCCTTTCGCCCCCCTTCTTTTTGGGGCTTAAGTTTCGTCAGGTTTCTATGTTAGTTTGCCCGCCGGGCCGGCGCTTCTTCCCCGGTCAATGAAGGTGACTGGCGTGGCTTCCGGTCCTGGTCGTTTCCGACATCGCTTGGAACCTTCCCGATTTTTTTTTTTTTTTGTGAAGCTTTTCTTGCGCATTTTCCGTTTTTCGTTTTTGAGTTCTGTTCTCTTTTTCATTCTCGTTACCGACGAATATTTCGCAAGCGACCGGGGTTTTCGGAGGTGACGGTGATCGACCTACTGGTTTTTTTTTGCTTTTTCTGACACTAGTTAAGATCTCATTCCTCCCTTACTCAGTTTTTGTTGTATAGTCAATCGTTTTTTTCCGCCCCCCCCTTGATACACTCAGGTGTTGACTGTTCCTTAAAAGTCACCCACTTTCGTCCGATTCTTCGCCCCCCTTTATTCCTCTTTCTTTAGTTTTTCGATCACCTCCACGGCGCTCTTTCTTCTCCCTGAGAAGAATTGAAGTTACACGGTCGTCTTTCCTTAAAGGCGGTTTCGTCTTGTTACCCCGCTTTCGACGGAACTACGCCTTATACCTAAACGCCCTTCTCTTCCTCAATCTACTTCCGTAGGCCCGGCCGGACCCTTAGCACCGAAGAAAGTCCCCCCAAACCCTGTGTCCACCCGCTCCTTGTTGGCGACTTGCAACCAATTTTTTGCCCTCGATTCCGCTGGGATTACACCTTTGCAGTTTAATAAAGCTTCGGCTAACCCCGTGGCTGGCAAAAGAACGGATGGACTTTTACGTTGACTTCCGTTTTTTATTTGCCACCGTCAAACTGATTAATCGCTCCCCACTACGGTTGCCCCACTCGCAGGCGAGTCCGGTTTGGACATTTAACTTTTCTCCCTCCGTTTCACCGTTTTTCCCCGACACCCCTGACGTGTTCACTATAGGTCGGATACCAACGGGGATTTTTTTTGATTTTTCTTTGGGATGTCGTTTAGCACCCTTGTCTTTTAGAAGATTCGAGACACTTCTCCTCTTTTTGTCATTCCATCCTCCTCAAAAAGTTGTGATTTGGGACGGTGGGCGACGTTCACTTCCTCGTAACCCCAACGTTCTCAACCTCCCTTTCTGACGGGACCTTTCGGAATCTCTCTTCGAGCTTTCCTATAAATGACATGTCCCCTTTGTATGTCCCCTAATCCTGTTTTCGTCCCGTTTTCCCCCCTGTTTCCGATTGGGTCAACCCCCCGTCTTCTTGTTCGGTCAGGAATTCTGGTATTGGGAAGGGAATGGGAAGGGACCCCCTACATGAAGAACGTTTAAGATGTTCGATTTTGGACTGTTTACTTCCCCGCTTGGAGCCCTCTATCGTCTTCCTAAGGAGGGGCTCCCTTTTTCTGCAAAGAAGACCTTGCCCTGTCACGGGTGTCGTGGGGGGTTTAGGCTGACGCAATGGTGTGGTTACCTCCTCCTTCTGGTATTTCTGGTTAACCTTACGACCTTTTTTTCTTTTTTTCACGTGGACGCGGCGTTGGACCTCGTCGGTCGACGGCAAGTTGACTCAGGTGGGGGCGTTTTTTTCTGTGTTTTTCGGGTTGGAGGTCCACGTTCTCTCTGTCGGCCTAGCAGCCCCTTTCCCTGACGAACCGATGTCAACATTTAGCCGTTCCCAAGCCCGTTCCCGTCGTGGTGTTCCGACAAGGACTTTTCTTTGTCCCTTTTCAGTCGGTCCGATCGTCGTAGCGATTTCCCCTCGCTGATCACTCGCCTCGGAGGGGTATTTTCCGATTTTTCTTTTGATTGATTCTCTTGTGTGTAGAGCGGAGTTTTTGAGTTTTTCCGGAAGCAACTTTGAGAATGTTTTTTCTTCCGCTCTTTTTTTTCCTTGTTTAAAAACATACTCTTTTGTTGCTGCTCAATCCTAAGCGTTGATTCAGATTCGCGCGTAGACTTAAGGGTTTTTATAACCCTCTTTGTTTGAATTCTTGTTCTTCTCATTCTCCCTCTCTCATTCCCGCGGTGGCTCTTTTTAGATTCCACCCCTTTCTTTACAAAGTCTGCCGGCTTTTCTTCTCGACAGCGTAGCCCCCCTTAGCCGTCGCGGTCTTTTCTTCTGGAAACGCTTTTTTTTTTCCAACTTGACCCCTCTTCCCCTTCCGCAATGAGGGGACAGTTGAGTGAAGAAGCCCCGTGTTTTTTGAAGGGTGTTTTGTAGGGATCTTTTCCTAGTGTCTACTTGCGTTTCTCCTCTGTTTTGCGAACTTTCCACCGAAGGGGTATCCACGGGCATCCTTCTAAAGAATCCCTTTTCCTTTTCTCCCTTGGTTTTTTTTCTTTGTCGTTTGGCCCTCTTGTGGCTCGTACCTGCGGTCTTGTCTGATTCTCGTCCCCCTGTGCACCATCCTGACAATCACGTTTGCCAGGTTTTGGCTAGTTCTCCTTTGTACTTAACCTGTCGGTCGGCATGCTCCCTGCAAGGAGATTAATACCACGGCCCAACCCCCCCTCTTCTTTCTGGATGTCCGCCACGGTCATCGTCATACCTTTTTCCCTGGCCTTTTGGTTATTTTTTTTTTTAGGGTTTTTTTTTTGTTTCGGCGACCCTCTCCACCTTTCAGAAAAAGAGTCCTCCTTGATTCGGGTGTTCCGGTCTTTTTCTTCCCTTAGTGGGGGTGTGTTGCGGGGTCTACGGCTGAGCGGTCTGACCTTTTTTCAGCTGTTTCTTTTTTATCTCGTCAAGACGCT
>Ga0179591_1260810_pt1 | contig 19422 bp, 22 predicted proteins | sample CZOMad2_1_08_16f_FD_182891 | JGI IMG/M metagenome (GOLD analysis project Ga0179591, IMG submission 182891) | Vadose zone soil fungal communities from Angelo Coast Range Reserve, California, USA - CZOMad2_1_08_16fungal (PacBio error correction) | ecosystem: Environmental > Terrestrial > Soil >... | reverse complement strand
CCGGCAAGGTTAAGGCGCTGAACTTTTCTGCATAGTAGAGCTGGCTCGGCTAGTTCCTTACCATTAAACCCTCTTCCAAGTGTCCACTGCCTCCCCAAACTCAGCCAGCGCCGAACGCCGTACTCTCTCTTTCTTTGCGTCTTCTTTACTACTGCATCCATTACTCGACCAGACTGTCAGAGGCTCTCAAGCGCGCCCCCGATCCTCTTTCTTCGCGTACGAAGGCAACTTTGTACGTAAGTTTCTCATTCCCATCAGTTGACGGCGACTGCGCCTCGAAATTTGCGGGACGCATACACGAAATTCCAGAGCATCTCTTCGTTCGAATTCGTCCATAAACCCTCCCATCTCCTTTTCACCAGAATGATTTTTTTCCCCTTTTTCAGCAACGTGTGCAAGAACCTCGCATTCCATTGCTCTTCTTTCACCAGGTTCGGAGATGATTACACTCGCTTCCCCTAATTTTCTACTCCCCTACTGCTCACAGTTAGGTGATAAGGAATATCTTCCCAAATCTCTTCTTTTTCCCCCCAGTCTTATCCTCCCTGACTAGCCCACGTTGTAGTTGATCGATATTTTCCCAAAGTCCGAGGCAGCTCCCTCATCGTGCCCGTTCTTCTCTCCAAAAGAAGCGCACATCTCCATTTCGAACTGCCCTTTTTTCTATTAGCCTTCACTCCCAACTGCGTAGTCCACATTCTTGACCACGTGCCCCATGTCTCTTTTTTCCTTCCCTCTTCTCTAGAAGCAATCGAACGCTCTTTCAGTACCCCCTTCTGTGTTCGGAGGATCACTGGGGATGAGACCTGACACGTCGCCACCTTTTTCCGCCAATTTTTTTCTGAGACGGTTGCAAGACTTTCTGGATAGGCCGGCCGATGTCTTAGTCGAGACATTGTAATTTATTCACGATTTTGTTTTGGCTGCCGAGATCGAAGCATTCCCTTAGGATCTCTTCCTGTTCGACCTTTCGCAGAAGACCTCTTGACCCCCTCCTAGCAGTCTTTTCTTCTCTTATTTCTGCTGCCATTGTGAACGTTTCTCGATCGGCTAGGGTCTTTCCCCCCCTTTGCTGTGCCTTTTTCTTTCCACTTATTCAGCCCGGTGCCCCTCACCTGAATCTCTTCCCCCCTCAGTGAAGGGAGTTTTTCAAAGAGATTTCCCTCTCTTCTCTTGGTCTAACGCCTGTGCACCCAAGCGGGCCTGGCGCTGCTCTTTTCTGTCGAGTCTTTGTCATCTCGACGACGGTTTCACCTTTTCTTCCCCCCCCCGATCACTATCTGATCTCGTCGTTGCTCGACGAACGGCGCCGATTGACCTTTTTGAGACTTTTTTTTCCTACTCTCCACCGCGTTTATTCTCGGGGCTGTTCCTTTTCTTGTACAGTAGAATGTTCTCACCCCCATTTTTACCCTCCCGCTCAGAAACAATGGGGGGACTTTTTCTTTCGCCGCCGTCGAATATCTAAGACGTCCCCAGTTTTAGTAAAGACATCGATACGGTTTACGAAGACTCGCCGAGCGCGGTGATACGCGATCTCATTTTTTGGTGGTTGGGGTTTGTTTTGTCTTTTCAAATCAGTGATATGGCCGCTTCTGTCACGAGACCACTCGGCACACTGCCCGCGGAGAGACTCCCTGCTCGTCCCGCCGCCAGTTTCCTGAGTACTAAATTTGCCGAAGATCGTGATGTTGCCGCCTGCAGCGACAACCTTCTTTTTTCTCTTCTCGGCAGACGATTTCGCGCTTTGGACCTCCTTGAATTAAGCTCTCCGAACTTTCACTCTCCCCCTTTAGAAAACCTTCTGTTTCTCACTGCGTGGGATGAGCGGCTCAGTTTTCGAAGTCAGGTTTCCGCCAGCCCGTGGAATACGGTCTTGCGGTTTGTTCTTCAGAAAAGTCTGGGAAGTCTCCCCACGTTCTTTCTTGGTCCCATGGTGGGTAGCATCCATCGGCCTTTCCGCGACTCCTTGGCGTCGAATCGATCCGAAGCTAGACTTCACTCTCTGGAAGGTCGTCTCCCGGAGAATGACTAAAATGCATCTCGGCGTCTCCTTCTGAATGACTTCTCCCCCGTGGCCGCCAAGGTTCGAATCCCAGCAGAGTCTTAATTGTCCCCTATGCTCCACGCTCCCCGTCCGGCCCGATTTCTATCATCTCCAACCTTCTTCGCTACGTTTGCCGGTGCGGATTTCGCTGAAGCTCCATTACCTCCTTCCGGAACTTTGGTGATCCACAGGGGCCGGGTCACTCTCTTAGTTTTTGCAAAATCCCCGCCTTAGATTTTTTCGGCACCCCTTGGCGGCCCCGGTTTGTCCACTACTCATGGTTAAACAGCCGACGAAGTCTGACCGATACACACCCCCCTATCTGCAGCTTTACCTATTAGTCGATTTCGCTCCTTTGACTATGGTGTTCCGCTTTTCGGCGTCTTCCGCATTCAGGCTTTACCGATTTACTTGTGTTTCCTATCCTTCTCGACCCGCCATCGCGCGCAGAAACCTCGAGGATCTAGGCCTACGGGCTCCGCCGCAATAGGCGGTTTGGGCATGAGAAACCCCTGTCTTCCTTCCCATGCGCTTTTTCTCCGGAAATCTCAGCGATGTCCTTCCCCTCCCCCCCAGTTTAACTGCCCTTGAAGCGCAGTTCTTCCCTATGTCGTCTCTTCCGGAGTCATTAATCCTTCACCCTCTTGACTTTTTTGGCCTTGCCTTGTCTATCTTTCTCAATGTCGCGCGAAATGCTCGATGCCCCAATCCCCCCAACCTACGCCATAACAACTCGCGCCCTTAAGGCTCTTCCTTTCCGATGTCTTTGTCTGATAGCCCTCGTTGGTCATTCGCCTGGAAAAACATTTCCCGACTCCTCCCGCGTGGGACCTCTCACGAAATCTTCATTCTTCGAAAATATAACGTACTCCCCGCACAACTGGGACTCCCCTTCCCGGAACCTCTGCCCCGCTTTGTTTTCGACACCGCTCTATCCGCCGCGCTTATTCTGCATTTCTTTCGCGTTCTCCCCCTAGTTAGGATCCCCAAACGTTTGCTCTGTCTTTGAGATAGTTGGGGCTACCCCTGCGCCCATCCACTGCAACCACGATGCGGTCGCGATCGCCAGCCTCTGATACTTCGCCCCCACAGTGTCTTGAGCGATGTTTTCTCTCCTCCTTTAGCGCGCAGATGGCGTCGTTTCCCGTTTCTACCGAACTGCGGAAAACACGAATTTGCTCCCTTTTCCGAGCTCCTTCTTCCCTCCCTCCAGTTCTTTCGTTTACCACGAGCATCTGCAAAAATGTCGATCGCGCTCCACCTTTCGGTCTTTCAGCCGCCTTTTTGCGGCTCTCAATCCGGTAGCTCATGTCCTGACAGGTAATTGCGTGCCCCCGCGACCTTTTTTACACCATCGAGGGCCGCGATTCTCGCAGGGTTTGTCTTTCGCAGTAGTAAACGGGCTTGACTCCTTGAATGGCCCACTCTTTCTTTTGCCCACCGTCCCCTCACGGTAGTGTATTGCCTGCTCGGTCACCTCTCGTAAGGTTAGCCAGGCTAAGGAACCAAACGGAGGAACCCCAGTAGCCATACCTCCTAGGTTCGACATCGCTGCCAGGTGGCCTCATGTGGGGCGTTCTACGCTCGTCCCCCCTCCAATCTTTTAAAAACATTTGCCATCCATCCGATTGTCGGGAATGAGCGGGCGTGTGTCCCCCCCATGACCTTTCAGTAACTCTCGGAGATTTTCGTTCCTTCCGTCCTTCAACCCCCACTCGGCCGTCGGATCCGCTGCAGGTTCTCGTGTTTTCTATAGACTCCGACCGGTTGAGACCTTCGTTTGCAACCTAGCATTGATTCTTGCGCCTGTTCACGGATACTTCTAAGACAGCAACATTCCCCTCATCGATAGGGGCCACCAGATAGTGCCCCGTCACCCCCCCTCCCAGTCTTCAGACCAGTACAAACCCTTTCTCCTTTGTTTCCTCTTCTCTTGTCGATCGCAGATCCGTCAGTCGTATCTCAATCGGAGGAAAACCGGCTTTAGATTTTTCCAAGAACCCCCGCCTGACCCTCTCCGGGGATTGGAAAGACCATCCACGCGAAGAAAAGACCGCTTTAACTCTTTGAGGCGCAACCTTACGAGGTATTCGGCTACGCCGCACTTCACTGAGCGAAGATGATCAACGACAACAGCCCCATCAGGATTAACTCCCCCCTTTAGCTTCCCCACTCCTCGCCCCTAGACCTAGCCTGCGTGAGTCCTTCAACTTTATTTAACTTTTATAAATTAGCGGAACGCCGATTCTTTCCTAACTTTGTTGTGATCTTCCCTTCGTTTCCCTAAGGCTCACCCCCCGAACCTTTCCACAACCCTTTCCCCCCTCTATGCCTCCAAAAGGATCTTCTTCGATGTTGCTAGGGCTGTGGCTACCACATTTGATTTCTCTTGTCGTGGATAATCCTAGCTCTTCCCAGGGCCTCAGGTCCGTGATCCTTCCCTAGTAGTTTCCGCAAGCTTACTCGCTTTTTTCCTTAGCGTTGGCATTTTTTTGCATGGTGATATTTCCCCCCTATTCCTGCATCTGTGGATGTTGCTGATAGCCCCACACGTTGTCTGCCCTTTGGTATACGATTCAGTCTTCTTTCCCCCGAGAGGAACGACGGGTATCTTTTTTTCCAAGTCCGGATCGTGGGGTTCCTGCTGCCCTTTGTTTTGTCCCGCCTACTCTTTTGAAAGGCTAAGATCCTTGCTCGTTCTTTTGTCCGCCAGTATACGTTTCGGACTCCCTCCGACGTGTGGCCTGTCGGACGCCCGTCCTCGGTTCTCCTTTGTTGGCCCCGGAGCGACCGCCTCCACTTTGCTGATCCAGAAGACAAGTTCGAATCGCGGTTTTCCGATCGGGCCGGACGGCGCTACGGATATTGATTTAATGTTTTGGTGGAACCCCTTTATCAAGAGAAGCGGGCGTAGGGTTCCATGCGGTAACGTGTCGCTTTAAGAGGAGTCTCACGAAGAGCCCAGTCTCATATCCTTCGAGAACCTGAAATCTTTGAGACAGCTACTTTCTAGGATATTTGACGGCTTCACAATGACGCGCTTCTTGCACCCTCTTGAGGCGGTCATGCCACCGACCTTGAGGTCCATCGGGGGTGGATGACCTTCATTTCCCATGCGGTGGGGGGGAAGGAGAAACAAGACGAGAGGCCGCAGGTGTATCTCCCTCACATCCCTTCTGAAGCGCGTATCGCTGGTTTGTTACCCCGCGGTCGTCGCAAATGACAGTTGAGAATTGATTACCGTCGCTTTCTCAACGAGAGCAAGGCCTTTTTATCACCCCGACACTTTTGATTCGCCCCCCCTTTGCTATGAGCGAGTTCGCTGTGGTGACCACGTCCCCCAGCCGCGTTCTTTCACATGGTTAGTGTTGACTACCAGCCTTTTATTTGTCTCCTTTCCGCGCTCTCCCCTCCTGCCGCCAAGATGTTCCCATGTTCTTCTCGTTACGGCGGAACTCAGCATCGGCTCGGATTCAGTCTTTCCAGCCTTCTCCAGATGAGGATGGTTCTCAGAGACCTTTGATGACGGATGGCGTGTTGCGATTTGGGTTCCAACCAACTCCTAGTTCTGCACTTCTACCTGCTTTTTGCAGACTCAATTGGCTCAGAAACTAATTCTTTAGCCCTCGTTTTCCTCGATGTCTCCTTTGTCGCTGAGAAACCGCGTATGTTTCTAGTTACCAGGCATTTCTCACCAGTCTGGCTTTTTTTTTCTGACTTTATCAAGGGCGGATTCCTGAAGTTTTCTTTCCCGCGGTTATTCCCATTTTCTGGGCGTTCGGGTTGAGTCCCAGGGTCCTCCTTCCCCTAACCATTCAGGTTTTCTATCATAAAAATCATCCGCCTGCTTCCCCTGCCGTGTTGACGCCGAGGTTTGCGCGCTGTTATTATCTTTTCCAGAGTGTGGTCTTGATCCGTTTTCCTCTACCCCCCCTGACCTTCTCGATTGAGGTAGCTCCTGCCACCCACCAGATTTTGGGCTTTAGGATCAAAAGTAATAATCGTACTTTTTCAGTTATCTGCAGCGTCCGATTTTGGGCTTTGGTCCTTAATAACACGATTTCCTTCGCGGCAAATGTGCCCTTACGGGCTCTTTTCTTCGCAGAATGCCGTGCCCCCCGATTTGCCCCCTTCGTGATTAGCCCGCTACTAGAATTTTCGGAACGTCCCCTTCTGCGGAGCGAAATTGTCATACGACCCAAGAGCTACAAAAGTCCATTTAGACCCGAGAGTCCCCCTCTAGGATCACCTCGTCAACTTGCGTTTGCCGATCGAGACGGCGTGAGAGCGGTTTTCCTCTATAGGTATGTGTGTATCTTTAAGTGGCCTGCGCTGTGTTTCAATTCGGAACAGATGATGCACCCTCCTAAATTTGTTTTCCTTCCCCCTCGCCTTTTGTATTTTGCAAGCGCTACGAACTCTTTTTTTTTTTTAGCCCGTTTCTTTTTTCGTTTCTACCCCAGCCTGTTACGGACGGCCCTTTTCTTCCCTTTGTAGGCTCTAAATAATTCCCTGTTTCGGCCGGATTTTTGTAGATCGCTTCTAGTTCGACGTTCTTTCTTCCTGACTCTCATTTGTTAGCCCTTGGGAAAAGGAAGCGCCTTCCATTTCGCACAGTTTGAGCAAACTTTTTGGAGCCCCCAGCTTGACGGTCATCGCCGAGAGGACTTTTTTCGTAGCGTCCGAGGAGAGCGGCGACACGTTTTTTTCAACCAATGGGTTTTCTTGAATCTCTCTTCCGATCGTTTCCGTACGTTCCTTGTCAACTTACATGCTTGTCCGCCTGCTAAACCCGCCCGTTGCGCGTAGTTGCGGTCATTTTTTTTCGGGCTGACCCCGCAGACCGAGCTCCCCCTTCTCAACCTTTGCCTAGAAGATTGATTTGCGTAAGCGAGGAGTCGCGCCACAAGCGTGGTGCCTTTCGCCGTTCGGAGAGCTTGGTCGCGGGTCTGCCCCCTCCCCCTCCTCTTCCCACGTCCAAGTCGGCCGGGCAATCGGGCTGAATTGATGCCAGCCGGTTGCGCTGCATTGGGCCAACCCATCCCCTTGCTTCGATCCTCCAAAAAGTCTTTCCAGTTCTGATAGAAATAGAGGTCGCTTTTCCGCGTTTTTTCCCTCTCTTTGGCTCTTCACGCACAGAGGCTATAAACGGGTTGGCCCCCCAACAGTTCAAAACCTTTACTCGTCGCGGGTCAACGCTGGAGAAACCCTCGCTATCCAACCTGTACGACGTCTCCTGGGATTCTAGCATTCGACTTCTTTCCCACTCCCAGTGTTACTTGGAGTTTTTTCGTCCCTCATTGTTCGAAAATGAGAAATTCAACCGGAAGTACACTGACCTTCTCGACGGTGGAGTTTCTACCCTTCTCAAAGGTCGATCTCCTCGGGTGTTCGTCTTTTTCTGAGGCAGTAAATGATCGACTATGCACTCCGAGTACGCTTAGGATCTTACTTTTCTAACTTCTCCAGCGCTAATGCAGGCCCGATCCTTTGACAGTGTTTACCAGACCTATTGAACCTGCTATCGCTTGACTCGTTATGGAGAGCTTTCCTCTGCGTGACCTTTTCTCTACATTTCAATGTTCGGTCGACGGGATAATTTTCAGTAGCTCTATCCTTCACGATGTCGCCAGTCATTCCGCGTTCCGATCCTCCCTCTCGTTTCGAGAGTGGCCGTCTGGACAATTCTCGTCAGGAGAGTTCGAGCGCCTCGCATGCCTTTGGCAGCCCTCCCTCGCGACCCCCATCTCTTCGTGATAGGTTGCATGGTTCCAAGGTGGTTCTTATCTACCTCGACTTCCTGCGATCATCGTCTGAAGTACGTTCGTGCGGTCCTGAGGCTCTTTAGGCGTTTCCAGATTAGCATCCCTTTCTCCTTGCAGAACCTCTAGTTGACCTGAAGGCACACGGCGTTCTTCGTTATCTCTTATCCTTTCATTAAAACGGGCTCGAAGACATGTTCCTTCCGGTATTTGTTGACGCCCCAGTTGAGTTGAGTCGGCCCTACGTCTGCTGCAGTTCTCCTCGTGGCGATTGGGCGCTGGGTTCGTTTTGCTCTCCGTCGGGGGGAACGTGAAGTCGTCGAAGTGTCTTGACGGTGCTTGTTCAACTTTCCCTTCTCTCCCCCCTCAGAGACGTGCTCGCGCCGATTGTCGACGACAGCCTCGCGGTTTGAAGATCTCCCCCCTTTCACTGCCACGAACTCTCTTTGTGCGTGTTCTCCCGCGTCTAATGGAATCCAGCTCCTTTTTTTTCTTCCTGGTAAGCTCCGTTACCTGGTGGTTGTCTTCGATTTCAAAAGTTTCTTGACGGAGATCTTTTCTCGACTCTCGCTGGTCTGTCGATTCGCGATAAAGACTTATTCTGATTCTTTTTTCCCGCCCGTCGATGTATGCGCGTAGGCGCCTTTCCCCCCTGATGTTTTAGAACGATCTCAACGGCATTGTTTACGATTTCCCTCTAGGAGCGCGATAGTGATGAGCCCCTCTGTTCGCTCGTTCTTCGCCTTTTTGTATATCCGCTGCCACAGGTTCGCGAACTTCTCGGGGTTTTCCAGGGGGTTACTTTCATTTCTCCTTATGGATTTTTGGGATTCAGTTGAACTGTTTGTTGTTGAGCTGTGACATCTCTCCTTTCGACATCGCGAAGGGCTTCTTAACCGAAATCAGCTACTTCCGTCCCTCATTCTCTCCTCTTTTACATCCCCAGTTATGTTGTTGTTTCTCGATCTTTTTCAGTGCCCTTTTCCCTTTCCTTCCGCTGATTTTCGGTAGAAATCCTTCGCGATGCTTCTTCAGTCAGATTGGTCCGGAATCAATTTTTTTTTCCTCATCCAAACGTTCAGCAGGACGACGACGAAAGGACGGCGCGTTAACTCTTTTCCATTGCGAATTCTTTTTCTGATTAACCCTTCCTATACCTCCCTCTTCAGAATAGGGGTCGAGCTTCAGAGCTCGCTTCTCGTGAGGTCCTTTTTTTTTCGAAGGGCCCCCGCTGCCGTTGAGCGTCTTGATACTTTTCCCCTCCAGGTGGGCCCTCCTTAGTTCTACTTCTCCCCCCTTTAGTACGGCCCCCTCCTCGACCCGGCTCCCCCGAGCTCTCCTTTGTCGCCCGTATTCGACATCAACCCTCTCCTCAAGCTCTTTCCCGTCAGCCCTCCGACGAAACTCCAAATTTTCAGGAAAACGAAGCCTTCTACCCCTCTCTTTTGTACAACTGCTCTAACCAGGGTCCAATTTAGAGCTTGCCCCAGCTTATCCTTTTTGAACCTATACCCCAAACATCCGAGGGCAAGTCGTTTCCTGAATATAGAACCCTCGGAGGTCGTTTCGTTCCCCGGCACCTTCGAGGATTGTGCTCGAAATTCTTCAAGTACCGAGAGCCACGAAGACTTTTCCCCCTCATGTTCCCCCTTTCCCGGCGTAAACAGCACGTTCCAACATAGCCGATGGCCTCCCTGAGAAATTTCACCAACACCAAACTGGTCTTCCACTGTTGAACGATCTCGACCCTTTGTTACATCTCTGACTTTGTTTTTTTTTAACCTCTCAGCACTGCGAAACAGCTTTTGCCTTCCACCGATTCTTGTCGGCCGGCCTTTTTGATGTAGCGCCCGCAGCAAGAAACCCGCACTGGCCCGCACGATTCGGCCCCCTCTTGATAGAACGTTGATCTTTCGCTTCCTAATCTCCCTTTGCCCTTTCAAGATCACGCATCTGGCTCTAGATGTTTTTTTGAAGTTCTCCGGCCTCCCTCTTCACGCATCTCTTTCTCCCTGCAGAAGACGCACTAGCACCCTCCACCTAGCGCGTTTCGTGTCGAGTACGCTGGGAAATGTGCTCTTTTATCGGATCGCTTCGATTGTCCTCCCCCCGTCTTTCCTCCCAGACACAGGAACTGGTATCAGCGTGCACTACCTCCCCTCTTATCGATTTGCGTCAAGCGATACACCCCCGGTCTATAGGTTCTGTTCGCACGACCTTCATCCCCGACTTAATGGCGCTTCGATGCCGTCCGATCTATCTTCTCGCCCCCGAGCGACGGACGGGTCGTAGATCCATTTATATTCGGACTCTCCTTCCCTCGCTCCGACTACCCCTGTAGAGGGACCTTGGGAGACTGCATCCCTTCCCGCGATCTTATCGGGGCTCGTGAATTCGTGTACTTTTTTTTGCATGGGCTTACAAATCTCCTCCCTTACCTCTCAGAAATCCCCCGGTGGTAAACTTTCTCTGGGCCGCCTTCGAAGAGCTTAGCCCTTTTTTCCGGGGACGTTTTTTTTGACACTTGTTGCCTTATTCACGCCTCCGGATCGACTTTCCCCGCTTAACGGGGCTCTTCCAAGCCAGTTCGCTTGCTGAGATCCAATTTAACCCACGCGGACCGCGCGAAGCCTCTTCGAGCTATCTTCATCCAGACTTTCGTAGCCCCACTTTTCTTGAGGTTGCCCAAGCTGCCTCTTGTTCTCGGCTGAACCTTCAAGTCCCTCTTTCGAATTTGCCGACTGTCGTTGGACCGCATCCCCTTATAGCCCCCTGGCCTTCCCCCTCGCAAAGCTCCGAACCGTTCCAATTTTTTTCTTTTTAGATCCTATGCCTTCATCTCACAGATCTCCGTCTTTTTTTTGCGACCAGGTGGAGATCGGTTGATCAGTCCTCTTTTTGGCCCTTCGCCTCACGCTTACTTTGGCTTTTTTTATACTGGTGGTCTTTCTTCCCCCTTTCGAGTGACCAGCGAAACTCTGGGCTCCCGCGCCGCGATGGAGATGGGTAGTCACACTAGAGTACTCCATCTTCCGTTGACTGAATAGCGGTGATTACCTTCCTAGGAATTGAAGACCGGCTGAGCTTTCGAACCGGTCTCTCCGCTCTCCCCAGTTTTGCTACACGTTTCTTTTAGGCAGTTTTCCCCTCCTCCTGATTTCCCCCCCATCCTTCCGTTCAAATCTCGACGACCCTGTGAAGTCTTGCCTTCCATAAGACGGGCCTATCCACTTTTTTTTTCCCCGCCACCAAACCCCCCTTGCGCGAAAAACCCGATTTCTCGATGGCCCCCCCAAAATAACAAGAATCTCTTCCCCCCTTTCCGTCGGTGCGCCAATCATTCTCCCTCATGTCCCAGCGCCCATGACCTCCTAGCGCACCGCGCCGTTCTTTTTTGACGAGCAGGTGAAGATGGTTCCTCCCGACGGTGAGCGGAGATGCCGCCCCGTCCGGCACGTTGTCTCCGCTGTCTTTTGCGCCAAGGCGCTCCTCCCCATTTCGCCGGAATGCTTTATAGCGGAGCTCGGTATCAGTTCTCCCATTTCCCCGGAACTGGCACGCCTGCCCCTCTACCTCGTGAACGCTGCGTCGAGGCCAGTCACTACGTGAATCACCCTCACTGAAGCGCCTTCATGCATTTTCGGCAACTTCTTTAGGAGCAGCCTTCACCCGAGTTCCTCGGTTTGTGGCAGGGTTTCCCTCAGAGCCGTGGGGCCCAAATCAAGATCTACGCAGAACCCCCCCCCCCGATTCTCCCCGCTCCTAACCACTTCGTTCTCTCTGGCTAAATCGCCCAGCTTCTTTTGACCGGGGTTTTCGCCTCTGACGTTTTTTTGCGTGAGTCGCCCTGACACAGTTCCTTTCCTACACCCGGCCGACATGCTTCTCCGTTTTTACCTCAGCCGAAATTTATTCCTGATAACGTCCGCACCCCGCACGTGTCTCTGTCGCCATTTTACCCGATCTCCCGACGCGGTTTCCTTAGTCCCCCAATTCGCAAGTACCTCATCTGCCGCTGATGCTTCCTGAATGAATTGGCGGAGATCCCCGAAGGAGGTTCCCCTAATTGCGCGGCAGTGGATTCCCAGGGGTTTGACCCTCTCCAACGCCATCTTCCCCTCTTCGGTAGTCTCTCGCCAGGCCTCCGATCATGTTTCATAAAGCACGTGATGCAGTCTCCTTTTTTCTTTGATCCCATAGATCCGCAGCTTCTTGTCTTCCCTCCCGGTTCGAGAGCTGGCTAGTTACCTCAGAAAACCTGCACACGAAGTCCTCCCTTTCTTTATGATGTGGAAGTTCGAGGCGGCGAACTCTTTTTTTTAACTGTCGCTGGCGAGAGCTCCCTTCCCCCCCCCTTTTTCTTTATAGTCCCCGACACGGCAGTCCGTTTCTAGACACTTGGATTCTGCGTAACTGGACCCATATCTTAGCTTCTTTATAGGCTGGCTTTTTCTCCCGTCAATTTTTCTCCGACCGTGAGGATTACCAGCTTTGTTTCCACCCCTCCTTGCACGGTTGGTATTGCCGCCCTCAGTTTTTTTTAGCAGTCATTGTTCGCCTTTCCCCCCGTCCCTCCTCGCACCGCCGGGACACGTCCTCACCAACTTTTTTTTCACACTCTCTCCTGCGGTGTCGCCGCCATGGGTCGGACGCTAGTCCACGAGCCTTTGGCCCTATCGTTGCAAGAACTGGACCGCTTTTCGCCGGGAATTTCTTCGGTGTGGCCAACAAACCATGAACATCTTTTTGAGGGTAGCGCCCGGCTCTGCTCTCCGACACGGAGGTCTGGATCAGCGCCCTCTTTTTTCTTTTCTTCGCTCTTGCTCACAGCTCTCGGAGACTTTTTTTTATGAAATTCTGATCCTTGACCTCCAGTGATCGATCGGCCGAGTTCACGGAATTTTTGCTGAATCAACGCCACGTACGCGAGTAGCTTGAACTTTCCGGCCGTCCGTTGAGTTCCCCCCCAGATCTGCAACACATGGCCATCTTTTTTAATCTGCTCCCCCCCCCGCCTGGAAATAACGGATCCGACTCTTCCCAAAGGGATGTTTCGCCAGTCTACCGCCGTAGATCGGTTTGCGTCCTGCCCATAACCCCTGAACGCAGAACAAGCTAGGCCCCTTCATTGCGGACCAAATTATTTGTTCCGCATCCCGAACCCGCCTCCTGTCTATTTTTTTCCCCTCCATGGAGTCACGGACTGGTCGACCACACCTTAGACACTGTTTGTCCTCCTTTGGTCGGCATTAATGCCCCCCTTGGTGTCCGTTCGGTTTGCGTCAATTGCATCGTGCCCCGTAATCTTCTCCCTCCCCTTTTTTTTTTGTTTCTGAGAGAGACCCTGCCCTGCAAGGAGGCACGCCTCACCTTACAGCACGGCCTTCTTCTCCTTCCGCCCCTGGCGCTCGGTACTGCGGGTTTTTTTTTGATTCTTGGTTCTTCCCTGTGTGTTTTCTGATAATCTCTTTTTCTGGCCGGGTTTCCTGTTTTTACATCGTACCTGTTTCCAAGCGGTCGCCGGCTGCTTTGGTCGATGATGTGGCCGTTTTTTATTCTTTCCCATCCGCTAACGCACGAATTTTTGTTTGCTCTCCCTCCCACGGTGTTCCTGCGTTTCTTCCGTTCCGATTTCCGTTTATTCTGAAGATCCGACAGCTGGAGGAGTGCGTTTTTTGTGGCTTTCATCGGGTTTCTTTTCACGTTGACGGGCCGTGGCTCACTTTTGGTTTTTTTGTTCGTCGCCAGTATCCTCCATTTTGCAAAGAATGCTGTGCTGGAGCACTCGAGGATTAGTTGTTCCTCGAGCTTTGTTCTCAAGTTCGAACGACTAACAAAGCAGCGATGGCGCTATACTTTCTTAGTTGCGATCGCTGTTCTCCATTCTCAGCCTTCTAGCGCGCCCCGGCGGAAGGATCAGATTCATGGTTGTTTCTTTGTTGCTCCCATCTACGCTAATTCCCGTAAGTTTTAACTTTGCCCCCCGTCTTTTCTTGGTCCCCCCTTTCGCTAGGGGAGATTTGAGCCAGCCGGCGACCTTATTTAGTGCAACGCAATCGATTTCGTCTCCTCTTTTCGTGCCCTTGTGCTGCGGGTGAGTTTTTTGCTTAGAACAATTCGCTGGCTTGATTTCCTGCGCAAAATTACCATCTTTGTTTCCCATTTTAGGGTTTCGCACCGCGGGGCCCCCCATACGCCCTTTTTTGACGGTGTACTCGTCGGCGCTCCTCCCCCTCCCTTCTAGATCTCCCGGTTTCCTCTCGATGGTGAGTAAGAGATCTGGCCGCCCCCCATTTCCTTTCTAATTTGCTTAGGCTTGCGGTGCCATCACCGGCGGCGATCCCCGACCTGGTTGGCGCCGCTCGAATTTTTGTCCCTTGACCGATCCTTTTTTCTTTGCGTTCGCAACGTCCGTGCGGGGCTTTCTTCGCACTGGGCGGACGCCTTCGTTGCTTTCTTTTTTCATGTGTTTCGAGATCTCGATTCCCCCTCGACGAACAACCCGATGAGCGGTCTATTTCTTTTCTTCGAGGTTCACAAGAACCTTTGGCAGACGCTTTCGGAGCTGATCTCGAAGACGTTCGTCCCGCAGGTGATGAAGTTTTCGTTCCTCTCAGGTTTGTAGACCCCCCTCTCTCCCCAACTTCCCTTGTCCTCCTTTCATTGATCAGCATCATTTTTTCTTCTTCCTACCTTCCCTAGCGGCGATTTTTCCGTTTTTCTGGCCCGCAATTTTTTGTCTGATGGAAACCTCTTTTCTGATCCGTTCTTGCAGTCTTTGACCACCCTCCCCTTGGGCGTTTTTTCTGTTCATTGCGGCCAAGTGCAGCTTTCGGGATAGTCCGTTCTTTTAGAGCAATTTCTGGGCCTGTTTGCGTTCTGCTCTTTCTTTTCTTTGTTCCAGTTCCCCTCCCTCCTCAGACAAAAAAAACTGTTGGGTGTACCGTCAAAGAGGTACTTGAGTTGGAGCTCATTTTTTCGATGGTTTATGTTTTTCTCCCCAATCTGGGTGTGAGTTGCATCGCATCATTTACCTTTCATTTTTTTGTAAGCACGTTCCCCTGCCCCCCAACCCTCTCTTGCCTCCTTTTTTTTGCCTTGCGTTTGCCGACAGCTGACCATGCCTGCTTTCTTGGGCCTTTGTGGTGTCTCAGCGCCTTTGCCCTTCCGATCCTCCCGTCTTGATATCGATGCGGAGTTTCGCCCCCCTCCCCCCCCCGGCGCATTTCCTGCCTTTAGCACGTTTTGGCGTCGACCACTCCCCCCTGACCTATCCGCCCTTCTCTGAACGTCGAGATGGCGGCGTCCTTGCTCGCCGCCACCTTCCCGTGCCGGATGTTTTTTTTCCTTCCGTCCCTCCATTTCGAAAACCATTCCTTTGTCGGGAGCAGATCGACTGATTCTTTGCGCGGTTTTTGACGCGATGGGACTTTGTTCTCTTTCCCCCTTCCCCTGTTTGTTTGACAATTCGGAGTATTTTCCGGCACGACGGGTTTTCCTCGCATTTTGGATTTTGCCTCTCTACTTAACGTGCGTTTTCTCCCTTTTTGGTTTTTCTTTCGTTGATTAACAGTCATATACGTCGTCATGGTGATCGGTTCCTCTTCATGGTCGTCTCTCTCGCTTTTTTCTCTCTCGTCTTCTACCCCCGCGATAGTTTGGCGAAGAGAAGCGTGTAGTCCATTTCCCCTCCTTCTGCGCGACCTTTTCGTGCTCCCTTTTTGAGTCCTTCCTTTTCTTCAGTGCCGCCGAGGGGCGTTTCCTTCAAAGTTATTTTTTTTCCGCGCTTTTCCAGTTTCCTATTCCTAGCGAGCGCGAGTTCACCGTTTAATGCTTTGTACGCTACCTTATTTCCTCAGAACCACCAGTCAAACCCTTCCCCTTGAGCGTTCGGGCGATTTTTCAAGACGACGGCTTAGCTTCTTCCCCTGACCCTCTCTTTACACCTGATGGTGACAAACGCTTCGCGGCTGGGGTTCGAGTTTTCTTAGTTTTGCGTCCACTTTCCCCTTGTTTTCTTGGTGAGAGTGAATGTTTCTGGCCGTCCAACCTACGTTTTCGGTTGACGGGCTTTTGATCCTCTCCCCCTTTGTCTTTAAACTCACGAAAGTTCGTTAGACCTCTGGAGGACGGTTCCACTCCTTTTCATCGAGGGTTCGTCCGCGGGGCTTTTGTTTCGCGCTTTGTGAGCTCTCCGATTTCTCCCCCTTTCCTGGACACACTCACAACCGTATGGGGACCCGCGCTCCGAGCGACGTTAGTCCTGCACCTTTGTTTCCGGTAGACGTGCTTCTCGCTACCTTTTCGACCAATCGAACACTTGGTCCTTCTTTTAGCGGTAGTTTCCACGTCTCATTTTTCCCCTTCTTATGACAGTTTTCCGTCGCCCGTTTAGTCTTCTGTTGTTTGATCCAAAGTTAAACAGGTTCGAGAATGGCGAGTTTTTGAGCCTCCTCTCCTTAGATAGCAAGGTCTCATTTGTCCGTCTGTCTCGCTTTTTCCCGTAATTTCTTTAGAGAGGTGCCGCGCCAGGCCCGATGCTTGCCGCGTTTCGACCTAAGTCAGCAGCTCTATGTGCTAGAGTTTTTTTTTTTCCGATGACTCCTCTCTTTTTTCTTCCCCTTTAACGAAGCTTACCCAGCTCATGTCAGCTTCTGATTCCCCCCTCGGAAGTTACTCTCCTCGTCTCCCTCGATCAAGTTTTCCGAATAAGAGATCATAGCTACCAGCGTTTGTAGATCTTCATGCTCTCAAAGTCTGTCGGCAGGAGAAGTCTTCCGCGAAGATCGCTTTCTAGTAGTTTCCCCCTCGAGCCTCAAGGAGAGGTTGGTCCCCTGCTGACCTCTGAAAGTGAGCCTTTTCTTTAGCATCGTCTTTTTGAAGTCTTATTTCCCAGTCGGCCGAGTTCTTCCTCTCTTCTCTCCTTACCATTCTCCTGCGCACAGATCGTGCCCTCCACCTTTAGTTCAGTGATGCGAATTTTTCTTTGACCCCTTCGTGCTTCTACGACATGTGGCATTCGTCTTTTTTTCTAGAAGACCCTTGAGTTTGGAGGACCCCCTGACCCCTCTTTATGGTGCAGTTCGTCCATTGGTCACTTTTTGTTTTTGAGAGACTGCTTGACTCCTTTTTGCGCCCCGCTTTAAGTATTGAAGTTTCGTTTGTTCTCAGTTTCGCCCCTTCACTTTGCTCGAGTGCCGATGTCGCTCTCAGACCTTTTTGGAGGAATGCAATTCCACACTTCCCTTTTTAGTTTGGGTAGAGTTTTCTCTCGTTATTCCTTTTGGTCCCTCTCCTTCTTGGAACTTTGGTTAGATTTTTCGAGTCTGGTGATATTGGCCTTTCCCCTGTGTATTTTCTATATTAGCTGCCCTAACAATTAGCCTTAGTTCTGTATTTAGAGAATCCGCACGGATGCTCTGGCTTCCTTCTTGTTATTCCCCGCTACCTTCTCTTTTACAACTCTTTTTTGGCAATGAGTTCCAACTTCCCTTCCCGCCTCTTTTTGTGCCATTCGTACGCGCATCGCGACCCCGCGCGCCGCGCGCTTCTGCTTTTATTCAGACCCCCCCTCTTCGCTCGTCTTCAGGATCGCCTGTATATCTTTGCGTCCGATCTCCGAGGATTCCTCTTTTTATTTCTTTCCTCTTTCTGGTCTGCTTTTGGGATTCAGTTGATTTGGGACTTGTTGCTGGCCACTGACTGAAAGCGCTCGCCCATCCGCCTTTTTTTTCCTCATTCCGCTCCTTTGGTCCTGCCGGGAATCTCCTCACCCTTGATGTCCCGTAGGGACGGAAGGAGACTTCATTTCCGTCTTCCCCGTTCTTTTCCCCCTTGAAGAGATTCCCTTCTCCAACACGAGTTACTGCCACCTGAAACGTCCGAGGACTCTTGACCTCCATTTTTTCCGTACGCTGGTGAGGCGCTGGCCTTTATTTTTTGGAAGCGGAAGAATACCGGGTCGTCTCCCCCTCCCTTTCCTCCCGATGCTCCCTCTCTTTTCTCAGATTTCATGCGTTAGTCCGATTCACCATTCGGCCTCGCTTCGAGACACGTGACGGTCCCCCCGTCTCTCCCCCTACAGGTCGAAACGACTGAGCCAGAGCCTCTTGTTTTTTTCGCTCAATTCCCCTTCTTCCCCCTCTCCTCCCGCCCCTCTTTTAGCCTTCCTTCTCCGTCATCCCACTTCCTTCCCCTTCTTCGTCGCCCCATCGCAGGACCCTTCCTACTCGGGGAGATCTCAAATTCTTCTCCGGTCTCCACACTCGACCCCCTCCGAGGATAAATTTCATTCAGGACCTCTTGCAACCTGGTAGTGTTTCGTCGATCGGCGCGACACTTGTGTTTTGAACCAGTAAAGAGGCAGCCACGAAAGCCTTCTTCCCTTTTTTTTTTTTTTCCCTCTCTCGACAACATCCCCCGCTGGCGTTTCTATAGGGCTTCCCCTCAAAATCCCCAACTTTTCCAATGTTCCCGAAGACTCGTCATGATGTTTTCCCCTTAACGAGTATCGAGCATCACTTTCTTTTTTTGAATGCGCTTCCCCCCGAGCTGGTCGGCCTGATAAATGGGTCAAGCGACCCTCCCTCCACTAGCCGCTTTCCCGCGACGGCAGAACTAAATCCGCTGAGCCCCAATCCCGTTCGAAGTCAACCTTGTCCCCGGCACTTTTTTCCAAGCTAAGTTTAGATCAGGAGTGCGGCCCTTTCGAATGATGCGCTTCCCGCCTTCCTGTATGCGAATGAAATATGCCAATCCGATGATCTTTGGAGCGGGAGAATCGTGCTCTTGATTCCCCCTTTTTAGCGCCTTTTTTGAGTAAAGTTGAATCGATCTCCAGCCCTTTTCCCCCGGCTCACGCATGATTCCGCCCCATCGACCCCACCTACCCACACTCTTTTTATAGCTAGAGAGGAGCTCGGGCTTTTTCCGCTGAAAAATCACTTGGCCTGTTTTTCCTCTTTCGTCCCGAGCGAGTTTTCTTGTCATGTGAGACTAGACGAGCGGGAAATCGTTCGCTCCATTCGATCCCTTGCTTTCGATATCGTGCGCCTCTCTACTCTCCTCCTCCCTTTGCGGCCCTTGGCAACTCCATCCCCCCCTGCCACCGAGATATTAGAGGTTGATCGGGAATGGTATTTTCTTTTGAGACACATGATTCCCGTTTTTTCCCGATTACCATACAAGTGGGGTAACCTTTGTTTTATTTTTCGCTCCTAAGCGGCTCGTTTGCCCCGTTCCGGCGTCAGCCCCGTTTTCCGATTCTGTCGAGACTCGAGTTTCTGCGGGGACTCCTCTCCGGTTGGTGGCTCTGTTCCAAGCCTGATCTGCTGTGCAACCCCTCTTCCAATCGTCAACTCGCTTCCCGATACTACGCCCTCGCTTTCGCGTTGAGGTTTAATCCAAAGTTCTGCCTCCCTATTTCGTCGTTTGAGTTCAGGAACCGGCTATTTTCTGTCCCGTGCACTTTCGCCTGAAGACTTAGTTGGAAAGGAATTAATTCCATCTCCCCCTTAGTTCTTCCTTTTTCTCTCGAAAACCTGCGTGGCATTGGGATGACGCATCGGCCTCGTATCATTTCCCACTCTTTCTCTAGTCTGTGGTACTTTTTGC
>Ga0179591_1366380_pt1 | contig 19429 bp, 33 predicted proteins | sample CZOMad2_1_08_16f_FD_182891 | JGI IMG/M metagenome (GOLD analysis project Ga0179591, IMG submission 182891) | Vadose zone soil fungal communities from Angelo Coast Range Reserve, California, USA - CZOMad2_1_08_16fungal (PacBio error correction) | ecosystem: Environmental > Terrestrial > Soil >... | reverse complement strand
CTCTTCGTCTCCAAACCCAACACCACCACCCTTTTCTGATTTTCTTATGCGTCCGCCCCCTCACCCACGATTTTGGTTGGCCCTTTGTGACCCCTCTCTTCTAATTCGTAACCCCACCACGAAACCGTCAAACCCCACTCGTATCAACCTTTCCGCCTTTTCGCATCCGCATCTCTTTGGGTTCTCAAAAAACTTCCACGGTCGTTATTCGTTTTTGCCCATGTTGATTGCTCTTTTTCCTACCCCCTTACCCCCGCTGTTGACCGGTTCGCGTGGTTTGAAGAACCACGATTTCTTGTCCCCTTTTTTTTCAGTTTACTTCCTTTTTCCCCCCCCCCCCAGACCCCCGTTGGCCCACCCCCCCCCCCCCCCCCCACCCACCCCAAATAGTTAGAAGGTCACTTCTCGAGTTTTGTTGCGGGCAATGAAGTTTTTTCCAACGGTCCTTATGATCGAGAAGGCCCGCTGACTTCGACACCCTTTGAAAAAAGCTCCGCGGCCTTCAGTGATCGGTTCTTTCTTTTCGTTTCCCCCCAGGGACACCCTTTTGGGCTTTGCCCAGATAATCCTTTTTTGCATTTTTTTTGTTTGATAAAGTCTCTGAGCTCCCTCTTTTATTTTGATCCATCTGGGAAAGGCGCCTGTTTTAAACGTCTCTTTTAGGGTTTGTCACCAAAGCCATCACTCAGACACTTTGTGCCCCTCCAAAACACGTCGTTATGTTGTTCTCGCCCCCCCTTGTGATTCCCCAACCCCCGAGTTGGATCAGCTTTTGTCCTGCCCCACCCCCCCAGCAGTTCCATTTTTGTTACAACGACCACACGTTACCCCCCCCGGCCTTTTTTTTTATCCTCCACTCCGGCTTGTGGTTGTGAACATGTCCTTCTGGATCTTCGTTTTGAGACCTGGAAAGACCCTATATTTCGTGGTCCTAACGCCGCCTTCTCCAACCCCCCCTCAAATGGATTCCGTTGTCCACCCTGTGGAGTTTTTCGTTTCACACTTGTGTTTTTGGACCCGTCATTTTCCCACCTGTTCACGTGACAGTTCCCCTTTGAATCTTTTTTTTTTGCTTTCCTTTTTCAGGACCTGACTCCCGTTTTGTGTGACTTTCCCCCCCCCCCAGTTTTACTCTTCTTGCTCAGGAGGGAGTCTTGGTACGCACCCACAGTTCTTCACACCTCGACATGTCTTTTTTCTTCCCCCCCACAACTTTCTTGGTGGGTTGTTTTTCGTTTTTTTGCTATGTGCAATTAAAACCCTTGATTGGTTTTCACCAGGTGTCAAATTCCTGCCTTTGTTTTTGGACCCCCTGAAGTCCTGTGTTGTCCCCCTAGAATTCCTTGAACCACTTTACTCCTGTTTTCACCTCGAGTAACACCCCCTTTTCGCGAAGACCCCTTTCCCAAGCTTTTTTATGGTACCCCTCCCCAACCGATCATTTGGCGTCCATCTGATTTGGGGATACCCTGCCCCGTTTCGAAAAGGGCCTTCCCTGTTCCCCACCACACGGCGATCACCCCAAACCACCCCGTTGTCCGAAACTTTTCCCCCCCCCTGCCCGTTCACCTTTCTTTTGTCCCAAACCTTTACTATGCCCTCACCTTGTGGTATTTTTTGATTTCCCCCGGTCTTCCCCTGATTATACGCGCCTTTTTTTTCCCCCCCGTAAGGGGAAATTAAACAATTCTTTTTTCACATCCCCCTGACGACCCCACACAGCTGATGTGTCACCCCAGTGATCCCCGTTGGTGCCGTTTTGATTTTTTTTTCCTGTTGTGGCCCGAGTGTTCGAAACCCCCTTTTCCACTTTGTGACACACCCCCACGAAAGGCAGACCGTCTCTTATCTTTTTGCGTACACAGCGTCCCAAGTTCGTGTCCCCCCCCCACGCTTCCCATTAAGCCATTTTTTTTTTCAAATTGACCCCCCCCTTTTGATGTTGATTTTGCCAGCCTCAAGTTCTGTTTCCTAGCAGAACCCAGACCCGATTTGTGACCTTTGCCCGCTTGCCCCCGTCCCACAGTTTTCCTCGAATCGGTACTTCCCCACCTTAATAAATCCTGAATTCAACCCCACCAATCTGGGTAAACCACCCCCCCCCCACAGTTAACAGGGTGAATTTCATCGTATTTCGCGTTTTTTTTCACGTCATGCTCGGCCCCACCCCGGGGCCTTGGTGCAAACTTTACTCGTTTTCCCCTTCCCCAGTGTGTTTTTTACAACCAATTTCGATTAAGACCTTTTAACTGTCTTTCGCTTTTGTGTTCCTCGTTCTCCGTTCCTTCCGGGTTTTTCCCCCCCCACAGCCCCCGTTCTCGGTAGACCCCTGTTAGCCGAGTCGTGTGTGCCCACAGGTTTTTTTTTTTTTCCTTCACCTTTTGAGGTTCTTCTTCTCGTGCTGGGGTCCGCACCCCCCAAGCTTTCCAAGTGTAGCGTAACCCTCAATTGACCCATGGTCCCTTTTTACACTGACCCGGCGCTCTTTTTTTGCTATCCTGTGGTTGGTTCGAGCGGTATCACAGGTTTTTTATCACCCTGTTTTTCGTTATTCCCCACCCAACCCCCCGACATCCCTTTTTTTTTTTTCCAACCTTTCCGGCCCAACTCCCAAACTTTTTTTCACCCTTCAGGTTTTTCAGAATCGTGCTTTTTTTTTCAGCGCTCAAAAAATCCCCTGTGCTTTTGTTTGTAATCTTTTGTGAACTTTTACGTTTCCACTGTCGGCCCCTTCTTGCCCTTTTTTTTCCCCCCCCCCCCACATACACAAACACTCCGCTTACATTTCTTGGAATAGCTTTCCCTTCTCGAAAAGTTTTTCCTTTGTTAAGATAGTGTGTCCACACTCTAAAACTTTTTTTCTTTTTCTCCCCGATGCAAACCCGGGCCTGACTGTTTTTACGGATGGTATCATTTCCACCCCCTGATTCTGTTTTTTTCCACCACCGGATTTTTGCCCCCACCGCAGTGTCCAAAACTTATGCCCCTCCCCATACCTTGTTTGGTCTTTGGACCCCCCCACTTTGACTTGTTGTGAACAAACCCCACCCCTTTTTTCTTTTTTTTCACAGCTTTGTCCCCCAGTTCCCCTTCGCATGTGCAGCCTCACCTTTTTGGTTTTTGTTTTTCCCTCCTCAACTTTTTTTTGATTTTGACAGTGAACCCCCCACCTTTGTTTTTCCCCCGAGACTGTTTTCTGGTACTTCCTTCTGTGTTGGACAACCCAAACACCTGTGACCCCCCCAACTGATATGATCTGTACAAAAACCTTTCCCCCCCCTTGGTCCCTTTTTCCCCTTTTTTTTTCCCTGCACCCCTTTTTTTTTGCAGCGTCCCCCCTGGACCCCCCCATGTCAATCCCCCCAACAAAGCCCCCAAAATTCTCCCAAAATTTCGTCCACCCGAAAATGTCCTTTTGTTTCTTGTTTGGCGTATTAGCTATTTTCGACTCGGGTCTCAGGCCCGGGTGGATCTTCCTCCTTCAACTTTACAAATTTTCGCCTGGATTTTCTTGTACGCGAACAACCCCCCAGGTTAAACTTTCGTGCCTGCTAAACCCCCATCGGCGTTCGTTTCTTTTCCCCACACCCATTTTCTTTTGTGCACCCAAAAAACAAAAATTTGTTTTTGCCGCCCCAGTTCCTTTTTCCGGATTTGCTTGCTTGACCATGGGTTGAAATTTGTTAGAGCATTTCGACACCCCCCTGTGCCACCTTTTTTACCCGTATCCCCCTCCAGGTTGTCGTTTTGTTGAGTGCCCCACCCAAACAAGAACAATCCCAATATGTTCCCTTCTCAGTTCGTTTTTTTCCCCCCCCACCCAGTTTGGTGTAAAGCCCATGGGTCAGATGCGACTTTTTAAGTTGTTGTGGTGATTGACTCCTCTCAACGCCCACACTTCCCCCAACCATCGCATTTTCGCGTCCTTATTTTTCTAATTCTCATTGTACTTTTTTTTTTCGCCCTGAATAATCCCAAGTTGTACACCTTCCCCCACATGTCTTTTGGTGGACCCATTGTTCGAGTGCTCCCACCCTTCCACTCCCCCTTTGTTTGACCCCAGTGCCACTGGACCAGTTGTTCCAATGTTGTCGCCTCTGCCCCGATTTTCCCCCCTGTAACTTTTCAGCAATGTTTACCCCAGGGGGGGATTTTGTTGAGCATTTTTTCCGCACCATCCCCGACGCTTCCCCCCCCCCGTTTGCCTGGATTCAGGCCCTATTCATTGGACGTTGAGGAGGTCTTTCTTTTTTTGTTGGTTCCCCCACACCCCCCAGTTGGCGTGTTTTTTTTCTGTCCTTGTCTCGTTTCTTTTTTTTGTGCGACAGGTTTTTTCTCCAAGCCCGAGGATTGAACACAACAAAGGCCTTTGTCTGGTCACCACTAATAAGAAATCACTTTCAGAACGCCCAGGCAACCGTCGAGGGACCCTTACGGGTTGACCCCCCCCCTGTCTTTGATTTTTCTTGTTCCGGCCAACCTTTCCTTTTTCCTTCGTGGCTTTGGGTGGGTGTGCTTTCCCTTAGAGACCTCATTCCGCTTTATGGTTTTAGTTCCTTGATTCAAGTTTTTTTATTTTTTTCGTGCAAGACGGTGTTTTCTAAAGTTATTTTATTTTGGGGGGCCCTATCCCTTTCCTCTCCCTTTTTACCTACTACGTTGTTTTTGCTGAGTTTCTTGTTCTCCCCATACTTTCCCCCCCCCCCCCCCTAATGGAGGCTTTCCCGCCCCCCCCTTTTTTTTACCCCCCCCACCTCCCCACCGTACGCCGTCTGTTTACCCCCTAACCCCAGCAGCTGGACATCCTTTTCCCAAGGCGAGGTAACAGGAAAACCAGGCCCCACCCCCCCCACCAAAACCCAAAAAAACAAACCCCTAAGCACCTCTTACAGTTAAGAACACCCAGTTTTTTCCACCCGTGCCGGTTTGAGCTGGGTCGCCCCCTATGGGCTTTGCTTTTTGAACCCGCCTTTCCCCTTTTTCGGCCTTTGTTTGCATCCCCCCTCTTTTGATTTTCTTTGAGGACAGGGGTTGACATTTTCTTGGAATTTGACCCCCTTTTTTCCCTCACCCCCCACTTACCCCTTCACCTTTTTTTCAACAATCCCCCCCCCCTGGTGCAAAAAAATGCTTGTTGTACCAACCCCCCCCCACAGTTTTTGCAAAATACCTTTTTTCTTCACACGTCTGGCACCTCTGTCCTTTTTTGCCCAAAGCCGTTTTTCGCCGTTGTGAGTGTTTTCGAACACCCCCCCTGCGGGCTCTCGTTTTCACCCAAAAAATCCCCCACACAATCCCGTCCCCTTTGCTTCCCAGTAGGGTGGTGAATGGCAGGGTCTTTTTTTTTTTTTTTCTGATGGTTCCCCCCCCCTACTGCCCCCGCTTTTTCCCTTTTTTTGTTTGTCCACTGATTGGGGATTTTCTCCCCTTTTTTGAGTCGTTCATGGTTTGTTTCTTTGTGGCATGTGACTTTCCACCCAATGACCTCCTCCCCTTGCCTCCCAAATACATACCATTATTAATTCCGTGAGAATTCTTGACCGCACCTTGAACTTTTTTTTTTTGGCTTCAGCCTCCCCAGTCCTCCACCCCGACACACTTCCCACGTTGACAGGATTTACCCACCCCACCCAGTGTTGTGAATTTTTGACTACCTTGACCCCCGTTCTTGTTCTTTTTTTTTTGGCTTTTCGATTGTGTGCCACCCCACAAACAGTCCCACCCCCCTTACTGGTACTATCATGTTTCCACCTTTGTCCCTGCGCCCCCCCTTGTGCGTTCTTTCAAACTTTGATTTTTTCCCCAATGCCCGTGACTGGCCCCCCCCTAAATAGTTCGTTTCTTTTTTTTTTTTTGCTTGTTTTTTTGGTTTTTTTTTTTTGTTCACTTTTTTTTCCCCCCCCCACCCCCCGAGTCTTTTTTTCTTTCACTGCTTCAGGCGGGCCCCCCTGTCCCACTGTTTTTTTTTTACGGCGGTGCACCCCGTATTTTTTCTGTTTTTTAAGGGGGCCCGTCCCCTCTTTTTTATTTTCTAAAAAACTCCCCCCCCCCCCCCCTTTATGCCCCCTCGTTTCCCCCAACCCCCCCAATTTTTCCTCTCGTACGCACCCCCAAACCCTTCCGTGTGGGGACAGCCTTTTCTTTTGCTCTACATTTGTTCTTTGTGCTTTTGGCACTTGACTTTTTTTTTTTCCATTACCAGCTCCCAACCGGATGCCCCTGTGGGTGACTGCAACTGGCCCCAGTTTGGCTTCAGACTTCAACCTTTTTCCCCGTGTTTTTTTTTTGTCAATCCATGTATTTTCTCCTTTTCTCGCACCCCCTATTTTGTGCCCTCTTTCTCCCCGGCCCCATATTTTGGCTCTGCCAACCCCACCCCCCCCCACTTGTCTTTGCTGCTTCTCCGAAGGGTACATTGGTCCAGCTTTTTACCCCTTTTTTCATTGTTTTTTCCCCCATGTCTTTCACCCACCCCTCCAATGTTGATTGCGGCTCCCCCTCGTTTTCGAGGTTCAGGTGTTTTTTTTTTTTTTTTCCCCCACCTGTCTTTTTTTTTTTTTTTAAGGGCCCTCGGGAACCCACGTACCCACCCTGCTGTGTAGGTTTTCCCCCTTCTGATAGCCTTATATGTTCCGTGAGTTTTCCCCCCACCCACAGACTTTTCCTCCGTTTGACTCAAAATTGGAAGTTTCCCCTCTTTTCTTAGTGGTTTGGTATGACCCTTTTCCCGGGTCCACAAAACGATTGTCCCCGCTTTTCGTCGGTCACCAACACCTTTCTTTTCCCCCCGTTTTGATTCGTGCATCCCTGTCTCGCCTTTTTTTTGCATTGACCCCTTTTTTGAGTCGTGGTTTTTTAAAGCTAGTCATTTGTTTGATAAACACCTCTTTTTTGTCAGTGGTGAGTTATGTGTGTGACTGTGTTTCCCCCCCCCCTCCCATTTCGCTTACCGTAGACACTGCACCATTTATGTGTTTTCGTTTTTTTTTTTTTTTTTTTGCTCATTCCCCCCAGTTTCCCGGGTGGACTTTTTTCTTTTTTTCCCCTTGACCCCGGCTTGTTCCCCTTCCCCCCCCACGCCAAATCCTTTTTTCCCCCCCCCGCCTTAATTAAAAAAACTTGGCCGTGCCTCGTTTCCCCCCCTTCTTTGTCGGTGTTCCTCCTTTTGCTTGTCCTTCACAACCTAACCCCTCCTGCAAGTACCTTTTTTGATTCACCACATCGAGTGTCCACAATTTTCGTTTGTTCCCGTTCCTTTCCCGACCCCTGTTGTTAACCCCCCCCCCCCTCCTTTATCTTAGGAGTTGCGTACCTACAAACTTCCACGGTCCTGGTGTCCCGGTTTATCGAAGGGGTCCCGGCCCTTGGGTCCCAGGATCCCCCGTCGTAATTTTTTTTTTTTTTTTTCTTCATCTTGTGATGGGCCTTTTTATGGCCTTTTGGTTATGCCTACTTTTGCTTGCGGTTTCCTTTTTTCGCATTGTTTTTTCCTTTGTCCCAATTGCCCGTTTCTCTTCACTTCCCTCGCCCCACCCATCTTTTACCCCCCTCCCTGCGTGGCCTCCAATTCCTTTTTCACAGTGGATGAATACACTTTTTTTTTCACGTGGTTGACCTGAAAGATTCTGCTTTGTTGCGCGGGAGAATTATAATAAACGCCGGCTTTTTCTTTTTGTTATTTTCGGTACCTCAACCCCCCCTTGGCAATGAAAAACCATCTCCAACGTGAAGCAAATTCCCTTGTCACCCCTTTGTTTGTCAATTTCTTTGGCCTCTCCGTTTGTCTCTTGACCGATTTCTTTTCCCTGCTTGTTCCCCTTGTGAGATTATTATCCGTCTCATTGTAATCCAACTTTTTTTCCCACATTTACCAAGCATGAATTTCCCCCCAAGTTTGGGTGCTTTGCGCGACCAGCCTCTTCACACAAAAAAATTTTTTGTATTTTTTGAATGTCCTTTCCTCGGTCGCCCCCTTTTTGCTCGTTTACCCATCCCCCCCCCACGGGACACCCTCCCTTATTGCCACCTTTTGGATGTACACCCTGCACTCGCCATCATTGGCCCTTCGTTGGAAGTTTCTCGTTAATGGGTACAGGTTGCCTTTAGTTTTTCCCCATCACCTTCCCCCCGGGCTCGATCTCCCCCCCCCCCCCCACTTCTTCATGGCCCCCCCCCCAGTGTGAGTTTTTTTTTTCTGCCCAGCTTTTTTTTCCGCTTTTTTTTTTTTTTTTCCATAGTTTTTTTTTCAGTTGGCACACTGCACCATAACTTCCCCCGTTTTTTTGAGCGTTTGTCCATTCCTCTTTCTTTTTTTCCCCTGCTTTTTGCGGAAACGGTGTCCCCGGTCTTTATCTTTTCGTGGTCCAATTTCCCCTTTTCTTCTTTTGGACCTTTTCTGTTATTACCCGATGCCCAGCGCATTTCATTGCCTTTGCCCAATTTTTTTTTTTTCTACTGGCCCGTGTTTTCTTCTCAAACCTGCTTTGCCACCGCTGTTTGCTGACGCCTTCTTTTTTTTTCGATTCGTCTTGGAGTTTCCCCCCCCCGTTGACCACCAAGGCATTTTTCGCCTTCCGGTTTTGCCCCTGAGTTTTTCCCCACCTTTCGGCTGATGATTACACCGTGGGTCCCTTTTGTCCCCCAAACCACTCTTTTTTACCCATTTTCTTTTCTTTCACCCTCTCCTACACAAACCCGTGCTGGTTTCTTTTTTTTTGCTGACGAACCCCCCCCCCACACCTCCGTATGGCCCCTTTTTTTTTTTTTTTTCCCTTTCTGGTCCCTTGGGCCCCCTTTTTGACCGGGGAAGTGAAAGTTGTTCCCAGAATATTTTAAACGTTGCTTCCCTTTCCCAGACTCCTTCCCCCTCTTAGACCTTTTACTAAAACCCTGGGCCCCGCACTTTGGACAATAGTTCACGGCGCACTTCCCTGTGGGCCCGTTCCCCCCTGCCCCCAACCCCACTCCTTTTTTTTGGCACTGAGAATGCCTTTCTTTGTTGTCCCGCGGTCCCGAAACGAAAAAAATTTCAACTGCTTTTTTTTTTTTCCCCTTCCAATATCGTCGGTCCCTTTGCCCCACTTTAAGACCTCCAAACACCCGCTGCATAGTGTGCTGGCTACCGACTTTTTTTTTTGCCCCCGAGGTCTCTGGAGTTCTGTCGTTTCAACTTTACCCAGGGTAGTTCCTTTTTTTTTTTTTTTCAGAAACCCAACTCCTTTTTTGACATTTCCCCCAAAAGTTTTTTGAGTTTTTCTCTCCCAGAGTTTTTTTTGGTCATTTTTTTTCCCCCTTACCCCGTTTCCGTTCACGACCTGTTTTTTCCTTGAAAACCCCACCATCCCTCCCCTTTATGTTTCGTTTTTTTTTGTATTCGTTCATTCCCTTTGTTGGAGGGGTTGGCCCCTCCGTCCTTTTTTCGGTGTTTCGGGGGAGTCTTCTGAATGATCCTGAGGCTTATGTGGGCACGTCCAAACCCGTGTGCTCCTCCCCTTTTTTTTGACGGCATTATCATCAAAGCGGTTTTTTTTTTCTCTAGCAAATTTTCCCCTTCTTTTTCTTTTCCCCTTCCTTTTCCGTAGACTCGATGGTTTTCGCTTCGCTCCAACCCCAAAAACCAAACCCCACCACGCCTTTTTTCTCTTACTTGGTTTCTTTTTTGGGGGGCTCTTTTTCTTTTCCCCACGATTTGGTGACCGGGTCCTTTCAGGGATATTGAAACCCACACCGTCCCACCCCCCCCCCCCACCACGCCCTCTTCTTTCCCCCCACCACTTCTGCTTTCCCCCTCTTACTTTCCCTACAAAACATCCCTTGTGTTTTTTCACTGACCGGTCGTCTGATTCCCCTGGCATATTTTTGTGTGCCTCATTTGGTGAGTCCCCACTCCCTTTTGGGTTTTTTCATGATGTGGTTTCTGCACTGTGCCCAAAACACGACTTATGTCAATTTTCCACGTACCATGACATTTTTTCCTCCCCTGGGTCCGCCCATCGTAGACAGGTGCCCACTATCAACGCGGTTGCATTTTTCGGATTGATTTTCCCCCAACGGTTTCCAGTGCACCCTCTCTTTTATTTGTGACCGGCGGTCTTTTTCGCAGGGGACCTTTGCTAAACAATCATTTACGCGGTCCTTTTTTTTTTTTTTTTCTCATGTCACGAGGTTTGCTTTTTTTTTCCCCTGACACCCCCCGTTTTTTTTGGTAACTTTCGGTTGTTTTGGCTCTTTTCTCACTTTTTCAACGCCCTTTCGTTCATTCGTCTCTTCGCCCCTGTCCGTCCCCTGGTTTCCCCGCCGTATTACAGATCTAACCCGGTAGTAGTCCCAAAACCTCACCCCACGCATCACGGAGCCCAGAAAGGCTTTTTTTTTGTTCATCGGCCAACATTTTGCTCCGAACCGTCGTTTATTTCGCCTTTTTTGCCTGCACACCCCACTTTATCTAGTTCTCTTCCCCCCCCCCCCGTACACCTTTTTTTAAGCGTTTTTCGTACCCGGGTCCCTTTTCCCCCCCCCACCTCCTGTATCCCTCCCGACAGAAATGTCTTTTTTCGTGACCTCCAAGCGGCACCTCTACAATTTCTGAAAACCCACCCGGCTTTTGGTAGTCCCACAATGAGGTTGGTTCCGCCATTTTTTTGTTTAACACTTCAGGGACCCCTTTTTTCTCAATGACCATCCCCCAGGCCCCTACTTTCCCCCCCCCCATCCCCGGACTGTTCCCCCTAAGCTCGACCTGAACTTCATGTTTTCCATCCCGGCGGCATGCGTGGTACCGGCAACTCCTTTGCCCCCCCCCCCCGGGAAACATTGACTTCTACCCACCCCCCCATATTTTATTTTTTCCCCTTGCAGCTAGTTTCTTTTTCCTTCCTAACATTGCCGTGCGTCACAGTGTTTCCCCAATCTTCCCATTTGGCCTCAGTGTAAGCACGACCCTTCGTTCGTTTGGTTTCCATTTCAACCCAACAACTCCCTGTGCCCATGTTCCCCCCACTCTGGTTAAAAAAACCGCTTCCTGGTGTCCCAGTCAATCAAGTCGGTCGTGTCCATCCCCCCCACAGATTCCAGGCGTTCCCGCGTAATTCGTGGCTTTATGTAACCTTGGCGTCCCAAGTCCGTGTTCACGTCACAAATTGCGAGTTTTGTCCCACCACACTTACTTTTTTTCCCCCCCCCCTTTGGTTACCGGATTTTTTTTCCCAAGGACCCTTGCCCCCCTGTTTTCCTTTCTTCCTCCTGACCGATTAACGTCCCTCCTGTAAATATTCCCCCCAAACCCCTCTTTTCCCACACGTCGTCAGTTCGCAAACCCTTTTGTACACCCCCCAATGTATGTCCAGGCCTGTTGAATTGTTACATGTGAATTTTCTTGAGTGTATACCTCACAGCACACAATGGTTCCTTTAAACTGTCCCACGAACGCTATTTCTTCCCCAGAACGTTGACCCCCCCCCCCCCACTGCTATTTGTGCTTTTTTCCTTCAAGCCACTTTCTTCGCAACTGCTTCCAATCCCCCCCTTTTGTGAAACCTTTGCTGTGCTTTGGCGTCCTGCATAAGAGGTCTCTCCAGGCAAAACCCTCCTTTCTCCACTGCTGTTTCCCTGTAGTTTCTGCTGTCCTCCCTCCCCCCATCACCTGCAATCTTTCCAGTCCACCCCCTCCAACAATCCAGTCCCTTTTTCACATTTCTGTGTTTTTTTTTTCCCCCCCCCCCACCACCCTTTTACAGCAGGTGACGTGCGTTGACCTCCTTGGTACGCCGCATCCAATTCCCCATCCCCTTCCACCCCCACAGAGGGTCATTTTCTTTTTCAGCGCTCTTCAGAAAAGCTTGGTGTCCCCCCACCCCCCCCAAGTTGCGCCTTAACCTCCAGTCTTTCCTTTGATTTTGAATCATCGTTGGGTTGTACCTCTTGTCCCACCAACGCCCCCCCCGGGATTCGGTAAACCATTTGCAGAGAGTGCTCACCCCACCCCCAGGTTCTTTTAATTCCGCGGGGATTTTTTTCTGTAGTTTTTTGGAGGTGTTAAGCCCCCACGATTTTTTTCCACACGGACGGCCTTTTTTACACACAACGCCCTTTTTGAAATCTCTGACATGGCAAAAGCGCCACTTTGTTTGCGGTCGAAGTTTCTTTTCCCTCTGCGGAGAGTTACCACCGTAATCTTCCCCCGGCAGTTCTTTTATTCCCCCCACATTGTGGTGAATTAAGTTTTCCTTTCCCCCGGACGGAATACCCAATTTTGTGTGCAATTTTTTCCACGATAGTCTGCCTTGCTTCAATCCCCAGATGGGCATTTTTTTTTTTTACTAACCCCCGAAGTCCCCCCCAGTATATTTTCCGGACTGGGGGTCCACACCACCCTCCCGGGACTTCCCCCCCCTTTCCTGTCATTCCATTGCCCGCTTCGGAAGTCGTTGTCACCCTCGTTAGGAAGGATCTTCCCATTTTCTCTCAGATGTACCCCCGGGGGCCTTTTCGGGTTAGGCTTGTGTCCAATCGATTCTGTGCCAACCCCCCCCCCCTTCTTGACACCTGCGCACACCCACCGTGCCCCTCAACGTGCACCCTCTTTTTTTTAACTGCGTTTGAATTGTGTCACAACACCACATGGATTTTTTTTTTTTTTTTTTTTTTTTCCCCTGTCTTGCCCAATTTTACATCTGTCGCCCCCCGACATCTTTTTGTCCAAACCCCTATTATTGCTGGTAAGCTACTCCCCCCCCCCCAAATTAGTCCCGCGTCTATTCCTGACCTATCTTTTGTGCCAACACAAACCCTTTAACAAAAACGGTTCTTTGCTATGCCAAATGTCCCCAGTTTGTCCCCCTTTCCCACTTTTTCAACCACCATAGAGATTCCTGTACCCAAAACCACCTGGTCCCCTGCCCCACCCACCCCCCCCCCAACCTCCTTTTTGACAAATTTCTCCACCAGTAAACTTTTCTGTTTTTCTTACAGGTTTTTTTTTCTGTAGTTCTTTCCTTTGATGTTCTCCGAGTTTTTAAAGTTGCCTCTTCCCCTTTATGGATTCCCCCTCCGGTAGCGTACCCCACTCTTTGGCCTCGCAACCAAACAGCCACCGTTGCCTTTCCTTTTCCCTTTTGTCCCCCTCCCTTTTCGGGTGTCTGGGCAACCCACCCCCATTTTTTGTAAACACCCCACACCCCGGCCGACCCCCCCCCCCCCCCCCACGTTTTCGGTCCAGCCCTTCCTTTGTGACAAAAGCATGTTGTTTCCGGCGTCCTGCTGTCCCGCACAACTCCAATACCCACTTATCCACTCCGGTTCTTTTTTGGCGCCCACCACAATACAGTGCCCCAAAAATCCACTATTAATTTTTCCGTCGTCGACCCTTTTCTTTTTTTGTCAAACTTGCACCGTGGTTTGGTGTAACTCTTCTGCTTAACTAGGGTTGATGATTTGATTTTTAATCCCCCCCCCCTTTACAACCCCGCACACCCATTTGGCAAACACTCGGTCCCCCTTTCTCTCCTATTATAAATTTCTTTTCTGTATTTTTCTCCCCCTGATACCTCCAAGGTTACCTCCCCCACCACCTGCACGGTTTACCAACATGAAACCGTTGTTCCTTTTTCCCCCAACGATTTAAACCAGGCCCCACCCCATTGCCATTTGCCCTTGACAACGGCACACCCCCTTAGTGTCCTACTAACGACTTGGTCACCTTGCCCCAATCACTGAATTTAACACACGTGCAATGTTTCTTCCACAGTTTGTACTTGATGTTTTTACCTAGGCATGTTCTGGTGTTACACCCGCAGTGTCTAAACTCTTCCTTTTTTCTATTTGTGACTAATTGGCTGTCCGTGAGTTAAGGTCTTTGGGCTGGTGGTGCCCCCAAGGAGTGTTTTTTTGTCTACTGTACATTTTATTGGCGAAGTTGTCTTTTTTTTTATACCTCCTCGTAGCACCCCAAGGCGGTGTGTGCTCCCTTCACAAAATTTTTTCCATCCTTTGTGGGAGGCCCCCCTCTCCTGTAAACGGTCCCAGTCAAAAGGTTACCCTGGAGCGGGTTTTGTTTTCTCTCTACCGTGGCCGGTCACCACTTTTTCCTTCCTTGATTCTGTCGGAAACCATGTCTTCTTTTTTTTTCACTTGTTTTAGTGTTTTCTTTTGCCCGTGGTGTGGTCATTTTTTCCCGCGCACCCCTTGTCTCCTTCGCTCTTAGTTTTGGATGTTTCTGTAGTTTGTGTTGCTTTCCCGGTTGAGGCGGGCGAGGCGCCACGTTAGGTTTTACTGGCGTTTTTCACCTCTCATATTCAACCTCCCCCCCCCCCCCCCCCCCCCCATATCCTCTGTTTTTGTTTTTTTGAGGAGTGATTTACTGTCCCAGGAAATTCCCCCTAAAAGTTGATTTCCGTTGCCCCACCCTACCTGTGTGGGCCACCGTACTCATCCCCCAACCCAAAACATCCGTGCACCGCGTTTTTTAACGCAACGTTTTTCTTTTTTTCCAAGGAACCGCCCCCCACCCACCACCCCCCCCCACAGCATGAACACAGAGGAATTTTTTGCCCCCAATCTCTTTGCACAGTCGATCGTGGTCCCGCCACTTTTTTCAGCGTCCCATTTCGTCCTTTAGCGGCCACATGTCTTTCCCCCCCCCCCCCCCCCCGGGCTTTTTCTTATTTGCCCCTTGCTTTGGGATTGGATTTTTCCCCTCTCTTCTCTTGACCCCTCGACCCCTTTTGTTACCTACCCCCACTGTAGGACCCCCATTTTACCTCTCCCCCCGGTTTTACCCCCAACCCCCCCCCCGCCCTTTTTGTGTCCCACTTCCACCCCAAAAAACCACCCCTTTCCACTCCATGGACTCGTCTCTTCATCCGCCACTGCCCCGCGTTTTTAACCCCTGTCGCTTGTTTTTTTTTTTTCTACCAACATTTACCCGCGGACTTGTGACAAATTTCACCACCTCACCAAAACATGTTCGACCTTGCTTTTTTTCAGGCCGGGTAACTGGTCAGGTTTTGTGCCAGAATAGTCAAACTTTGTTTTTCCGAGTTTTTGGTTCACGCCCATGGGTGTGCTTTTATCGGTTTGCCCCCATGGGGGTGGCCCCCCCACTCCTTGCCTTGTTTCCGTTTACCATGTGTTGATTAACCCCTTGCTCTAGTGTTGCGACCCTCCAATGATTTGTTGATAACTTATACTCTGTTTGCGAAATCTGTGTCCGTTTGGAATTCTTGGTTGACTTAGCGTATCCACGTCCCCCGGCAACCCCCTACCTCGTTGCGCTAGTTTTGCCCGGCACCCCCCCCCCCACCTGGTCTTTAATGTGGAATTGACCGCTTGATGTTTGGGCCCCCCCCCGGTATTTTGCGTCAACACAAAAAAAACAAACTTTGCAACTTACTTGTATTACGTCCCAGTAATTTTGTCGTTTTGCCCCACCACGCTGATCATTTTTCCAAACCAATGTTTCTTTCGCAACGGGACGGTCCTGTGAAACCGTCCCCCCGGTCGGTACGTTCCCTTCTTTTTTTTTTTGCCTGCCCCTTGGTTTTTTTCTTTCCCCAACACAAAACACCTGTCCATTGTAGGGCAGCCTTTTCATGTGACCGCAAGTTCTTTTTTTCCTTCGCCGGCACCACGTTTATCGTCCATGCCGGTGCCCAAGCCGATACAACTCATGGCTAGCCCTCAGTCCGACCCGCCTATCCTAACCAAAAACCCTTGTGCAGGCCCGGCATTTTTCTGGTTTGCGACATTTGGCCCCCTATTTTTATGTTGGCTTTTCACCAGGGTCTTTTCAGGTGCGCTTCAACTCTGTTTTAGAACAAGGTGTTGGGATTTGACAATTCCCCGTTGTTTTTTTTCCCGATTTTTTTCAATCCCGTTTTTTTTCTCCCCCCCGTTGTTTGTTTTGTTCCCCATCCCTTTCTAGTACGATCTTCTGAAAACCATTTTGTGCTTTTTTTAGTACTCCATCACATATTTTTTGTTTCCCCCCCCCCAAGTGTTAAGGGTGTGTGTGACTCGACGTTGCCTCAACTGTTTTTTTCTGGTTGTGAATAAAATTGTGTTCTGTTGTTGTTTTCCCCTTCCCCATTGTCCCACACCACCCCACCTTTCTCCCAGTTGTTTGGCCCGCTTTTTCCCCTCCCTTTTTTCACCCCCAAACGGCATCGATTTTTCAATACTCCACTCTTCACCACGTACATTGTGCCTCGGTGTTGTTATGTGTTTTTGGGTTCACCCCATTTCCTTAAGCCTCTTTTGTCTTTTTTCCTTTCGTTTTACCAACCGGACTTTTTTCACCGTTTTGGGCCAATACTTACAGCTTTTTACCCCTTTTCCTAGGACTCCGAGTGGTGTGTGTATTTGTCCCCCCCCATTCTGCCCCCCCCCCCCAAAGTGGGAATTTTGGACGTATTCCCTTCGTGATCCCCCCCCCCCACAAAGTTCTCTCCCGTTTTTTTGATCCCCTGCAAATTCCTCTTTTTTTCCCCGCAGACCTTTGATTTGTTTCGTCCATTAAAATCTAACCGCTGTATTTTTGATACCACCCAATTCTTTTTGTTTTTTTGAGTTCCTTTTTTCCTCTTTGACTCGCCCCCCAATCCCCCCCCTTCGAACTGCCCCCCCCCCGACCCCCCCTTTTCCGCGGCTTATGGCACGTGCCCCTTCAAGTTGGCCCTTTTCCTTTCCTTCCTTTTGACAGCTTGTTGCGTCTACCCTCCACGCACCAAACATCATTCCACCCTCCCTTGCAGTTTTCAGGACCACCCCACCCCCCTTGTTTGTTTTGACAGTCATTGTTTTTTTGCTACCCTTTTTTCTGCCAATGGTCTTTTTTACAGGGTTTTTTGCTTCTTTCACACCCCCCCCCCCCCCAAACAACCACGCCATCCCTGTATTCCAACATCCATTTCAGAACTTTCTTCCCCCCCCCTTCTTGGCTTTTCCAACCAGTTTATTTCTGAGTGCATTGGTACATTACAGTGACCCCAATTCCCCCCCCCCCGTACCTTTTTGGCCTTTTTTTTTTTTGATTTATTGAAGTGTTTTGCTTCCCCCGCGTGCTTAAAGGATAACCGTCCACACCTTTTCCTTGTATTCCATTTGTTTGTTTTGTTCTGATCCATGCATTTTTCCTAGCGGCTTGTTTCGGGTTCCTTCTTTCCCCGGCTTTTCAGCCTCTTTGGCATGTTCCCCCCATTTGTAGGTCTGGGAGTTTTTCCTGCCCTTCCCCCCCCTCTTACTTGCGCGGCCATAATCTCTCATCCCCCCCCCCCCGGTTTCCCCCTGTTCTTTTTTTGAGCTCCTTTCTTTCAGAGATGTTTCGTCAATGAGATGTGCTTTCCGTGTTATTTCATTAATTCCGTCGGCTTTCCTTTTTTTTGTTCCGTTGATGTATCGCACCCCCTGTTTTTTAAATGTTTGACCCCACCCCCTTCAACCCTTCCGTACCACCTTTGCATTTGCCATTTTTTTCCCCCCCGCCTGGCTTTTTGCCCCTCCTGTGACTTTTTCTTTGAACCTTTTTAACGCGTCCGTGCTGGGAATGTTTTTTCTGTCACCCTTCCCCAACATTGCCCCCCTTTTCATGTTGACCTTTTTTTTTTTTTTCCTTTTGCCCACAAGAGTTGTGAACTGCGACAAAATTTTTTTTCTTTTGCAGCTTCCCGGGGACGCTTTTTTTTCCGCCTTCTCATCAATTAACGGTCCGTTCACTGAATCTTTTGTTTGATGTACCTTCGTCCCCAGACTTGTGTCCCTTCGGTCGCCAGTTTCCCCCCCCTCTGAGGTGCCCCTGCAGTCCATTTTTTTTCCAATTTCCCAACTTGTGTTTTTTTGATTTAAAAATTGTCCCTCCCCCCTGGCGCCCCCAATTTCGAGTTTCTTTTCCCGCCCCCACGTTCGTTTAGTGTTCTTTTCTTCTATTGGCACTCGCCCAAAATGAACCACTTTCCCCCACACCCTTTTTTTTCTTACGCCTTTTTTTCCCCCCTCCCTGTGATGCTTGCGTTTTCAAACACTCTTCAACTTGATGGCTTTCCCCTCCTCCATCGATCTTTTATTCTTCGGCAGACTTTCGCGAAGCTACCACGGTGCCCCCCCTTCTGACGTTTTTTTTCCCACCTGCTCCCCAGACCCTGCACTTGTTGCTGAATGACACCGGTTTTCTTTTCGTTTTTATTATTCATTTGCCTAATTTGTTAAACAGGTTTTTACTGTCCACAACCAAATGGTTTTGTCCATTTCACCCTGAGCGCTTTTACTTCAGTTGGGGTTATAGAACCCTTTACACCCCCCCCCCCCCAGCGTCACACGCCCCCTTCTTTTTTTTTTTTCCCACACCCCCAGCGGTTGCCCCCCTCTTTCTTTGGACAAAACCACCATACCCAGTTCTGTTCTCCTTTTTCTGTTCCTTGGAGCTTTGGGGCGACCTACGTTAAGAATCTTTTCCCACCCAGGCGATGGTGCTACATTTTTCTTTCTTTCATGTCCTGCTTTTTTTTCCCCCATCTTGTTCTCAATTTCTAGACTTCCCTTTGTTTGTCCCTGGACTAACCGCCCCCAAATCACCTCGTGTTTGCCCCCATACAAAGCCGCGTAATGCTTTTGTTGTCGGGTCACCGCCACCCCACCCGACCCCCGTTTTCACATCTTGCGCCGTTTCCTTTTTCCTTTTCCATAATTTTGCCAGTGCCCCCCCCCCCACCATGGACTCCACAACCCTCATACTTTGCTGTATCTCCGATTTGTTTTTTTGCGCCCCTGTTTTCTTTTGCGCGTCGTTTCACCATTGACCTTGTGCGTTTTTATTTTCGACCCACCCTTTTCCATTTTGCCCTGTTACCCCTCCAATTTTTTTTTGATTTTTCTCCCCTTTTGAAACATTCATACCACCTTTCTTGATTTTTTTCCCCCTTGCCTGTCCGTTGACCACCCCACCCCCCCTTCGATTTTTTTGTTGAGCCTGGTTGTATTGGTTGTTCTTGTTTGTTTTGACAAGAACGTTCGTTTTTTTTTTTTTTTTGGTTTTTTCTTTCCCTTTGAGTCTGTCTTTTTTCCCCCTCGCCCCCTCCCCCTTTTTTTTTCCGCAACCCTTTGGACATTTCATTTAAACGGTGTGGTTTTGTACTTCCTCCGCTCCCTTTCCTCTCTTTTTTTCATTTCCTACTTTTCTTTTTTTTTTTTTTTGATGAGAGTCCATGTTCCTCTTCGTAACCCACCCACACCCCGTTGATACGGAATACCGTGTTTGTTTTCCCACCCGGGTCTTTTTTTTTCCTCTTTTTTGTGGCTCTTTTTGGTGACTCTCTTAAGACCCAACCCCGACAACACGCACACGTTTTTATTTCAAACCCATAATACCGCTTTTCCAATCGACACCTATCTTCTTTTTTTTGTTTCACCACTTCTGTTTCGTAGGTGATTCCCCTGGGCA
>Ga0179591_1208236_pt1 | contig 19430 bp, 16 predicted proteins | sample CZOMad2_1_08_16f_FD_182891 | JGI IMG/M metagenome (GOLD analysis project Ga0179591, IMG submission 182891) | Vadose zone soil fungal communities from Angelo Coast Range Reserve, California, USA - CZOMad2_1_08_16fungal (PacBio error correction) | ecosystem: Environmental > Terrestrial > Soil >... | reverse complement strand
CAATCTCCCCTGGCTCCCGGTAGCACCCAGAACCCATTATAGATTCCCCCCCCCTCCTTCCATCCTCCAGCATCATTAATAAGATAAATTCTTGTCCCAATCAATTCTCAACTTTCATCCCGACATTAAGAGTTAACAGTTTTCGGCCTCCTCCAGCTGTACATTTTTTAGCAACTCTTCTTTTGAGATCTCTCTAGAATGTCCGCGAAATCTTCGCCCCCCAATTTTTCCCAGCGTGTAAAACCCGACGGGCACCTGACTCCCCGTTTTGGAAGTCAACATGGCGTCTCTTTTTTAGAAGATGCGAGTTTCCTTTGACGTGTTTTCCCTCCTCCATCGTCAACCACCAGCCCTTCATGCAGTTTTTACTTGGCCGCTTTTTTTTTTGTTTGATCTCGTTAATACCAAACTACTTGGGCCGACTTAGTATCACTTTCCTTCCTGACGTTTTCTTTTTGCCAAGCAGTCAATGTTCAAACCACTTATTTTCTCTACTTCTCCAGCATTTTTTTTACTTCCCTCCCTTTCCCTACGCGCTCAAGAAGGAGTCAGTAGTTTTTGTGTCCGCGAGTCCCCTTCACTTTTTCTTTTTCTTTCTTGTGTTCACAGTGCCGGTGCGTACCGAATTTTGTCCCCAACGTAGTGACTCCCTTTAGTTCTTGTCCTTATTTCTCCCCCCTCCCGTTGTGGACGAGCAACCATAAGTTACCTCGCTGTCCATCTCACTATTCTTCCCACTCTATACTTTTGAGATCCCGATAGAGATTAACCCCGATGGCAGTGACTTTCCGGAACCATCCTTTCCAACAGTTCCCTTGTCCCACCGGATGATCCCACCCCCGCATTTCATTGGTTACCCGACATTGGTTTTATCCCTGTTCTCCCCTCTTCGCAGTTCTCTTCGCGAAGAAATTAGGCAGCAGCGACACTTTGCGAACTTCCTTCCCTTCTCTAATCCCGGCAAAGATTGATTCAGACTCTTTCTTACCTTCCTTGTTTTCCAGGTCTTTTTTTGAACAGTTACGGAAGTCAGTCGAGACGTTAATAAAACACTTCCTTAACTTTCTCTTTTTCCCAAAGGCTGGCTGTGGTATTGGCGAAATTCATTTCTGAATTCCCCCCTCCCTCCCCCCCCCGCCAGTCCCTGGTCCGATCCATTTTTTCCGAAACAGGTCCTAGGCTAGGTCGATTCCTCCATAGACCGTTCTCCTCACCCAATGATAAAATGATTTTCCGTTCTGTCAGTTTTATATCTTACTGGGGTTTGCGTTTACTTCTGGGGTTTGATGGTTTTTGTTTCGAATTCGTCCTTTCGTTTCCGCCTTGCTTCCATGACCTCCCACTCATTACTTGTCTCGTGGTGAGCGTACGTTTGTTAAGAAGGTCTTGTGGATGTTTCGAGCCCGAGACTCTTCCCCCCTTCCCTTGAAGTGTTGTGTCGCTTTGGGCACATTGCCCCCTGCGTTTTTCGCGGGGGCAAATTGCCTTTGGCGTCCTTTTAGACGCTAGTCAGGTAACTAAGCATTCTCTTTTGATACGATATAGCATTGCTTAGGGCATCGTCATAATTTCACTGTAATCAAGGCCTGGCACATTCAGGAGAGAATAGCCCCAGGTTATTTTGAACATTTGCCCGCGACAGGGATCGTTTAGCATGAGACCCCCCCCCCCCCCTGCCCCGTCACCTGTGAATTAATGACGAAGCCGTCGTGCCTTGGCTCTTCTTGGAATCGCCCCTCCTAAGACCCAAATGCTTCCCCCGCGTTGAGAGTACGGCAATGTCTTTTCTCCCCCCAGACCGTGGGTGTGGGTGCCGTATTTTACAGTTGTCTTTGCCAAAGTGGGGGGGTTTAGTCTTGGCAACATTCAGTCTAGCGGGCTTTTTTTCCCCCCCCCCCCCACCCACCGGAGAATCCCCCCATGAAGGCCCCTTCAGTCTTTCTCTCGAAAGCGCTTGAGCAATTTATGTCCTTCAGGTCTTGATTAACTCTCTTTTCTTCGGTCCTCTGTTTGAGTGTCCTCAGTTCGTCTGATTGAGTCTTTTTTGGAAAATCCCGGAACCCGGTAGTTTTCATCCCAATTTCTATCTCCTCCCTACCTAGGGGTGGTTGAGAGGATAAATTGGCATCCCCCCTTTACCCCCCCGGTGGATTCCTCCCTTAGAGCTACTCCTTCCCCAACAATTCCCCTTCATCGCCTAAGATTAGGTTTTTATCCTCGTCTTTCCGAAGAAGAACGGCGCTCGTGACAGGCATTCTTTCCTTTCAGTTGGGCATAGACGCTCGAACTACGAATTTCTTTTGAAATCCCCAACAACGAAACTGCCCACACCAACCCCCCAGCGTTTGAATGAAACTGGCACAGACAGACACAAACAAGACAGACTCCTGACCTGGGACGAACGCAGCCCTCCTGCTTAAGAGCAGTTTCTGGCACTTTTTTATTTCTGAATTAGAGTGGAACAAAAAGGCTCTACCGCAGGCCAGCTCAGGCTTTCACTGTATTAGCTCTAGGTTCAGTATATGATCATCGAAATGGGTTCCCTTTTTTGATGGGCTGGAAACGGTTCTGTTCGGATAGTAATTTCCGCCGGCCGTTTGCTTCAGGTTCAAATGGGTTGATTTTGGAGATTGCACCCAAGCCAATGGCCGCCGAAGTAAGCCCGAATTTATTCGTGCCTCTCGTTCTACACCGTTTTTCAAAGGCCATTGACCCTTCCCTCGGTTACAGCATTGAGTTCCACCCATCAGCGACACCCCAACTTACACTGCATTGGGCCAGATCTCCGGTTAGGACAACATCCCGGCCTCGACCTGCTGACATCTTGACGCTCCCTCCTTCTTCCCTCTATGAGCTTCGTGTTAGGGAATTTCACGTCTTTTATCGACGTTTTGTTTTTTTTTTTCCGACCACGAAAATCCCCCGCCCGCGTCAGACTCCCCTTCCCACTCAGGAGACCGTAGAGAACACGTTTTAAACTTGTTAGGCGCTGTTATACGTAGATATGGATGATTGAACTAGCGCCCGCCGACAATGTTCTTCCCTCCGTAATGATAGGCCAAACCTTTTTTTCTTCGGGTTGCCGGTACACTCCGCTGTTGTTCTCCACGACAAATAGACCCAGTTTTTGATCCTAGTTCGCCGTCTTTTATACCCGCGAGGAGCTGCAGACCACTTTCCTCCCCAACCTGGAGACACCCTTCCACTTTTACCCTCGTTCATCTGATCTTTGCGTTTCTTTCCCTATCCTCTGTTCGCAGAAAAATCTGTCGGGTCTCCCAGCAGTTCCTGCGCGGAATCGACAGGTCGCTGATGCCGGGAAACCCCCCCCCTTTGGAAGTGGCGTAGGTGTTTTGATCCCGGTGGGGACCATTTTTGGCGTTTTGAAGGTTTCTCCTAGCCAACGGGATCTGAATTATCCCCCTCTCTCCTGAGCCTAAGTGTTTTAGATATCTGCCTCAGTATCCTGGTCTGGCATCGCTTTTATAACGTCGTTGTTACTTCCCCAACGTCTGCTGTGGGCGAGACCTGAACAATGCTCCAACGGCGACGGGTCTTCTTCAAGAAGTCTGTCAGCTCATGCATGACACTGCCCGAGGCCCCCTTTGGTAGGCTCCTCTTGACCACGGCGAACTAGGTGATAGTCTTTGCGCTCTTCCTTCTGCTCGAACTTTGTGTGCGCAGTTTTCTCTTTCGGCCGGTTTTTGCCTTGGACGGCTTTTTTTTCCTCCCGCCCCAGGATGAGGCTCCTCAGTTGTTTCGAGCTTGGGTCGTTACCCTGAGCGTGTTGATCCTCCCCCCCCCCCACTCCGGGCCCTTCACACCGACGGCAGTTCATTGTTGGATCGATGTATTAGTTGCCCAGCGTTCAAAGTTCTCGCCAGCGAAACTCTGCTTCAGCCAGTTTGACTCTCTGGGATCGCCCACTTTTTTGCCGTTGGTTGACTGCTTCCCAGAATTGGCTTTTCATGTTCTCTCTCCTTCTTTCGATAGTCTCTCCGGGAGCTTACTAAGTAAACTTAAACTCTCTCCGCCCTCACATCTGGACGTATGTTCGGCTCACTTTTGATTCAATGATTAGGCAATCCAGGGAAGATTTAATGCTGATTCCCTCTGCAGGTTGTCGCATACAGGTGGAAAGATGTTGTTAATGTTCCTCTCTTTGATAGAATTTTCTTCTTTCGTCCCCTTCTAGTCGAGAAGATGGAGCTAGGTATCTGTCCCATAATATTGTACTCCCCTCCTCCGTTTTGTTTTTCTGCTCAAGCTCTTGCCCACTGCTAAATACGGTATAGGTGATACGTATTCCCCCTTTCTTCTTTCTTCCAACAACAGGTTCCAGGCCAAGGACCACACTTTCCATTTCGTTTATCAAAAAAGCCTGCTCAGATCACTTAATCCTTTTAACTTCTTTTCCTAACTCTTTTTTTTGTAAGACACCCCCCCCCCCCCCTCAGTACCCAACTTTACTTGAGGCTCCGCAAACCCATGTACATTTCTTTTCAATTACAGATACAGGCCTCCTTTAGACGAAGTCACTCTCCCCCCCCATAGATAGAAATTTGCTATCGGCCCCCTTACTCAGTGTAACTATAACCGGTACACGGAGTCAAAATGACCGTTCGTTTTCCCTCCCCCCTCTTTCGGGATGACCCTGGTTTGTGTTAATGCCGAATCTATTTTACAACACATCCTCAGTATAATTCAAGTTTTTCCCCTTTTTTTTTTGCGATACCCCCTTCTTCCTGTTTAACCACGACTTGACGACCGCACCGTTCTCCTTTTCAGTAATCCCTTTTCGCGGACCAGCCTTCCCCCCCCTTTCCCACAAGTCATCCTTCGAAGAAATTGTTAGTCCATGTCACTTTTCCTCCCCTCTCCGAATCGCGCCGATTTCTCCGTGGTACCGGAGAGAGAATTCACACCGTTCCGTTCGTGGAAGTGTGTTCACAGTGACCGTGGCCGAATTTTTATTCTACCCCCCTTGGTCAGCTTTATTCTCTTGGGTTCCGTACTCACACAGCAGCTTTGGGTCACGCTTTTCCAGTAAGTCTCCCCGACGCCCCTCGCTCATGATTCCGAGCATTATCGATCCCTTTTTTAGATCCGACTTAAGGAGCTCATTTCTCCCGTTTCCCTTCAGTCGACCCTTCCCGGCCCACCTCCCCGCACCGTTGCTGATTAAACCCCCCCCTCCTCCCCCCTCCCCCGCTGTTGAATCTTGCATCCCCTGATTCGACGTGCTGCGCAAGAACTATTCCCGGCTACCTATTGTTTCTTCTCCCAGCAGTGTCACATTGATCGTCATAGTCCCCAAGATCGATCACTGCTGTCTTTCCCTGACTTTCTGTTGCCGGGTATTTTGATGAACCGTTTCCGTTTTCGCGCTCGCCCCCAAGACGCCCTCGATCACGTTCTGGTTTTTTTTCCTTGCTACTCTCTGATAATCCATTGACACAAACCCCCCCCCGTCTTGTCCACATTTTTTTTTTTGGTCCCTCTTCTTGTCGGAGTTAACAGGTTACTTCCGCGCGGTTCCAGATCCTCCCTCTGCTACGTCGAAGCCCCCCTGTATAACATGAGGGTCCCGTTTCGCGTTTTTCGGGGATTTGAGCGTCTTACGTGTATTCTGGCGTGGTTTTTTCCCGCAGATCGTCTTTTTCTTCCCTCTTTTCTTAACGTTCCCCGAATCTTCTATGTCTCTGCTTGCTGATGTACCTCTGTCCATTGTCAGAGCCAGTGATTTTTTAGAGCTGATCTGACAAAGTCCTTCCTTTTTTTGTCGCTTTATTTGGAACTAACCTGGAGTTTACCCCCACTTAATGAGTGGCAACGGCGGGCCGGAATTTTCTGACTCTTGGCACCAGCCCCCCCCCTCTTTCAGGATGAATTACGCTCCTTGCCGGTCCATCTTTCCCTACCAAGTATTCCCGTCCAAGGCCGGCATAATTCCCCGCTTCCCCCAGGGTTCAGCCCCCTTTTTTACCACGGCGCCATGGCTTTCCAGAGGTGACGCCCCCTCCAGACTTTTCATTCCCGCCTCCCTCTGTCCTCTACTCGCCGTTCCATCGCCGTCATTAATTCCCAAGTAGTCCTGGTTCTGATTTCCTGGCAATGCGTCGCAAAACGCCTGCGACGTTGGTTTTTTTTCCTTGCGTTCCCAGTGTATGCACCTTTTTGTTCTGTGTGGTTTTTTTTTCCCTTTTTTCTCTTTTTTTTTTTCTTTTCTCCGGAAACTTCGGACCTCTTCTCCTTGCAGTTCGCATCAATTCAGTTAGCATGCCCCCCTTTCCCCATCTTTTTTAAGACGTCGCAGATAGTGCGGTTCAGTCCCCCGGATTTCTTTTCCCCCCCGAGTCTCTGACTTGCGATGAATGTCTGTGTTCGACTTCGAGTTATTTTCTGTTCTCCTTAAACGCATTTCCAAGGCATCCATTTATCTACTCTCCCCTCTCTCCTGGTTTTTTCGAGATATTAAATTTTGTTTTTTCCCACGTTGACCCCCTTCGACGAGCCCTCCTTTTTTCCGTTTCCCCATGGCATTAATCGCGAAGACTTCTTTTTTGACCCCTAATGACGTGACATCATTGACCTCCTCCCCCTGTCTTTTGCGGATGAGGTCATTCAGTTTGGATTTTCCGCGATCCAGCGACTTTTTCCTCCCTGCCGCACACCACTACGCAACACCACTTTGGTATCGGGCGCCAACATGCCTCGCGCTGTTCTCTTGCCGGAACGATAAGCTAACTTTTTCATTTATGCCGGGACGCTCCCGGCGAGAGCCTCCGCTGATCCCTTTCCCTGATGCGGCTGTTCTGTGCCTTCTCACTTGCTTCTCCCTGGATCTTTTTTTCAGGATGTGGAACCGGGGGTGGTGTCTATCTCACTTCCTTTTCCATTCCGTAAGGTACCCTTTTCGATGCCCCCCCTAAGCAATGCTTCGAAGTCACAGCCCCTCGAAGTTTGGGGACCAGGCTTTCGCCCTCCGGCCAATTAGAAGGGTCCCACAAGCATTTGGTGTTTCACACCGATTGATTGGAACATGAAAGCGCCCCCCAACAACTTACCTATCTTTTGACACGAGGTTGATCCCCTGGGCCAAATCCGCGAGACATTTGTTGACATGGTACGCTACATCGAGGAATCGATAGATTTACGTTTTCATTTCCTTCACTTATCACACTACCTCGTACCCCGAACTCCCCCAGAACCGATTCGTTTACTCCCGCCCTACCGGACACCTCCCCAGAACCTTTTCACATTAAGGTTTGATGAGCATATCGAATATCGCGTCGAGGATGACCCGAGCCCTCCTCCAAGCCCTGTTGATTGAGACGCCTAATCGGACCCCCCTGTCCGGGCTGGTGTAGATTTAAGTATCGCTGGCTGGCGTGACCCCTCCCCCATGAAGTTGATCCTAGGAGAACTGATTTGTATGCGTGATCGTGCACGGCCCCTCACGAAAGAACCTGTTCCTCAAACCCCCCGGGGGCACCAATGAAGGATTTCCGCCCATCCTCTTTAAGCTTTCCTGAAGGGGTCAGTATCAATGTCACCTTTTTTTTTCTCACGCGCAATATGTAGCTGATTATAGCTTTTCAGGCCGCAAGGCGACCTCTCCGGTATTCCCCGTAGGGGAACTTTTGCGTCTTTTTCTCCAGCGCTTTTATTTTTCCACTTGCTGTGTTTTCCTTGTAATTTTTCCTGATTCCACTCGTCCCCTTTGTCTCTTATCCGATCTGCCTTTTCTTCCCCCCCCCCCGCGTATCGATCTCTGCTTCGGTTCGGCTAGATGGAAGGAGTTCTTATAGCTTAGTTTGTCTTCACCAGTCTGAATTTTTCTCTGCACCACGGATCCTAAAGATTAAGACGTTTTTTCCAAAAGTTGGCAAGGCCTCCCCCCCTTTACCACCCCCCCAATGCCCGGAAGGCAAATGAAGTCGCCCTTCTCAAAGTTTAAATCGGAGAGATTATGCGCGACTTTGTACTTCGGCGATATGAGTAAACCCCTTCTGCTCAGGTAGCGCAAGGAAGGTTGTGAAATGTCTCACCCCCCCCCACCGTATTAAGCTTCCCCCCCTTCAGGATTCCGGAGATCATTGTTCAGTATCCCCCAAGCTGGGTTTTTTTTTTGAGGAGATGAGGGTTCTTTTCGTCCACTTGCCCGTAAATTCCCTCCTTCCTTGTTGGTGCTCCCTATGGAGCGGAAGCAATCAAACGTTCGCCGTTCCCCCGAGCCCCCTGCACGTGGGTCCCCCCATGCCTTGCCCGTTAAAGGAGTTGTTTTCGTCGCGTCACTCCACTTTGCGAGCGATTGGCTCTATGTCTGTCTTTCTCTATGCTATCGTGATCGGGTACTCGTGAACCCCTGTTCCCCGATGGCGAGAAGCACCAACTTTCTTGAATCGAGGGTCGTGCTTCCTTTTCGCCTTGATTTTCTTCCCTACTTTTTTACCCTGCAGGAATACATTGGGGAGTCCCTTTTTTCACAGATGTTGTTCATGGGGGGCCAAAGGGTTTTCGAAGTTGATGTCGACTTCATTTTTACGCTCCTCTTTTCTCTATGGCAATCTGAATCTCTCTTTGCCCTAATAATACAAACCCCCTTGGTCGAGAGTCTTCCCTCTCCCTTCCCCTGCCTCCCTATCAGCTGTCCATTAGACAATATCGTTATCCCCCCCCTTGTTCCCAGGCCGGAACAAAACATATTCCCTGCTCCCAAGATCTTCTTCGCATCATTACATACTTCCCTTGTTTTAAGTGCCAGCAATGTCCTCACCATTCCGCTTCACAGAGTAAAGATGTTGCCCTTTCTTTTCGCCCATCGGTACATTTTTTCGTACCGCTCCCGATCTCGATAGTCGACGCGTCATCCCTCCTCACACTCTCTCCAGCACTAAGCGCAAAAATAAGACCGTGGATTTTTTCTGAGTCAAACCCTTTTTCGCTTTTTGATCGGTTTAGACGCTGGCGAGACCACCATTGAATTAGTGACACCGCCCTTACATCATCCCCCCCCCCCCCGAACCCAACACCTTCATGGCCCCCTTTATCCCACTTCCGACCTAAGCTCCAGACGACGTTTTGTTTCCTTCCCCCCCATCATAAGGTACTTTCCCACCCTACTTGCGAAAGATCTTACCCCTTCATCCCTAAGTTGGCCCAAGAAGTAAATGACACAATCATTCGCGACACTTGCTCTCCCCCTTTTTTTCCAGAGTCGCCGCCTCTTCTGAATTCGTAGAGAGTCAGCTGTGTTCTCCCCTCGAGCCCTTAACTGTCCTCGTGTTGTGCCAAGTGAAAGTCTTTTCCCTGTTGATATAAAAACTTTTTCCCCTTCCTCCTTTTCTTACAATTGGTTCTGTACAGCACCCCTCCGCCGGGTGGAATCTCCACCTAATTTATCCCCCCTCGCTTCCATCTCTCCATCGAGAAGAGAATATAAGTCTTGTCCTTACGCATCCTGGATTTCGCATCTTACCCGTTATACCTCTGCCTACAGTTCTCGTTGCCTTAAGAAAACTGAATTCCCCCCCCACAGGTTATTCCCCCCCCCCCGACGCCAGGACCCGACCTGTCACTCATTGCAAATGAGATTCGTTCGTGATTCGATCAAAGACCGCCGGCACCCACCTTTTTTCACATATTGTTCTCTTTTCTCCCCCTAAGTGTCACCATTGTCTCTTCCCTCCATTAACCACTCGATCCTACGATGCGTGCCCGCCTTCTGGTTTCCTATTTTGACTTAAAGGTTCGGCGCTCCGCGATTTTCTTTAAACTTCCTCCCTCCTCAACGTGGCTGGGATTTGGTCGACCTCCTAGGCGATTCACTTCCTCGAAAACCAGCCGTCACGTTGGTAGATAATTCTGTTCCTTCCCTGCCAAGAGTAGGCGGCAGAGTTTCGATCCTCCCCTCTTCCTTCTCCCCCTTTACCTGCAACTGAGGGGACCCGTTCACGATTAGTTTAGTTATGTTTCGCTTTACGCCAGTGCTGTTATTGATGTGCCTTTGTTCTAGATTTTTTCCGAAGTGAGTTAACGTACCTTGCAGTCATCGATGTCTTTTCTTCTCTTTTTTTCCCGTCCGTTAAAGAAGGCAGAGATTTATGTTGCTCGCACCAGTCGAATATGGCCCCTTTGAAGTGCCGTGTTGTGTAGCTTTCCTGGGTCCTCAAATGGAACCCCCACTCCCCATTCCGTTTGGACAAAGGAGATCTCTTTCTCCTATAGTAAGGTACCCCGACCTCACGAGTTTTAAAGGATCTTCACTAGCATTTCCTCTCCTGTGAATAGCCTAAACTTTCCCTGTCTTCACTCAATGATTTTCCCCGTCCGCTAGCCTCAGCTTCAGCACATCCAATTTCACGCCCTGGCCTTCTTTTTCTCATTCTTGACGCAAGAAAGCCGCACTTTCCCGAAACTAAGTTGTGTCCTGATCGCAGGGGTCTCCCCCTCATCCTACCCAAAGATTAAGCTTATGCTCAATGTTATTCCCCCATCAGGAGTGTGTGGTTGTATTAGTTTCCCGTGTCTACCCTTTTTTGCGTTTTTAGTTTCCAATTGTTTCGCTGGATTAAGTCGCATTAATTTTTGCGTGTAACTCTGGTCCCTGGCATTGCTCGAATACGTTTTGCGCGTGCTGCCCTCCTTTTTATCCAACCGAGATCGTCGGCGATGAACCTTTGTTCCGACTTTCTTTCTTCTCTTTCGCATGGCCTGCATCAATTGCGGGACAGGTCCAATTTATATTCTTTTTTTTCCCTTACTCAGTGTTGGGGTTACTCTCTATTGGCCTGCCAAGTTTTCCGGTGTTTCCTCTACAGACCGCATTCCCTTCATTCGTCCCCCCCCCCTCCCCAATCGACTAAAGATTATCGGTTTATTTCTACATGAAGTTTTTCCCCTCAATGCTCGCCGTTCGAGATGGCCCTGTTCATGCGAGTCTTCTGTTTTATCCCGTTCGGCTATCCATCGCAATTCCCATTTTCGAAACCCCCTCTCAACTCCCCAAAACCCAACCCCCCGGTGGCCTCCCTTTCACTCCCTACCCACAAGAATAGAGTTATTTTTTGAGCATTCGTGACGATCAGAAGCGCTGAATCTTTTCACTTCGCTTGTGCTGATCACCCAGGAGAGATTCCGCACTCTGATTTCCTTATTCCTTCTTGATGGAGTTTCCTCTTCCTCCCCTGTTTCCAATAGAATTCTCCTCCTTTGAATTGAGGTTGATGGAACTGGGGATTTCTTTTTTTCATGAAGTCAACCGTCGTGTTCCTTTCCATTTTGGTTCTGGGCTTCGATGAAATGAAGACCCCCTCTCTCAGTAAGCCTTCGAATATGCGTGTCTGACTCCTCTCACTAGTTTCCAATCGTTGGGAAAGCCTTGTTGTTTTCACCCTCCTTTGCGGGTGACAAACTGGAATCGCCCCCTTCCACTTTTCTGGGCCAGAGTATCTGGTTCTCCTCCCCTCACGCGCGCCCTCTTTCTTCCCCTGTACGCTCAAGGCGCTACATCTTTCTCTCCCTGTTCATTTATAACCTCATACGACCCCTCCACGCCCCTTTCCCTTTACCATCACTGAGTAAGTCATGAGTTCCCTACGTCTGAACCGCGCAACTTCCCCTCATTTTCTGTTGTTATCGACTCGTAGTCTCGTGGATTTAAGCGCGCCGCACTGTTTTTTCCTTCTACGTCATGACGCGAAATTTTTTTGAGCTGGTGTCTCTGGTCCTTTCATCCGCTGATTTTTATCCCTCGCCTTTTTTTTTCCCTTTGAGAGAGGCGTAAGCTTGGTTCATGTCTACGGATGTGCCCGGCACTCACTTTCCCCAAATACCCCAGTGACCAGGAAGTTTTTTTTTTTTTCCAGCCATGCGAGTTTCGAGATAGTTGCTTGATTTTACAAATTCACCTTATGTTATACGAGTCCCCCCAGATGTCGCGGTTCCCCAGGAAGAGTTTTCTCTTCCCCGCCCCCGGAGCCCGTTTATTTTTAACATGTCGGTCCGTGGATTCCTTTGTTCAGCTTTTTCAAGGCTTTTTTTTGCGGGAATTCTCTGCGAACTTAGTAACCTGGTCTGGTGACACCTGATCAGTGGCTAGTCCCCTGATCTTTCTGATCGGAAGTTCCTGAGGTAAGCGAGTGTCAACCTTTCGTTTCATAGTTCCCACCAGTATTATGTGGGCTTGAGTACATTCCCCCCCCCCCCGGATCCTAAAGTTCGAAGTGGTTGTTAGATTTCCAAAGTCTTTCGTCCCCCTTTCCCTTTCACACAATTCTACGGAAAATTCCCCCGCTCGAGGAACACGTTTCCTCCCCCATCGGCCGCTTCTTCTTTCCTCCGCGGACGCGGCGATTCCATAAACCTGTTGTCTGTCTCATTCTCGATTCGTGTTTTTCCTGACGGAATTTTTTCCCCCTCTCCCTTCAGGATGAAGGATTCGTCTTTTCGTCCGCTCCCCTGTGTTGGGTAACTTATTTTCCTGCACCACCCCTCGTCGACTTAAAAAGGACATTTCCTTCTTCTTGTTTTTGGGTGTTTTCTATGTACAGGTCAGGTACTCACCAAGTTACTCTCCTCTTGTTAAAAAGGCAATGCCCTTTTTTAATACGCACCTTTTTCTCCCTTTACACCGGCGTATGTTTTTCACCCAGGCGTCCCAATGAAAGTCTTATTATTGTTAGCTATGACAGTAGTCTCTCCACCGGACCAAGTGATCAGTCCCCCCCATAAGCAATTACCACTCTTGTCCTTCTAGACCAATCCTGGGTGATCCGTTCTGGTCTGGCTTCCATATTTTTTTGATCCTTCTTAGGAACATCAAGTTTCGATTACTGATTCCGGAGATCCTCCTTTGGGGGAGATATAATTGTGGCCATGACGTTTGTTATTTTCCTTTGGACCCCCTTTTGGCTTCGCCGCTTATTTCCCTTCTTCCCTTTTCTTTTAGCCGATGGAGCTCTGGAATGCCCCCCTTTATACCCTGTTGTTGTGGTTGAGATTCTCTTTCCTCTTCACGAGATACATCGGCTCGCGATCAGTATCCATCCCTCCGTGGTCTAGAAACGTTCCCAGTCCCAGGAAAAAACTCTTTTCCCCCTACAAAGCTGAATAGATCCTCCTCTTTTCCCAAGGCTCACTGGATGTCAAATCCAGTCTCCCTGCAGGTCCCCATCCGATTACCCTTACTCGTGATTGTGCGGCTAAGAAACCCCCCCTGGCCTTTACTTCCTCCCAGCGCAGATAAGATCGAGCGACTTTTCCTATACCCCCCTATTCGTCATTTTTAGTAAGCCCGGCAACATCGCTTTACTTTGTCCCCGGTAAGGAGTCCCCCCCGCTTGTACGTTTTCCCTCTTTCCCTCTTACGTACTCTGAAATTTTACTGCGCCCCTCCTTCTATCGATACCCCCCACTTTTGAGGTAGTTTTTCCCCTTTCCCCCCCTTTTTTGTTGCGATCCCAATCTTAAGGTAATTCCCACGCACTTTTCCGCCCTTAAGCTCCTTCATACGACGTTCCGGCGGTCCTTCCCCCTCACACAGGAATTCGACGAATGCTCAAAGAAATTTTTTTTTACGTCCTTCCCTCTCCCGTAAGCGCCTCCTACCTCGCGCACTCTGTTAAGGGGTCATTAGATCTTGACTTCTTCACTAGGGCATTTGTTTAACAGTGTCCCTGTCTCTTTGCACAGATTTTGATATTACCACCCTTTCGGAGATTCAGTAACCTTTGTTTCCTTACTCGCCCCCTTGACGTTTTCCGAGCAACGTACTTGTATACACTCCCTCTTTTTTCCGATCTTTTTTCTCTATTCTCGAAGCTTTGTAGATCCGCCCCAGAGAATGTCCCCGATTAAGAAGCCCTTTTCCCCCCCCGTTATACTTTACACCTTTTCTTCCAGTCCTTTTAAAACTTTGACAAAAACAGGAAGCCCACGGCCCCTACATTTTTTCTTCCTCCGTTCCGCATCGATGCGCATTCTATTAAGAGACTCAAACCCCTCTTCCGCGTCGGAACTATGGTTTCTGTGCTAACCCTAATTTTTCCCTTTTTAGGAATCCGGCCCCCCCCCCCTCTTTCTTGATGGCGGGCAAGCCTTTAATGGTGCAAGGTTCTTTGGATTAACTTGTTACCTTCCGCGCCCTCCAGCGCGCATACACCAACCCCTTTTCATCTTCCGTTCTTGATGTGTGGCCAATCTTGATGTCTTCTTCAGCGGAACCTGTCACAAACGGTGTAAGATAATGGTCCTTGGAATTTAAAGGTCATTTTTTCTCTTCCTCTACTCATCGGCCGAACGCCCTGAGTCCCCAATGATTTCTTTTTCCCCGTCCATTTACCGCGGTGGTCTTTTCTCCTTTGTTTCTTGCTGTCGTTTTTTTTTCTTCCCAGTTGTCTTCTCTTTTCTCTTTAACCGAAAGGTGCTGGTCGGCGAGAGGAAATTGAGAAGTGTCGCGGCGTTCTTTTGTAGAGCACTTTCCCTGCCCCCTGACGTTTGAAGTGTGGTTTTTCTTCATGGTTTTCCCCTCCCTTTTTGAAAAAACCCTCCCCCGAGGGGTCAAAGTCCTTCTTGTCCTTGATTTAGTACGGTACTCGGTCAAGTCCCTGCAATTTCTCCGGGCTGACTTCGATGCAATTTCGGTTTTTCATTCGCCCTTCTTTGCACGGGCCCACATTCCTTAGATCCCCTCCCTAACCATTTACCTGAATATACCCTTCTCCATGTAGTCTTCCTTTTCTCCTGCCACGGCCAGAAGCTCAGTTTCTCCTCAGCTTTCTTCTCTCCCTGGTGGATCGCCCCGCTTTACCCCCCCCCCCCCGACTTTTATGTTCGCATAGTAAGGTCATTCTTCGACAACAGCCGCGTTTTCTTCTTTTTTTTTTTTTCGTGCAGTGTATTCAGTGTTGTGCGTGTTATGTTCGTTATGAAACTTCGTGATTGCTGGATCCCTGCCGTCGACTCCAAACTTCCTTCCTCTTCCTTGGCAGGCTCGAAAAGCATTTTTTCCTTTCTTTCCCCTTCCTGCGTGATCAACCCGAGCTTCTAGGGGAATTCCTTTTTTTATCATTGCCCTTCCCCCGTCGCCTGAATTAATCCCCCCGTGAACGGTACCTTTTTCCCCATCTATCTCTTTTCTCCTAATTGTTGTTTTTTTCTTCGATGACCCTTTTATCCTGTAGGGTGCCGATTTCCCAGACAGACGCGAATTGGTCAAACTCCCCCCCATAATTCGCCTAAGCAATATAGGTCGTTTGATCACGCCTGACGCTACAGCACTCTTCTTTTCTGGCAAGGAATGTCGAGTTCTTACCGGATTCGAAGGTTCCCTTCTCCTCCTGCCCGACAACTCCACGCACCCTTTGGAATAACCGTTTACGAAAGGACACCCCCCCAAGCCAGCTTCATGTTCGAAGCATTGCGTAATAATCCTCCTTCCTTGGAATTATGCTTGGGAGACCACATTTTTTCGGACTCAAAGCTGCGGCCTCATTCCCCTTTTTAGCTGTCCCCCGTCCTTCTGGCCTCGAACTTTGCGCCGTGCCGTATGTGCTGACACATGGGGGCTGAGGCTTATGAATTTTCGGCCGTGCCCCTTCCCCTTGGGATGGCGATGCACCGTTTCCCAGAAATGCCTATACCTGACTTACTCCTTCTGAATTTTTAGTGCCCTGTCCCCTCCTTCTCCCAATCTGGCCTTTCCTGGCCCCCGCATTGAGTTAACCTCAGTGTGTTCCCCCCCCTTGAAAAGCGACCAAACTTCCCACCCAGCTGGCCTCTTTATCTTGATAGAACCATCCACGTTTGCCCCTGTGGAACTCCCTTTCCTTCCCCAAGGCTACATAGATGAGCTTATTTTTTTTCCCTGTCTCCTCAGACGTATCTTCTCACCCTCCATCAGAACAGGCACTGTTCGAAGGCAACTTTGTAGAACCCTTCTCAACGGAAACAGATTTCGCTTTCTTCGCTTAGCGTCTGGTTGATGACGCCGCGAAGCATTGAACCTTTTAGGACGACTTTCTTTCTCTCGGCCAACCCCGTTTTGGACGCCTGGTTTAGATGGCATTTCTAGCCGCTGATTTTGAGCCCTGAAACAGCCAGAAATTTCTATCTTTTAGAAGGATTTGTATGTGCGGAGAGGGCCGACCCGTTCCTCCCAAATCCGGGCACCGGCCTTTTACAGTTCATTGAATCAGTGGTTACTGGTTTTTGTTTTTTTTTTTTTTGTTTGTTTTTCTTTTTTTTTTCTTGGTGGTGGGGGTCTTCAAAATTTGACATCTCACCCTCGACAAATATGGCTTTAGATCCTCGTTTCTAGTCTCAGAACTTCTCCTCGAATTCCTTTCTCACCCCCATGTGGGACGTGGCGTTATTTCTTTTTCTTAAGCCAGGTGGTTCCTTCTTTCTTCTTTTTTACTTTTAATTGAGAACTTAGTACACGGGATTAGGACTCGCTCTAGAGGAGCTGATCACCCCAACAGAGTATCTCTCCTCTTCTTCTCGGAGCGATGGTAGAGAGTCCCCTTAGGGCTCGTCCCGTCCTTTGGCGATTAGAACCCCCTTCAAGCCACTCTTCAGACAGTTTTTGTACTTCACCGTCTGGCAAGCGCCTTTCAAGTTCCCCCCCCTTTCCTTTTCGGAAAATGAAGGACATCTTCGTTTTTTTTCACCTGCGAAATCGTCTTTTTTTGTCCTCTTGAAGGAGGCGACGTACTAACAGTGCTGGCTGTCAAGTCTCTCTTCCGTGGGTGTCCATTGACCGGGTCTTGGAATCTCCCACCCTCAGGATGAAGGAGCTCCCTCGTTCGTCCCTTTTTTTTCCCATGGAGAGTATAGACCCCAACACAGAGTGTACAATTCTACCGCAATTTTCCTTTTTTTTTTTAGATGTTGATTGCATGCCCAGTCCTTCTACCAAGCGGCGCCCCCCCCTATCCAGAAAGTTTGACTCCGGACCGGTCTTTCCCCCCCGGTAGTTTATGGTTGCCCCTTCTTAAAGAAACCTTGTCCGCCTGCATTGGCGCTCCTGACGTTTTTCTCTCTTCCTATCCGGGAGCGGTACCGAAATACCCCCTATGGCGGAGCTCCCCCTTGTTGCCGCGGATGGGTCGCGCCTCAATGTGGCTCACTGTCTTTCGTTCATCCCCTGAATCTATTATGATGCGCGATTTGGTTTAGCTATAAGGTGGAATTGTTTTTTTTTCTTTTGTTTTTTCTCGTCTGCTTTCTCTTGTCCCTCGTTCGAGCCGATGGTATAGGATATTGAGTCTTCTCCTTTCAATCCAATACGGTTGTTTGGCTGCGAGAGCTGCCGTCTGCCGAGGCTCCTCCTTGCCTCCTCCCCGTCGAATTCCTTTTTTTCCCAACCCCGGGGCCCTCTTTTTTTTTCTGCTTTAACCAAAACTCTTTCCACCCTTACGCTCACAATAATTCCAGAGACAGCTGCCTCATTAATAAGCTTCCTGGATGCTCCCTCTTTTTCAAAGTGTGCCCTCCCAATCCGCGTCCAGTCTTTTCGGTCGCAGACATTCGTCCCATTGCGGCGTACAGTTTTCTCTTCCCCTTGAGAGACTCTTTTCTTTCAACATTTTTGCAATTTCCGGACCGACGGCACAGTAGTCCTGGGTTTGGTCCTGGTGGAAAGTCTCCCCCCCCCCTGAATTCAAAACTTTTCGAGCCTTTTTTGAGCGAGGCGTAGGAATTTTCGTTATGCCCGACGTACCATCGATCCACCACCCCCCCTTCCCCCTGCCTTTTAAGGGCACGCTTTTTTCCGACTCAAACTAATTTCCCCCGAATTGCCGAATATTAGATAGGCCTCATTTGTCAGTTGCCAGTCCAAACATCCGACCTTTTTTCCCACCAACGGAACTTACAGACTGCCTGCCCCCCTCCTTTGTTGAAGTCGTTCTGTCCCCTCCGACCGACACGCGCCGATTTCTTTTCCTCAGGCTCTCACCAATGTGCTTTTGGGCATGTGTTCACTTGAATGCCCCCTTCCCTTGCTCTTTATACAAAACGTAGGACTATCTCGACCTTGTTTGCATGTACTTCAGTCCGTTCTGACGAGCAGAAGACCAATAGCTGCCATCTTCCTCGACGTCGCTCTCTAGCGCTTTGCGATCCGTTCCGAGCGATTACCTCCCCTCTAGGAACCTTCCACCCGGCCACCCCGTGTCCACCGGCTTCTCCCCCCCTCTCTTCCCCGACATTGGATTCATCCGGTCCCCCCTGAGAGACTTTCGATTGCGCAAGAAGATCTTCCCCCGCCGCTCCTTTATTTTCGTCGTGAGACCTCCCCCCGCTTGTAACCATTGATCGGGCATCCAGTCACCTATCTCTTTCCTCTATTTTGTGCAATCCTTCCTTGGGTCCCCTTTCTTTTTGATGAACCTTTTTCCCCCTTTCTTGCGCCGTTGCTTTCGTTCCTTTCCAACATCTTTTTTTTCCCCCCCAGGATGCTGTGTAGTTTGCTCCATCCAGTCTCCACCCGATCATTAAATTCCCCCAGCCAGTCAAACCCTTTTTTGGTACGATAATCTTCGGCCGCTCCGGCGGCCCCCTAGCGCGTCAGCCTCACGCTACTTGAGTAATTTTTCCCGAACAATCGCCTACCTGATTTTCCGTTTCGCAACTTTTTCCCCCTTCTTTCTTTCGTAAGCCGTGCGGGCTTTATTTTGGTCGCCTTTTTGCTTGCAGTGAGTCCTTAACCGAAAGTTACTCTCTTTTGTAGAGATCTCTCCAGTTGTTTTAACATCAGGTCGCGGTGTGAGTTTTTTTTCCCTCTCCCTCTTAATCTGGCAGACGTGAGTTGTGTTTTTCCCCTTTTGTCACACTCTCTTGCAACCCCCCCAATACAATGAGGGAATTCTTATTGGCGGATTGTATACGTCGAGTACTTTCATCCAGCCACGAAGGATTCCTTTTTTAGGATTTTATTCCCCCAAGTGAATCTCCCCCAGTTACCTTACTCAACGTTCCTGGCCCATTCTTGATCGCCCCCCCAAGTGTCATTTGCACCCCTCTTCCCTTCGCCATGGCGATGGAGACCCTTCTTCCCTTCACGCCTTTTCCTCTTCCTGACCTCAGAATGATTGAACTTCTCTTGTGTTTGGATTATCGCCCCCATAATTCCCCAATCTTTTTCTTTTTTCTTTCTTGCATGTTCCTCAAAACAGCTTTTAGTAGTTTTTTTTGGCGGCGTTCCTGTGCCACCGTGGTTGTTGTGTATGTGTGTAGGCCCCAATGCTATTCGATTTTTCTTTCTCCTTCCTCCCCAAATGATGCTTGCGGGACCAGCTCTCCTTTGGTTCTTTTCCCTTGGTCGTGGTGTATAACCCAATGATTTTCTCGGCGATTGACTGGAATTGTTCCTGCAGAATTTTTTTTCCCCTTTTATGAAGGAAATTCGGCACTTTTTTGCATCC
>Ga0179591_1331659_pt1 | contig 19431 bp, 19 predicted proteins | sample CZOMad2_1_08_16f_FD_182891 | JGI IMG/M metagenome (GOLD analysis project Ga0179591, IMG submission 182891) | Vadose zone soil fungal communities from Angelo Coast Range Reserve, California, USA - CZOMad2_1_08_16fungal (PacBio error correction) | ecosystem: Environmental > Terrestrial > Soil >... | reverse complement strand
TTTCGCATTTATAGCGACATACCCCGTTTTGCAAAATGGCCGGGGCTTTCTTTCCTCCCCCTTCCACCACCTAACCTGTTTCCCTCCTATACTCTCCGTATTCATTCGTGCAATTTCCCCAACAAAAACCTCTTCTCAGCCTGGCCCTCTTTCTTTAAAAAAGCCACGGCCTTTCGGAAGATAGCCCTTCTTGTATGCGTCCCCTCCCTCCCACATGCCACTCCACCTTTTCCCTTTATCAAACCCGGATGCGGATTCTTCCGGTGATTTGTCCACAGATTAACCTTACTACAGTGACGTGTCTCAACCTCCTTTTCAATCCTCCTTCTAGACCACCCCTCATATGCCGTGTCCATCTCTTTATGAAGCCCCAACACGTGCAAGCCAACTGGGTTTCTTTCGAAAGTGGTCCTCTTGCGGGATAGATTGCCGGATCCTTCCCCCCTACCTCTTTCCTTCTCCCCGGACGTCTTAACCCCCCCCTCGTAGAGCCCTTGTTCGACCGCTCCTTTAGAAATTTTCTTTTTCCCCCCGGTCTTGTCATTCCGCACGCAGAACTCCCAGTTTCCCCCTTGAAGTCCCCCCATACGGTTCCTGGTGAATCTACTTGAATCTGGTCACTATTGCTAGTTCGACCCCGCCACATTGGCCCCTTTCCTGTTTTTGGAAACACTATATGACTGCTCTTTTTTTTGACCTCGATCTTTTTTACTTTCTCCATCCCTTCAAGGCACCCGCCCCCGAACTCCACCACTTTCCCGGCTCCATCTCAACTTTTTGGTAACGCCACCCCCTTATTCTATGAGGCTTCCTTTCCCCTTGATACCCCCTCCACTGACAGCCCTCTTCCCGCTCCTCTCATCTGTTAGGTGCATGAGATCGCGAATGTGCCTTCCCTTTGAAAGAGTTTCCTTCATTTCCCCTTTTTCCTTTCACACGATTTTTCCCCCAAACCACCCCCCTCGCATGATGATACACCCTCCTCCTTCCCCCCTTGTTAGGACTTTTTCCGTAGATGCTTCTTGCACCCTTCACTCAGCTTTTTCTCTTTTCGTGGACATGATAAGTGCCAACCTTCCTTCCCGTGTTGGCACCCTGAACCTCACTTGTTTCTTTGATGAGCGAGTCAATTACCTTTCTTTCCCGATCTGTAGCGTTTTGTGCCACCACCAGAAGGCGCATCGTGCCTGGGCTTGTCTCGCCCTTCTATCTTGAGCTTTCACGTGTCGGAACTCTCTCTTTAAACCCTCGGGCGGGAACGCGTAACCTTTTATGGCGTCTTGATAAATGTTTTCACTTGCTTCACTGTACCACCTTTTGATTCCCCCCTTACTAAATTGTCATGGATTTACTCTGAATTTTCCTAACACCTAGCGAACCCTTTAGACTTGCCCAGAATGGTGGTTTTCGAAAACAGGACCCTCAGAGTTTTCCCTCTCTCGCATCGACCCCAACGGCAGCTCTCACGTCCCAGTGGTCGCCCCCACCTTCGCAAAGACTAGTTCTCCCCCTCCCTTCCCGAAGCCAGTAGACTAACAGTTATACCCTTTTTCTTTTTACGGCCACAAACAATCTCTCCTATCTTCTCCCTCTTCACTGAATGGGATTTATTTGTTTTCCTTGTTGCGTCCCCCTCTTGACTTAAAAACTGCCCAAAGAAGTTAACGATGCTCCGTGTCCCTTTTTGATCGTTAAGGTATTTCCCTGGACTCCTTTCTCCTAACTCTAATTTTCACATAATTACCCTGTTCGAGTTTCTCTTCCCCCCCTATTTGTCCGGTAGTTCCCCTCAAACCTTTTCTGACCCACCACGGGTTACAGGTTTAGGTTTTTCTGTTTCAGAGCAGAATCTCCTTCCACCAATAAATTGGTTCCCCCCCCCCTCACAAGTATATTTCATAGCCATGTCTTAATAACTGGTCGAGTTGCCGGCACGTTCGTGCGATTGCTTTTTCTTCCATTCTCGACTGACTCCTTTCTTTTGTACACTTCGAAGTCATATCTGATGTGCAAAACCGCTTTGCGCTCCATGGTCAACTACTCCCTGACTATTATTTATTAGCCAGACTATTTTCCTCAGCGTTTACGCAAGAATGGTAATTGATTTCTCCTCCCTTTTCGACAGGAACGTGCCCCTTCGACCATTAGATGAGCACAGTTTAACCTATACTTACGGTCACTCTTTTGGCGTATCACCTCACCATGGGCATATGAAAATTTTTTTTAGTTGAATAGACATATACCCTTTCGGGGAGGGGTTTGTCAGATACTCCTAACTCTTTACGTGAGCATCCGATATTAATAGATTTCATCAGTCCTGTAGAAATTCCAACCGAAAATCGCGTTAGCCCCTTTTCAAGTGCGTATCGCGCAGTGCTCGTCGAGATGGATCTTTCAGCAGGGATTGCTTACCAACATTACCCTTTCCTCACCTCCCGACGACAAACAGCAAAACCTTGGGTCGAGTTATGGTTTAAAGCCCCACTTCCTACTTGTTTTGCCGCCTTACGCCCCGTACCATTACTTTAACTTTTTCCAGGTGCCCTCATGCCCAAAAATTTAATACTTCTATTTTTTCTTGTAGCTACTAAGCTCAACTCTCCTGGTTCCATTGCTACAACCTCCCAAATAGGTCCCCCATATTCTCCCAATTGATAAATGGCGTAACATTAATTTTTCCCCCCCATGGAGGGGTGTATTTTTTTTACCCCTAATAAGACCTCTTTTCGTTGAGGCCTTTTTCTCTTCACCCAGTTACCGTCTCCAGAACCTTCCTGGTGATATTATTCACGCTGAGTTCCCCCCCCCCTGCTGCGGACCTTTCCGTTTTGAGAGGGTATTAGGTTCAGTATTAATAAGTACTTAAACACCTCCCCCGCACCCATTTTTTCTATGTATTAAACCTCTTCTATTCTTTCTCTCATGGACAACCCCCGTACCCCCCTATGTAATGACGGGAATCGTGCCTTTCTCTAAGACCCCCACCCCCCCCCCCCCCCACCCACCCCACAAACACCCACCCCCCCCCAACACAACAACCCCCCCCCCCCCCCCCCCCCCCCCCCCCCCAACCCCCCCCCCCCCCCCCCCACCCCCAACCCCCAAAACCCCCCAAACACCCCCCCCCACCCCCCCCCCCCCCCCCCCCACTTCCAGCTTTTTTCTCTCTGGATATCTACCCTTCTCCCCTGTCACATTAATTCTTCGGGAAGTCACTTTGTTGGCTCACTTACAGAAGTTGGTTTCCTTCACTGCGCAACCGTCCCTGTCTCAGGATCGGAGCCGCATGCCCTTTTTTTTTCCCATCATTATTTTCCCCCTATTGTTGTTGTTGAGATTCAAACCGGCAGTGGCCTCGCCGTATCCCTTCGTTTACAATACCGCTATATTTCCCTGAGCTGGAAGGTTCCACCACGGCGGTGGCCTTTTAAAGAGGCAATGCCAACTGTTTTCGCCCCAATATACTTCCCCTCCCCCGGCTTTACAGTGGAGAATTTACTAGACCGTTACGCGATTGATCTCTCCGTCTAACTTCCCACACAACGGGACCCCCCCTGCTGGACCCCAGACTCTAGAGATAATGAGCTCGCCCCGTGCCCTGTTTTCCTTTCTGTTTTTTGGGAGGTAAGGCGTTTTTCCTTCTATTGACTACACCTAGCCCAGTCTATCCAGCAAGCGCTGTCCCCCGATGTGTTCTCCGCACTTCGGACCCCCTCTTCCCGACCCTCTCTGGCTTCGGTCGCGCTCCTTCAGAGAGAAAAAAACCCCCCTCTCGAGTTCTTCTTTATTGCACAAGAGGACCCCCCCCCCTTTGACCCATTGATTGGCACCCATTCTTAGTGAATTTAAGTGTAGAAGCGTGTATTTTCCCTGCTCAAAGGTTTGCAAATACCTGGCTTAGCTCCTGTCCAGCGCAGTAGACACCTGTTTTTCCTCACCGTCAAGTTTCGTAACCCTGATCAAGGAAACACTCTTCCCACGACGGCTATGATTTTGCGGCAGATCTTCGTTCCACAAGTTTTTTCTTTGGAGTAGAAAGGCTCCCCGACTATGAATTTCGATCTTTCGTAAAAGTAAACGGCATGTTTGCCAACGCTACGTGTCTTCTGCCTTCGGAGGTCCCCCCATAAATTGAAAAAGCCCTAAAATCTGGATAATTTTTCCCAGTTTCGTTTCTTCACCCTCACGTCTCCTTGTCAGCTGAAAACCCTCCCTTCGCCCCTCGCGACCATAGTCTCCGCGATCTTAACCGCCGATTGGTTATCCTCAGATTGCTCTCAAAACATTAACCCATTTTTCCTCTCTTCCCTCTGCTCTTCCAATGATACTTTTTCGAGTGTCACATGGTCCGACTGGTTCTCCCCTTTACTTGCCTCTCATCAGTCTTTCTAACATTGCTGTCTCCGCTCAAATTTCAGGGTAGTGAACTGGGTGGCCAGGTGTTTGCCTCTTCATAGTTGACCATAGTTTCCCGAACTCTTAATGGTGCCAATCCCAAACCTTTGATCCTTTTTATGTGCCCCGCAGTCGTACTCTCCCTATCGCACATTGACGTTGCATCCCCCCTCCCCGAATAATTTCATGTGGAAAGGATCTGCGATACTTGTTTTCTTTAACAATTTTATGGACTGCCCTTGGGCTGCCGTTCCAGAACGAATTGGTAGGCCCATCAAAATTTAATCCACTTCTTTTTTGCATTCGTTTGTCTCCACCTTTGCCGAACGGTCCCCCTATAATTCAGTCCTTGAGCGTCTCTCCAGGGTCAGTATGCTTTTTTTCCTTTCGGCTATATTTCCGCGTAACGTCCCCTTTTAACACGAAAGCTCCTCAACCCGTAAGAGTTATTCTCCCGTAGTTTCATAAGCTTCTATCTTTTCCCCCCCCCCCCTCGAGTCCCCAAAATATACTCCATTTTTTCCGATTCTATTTTTTTAGTCCTCATGTTTGGTGTTGTCGGGGGGCGAAGTTTCCTCTTACTGACTACTGGGGGTTCCTTCACAGTCATGTTGGGAAAACCGTAGAAGGCAAGGACGTAGAGTGTCTTTAATGTGTTCTTCATGATATAAGGTTTGAGCCCACCAGGGTGATCAAACCGAAGAAAGTTCTTGAATCGAACCCCCTCGGTTTTTAGCCATGGTCGACCGCAATTCTTACGACCCCCCTTCCCCCTGTTAGATATCCATTTTATCATAGTTTACTGCCGTTTTTTAAACAGCTTTTCAACTCCCCGTGGGGCAATTACCATCCGCCCACCCCTTTCCTCCCCAGGTTGCCTCCCCCGAGATTTTTTAATTTACATGCCTGTCCCATCCTCTCAGGCTATGACGGCGCCCCTTTTGGCCTTCCCTACGTTTACTTAGACCCCCCCGTTTTGTTTTTTATCGGAACACCGAATTGCTCCAGAAGTGAGTTTTCGCAATTCCCGTTTTACTCCTAAGCATATCATTGGTATCTAGCCCCCCCCGCCTTTAAGCGTTTATTATCATGGAGGGAATAACCGGAACTTACCCCCGGACGAGGCTGATATTGCAGCAAGCAATCTCTCCTGTCACACTCTTTCCCTTTGGTTGTCAGGAGGAGGTTTATATAATAAGAGCTGCCCGTTCTCTCTTGTTTCCCCCCTTCCTGCATGACGGCGGCCTGCTATTCTGCACATTTCTCTCCTTCACCCTCTAGCTCTTGACCGCGATTGATCCGGAAGCGCTGTCCGGCTATGGAACCTTCTATCTCTTTTTGAAAAGAACTTTTAGCTTTGGTTTACGTTCCAAGTGGTATTACTCTTTAAAAGTGATTATGGTCGGGGTTTGGGCAGCTATGTTTCCATCCCCCTTCCCAGATCGCCAAATCTTTTTATTCTAGATGTTTAATAATTCTCCCGAAAATCAGTTGGGAAGATAGAGAAAATGGACCCCCATATGAGGCCGTACGATAAGACTTTAAACTTTATTGTAAAGCTTTGACCCTCAGATTAGGCTTTTTTGTAGATCGGAACTCCTTTCAAAGACATTGTCTCGCTCTTCCTCGCCGGCTCTCTTTTCCCCACTTTTACGTCGGACCCCACAGTGCGGAGGGCAGTTCCCTCCTATCGACCCCAGGCGCCTCCACCTTCCCCTTTCGAACCGTCCCCGTCAGCTGCGATTGAGGTTTTATAGGCTCCCTTCTGTGTCATATGAGGGTGTATACTACGAGGAGGTTTATTTACGGTTTCGCGTTGGGTTTGTGGTTCAGCTGGGGGACCCCACTACCCCCACGGCGACCATCACCCATTCCAATGAGTCTTTTGGCTGTGGAGAGCATGAGTCCTATCTCCCAATTAGGTCCATATTCTTCTCTCGGGCCGGGTTTTCCTTTGCACTCTTACCTTTCAGAGCGCAGGCTACGTCAGTGTCTTAAGCTAGTCCGTCGCGGATAGTCGTTTTCCCCCCTGCGACTTGGTTTTATCCCGCGCCATTATCCTTTCAGTGGCACTTTTCTCCTATACGACGGGCTCCTTGTCACTCGCTCTTCCTCCTCCGTGTTGTTTTCTCTCTCTCCCTGTCGTCAGCGCAAATTTGAATAACCTGCCTTTTCCCCAAATGGAAGTGGTCCTTTTTAGGAATTAATTAAGCACCCCCCCTTTGGCCACAGAAGTACTCTTTATTCCCCCATCTTTAATCTGCCGCCGAAACGTAAAGAGCGCTGCCCCCCCCCCCTCTTCGTCCGATTGACATAAGTGCCGTACGCTATATAGTATGCAACCTCCCAGACGACCGACGAAACTTGGACTAGGATCTTTTAGTTTGCGGTCTTCCCTCTTACCTCCCCCATACCTTTCGCCCCCCCGCTCACCTCTCCAAGTATACAGGAGAAATATTTTTTCCCCTACCAAACCAAAACCCACCCCTTTACTCTTAAATACTCCTGAACAAAAGTGCATTTTCGCCGCTCCCCCCCTTTTTTCCCGCGGAAAAGTGGGCCTCCTTTTGATTTCTGAGGGGAGTATGAGTCCCTATCCAGCCCTTCTGCCGACGTACGGTTTGTAACCCGTTCCGGTCTCTTTGTCGATCCCGAGCGCAATTTTTCCTTGAAAAGGTCTCTATTCCTTTTTACGCCTACTTTTATAATCCTTTCTTGCCCCCTTACGGCAGCACGGTGAATGCTTTGACGACTGCCTCATTGTCCTATTGCCTCAATCGGCCCATCTTTATGAATTCAACTTTTTTCAATCGCTCAGCGGTTCGCGGACCCATAGACAGCCGACCCCCTCCCCCGACCCTTTCCCAAGTTCCCCTAAACCTGGACTGCAACCACCCCTCCCCCACCCTTTATTGATCATGGCTAAAGTTCCCTTAGAACCTCAGCATCTGCCTCTCAATTGGAGATCGTCACTCGATTAGTGCTTTCTTCCCCTTTGCCGACCCCTAGCAGGCGTTCATTTGTCCCGAAGAAAACTTAGATCAGAGGTCGCTGCATCACACCCTCCTTATGAAAGCCGGGTCCTGCATGAGAAGTATCTGCATTTCTGTGACACCGCCCTAACCCGGCGTTCGCCGAGATGAAGACCTCTCTTCCCTTGCTCAAACTTACACAGACGAACGCTCTGAACAAAGACCGCTGATGCACAATCCCCAGGAGGGAACCCTCAAGAGAAGCAATGACCATACCACACCCGGGACAAGACGGAGGATGAATGTACTCCCCCCACCGTGTTACTTCTTCCCGCTTGAGAGAGGTTTAATTTCCATAGAAAGTATCTGAGAGAACGCCGCTCAAGTGCACCTTCTCCCTCCAACCGAACCCCCTCGAATCCAGAGCTCCAACCACCCCTAACAGCCCCCCCGCGGCTGCACCATCGAAAGCCCAAGGTAGCCATATCAATACTGACAGGGTTAGAGAGGATATAGGTGCATGGAATCTATTTTACCAAGTAAAAAGGCAGTAAGTGAACGGGACACTCGCGAGGGATTAGGTAAAACTAATCGGGTATACAATCGTTGGCTGGGCGGTCTTGGGCCCTGAAGAACCAGGCCTGAAGCTTGATACATTGACAACTAAATTAGTATTGTTAGGAGATTAACTTTGGTGAATTTGAGGCAAACTTTTTATTTCCATAGCAAAATCTATAAACCTGGCAACCTTTCACGGGGACCTCCCTTTTCTTTGCAAATCCCTGCAAGAAGATTTTTGTATAGTCAGTAGCCATCATCGCCCATCACCCTCCCCCGGATCTGTTATCAGCCATGACGCATACCCCTCCTAGTTCGGCGACCCCCCCACCTCCAGGAAGACTTCTTATCCCCCACAGCGCTCCGCCCTTTTCCCGGTCCCCAAAAACTCGACCTCGTCTGTCTTGAATTGGATTATATTGTTCTATTTAGGTCCTCTCCTCGTGAAATTTTCCCGTAAAAAGCCTACGCGCGCATTGTGCGTTGCCATGATTAGGATTCGCGAAACATTTCTACGCATCACAATTCTTCTCTCGTTGTCTGTCGATATCGGTGTCGGCAGGTAAATGCCCTCCCAAGTACTGTTCCATTTTCAAACTTTTTAGTATTGCGCCTCTGATCGGCCCCCTGAGTTTTTGTCTGGCATATACTACACCATGGTTCTAACAGCACTCGACACTTATTCCCTGTTCATCCGGTGATGTGCGCTTTCCCTCTCTCTCTTCCTGTCCTGATAGAATACTGTATCTTTTGACTGACCCGTATTAATGTCGGATGTGCCACCGAGTAGGCGTCTTTCAAGTATAGATGTGTCCCAACGTTCCCACTGCCTTTCTTCCCTCAAGCCCGAATGTGTGTTTGTGAGAAAGTCCCCTCTGGCAAAGAGATGATTATCTAGTTCCGCCTTCCTTGGGGAGCACCTCCCGTTTTCAAGCTTTTTATCCCTTTTTCAGCATAGGACCAAACTGGGCTTTTTTGAATCCGTTTCCTCGATTTTTACGTGAGCCCGGTTCCCTCCGCGAAGTACCGGTGAGCGTTCTTTGTCATAGATTTTGGCCCCTTTCTGAGTGAGACGTCTTCTTTCCCCCAGAAAGAGAAAACATACCTAGTTGTTTCGCCCCCTTTTGTACGGTGATGGTTCCAGCCTTCCTTTAAAAGCTACGAGTCGTGGTCTTTTCCGGGTCACCCAAGACTCTCAAAACCAAAGGATCTACTCTCCAGAAGACAACCCCCCCCCCCCCCCCCACCCACCCACCCCCCCCCCCCACCCCCCCCCCCCCCCCCCCCCCCCCCCCCCCCCCCCCCCCCCCCCCCCCCCCCCACACCCCCCCCCCCCCCCCCACACTGCAAGCCCACTCTCCGTTAAGACTGGTTCACTTTCAGTCTTTTTGCTCGAATTACTTGCTACCCCTTTTTCACTGTCACCAGGTGAATCCCTCCCTGCTGTTCTCTTTCTTTTCAGTTCATTACTTCCTGACAATTCTTTTTCCTCTGTTCGCGTACTCTGCGACAACAAGGTCCCCCGGGAGCCTTTTGCATACTTGAATGTGAGTTCCCCCCAAACCATATTAGGAGGGTGAGAGTGCATGAAATGTCTTCACTAAGGAGAGGGGGTAGGAGCTCTCTCTGTAACGATTTTTCATGGTACAGAGCTTAAAGAATGAGATGTAGGATCTCTCCGAATAGGCCCTCGTCATACTCAGAGTCCTAGTTTTGATCTGTTAGTGACTATTTCAATATACCCCGGTACATCCGACCGCCCCTTTTTCGATAGACAAACTTTCACGCGCGTTACTCCCTTTCTTACTTTATAGATATTCATTGGTTCCAGGTTCCCCCCCGTGAAGGGCATATTCCGTATTCCCTACCCAGTCGTAACTGGCGAGAACCCCCCTCCAGGCTACCCCCCACTCTCCCCCCCTCAAGTCGCAGTCGGGCCGATTTTCTTGGCCCCCCCCCCGGAACACTTACCCCAGAATGTGTGCCTCCAGGTTGCTAAGACACTTTCCTGTTCGCAGGGCTCGGTTTCCACTGACACCCTCGTTTCCTCCCATCTCCTTGTTTTCTAGAACCCGCCTTGTGAGGTCCCGTCCCTTTGCATCATCGCTTGATCTGGCCGCTCTCCCTTTCCCGTCCACAAGGCGGGGGAATATTTGTCAAAGAAACTCGGCCACTGCCTCTTTTTCTCTTCGGACGTTTGGGTGGGCCAAAGAACTTCCTCTTATCCTTTGAGTTGTAAAATAAAAGCCGTACCCCTGGAATCCTTCCACAAGATTCTCGATATCTGGGCTATAAGCGGCTTTCAGCGGGCGCTGCTGGGGCTCTTCATGGAACGTAGGGGAATGACCGATTCCATACACCAGCTCCTCCACTCTTCCTCACGATGGAGTTCTGCCGTAGCTTACCTTCCCGATACTGTTCGTCTGGCTCTCGAACTTTCCCAGCTGACCGAAACTCCCCGTCCGGGGCGCTCTTTTTGAGTCCAAAGCCCTTTCCCCCTAACGTTTTAAAAATATTGACTTTGGGACTGTCTGGTTGACTTTAGCCTTCCGCCGGACGATTTGAAACTTTCTATCAACTGCGCTTAAACGATATTTCCCTATTTACAGAATATCCAGGAAACACTTAAGTACAACCATGATGCCTTCCTCCCCCGGAACGAACCGTTACATTCCCAGTATGATAATTTTTCAAAGATCCCTAGTAAAAAATTTCCTTTTTAGTAGTCCGGCCCCCCTTTTCCACCTACATTGAGGTGTTCTTACCCCCAAGGACTGGGGCATTCTCCCCCATGGAACAGATTTTCCTTGAGTTTATTTCCCCCCTTGGAAAGGTTCTCGAAAATCTTCTGTTTCCCCCTCTGGCGGTTTGGCATTAAAGCCCGTACTCATCTTTAAAAACCCTATAAGAGGTACGACCTCCTCGCAAGACCGGTAAGACTCCTTCTGTTCCCGACCTGCGACTAAATTTCTGCCCCCCATTAGATGCCCATTCTTCCCACTTGCCGCTTCCAGGACGAGTCCCCCCCACCCCCATTTTGACCTCAAAGCTGGTTTCCCTGTGGCTCATCTCCTTTCGGCCTTCGAGTAGACGCCACTTGAACGATCGTCCCTTTCAACCGGATCACGGAGACCGGGCTGGTTCTTTTTGGATGTTTATGAAGATTTCCGAGAATAGCCCCTTTTCGTCACTCTGGTTACTGTTACCTCTATGCAATTATTTTCAGACCACTGCCTTCGACTTAGCAGATGACCCCCCCATTCCTCGTCTCGAACGACGCCTCTCCCCCCCTACCTTATCTACTGCGGGAAATTCCTTCCTATACTGTTTCTTGTTTTTGGAAAATTTTATTTTATCTGCATTTTGATTCTTCTTGCACATCTAGTTTCCCCCTTTAACAGATGGGGCCTGGTGGTCCGTTAACCCCGCAGACCGGACCTCCCTAGTGCTCAACGTCCTCCCTGGTAATATTCATGCCAGTGGCCTTTTTAGGCCCTTCTGCTCCGCTCATGAAACGGCGTGCCCCCTAGCCTAATCGTTGTTTCGGTACGTCGTTCATTCCTTTTCTTTTCCCCGTTCCCCAATAGCCCCCCACTCCATCTCCTTTTCAGAATCCGAGTTTCGCTCTACACGTTCCCCTTGTGGTCTGCCTTTTTAGATCCTGGCTTTGTTTTTACGCCCTTCCCCTCTTGGTCTGGTGTCCCGGAAAACGCAGTGTCGTGTCCCGCGTCCTGTGTCCTTCTTTCCTCTTGAGAGACCTCTTTTTTGCGGCTCCACCGCGTTTTTTCCGCGAACCTTGAGGGTTTTCTCAGGAGTGCAACCCAAGCTCAATCGGACCAAATTTTGAATCCCAAGTTCCCTTTACCCCCCTATGATTTTCCCCCCCTTTTACAGACGGGCTTTAACCCTGACCCCAGTTCAACACATGCGTGCCCCCCCCTCTTTATTCTTTCCATTCGGACTGAATGTTTATAGACCCTGCGGTCTTCATTTCTTGCTATTCGGCCCAATTTCAGCAGAGCTTACTGCGGGTTGTTTTATCTGAACCAGAGATGACTAATCTCCTTCCAGTTCGTTCATCCTTTCCTTACGTTGAAACAATTCGCTCCCTCCAAACCTTCGGATACGTTTCTTTTTTTTAATTCAAGCAGATTGGAAGAGTGTCGGGGGGCAGCTTCCGACTGTCGGCTTTTCCCTCCGCATCCTACCCGATCTTGTTTCCTTCTTTTTGGTTTATAATTGCGATTTCCCCACGTTAAGCTGCTCGTGTGAGTTGGTCCGGCGGGGAATTTACGGCCACTCTTCCGATATGTCAAATCGAGATTCTTACCGCGTTTTTCCCATTGATTTTGGTCTGTCAGGTTCGATTGTGCTGTTTTTCCCGGCCAAGCATCATTTTTGCTCCCTTGGTTTTTTTTTCCTGGACCTAGTTTCCCAAAGGGGTATTTGTTTGGCGGTGCCTGTCCTTTGTATGGATCGCGGCTTCCTTCCGTCCTCTTTTACCCTGCCTATTTATAGATTTTTTCTTTCCATTACAGGGACAGATTCCTTTTTCAAATTCGTTAACCAAGGCTTCGGCCGTCGCCTGTCCCGATGGATGACCCTTCCCCCCCAATCTTTGATTATGAGCTGGGGCATGACCTCAGCCTTTTTTTCCCACCCCCCCCCCCCCCTTTTCTCGTCAGTACGATCTCCTTTTTTTCGTAGTGGGCAGAAAGTGTGGGGGACTGGAAATTCCTCCTGTAGCCGCCCTTCCGGCCCCCCCCTCCGTCCCCCCCCCCCTTAGGATATGCACTTGGTCTTATCTATTGCCACAGGCATTTAGGTTTTTTCCTTGATTCCTGCCCCCCCCTTCTGGTCTTGAGCCAGGGCTTTGGTCCTGGGCTCTGCTTTTTGGTCCGACAGCAAAAATGATCAGCCGTGGTTATCCTTTCCATTGTCGCTGGTCATGTGTGCTTTTCCATATGACGTACGACCTACTTTTTATCCCTTCTTTTGCCGGTTTGATTGGGCGCTACAGATCTAAGGCATCCCGGATATGGCCCCTTCGAAAGACATTCTCGGATCTGGCGGCTTGGCACCTTTGCTTAAGGAATTATCCCGCCCTTCTCCGGTTTTTTCCCTGTGGCAATTGCATACGACGGGCATATCTCTTTTTCCCTTTAATAATCCCCGTTGTTGTGTTGCCTCTCGCATTTTTCTATAGCTTTTCCCCATTTACCGAGCGCACAATGGGCGATTCCCTTTCCTTCAAAGGTGCCCCCCTCAGATCCTAGGTTTTTTTGCATTCTTCCTTGCCGCATCTTTCCAATTAAAAAGTCGCCCCCTCCTTCCATCGTCAATTACATAAGTAGGCCTTACGCTTTTTCTTCCTCCCTTTCCACTCCTATGGACACTCTCCACCCTTTCGGATCAGTCTGTTTGCCTCTTCTCAAAATACTTTCTCCCAACCATGTCACCCGCCGTTGTCATTCCACTTTCCATTGTTCCCCCCATCTGATTCTCCTAGCCCAACCTTTTCTTCCTTTTAGATCAACTTGTGGGAAGGTTCGCCTTGGACGGAAAGGCGTTCCTTCTTGGCCTCTTATAATTCAGACCATACCTCCGTAGTCCAATTTTTCCCTAAGGGTGGAAAACCTGGATCCCCTTTTTTTCGATTGAACGCTCAGATAGAAATTTATGGCCCCTGTATCAGGGACGTTCCACTCTCCTTTTTCTTGTCTTGTCAACCCCTTTGAAGAAACTGTCCTGGGAATGAATAATAGTGGGGATAGTTGAAATGCCCACTCTTTTCCTTCACTGGACCCATCTAAAGGGGGCATTTCCATATCTTTCCCCTCCGCTACTTGTACATACCATAGCATTGGAAAATTCCTGAGAACCCCCCCCTTTTGTCTGTCGTTAACCTTCCCCATTTTTTTACGCAACCCCATTCCCCCGGTATGCTTGTCCCTGTAAAATACTCCAATCCAGTAAAGCATAGACGAACCTTTTTAGATCCGCCTTTTCCCCGAGCATCTTAGATTTATTCCTTTGCCGAATGTTTGCGAGCAGTCTTTCAGGAAGACGCTACTCCCCGACGTGTCCCCCCATCATGATGTATCCCCCCCCCCCCCCCTCATACAACAGCCTTGTCTTAATTTAGAGTTCTTTGAAATACTCGCAGTTTACTATTGAGTGTTGAACTCCATTTTTCTCTTTGCCACCTGTAGGTGCGGGAACCGACTTCTGATCTTCTGAAGCGTCTCTCGTCCTATGCTAACTGCTCTGTATCGTAGTGTTTTGTTCGAACCCCCCTCTTTTCCCGCAGTCGTCGCAGGGCTGCGCTTCCTATACTCTAGTGCCGCAGATGTGACTTCTATTCCGGTCCTTGCCTCCTCGGTTAGTCCACTTTTTTCTTGTTTATGGCGATGATGACGCCACAGGCGGTCCCTTATTAATCATCGCCTTTTTTTTTTTTTTTTCTTTCCCGGTTATGCAGATATAGTGGCCGTCAGCTGCCTCAGCATTCCTACCACCTCGGCCAAATGTCCTGACCCTTTCCCCTGGCTGGTGGAGCTCTTTTTTGAAATGAAGTCGGTCTGAGTTTTTTCAATTCCGAGACCACCGTCTCCCCTCTTATCACTGTTTCCGTGGCGTCTCAGAACGGTGGAGCACTTCTAGTTTCTGAGAACCAGATAAATTTCTTCTAACATTCCTGCCAGAAGTACTGACCCCCCCCCCCATATAAAGAGATTCGCTAGGAATGATAGAGTTTTTTATGTCGACTATCCTAGTCCTTCTGAACAATTCATGAAACGCCGACTTCCCCCTTCATTCGAGGTATTTTTCCTTTAATTCTTGATTTTCTCCCCATTTCCCCCCCCCTCTAACTTTCTTTGTGAAGCCTCGCTATCGGCCTTCGGTTAAATGATACCCCTTACTGCCCCCACTTTTCCCTTTTTCCCCACGGTCGTATTTCGACCTCGTGATTCCCAGTTCACCTCTTTCATATCCAATAATTACCCGACAAAATTAGAATAGCCCCCCTTGTATTCATAATTTTTTCTTCTGTGCGCCTTCTTAGCGAAGTCACAGGGATCACGTCCCCTCTTCTACGCCTGCTTCAAATGCTTCAGTTCCTTCCCGGTGTGCCCACGGTAGAAGTCAATGCGTCCACTGTTTTTTCTTTAATTAAAATTCCCCGAAGGATTTCGCTCCCCTTCCTTATCCGTACGACTGTTAGCAGTGTATACTATGCCCCTTTTTTCAGATTCCCCTGGCCCGCTAGTACGTTTACTCAAACCCTCTGACCCCAGGTTACCTAGTTTCCCCAGCTTTTCAATCCCCAATGGAATTACCAATGATTTTGACAGGAATCTTTAGTTCCCCCCCCCCCCTCGTTAGCCTGTCTTTTTCGCGCGTCCCTAAATTTCGCGTGCTTTCCCCCCCCCCACTCTGAAAGATTTCCAAGACTGCTGCGTATTCTGCCACTCCCCGCCAACTTTCCCCCCCTTGTTTATCCCCGTTTGGTTGGGGGGGGCCCCTCTTGTCTCCAATTAGAACCTTGAAGCGGAATGCCTTGGTCTTCCCTCCTTGTCGTGCACTCCTCTTCCGTAAGGAGGTTAGCCATTCTTTAAGCACCTTTAACCTACCCCGGACGCGGTCCATTTTAAGCCCTCCCGTTTATTAGGAGAGGATTGACCCTACCCTCCCAAGACTGTCCCCTCCCATTAAAAATGCTTCTCGTTTCCCTGTCCGGTATCAGTGACCGACCCCCATCTTTGCCCTGCTAGCTTGTCCCTTTACGTAGGTCAATAAGGTCTTACCTTTGTGAGCACTTTGCTTCCCAAGACTCCCGGTACCATTTGTTTTGAGATCTCAATACACGCCCGCTCGATGCGTTTTCCTGTTGGAAAAGTTTCTTACCGCTTTTACGACGATTAGATTTTGACGCTTTACGGACGGTGAAATCCCTCGTCGTTTGCTGGCTGCTCTTTCTCATGTTTAGGGAATGTCCCCATTTTTTTTTAACCGCAGGCCCCCTGGTCCAGTTCGTCCACCCCCTCCTCCACGCCCAGAAGGCCCTACCTTGCTCTCCACCGCGTCTTTCCAACAGGACGTTCCTCGGGATAGTCTTCGTCCTCCGGCGCTGCCGCGACTGTTCTAGCTACCGCTCCCCTTCCCCTGCCTCTCACTTTCAGATTTCCACGAAAGTGTGGAAGATAACCTACACCCCCGTTTTGTCCCTTTCTCCTCCCTTCCCGCTGACAAGCGAGTCTGCCCGTTCTGCCGCAAATTCCCAGAAACTCTTTACCTATCCTTTTTTGTGGAGAGCTTTCCTCCTGTTTTCGCGACTCCCGTACCTTCTCTGATCTGGTTTATATTCAAGTCCCCCCCCGTCTGGGGAAGTACCAAGCAACTGTTCCCCCCGCCTCCTAGCGGAGCGGTTCCCAGGGAACGTTGTCCCCCGCCAATTTAGCCTTGTCTTTTCCTCTCGTTATGAAAACTATCGTCATTCTTTTTCCCCCCCTGCATTCCGCGCTGGACAAAACGAATTAGCCTCCTTTTTTCTCATAGTCGTGAAAGCTTTTCTCCTGCGCCATGGTCGTCTGGGTCTTCACGTATGGCTATGAAAATCTCCCCCATACATACCCATGATAACGCCCCAGCACTGCTGTCGTTCCTAGACGTTCCCCATTCTACCCTCTTAAGCCCTTTCCCTGTTCTCTTCCGACCTTTCCGATCGGCTTGACTCCCCCCAACTACTCAGGAGGTTTTGGTCTATTGGTAAACCGGTAACACAAACTTCATTGACGTTTTAGGTGTGACCTCCCCGTTCTGAGTCGAAGATGGGGCCTTGAGACAGTGCCCCATCATTTGACCTATTGCTCCGATTAAGTCGTGACTACTTGTCATTTACAGTTGCCAGGACACTTTTTGTAAATGACTTAAACCCACGCGGTCTAAACCCACCCCGTCTATGTTTTTGATTGACATCTGTGCACAAAGTTTCTTCATTGGTCGTCCTATTTCCGGCTCCCAATAATATGAGTTTTCTTTTCCCCGGAAAAGTCCTTTGTGGAACAGTAATAGGCCCATATGGCCTTTTCTTTAACCAATTAACGGTAGAACCGCTTTGCTGGTGGGCCTGTTGCAGGACGAGCCGCTTCCATCTGGTCCCCAAATTCAGCGGAGACTTCGTCCATGCAGGTACTCCCTTGATAGGTAACTTTAGGCTCACCTCCCTCATAGATTCCCTCCCCACAATGAACACCATTTCCTTCCATCGCTGTATACGCCCACCAAACTTTTGACCGACGATTTTCCCGCCTCATCGCATGTAGACGTTACCGATGCCGAATCGCTTAAGAGATACATGAGTCCCCCGGGTAGCCTTCTTTGCTTCGAATACCTTTTTGACATTTCGTATGCCAGCCCTTTGACCAGGTAGCGATCTCGTTGTCATAAGCTCTGCCTATATGTTTCATTTTCCCAGTCAGTACTTAAGTATCCGGCACATTGACCTCTTTTTTACCATGAGCAAATCGCCTAAATTAGCTCCTTCTTTCAGGGCTGAGATATTCCATCTTCTGGGGGAACACCCCCTTCTGGATATGACCCCCTCGTTTGCACTCGGAAAAAGAGGTTGCAATCATCAACAATGGTTAGCACCTTGAGTTGGGGAGCAGTGTCACGTTCAGTTAAACCGTTCCGGCCCCCGAATCAGCGTGGTCCGTTTTTATTATGATAGTGGTTAGATTTTCCTTTCTCTCTCCCTCTAGTACATTTTGAAAACTCTTGCATTATGTGTCGTCACTTTTTAAGGTATCTTCTTTGCCTTTCCAATAGCTAACCCCCCACCAATACTTCCTTTAAGCTCGATGTCTTAGGTTTTTGGCGTACGGCCGGTTTTCTTCTCACTGTGTCTAATATAATTGGTTACTCCCCGTTCGCAGAACTAGTACTGTTTCCCATTATGTATACCCCTTCAACCTTACCTTCTCCCCTGCGGGAGATTCCTGTTCATGCTCTACGCTTCCCCTCTTCGTCCTTTGTCTACAAAAGAATCCCCATTCTACATTGGCCGAGGGTTGGTAGCGACATTGCTTTTTCCCTTCCATTGACGCAGGCCCATACCCCCCTTTAGCGGAATACCAGTTCACCTCAGACACGCTTAACCGACTTTTGGCAGTCAACTTCTCCCCCCCCCCCGTGTTTAAACAGGAGTTCCCCGATATTTTCTTTCCCCTGCATTTTACCAGCATGGTTCTTACTGAGGCAACTCTCAAGAGTATTATGTTTTCTCCCGGCCTGACGGACCTGCGGGAGAGACCCCCCCCTTTGTTCGGCACACAGCCGCTCCCTATGCCTAGATAGGAGAAGAACTTCGAGCCCACTTAACCGCTTTCATCCTCCTAATTCCTCTCGGTTAAAGCCTCCTTTCCTTTCAAGATGGGAAGAGCCTGCTCTTTCCTCCCAGGTCAGCGAAGAAAGCCTGAGTCTGAGTGACAAGAAGCACCCCCCTTCCCCCCCCTTATACCACCGATTCTTTTTTTGAAGAAGGAGGGTGGATCTAATACTGCCTGGCCAATTCGCTCTGTGTGCGGGGGGGTTCATTTTTAATGACGAGGGGCGCCTTTCCCCCACCTTCTTAGATACTGCCACTCAATTAGATTTTTTGACGCGGATTTTCCCATTGATTTTCCCATTTTGTCAGGCGAGGACCGTGCTACTCTTTTCCTTGCTCCTCATCAAGTTCAGATTTTTCTTGTTGGTTTGGCCTTCCACTGTATATGGACCCTCGCAGGGTCCCCAAGTTGTTTCCGTTGCTTTGGTCGGTTTCCCTTTGCCTGGATACGTCTTCAGTCTCTCGATCAGGCCTCTTTACCTTTCCTAGTCTTTCTTAGAGATTTTTTCCAGGTCTCCCCTTTCCCCCGCCTTTTTGCACTCTTCCACCCTCGAAACTCCCCCCTCTTTCATGAATCGAGTCAGCAATGCAGATTGGTCTTTTCCCGTACTTCTGGACCCGCCTCTTCTTCTTCTTTCCGATTGGAACTTATCAGACCTTGGACCAGCACATTCCTTTTCGTTTTCAATCTTACCGGATCTCAGCAAGGTTCCCACCTTATTTCCTTCCGACAGCTCGGTCTGTTATTGAACTGGGAAGTCATCCAGTCCATTAGAGCAAGCCGGTCCAATCCCCGTCCACACACCCCCCCCCCCCCCACCCCCCCCCTGTCGATGCTCTGATTTTTTTGGGGATTGATCCTCACATTGAAAGAAAATATCGTTTGTTATCAGTTACTCTTTCGGATCGTTTATCGTTTTCGCGGTTCCCCTGGCCCTCTGTGCCCGCACCTACGGCGTGAGTCCGATCCGTTTTCTCCCCTTTTCCCCCCAATTGTCTTTCCTGTGCCATTTTTTGTGCCTGAGAGACGTTTCCCTTAGCATTCTCTGCTCGGTTTTCTTGGACGCCTCTACACTTTCGTCAATGAGTTCTCTGCAACTAGGTTATGTCCCTAGC
>Ga0179591_1291360_pt1 | contig 19437 bp, 18 predicted proteins | sample CZOMad2_1_08_16f_FD_182891 | JGI IMG/M metagenome (GOLD analysis project Ga0179591, IMG submission 182891) | Vadose zone soil fungal communities from Angelo Coast Range Reserve, California, USA - CZOMad2_1_08_16fungal (PacBio error correction) | ecosystem: Environmental > Terrestrial > Soil >... | reverse complement strand
TTGGCTCCTTGATCTCTTCTGACCCCTTCCCACATGCATTTAAGCGTTTTGCCTCGATCATTTTCCCGCACAGGTCTGCCGCCTTCCGCTTCTAGTACCCTCCAGCTTGACCTGCGAGATTATGGGTTCTTTCCCCCCCCCTTGTTCTGCGCCCTCAGCGCTGCGGAATCGTTCTGACCTATGTCCGAAGTTGGTACAATTTGGGTTCCGCTCCCGCTGGAGCGTGGATAGAGGAAGTTTCCCCCAAAGCTTTGCATCGTCAAGATACCCATTAAGACTCGGCCCCCGGGCACCCCCCTTTCTTCTAATTGGCGCTGAGATTCTGAGATTCGATACGTCCCGTGCGTCTACTTTCGTTACTTCTGTCGTTCACCTTAAGTCCCAGGCTAGAACGGCCTCGCGTTCTTGTTTCATCCACGGAGCGGTCAGGCTCCTCTTCTTTTTTGAGCCTGATCCGGACTAATTTGCCGCCCCAGCTTCTTCCTTCCCCTCTATGGCGGGCGTGCATGAGCGTTCTTTCAGGTGAGCTAGGTCCGTCGTCGAGATGCAACTTTTTTGCAGCACCCTTTCTCCAGGGCAGCTCGAGAACTTGATTTCTTTCTGCCATGGGGTGAACCTTAGGCGCTTTGAACCATGCTCCTGTAGACTCCACGGCCAGCACGATTATCCTCTTGCTCTTACATCCTTTTCCGGTCGGCCGCCGGTCCGGGACCCCCCTAATCGTCCAGGCCTAGGCGCCTCACCGCACTTCGGCTTCCCCGTCAGGCTTCCCTCCCCCCTTTATCGACCTTTTTTCCGAGAAAGTGCTCTGCTCCTGCCCCAGATATTTCAAGTGATGGGAAGAACCCTCCAAGTTATTTTACCTCTATTTCAGCTTCCCCTCCCCTACACTAACTCCCCTCAACAAAGAAAGTTCCCAACCTTCGCAGACGCCTGGAAGTTTCGGGCCCCTCCCTTCCCCTGATAAGGCGGCGCTCCTTCCTCTTTCCTTGTAAGCCTTCGCTTAGTTACTTTGTCATCCGTTCTGTTTGAACTCTTCTGCATACACAAAATTCTTTCTAGTCTAAGTTCCCGGACCTTCCTTCGGTTCAAGTATGATCAGTCGCGTCAAACACCTGCTCTTCGCTCCGATCCCTCCTCCCCTTTTTCAGACTCCGGTCTCGCTTCAGTTGAGTGGACGATTTTCGTTGGCCTCCTTCAAACTGAAACCAACTCGTTATTCTGAAATGCCTTAGTAGTCAGTCGAAGCGCCCCCCCCTCCAGAAATCACCACACCCCCCCTTCCTTCCTAACGGTACCATAATTTCATTTTTTTTTTGTGAAGGAGCTCAGAATTGAATGAGCCCCGGAGGAAGGCCCCTAACTCCTTTCCGTTACTAGCCAGACGACTCCTTTCCCTCTGATAGGATCTCCTCCTTCCTCCCCCAATTATTTAGCATCCTCAGTTTTTTCAGCCGAATACCCCTCCGTTCCTCTTTCATGGCGTGGCCGCACTGGATCTGGCACGCTGCCTTCGCTGTCCCAGACGCAAAGTGGTGGAGGCGATGAGCGTAGAAACTTCCCTATTCTTCCAGGTCTATAAGGACCGTTGAACAACCGTCTATCGTAGACCCTTCAGTTCCCCACGCTCCCGGTATTACCTGAGAGCCAGTTTTTTCTTTCTTTTGAGCGATACTGTCTGAGTCCCCTCTGACTTTATGTGACGTTTTCCTTATTTGTGCGTTCTGGAAGAGAGGTCGCCGAGAGCTCTCAGCACCGCCCTCTCACTTTCCTCTTAGATAGTCGCTTCGTTTCTTCTCTCTCTTGAAAAGATTCGGTCCTAGGGATACCCCTCTGGAATAGAAATTTCCCGGCCGCCTTATGTCACTGCTAAGGAGGCCGTCGCCGCCGTTACCCTGGACGCACGTAACCCCCCCTCCTGCGTCCCCCGAAGGTAGCGACCACGCCCCACTCTTCTTGATTCTCTTTTCAGCGAAGGAGTCGTTCCGCGGCCCCAGACGGCGTCTCCCCTTTTTTCCGAGAAGCAGAGGAGAACCCTGTCTAGTTCATTCTCCGATCTTCCTTGTTCAGCTCGGCGTGAAGCTCCACTGGTGCCTTGAGATAGTTTCCGACTTCCTTTCAAGGCGTTACGCCTCCCTGTCCTCTCCCGTTCCCCTCCTGTCCCTCTTTCCTCGGTACGTTTGGTAACATAGCGACTCGCTTCCCGCGTCCACTGAATCGCGTAGACGCCTCTTAGGGGTCTGTTTCCTTCCTTAGAATCACCTCCATCCCCAGCTCTGCTCCTGCACCCCCCCGTATAGCCCGTTTTTTTGCGATCAAGTTCTTGACCACGTGTGGCCCCTTATATGGCGATGAGCTCCCTACCGTCGTAGATGGGTGTTCCCCAGTTCTTCCCCCTCCCCCGGCTGGAGACCAATGAAGTTTCCTTGAGTTTCTGCGGAGAATATTTTTCGTTGGAGTTTCGCCGCGTCCTCGTCGCCTCCCTTCTCTACTCTCATCTCCAGCACAAACTTCCCTACGGGTGACCTAGTTACGTAGCATGTTGGCCCCGGGATCATCCTAGACCGAGTTTGTCTTCCCCCCCTAGGGGTGTCGAAGAACTTCTGGGACTTTGCTCGGCCCCCTTCCTTGCACGTTCTGGGCGTCTTCCCCCTAGTAGACCTGCGAGACGTTACGAACTCCTTCCTTTTCTCTGCCACAACTGTTGATCCAGTCATAGGTCAAAGCTCGTGCTAGCCTTAACAGTCCCGAGCGTCCCCTTTCCCCCTAATGGCCACCCTTCTAGCCCTATTCGCCTTTTTCTGAACTTTGTGCCCCAACTGGGCAGCGCCGGACATCCGTACCTAGGAGTATCTTCATTCCCCCCCCCTCCGCAGCGGTTACTCTTGATAACGACTAGACCCTATGCGCCATCAAGAGCAGTATCATTTGAGTCGGCTTTGGCCCGTTTAAGGTACTCTGTCCCCCTTGCTAAGACGTTCGCCGGTTCCCAGTTCGTCATCCCATCCCTTTTATCTGAAGTGAAGTTCCCCTTCGAAACAAAAGGAATTATTCGCCCGGCTCATTTCCTTGGGAAGACTTTTTTTCGCTTCCCCTGACTGAAAATTGCTTAACGAGATGTCAGATAAGTAGAAGAAGCTTTTTCCTCAGTTTCGTCGGAAGTTCTATTTTCGGACCCCTTTTCTACGAGAAATTTACATTAGTCTCCGAACATTGTGTGCCTGACAGAAATTCCTTCTGCTGATGACTCCTGGTAGGCTAGAGCCTATGAAGAAGATAACATTTCTTCTAGCCTCGCTACCATCCTGTTAAGTAGGAATAAAGGAAGATCTCTACTTTTCCCCCTTGATGCTGTGTAGCAGTGATATCCCGGGCTTTTCAGAGACAACCGTCTTTTCCAGAAGTATTGAGTTCCTGTTGTATTACCCTAGATGAGACCGCTTCTGTCCTATAGTTACTACACCTTGATAACCTTTAGGCCCGTTTCTCCCTATTCTTAAGTGACCTCGTTGCTTCTTATCAGGGTTGTGGCCACTTTAACAATCTCGCGAGCGAACCTCCCAGACCGCACGCCTTATCCTAGTCTCCCCCGTAGAGAGCTACCTGCTTTCCCTGTCTTTCTAGAAGCAGCCCCCCCGTCCCCATCAATTTCGTACTTCTCATTAGTATTGGTGCCGGGTCCCCTGGCGGAGACGAAGATATATTTTTTTTCTCCTTTTGTGAGAGATTCGGATGGACCCCTTTCCCCCAAGTAAACAATCAGACTTCTAGGGACCACTTGAGGTGGAATTTGCTGACCCCTCCTCCCGGTGAGTCCCCCCCTTTTCTCTTTAGTCCGTTCGCCTTATATGAATTTTGTAGGATTTTGCTTTTTCTTCGGGGCGCTAGCTTAGGTTCAATCTGTTCAGAAAACTCCCCCAAATGACCAAAAAAAACAAAGGATTGCAAAGCTAACCCTCACCCCCCTTTTGCATCAGGTGAGTGTACACTTTCCATTTCCACTCGCTAGACAGCCCCCCCCTTCCGCCGCACATCACTCGATCCGATTTGGTGCAGTCAAGCCTACGCCCCTCCTCCTTCCCCAGACAAAGCACTGGTCCGAGAACCGCTCCGCCCCGTTTTCACAGTTGCCGTCCGGGTTTTTTTCTCCATTCCGGCCTCTTCCAGGGGATGCTTTTCCCCCCATTAGATTACAGAAAAATTCCTCATAAGAAGCCCTCAATGCGACTCCCCCATGTTTTGTCGAGGCACCGCCTAGAACAAGGGCTCTTAACCCTTTTCGTCTACTATCACCCCCTCTGGTCGCTCGGATTCCCTTCCCGGTGGGCCTTTTTCTTTAAGGTCATAAGAATGTTGGCGAGCCTCTGGCCAAGAGAAGTGACCCCGATCGGCCCTTCTCCTGGCCTGCCTCCCTCAGATTAATTAAAGAATTCCTTCGTGGGCCCACCTTTAAGCCCCGTGGCGAAATTCGATCTTTTATCTGTCCTTTCTTCCGCTCCTTCACCGCAGATAATTTTTGAGGACTGTTCTTCGTCCGGGAAGTTTCAGATGGGGTTGTTTATCCTTCCCTAGTTTTCGAAGCCATTCCCCATTACGAATGCCTATTTTCCCATGAGCGTTTCGGCCATTGTCACTCTTTTTCCCCCCGGCGCAGAACTTCTCGCAGAGACCTCGTTGTGCAGTCTCAATTGCCGTCGTCTCGGTCTTTTAGTCGACCTCTACGTAGGCGAGACGCGGAGTCGCGCAGCGCAAAGAGCTCCTTTAGTTAAAGTCGGAGGTCCCCTCCTCCTTAACGTGCTTTCTTGAAACTGCTTTTCTGTATTGACCGTTCCATGACGTGCCCGGAAATGTTTCGTACAGCGGCGCCCCAATACCCCCCCCCTAGCATCGTCTCCCCCCAGGGTCTCCCTGATATGTTATAGTCCTTTTCCGGTTGCCGTCCAACACAGACCCCGGACGATGCCCTGGTCCGATTCCCCCCCCTGTGTATGTCTTCAGAATTCTTGAATGCTCAGCCGATGAGAGAACTCAAGGGACTTTCTTTTAAAAAGAGAGAAGGCAGCCCCTCTCCAAGAGGTCCCATTATTTTATCTAAGTTATTCCCCGGGTAACCCCCAGATACGCACCGTTCATTCCCTTTTTTCTTTTCATCTCCCTTTCCCCCCCCCTTTGCAAGTGGAAAGACAATCGTTCGTTTTTTTTTGAAGCCGGTCTTGACGGTTACGAAGCGGTTTCAGTCACCGACCCTCCTCCCTGGAGGGGATTCTTTCTTTCCCCCTTTAATCTCACCCCTCCTCCCCCTCAGTCCGACCGCTCTTCCTTTGGACGCTTACGAGGTCTGGGCCCTCCATTTAATCTCTGGTCCCAACTTTTCCCCTCTGATTCCTCGACGGACTGAAAGGTCCGTGGAGTTTTTCCCGTACTCGCAGGAACCCCGCGAGGCTTTCCCCCCTACGACCTCATTTCCTTCCTTAATCAAGCCGGGGCGCCCTCCCTAGTAGAATTGCGAGCCAGTGTTCTTCGTACGCGCTTATGCCCCGTCAGCTACGACCCCGATTTTGACCCTCTCCCCCGAGATTTCCAGACTCGCTGGTGAACTCGCCGACGAAGGGTTTGGTCGTCCTGACCCTTCAGGAGGGCTTTTCCCTGTTCATTCGCCGTTCTATCAAGTCATTACTCTTGAACGAACGTCAGCTAGCCCCCAATCTTTTTCCCTCGTCCCGATGGCTGGTTCGGAGCCGAATAGGCGTTCACGGATTTTCTCGCGCCTGGTTCTTTCCCCCCCTCTCCTCCCAGCTGCGACATTCTCCTTCCGCTGGCCCTACTCCCCCCAGCTCCCCCGATCCTTCCTCTGGCTTGGGACCGTCCCGACGACAGTTTTTTCTTTAGCGAAGAGTTGATGTTCTTTTTCGATGCCGGATTTTCCCCTTTTGGGTGAGGGCTTCGAGCCTGTCCCGCATCTTGGATCAGTCAGTCCGGAAGTTGGACGTATTCGCTCGTTGCGGACTCCCTCTTTTTTCCCTTTACGCGTTGTCCCCCTCCTAGGGCCACGCCATATCCTCGCCTCCTGAAGTCTTTGCGCCTCCCCCTTATATGCGAAAGTCATTCTCGATGAAGTTTTTTGTTGAGCCGAACTTAGTGTTATGGTTATCAGTTTAAAACGTGCTTAGTCTAGGAGAGGTCCTTCGCCTGCTCTCTTCTCATTTAGCCCCTGCTTTTCTGTCCCGCCCTTTGATATTATTACTGTGGGTAGCTTGAGCGTTCGACGACTTTTTTTCAAGGGACACCATCCCTTCCCTCACTGGGCAGCTTGGTATGTCTTTCCAAAACGATTTCCACGTAGCTACTTCCCAGCGAGAGATTCATGACGGTTCCAGAGGAGAGTGTCCCTTCCTCCCCTGGAGACTTCTATCCCATTTTTTTTTTTAGCCGTTTTATGTAAGGGTAGTTTCGACCCGCCTTGAGGGACTCATCCGTGAAAGGTGGGCGTTGCCCCCCCTGGTTAGAAGACTCCTCTTGGAGGGAAACCGCGGCAGTAATCTTCCTTCTCCCCTTCCGCTTAGACCCCTTCCGCGGTTTTTCGCGAGTTCGCTTTTCTTTTTTCTGTCAGTATTTTGACGTTTGTCTCCCCAGGAGAGCATGCCCTTTGCTGGCCACTACTTCCTCTCAGGCAGAGATCGACTTCTTCGACCCGCCCCCCATGATGAGGGCAATGGGCTGGTTCTCATTCTTTGAGAGGATGCTCCGCTTCCGGCTTTGGCCGTCCGGTGCAGGCCCGCCCCGAGTAAGGTTCATATGGTTTCGTCGGTGGCGTCGCTCTTTTTCCGCTCGACGTTTTCGCTGATGCATTCTTCAATTTTGACCGAGATTATCCTGCTCCGTTTGCTGCACACCTCCCCTCGAAGACTGGGCCGAAGATTCCCACTCCCCCCCCCCCGGTGGACTGGTCTTCTTCCCTCCCCTTCTAGACGGCGGGCCGTCTTGATCTGTTTGTCACCTGGTCACGCTCTCCTGCCATCGTCTAAGCAAACTAGCTTCGACCTCCCCTTGCAAGTCCTGACCCCCCCCGTTCGAAACGCTCGATCTTTCTCTTTTGAAGGGGACCTTGCCTCCCTCTTTTTAGGTCTGATGGTCTATCTCTTTCTGCAGCCTCGCTCCCGCGCGTCTCCCCCCCGTCGGGGTGCAGACTCGTTGCGAGTCCTTTTGGGCTCGGACCTTTTCTCAACGCTCCTTCCCTTGGCTCCTTACAGCAGAAGGCCGAAACTTGTCTTGCTTCATTTCATATCCTTTAACCCTGTAATTTTCTGCGGTAGCAGAAAGCGACGAAATTTATCTGCCTGTCTCTGCGAGTTGTTCAGTCACTCTCGCGGTAAGCGTCCGCTCTTCTATTTGATAGGTCCCTATCCCTGCCCCAGTGTCGGACGACTCTTCCCAGTCCGCCATCTATTCTTTTATTCTCCTACGTGCTTCTATTGATCCTCCTTCCGAAACGCACCCGGGGATATCTCGTAACCGACTCGTTCTTCTTTTTTTTTTTTCTTGAGTTAGTCGTCCACCTTTTCCTTCCTCCGATGAGATAAGCGGGAGGAGCCCGTTCCTTCTCATCCGCACCACCGCCCCTCTTCCTCTGTCGATGCCCCTCCCAAACCTTTCGGCCTTCGCGCGCGCGAGCGTTCCTCTCTTCAGGTCCCGAAAGAAACCCTGGCCTACTAGACGAGACCCCGAGAAGAGTTTTCGCATCAGGGAGCCCTTCCGGCACTCCCCCTTCCTTTTTTTGTCGTTCCTTAAGACTCCTCTTAGACTGCTCCGTCCCGATTCTCCGGAGCGGTCGAGGCCCCGTCTTAGGATGGCCCGCTTTTTTTCCCGGACGACCCTTCCCCCCCCCCCCTCTCTCTTAATGTCTTCCAGGCGTGCCTACGTTTCCACCTTGTTTCTTTCGCCGCTAGCCCACTGGCACACTGTAATGGTGCACCAACCTTTCAGCGGCGTGGGAGGAACCCTTTCCCTCTCTGGAGCGCCCCCCCCCCCCCCCTCTAAACACTTAAAGAAACTTTTTAAGCCGTCGTTTTAGACCTCTTGCCTTTCCTTTGCGGCTGATGGCAGTAAGAGCGTCTTTTTTCTTACGGCCGATAGTATTAATTTCCTAGAGCAGAACTATCACCCTACGCCGCACAGGGCCAGAATCAGGATCCCCCATGTGAATCCCGCTCCTTTCTTAAGCCGGTCGGTCCCTTCCTTCCCCGACTCCGTCTCGCAGGTATTCATTTTATACATCTATGGGAGACCCTACTCCTCAATGAACAAACGAACCGCGCCGATCCTACTTTCGTTCCCTTAGACTTCCTTAAGGGGATATAATTGTTCAGCCCTTCCAGCCAGTCGGATTCTGCATTTCGCTGATTCCCCCCCTTCACATTTCCCAGGTTGCACCACTGCAGTCCCCTGGCGGTTCCCCGTATCTCCAGAACACTCTCCGCTTTCTCCCGAAGGGCAGTTTCCCCGGGCACAGTCCTAAGCCCGTCGTTTGGTTTGAAGTTCCCGGTAGCTCCATACGCTCCCCTCATCCCAAGCCCTTAACGATGATGTCTTCCCTGACCCGCGTTAGTCCATAGAACCGGCTTCCTCTACTCCCCAATCCCACTCCCAGAGACGGATCCCTCCGTTCCCTTTGGATCCTTGACAGAGAGTTTATCCCAGCGCGGAGACGACCTTCCCTCTTCTTTTCTGACGGTACCAACTCTTCGGGCCGCTCCTTTTGGTTTTCCAGCTCTTTCTCCTTTCTGCATCTCAGGGCGGCGTCTCTCCCCAGCTCTGCTTCGGTACCTTTTTGGCCCTCCATGGATTTTTCTCGGCATTAGCTGTCTCTCGAACCAGGTTCTGTCTGATGCGTCTCCAATCCTCCGTCCTTGCCGGTCAGGAAAGCCTCTGCCGTGGAGACTTAGTAACGGCCCAACACCCAGCCCCACGATCAGCCCTTCCATATTCTTAGTTAGCACCAGTGTAGTTCGCTCCCCGCCCCCGCGATGGATTCTGTTTATAGAGGGATTTGCCGAGGTTGGGCCTACACCTAACAAACGAAGACCCACCCCAAAACCCCCCCAACCCAGAACCCCAAACCAAAAAAAGACAACCATCCCCCCAACAGCCCCCAACCCAAACCCCCCAAAAAAATTCCTAAAACCCCATCGAAGCCCCACCCCCCCCAACAAAAAAAGAAAAACTCCCAAAAAACAACCCAAAAAAACACCCCCCCCCCCCCCCAAGACAAACCCCCTTCAAAAAAAAGAAAAACAAAATCCCCTACCCGCTCTCCCACAAAAACCCACCTCCAACCAAAACTCCACACCCCACCCCCAACCCCCACCCCGACACACCCCCCCCACACAAAAAATCAGAAAACAAAAAACAACCCCCCAAAAAAACTGCAAACGAAAAAAAAACATAGCCTCAAAAAAAACCTAAAAAAAAGAACACACCACCCAAACAACACGATACCCCCACGCCCCGCAAACAAACCCACAAAAACAAAACAAAAAAAAAAAAAAAAAAACCCCCAAAACCAACCAACAACCCCCCCCGGACAAAAAAACAGGCCCCATAAACCACCAAAAAAACCTACAAAAGAAAACCCCATACCCAAACCCCTAGAACACTCGAAAACAACCACACACTCAAAACAAACCAAGAAAAATCCAACTCCACACCCAACCCCAAACCCCCAAAAAAAACCACAAAAAAACACCAAAAAAAAACTACAAAACCAACCCCAAAAAAACACCCCACAATACACCCCACCCCCCAACACCCCCCCCCACCCCCAAAACACCCACCCTCCCCCAACCAACCTTTAACACCACAAAACCCCCCACATGAAGAGTAGACCCCTCCGTCCTGAGATAGTAAAGCCCCAGCTGATCCCCTCGTCAGTGACTCCTCTATTTCTCTTCATTTGTCGCAGCCCGGAAAGAAAGTGTCTACAACCCATCTTGGCCTCAGCCTAGTCCCCTTCATGTCCTATGTACGATCTGCTCCATTCTTATACCCTCTTCCAGTTAAGTACAAACCCTTTAACGATTCGTAGGCTCTTTGCTTGTTCCTCCCTGAAGCTATTCTTTTTTTATTTCTTGAGTTGACGTCCTTTTTTTCTGAGGTTCTTTTTCCCTTTTTTTTCCCCCCCCCCCCCCGATTCTTTGAACACGGTGAGTCAGATACAGAAACGTTACCCCCAAAACCAAAAAATTTTTTCACTCAAGTCGCCCGATATAAATCCCCTGCTCCTTCAAGACTGCAGACCCCATTCCCCTTTTATTCGGATTAAGAAGTAGGGATCGCCAAGAAAGTACGTCATATGCCCCTTCTCCTCCACTCCTTCCGAGGATAAGCGGCCCATTTTTAACCGAGAGGATCTGAGATCCGACCTCTTCCTCTTTTCCTATAGCAGACGATTTTTTTTGGGGTTGGTAGGAATGTCCCCTCCCATCAATGATTTCCGCTCCTGATTAGCCCCCGCGATTTTTCCCCCTAACTGACCTTGTTGCTATCCCTCCCAGGATAGCGGGCCACTCTTGCCCCCCCCATCTATGGCTTTCTCTGCTTAAAAAGTTCGATTTTCGAATTGCCGACTTCGGAGAACGTTCCGTTTCCAATCCTGTTCGCGTTCTTCCGTGAGAATCCTGGCCTCCCTTACTGGTCCTGTGATTTCGCGAGCGCGAGTAACCTTTTTCCCCCCCCCCAGTCTCTCCCCGATCACGCACTTCCCCCCTGACCCTCTTTGGCGATTCCCTTGTTTCGATGTTCTGACCAGGCGAGTTACACAAGAGCCTGAGGCTTTCCGGTGGCGACGAAATCCCCTTCCGATGGCGAGCCTCCCTCGGGTTTCTTTTTTTTCCGTTCGAACACTCCCCCGCCAGGACGTAACCCCCCCTCCGTTCTTTGCGGCCGAACGGTCTCCCTAGTTTTCTCCTCCTCCGCCAAAGTCTGGGCGACATTCCCTCTCCCCTGCCTTTCCGAGACTGGCACCTCGCCCGATTTCCTTTTTATGTCTACTTGCTTGCGCTAAACCGGAAGGCGGTCTCAGCAATCTGCCTCGTCCTGAGTATCTTCCTCACCCGCGGACGCTGAATGCTTTTTTATACCGCTCGACCCTCGCTCGACATCGCTCTGAGTTTCCCTACGCGATGGATCCCCCGAGGTCAGGTCTTAGTCTTATTTCCTTAGTTCTCGGTATCGGTTCCCCTTTTCCTCGCCCTTCGTTGAATTTTTTTCCTGGCCAGCTTTCAACTTTTAATGAGGCTAGATCGGGTTCTTCTTTTCCTAACTGCGGACTGACCTGGCGAGCACCCCGGTTCCTTCTCAGAAAATGAGATTTCGCGCCTTCCATTGTCGGACGATATCTTTTTCCCGTCTGGACTTTTTTTGATAATGAAGACCTGTGTTTATCCTCCCATTGGTTTTTTGCGCACCCTCGGAGACTCTCTTCTTCTTTCCAGTTTCCTCCCAGATCCGGAAGTGAACGGCGGAATTCCTTTTCATTTTTCCCTTTTCCATTTCTTGCGAGTTTAGAGGTTTTCTCCGCGTCACCCCCATCTTCGATCGACTCTCTCGACCGCTGTGTCTTGAAACTCAGTCACGCGTGCAGAATTATTTCACTTCTAGGCACTTTCTTGGGCGGTTTAGATCCCGGACGAACGGGGGCTTTGTTGGGTTCTTGTTCGGACGATCTCGCGAGTGCCCTACTACTCACCACTCCGGCAAATCCCCTCCCCGGAGTTTTTTCCTTTTTCTTTCCGACCCTCCCCTGAGATTCAATGGAATGAGGACAGTTTTGGCCCACCTCAATCTTAAACTTCTCCCTAGTCCCATGGGGACGGGTCATGAGGAGACGAAGCTTTCCTTCTTTATCCCTTCCTCCGTTTTTTTTTTATCTCTTCGAATCTTAGTTGACGTCCATCAACAAGGTCCAAACTCAGGGCGACCTTTCTTAGGGGCCATTCGCCTATCCCCTCAGCCACTTGACTTTTTTGGTTCTCGCCTCAGTTTTGGCGACGCTGGTTTGGACTGCCTTTGGTTGGGAAGTTGTCAGCCCTAGGCTTCCCCATTAGTATTCTTCCTCTTTTCTTTTCCCCCACGACCAACCCCTGGGACCAAGAACCCTTGCGGCACCCTTTCCTTGAGCACGACCAGAAAGTGACTTTTCACTCTTCAAAAGTCCAGGCACCTCCTCTGTGGCATAGAGTTAGACTCGAGCTCCCCCCAGAAATTCGATCTGTTTCTTTCTCTTAAGAGTTCTTCCTACAAGCCCTAGCCAATGGGCCCTGTCGAACTGACGTTTACCTCCCTCGTTGCCTCGAGACTAGTTTCCTGACGAAGGATCGCTTCCCCGGGCTCTCTTCCGACCACTTGTTCCTTCTCAGTCCTTACTTTTCAAATTCCCCGGCGTCCCTTTTTTACCCAATTTTCTTCGACCAGACGGAAATAAGTGAGCGGCGGCGATGTTCTCGGGTGGCCCCCCGTGCTGTCTTTCCCCTACGCATTTTTGACTGTCCCTCTTCAAGGCTCCGGACTCCCGATCGGATTCTCCCTTGGCCTGCCTCCCCCTATGCATTACGCAGGGGATATCGGTCCGAACTCCCCCTCAAGGTCCGAACCCCTTTCTCTCCCTCCTAGCCCATGACCTCTGAACTCTCGCTCGTGAGCATTTTCTCTGTGTGACTGGGGAGAATTGCGTGCCACGCCACCTTTCCGTGCTTCGAACATTCCCCGCCGGCTCGATCTTTGCCTTCGCCCTTCCGGGTTCGTCGCCAGCAATTTAGCCCCTAAGGGTCGGCTTCCTGTTGCCCCATGCGTCACTCGCGCACTGTCTTCTCCCGATTCTCTCTTTTGTCGGAGAGGAGGAGAATTTGCCAATTTTCTTCGTGGAGCCCTTTCTTCTAGGTAACCTCTAAGCCGGCTTTTTGTTTGAACTGCTCTAGGCGCTTACTCGCTCCCGTGACAACAACCTTCCCCTTAACCCGAGGTTGTCTTTTTCACATTTTCTCACCGGCGGGCCCCCCGGTTCTTGGTATCTTGTTTCGCTTTTCCTTTTCCCGCCCGACCCTTTGAAAGAGGTCGACCCCATTGTAGAGGTGTGCAATTTCGTGATCGCCCGATCCGCGTAGAGCTCGGTCCACTCGAGCCCGAGCATGATATCTGCCACGCCTTTTATCCCAGCTTTAGATGCTGCCGCCGCCATTCCATGCGCCAGAGGACTGGGTCTCTCGTTGCAATTCCGGGGAACAACCCCTCTCTTTCATTTCATCCTCTATACTTGACGGACCGTGGCTATATACTATCGTGCCTCCCCAAACGTCTTGACGGTCCCGGAGAAGTTTTTATCGCTCGCGCTGGTTTGTCTTTGATTTTTTCTCCCGCAATTCAAAAGGCTCCCCGTACCGATCTTCTCCGAGACAGTTCCTTGCTCTGTCTCTTTCTGGGAGATAGATCCCCCTCAGTCCCACATTTCGGCATTCTCTAAGACGGCTTGTCAGGGCCGTAGACGTTTGACGTGTGTAGGACTCGGATGTAACCTTCTATTTTTCAGCCGACGAGCTCAAAGGGTTCCTTGAGTTACCCCTTGCACCCCCCTTTTTGGTTGCTCGCTTCTATTGAACTGTCGCCGCTTTGTCGCTTTCTCTGTTCTCCTTCCCCCCTACTCCGGGCGTCGACGTCGAGACTTGCGACTTCCAACTGCGCTTCCCTCCTTTTCGATAACGAAAGCTGCCGATGTCCGACTCCCGCTTTGTCACTGACTCAGCTTTTTCAGGGTGGCGTCATGACCGGAGCGCGCTTGAAGGCTTCGCTCTTTCCCCTCCCCTGTTAGACGTCCTTGACTTTCCCTCAGCCAAGGTGCTTTTTTCTCCTCCACGAGGCTGGTAAGTTCTTCGAAGAAGACGTCCCCTCGCGGCGTTCCATCTTCCGCGGTGGTCGCTCTCGCCTCCGGACTTCGCATACAGCGGCCATTTTTTTACTTCCCCCTCTTCAGCCTCAACCTAGCATCCCCCCCCTGGACTCCCAAGCGCTCGCTCTCCTCGATTTCCTTCGACTGAATTCCCCCCGGTCTAGAGTGGCCGATGCCGAAGCCGCTTCGCACGTTTTCCTTTGACCCTCCTTCTTCTCGCCTTCCGACCTGGCGAAAGAAGTCTTTCTTTATTACTTCCGATCCCTCTCTAGCCATCGAATTTGTCCGTTTTATAATGGATATACCAGGGCACGCCGAAGCGATTTGGCGAGCTCTTTTTGATCTCTTCAATGAGAGTTGAAATTTCCGGCTTCTTTCGATCAATTCGAGCAGCCTTTTGGCCCTAGCTGGTTATTCCCAGTAACACGAGCGCGGCTGCTTGGTGAGAGGGTACGTCAGCGCTCTTCTCATTTCCTTTGCCCCGGCCTCTCAACTCAATTGAAAGTTTCGTTCTTTCGCTGCCTTGGTCGAGGTTCGCCGTTATTCTGGGATTGACCCTCTGTGTCGGGACATCAAGCTCGAGCCGGCGTCCGCTTGTTTCGGCGTTGTCCTAGGTCTGCGTCACCCCTTTCAAACTGTCCGTCCTCAAGGGTTACGTCCGATTTCCCCTTTAAATTCGGGCGACGTGAGGCATTTTCGCGTTGTTTGAAGACGTTTAGCCTTTCCTTTGACCGCCATTCCTCCTCGGCCTCCGTTTCCGGTTTCTTGGGCTGTCTTCCCTGATTCCTCTGAAGAAGCCCGGGGGGGGCTTGTCTCTTTTCTCCCGAGCCCCGTCGCGTACGAGGTGTTCGACTCGGTCTTTCGCCGCGCGTAGTGGTTGATGTCTGGTCGTGCCGCTTGCGCCATAGAGGGCCAGCAGCCGTGCTCTGGCGTGATTTTGTTCCCCAGAAACTTGACTCCCTTGGCCTGGCAGATCGCGGCGAGCGCTCTACGGCCCACCCATGTCGCTTCCCCCCTTCTTTCCCTCCTTTTCCTTTGGTCTCCTAATTCTTCTTTGTAGATTTCCTTGCCCCTCCCTCAGGACCGGTTTGACGATTCCGGCGTCGTGCTCTTGACGCGCTTCAGCGTCCAGGCTGTTCCCGGAAAGCTGCAGTTGCTGCTTTTTTTTGGTGGAGTATCATGATCTTGTCCCTTCTCTTTTGCGATTTGCAATATAACCTGCCTTCGTCCGTCGGGCCGCGCGTTTGGCTGCACCAGAAAAACCTCTTTTTCGACATGGCCGAAGCGGCGCCCTACCCTTTCACCGGGCTTCTCTTTCCTCTTCCGGGCGCCGTCCGAGACTTTGTTCTTTTGAGCCTTTCCTTCGCCGCCTCCCCGAATGACTCCCGGGGATAGGAACCTTCTCGAAAGCGCGTCCCTTGTCTGATTCTTTTTTTGAAGGGAAAAGAGACAGACTCCCTTGATATTTCTGAAGCTCAGTCGTGGAAAGGCCAATGTATGGTTTTTAGTAGTACTCGTCGAGGAGCCGTGTTCTCGGACAATGCTTCCCTCTCCCCTGAACGCTCGTTGACGCGACCGGCCCTAAATTGTAATTCTCATGCTAACTGATTACTCCTGATGTCATGTGGGCTGCTGTTTCGCAGACCGGAGAGAAGCCAGATGATCTTTTCTTTCCTTTTGTACTCTTCAACCTCTAAGCGTTTCCTGTGCCCGAGTTCCCTGTTACGACGTGATCCTCTTCGCCGTTCTGGTTTTAGACGTGACGCTCTCAACGCCCCCTATCTTCCTTTCCTTTTTTGAGAGGATGGGATCGTTGTTCTAGCGTCCCCGTGGCGTCTCTCTCCACTCGTACGAATTCTTACTCGCTGATTTTCAGCCCCACGTCATCTCCTTTGATAAGTTCTGAGAAGACTGTCTGAGCCCCGATCACCGCCAATTTTCTTCCCTTTCCTGCGTCTAAGAGGACAGGGCGGCCTGTCCTCTTTTTTTCCGAGAGTGTGGCAACGAGGTCCTCCCTTCCTAAGAGTCACGGACGTTTCACGGCACCCCCCATTGGGCTTGCGCTGCGTCGCTCCTGTCTCAGTGAGTACGAGCACGACTCGGAGTCCGTCCGATCCTACGCCTCGCACTCTCTCCTTTTAGCCTTCGAACGCGGTTCATTTCCCAGGAGCTTATAGGCTCCCTTTGATTTACGATGCGGAGCGCATGATAAGCCCTTGCCCCCCTTTTCCTTCCCGCGGGTGCATGATCCCTGTCTATTTCGATTTTTTCCCTCAACGTCGTCGAGTCTCCACCATCTTTGTCAGCAACCTTTCTCTTATCGTCGAAATAGACGAGGCTATGGCCCCGAGACCCCTCTTTTCAGTACGGGAACCGCATCATGAGACGCCCATCCTATTCTACCCTCTTTCCTCGTGCGCCGTTCAGGGAAGGCGGTCCTTCAGTTTATCAGAAGCCCTCACAGGTATCCCGTGCTATGCAGAATACCCCCCCGACGCTGGGAAACCGCCAAGGCGGCGCCTCTCTCCAATGTTGCTGGCTCTCTTCCCCGCTCTCTTGCTGCCGAAGCCCCGGTGTTTACGACCCGTCCTCTCTTCTCACCTATTTTTTTTCGCAAGCTACCCCTATACTACATCCCTGCCACCCATACCTCTCCCCTTCCCTCTCCGCGGAAGGAGTACGGACCTTCCGCGAGGACTTTGCGAAGGTCGCTTTTAAGCCGTCTGCTTCGGTCCCCTGCCTCCGGGACGCTGGGCCCTCCACGCCCAACATTCACTTCGAGGCAACATGCGGCAAGGATCCTTTGCACCCGGTATTCCAGACCGCGCAACACCCTTTATTCACAAAAGGTCATCCCTTAGCCTCGACTTCCCCTCTGCTTATGAAGTTGCCTTGAATTTTGAGCCTGGTCCGTCCCCTCTTGCGATGGGAAACTCCCTCTCCACTTTTCTTCAGCTTGCTGAATGTCTACCCTCCTTCCGTTCCGCATCCCCCTAGAACCCGAGACCACCGTTAAGCGCTCCCTCCCGACGGTCCTTTGGCCCCCCCCCTCCAGGCGACCTTCCTTAAAGAGAGTCCGACTAATCTCCGACCGCCTCTGTCATGATCAAAAAGATAAACGACGAAGTCTTCTCCAGCATCCTCCTCAGTCTCAGTCATGCCTTCTTCGCATTCCTCTTAGCCCTCTCCCCTCTGATTCAGATTGGAGTCCTGTTTAGAGCCCACGCTCATTCTGTGGCCTTTTCTCCAAGAGGATTTTTTTGCCAGGATCTTCCCAACATAGTATCTTCCAAGAGTGGCCGGACTCCGCCGTTCCCCTCTCTTGGAGATCGGATTCGTCCTTATAGGCTCTCACCGGTGAAATATCACTTTTTCCCCTCGCGAGGTAGGCGCGCGCGACGCTGCGTCCCTCTTGCCAAACGTCTCTCTGCTGTTGCATCTCGTATGGAAGAGTTTTTTTCGTTCTTGGAAGGTCTAATTTAAGGCGTGGCTTCCGCCTCGCCTTCCCGGTTGACGCTCGGTTAGGAATCGTAGTCTCATTCCTCCCCTTTCCCTCTTGCTCCCACTCTTGAACTTCTCTGGCATGATTGATGTACTTCCTTCGACTTTTTCGCAAGTTAGGTAGGAAGAAACCCGCACCGTTCTTCGTCGGCGATTTACCGCCTCCTTCAGCCAGATCCCTTTCCTTGGAGGTCGAGAGTTCAGCTTATTTCCGATCTGCGACTACCCGTCTGTACGCTCCTGCTACGACTAATTGGCGACCCTGTCGAGCTTAGCTCGAGCCCTGTCCCTTCCTCCCCTTTCGTAGGAATGCAGCATCCTTGTCTAGTTACCGAAGTAGGGGATTCCCGTTCCGCCTGGTCAAGAAACACTTTTTCAGTTTTACCCCCCGTCGAGGATCCGCTGGCATCCTGCTTTTTTGAACAAGGGACCCCTAGTCCCTACACCGTCGTCTGTCCTCCTTCCGGTTAGAAGATCTGTTCGTTCTCCCGTTGTAGCCTCCCCCCCCCCGATCCTTGAGCGCGTATTTATCTGAACCTCGATCGTGTACCAGACGTTTTCTTTGCGATAAACGCCGCGGATCGCGAACGTGCGGCACAATATTTTGATTATTTTTCTCTTCCTTTAAAATCGTAGGAGATGTGTTTTCCCACCTTTTAAACCGGAGGGAGAAACGTTCCGCTTGAAGCGGCGTGAGGTCATCTTGCGCGGATGCGGCCCTCTAGTTCCCTCAGTATATAGGAGTGTCCCATCTTTACCCGTCGATAGACCTTCTATCCCCTGGAAACCCTCCGACCACTGGTCGCCCCCAGTTCCATGGGTATGGGGGACGAATTTGCATTCTCTTCCCACGAAAGACCGAGCTTTTCTTTCCCTTGTTCGTCGAATGCGCGAGGGCTTGGCGCTCCTTGTTTTCCGGAATTTATAGGGCACGTCCCGCCCTAACCTCTTCCTTCCCTCCCAGCGTCAGTTCGAAACGGTCTTTGAACCTGCGAAACGTTTTGCTATCTATTGGCTTAGGCTTCTCGTAAACTTTATAGTGGCGACTATCTTGCTACCTTTGCCTTTCTCCCCCCTCCTCCCCCTTCCGCGACTAACAGGACGCTCCCTTTCAAGAATTGTTCCGGCGGAAGGCGTCCTCGCGGCTATATCCCCCGGACAGGCCTTCGCCCTTTTCCCTTCCCTTTCCTCTTTTCGCGAAACGCTGATCACGCAGCCCCATAGCGTCAGTCGACTCAGCTTCGGCTAAAAGACCGGAATGTCTCGAGTCAGGTTGGAAGTTTCACCACTCTGCCGATTTTGTCGCCAGGTTAGCTAACAGTCCCGACATCACTGATATGATCCCTTTCCACTTAGAAGGACAAAACCTCGCAGATAGGGCTCTTCTTTTGGCGGTGACAATGTCTGTCTGGCTCCCTCCCAGCCACCTAGACTACGCTCACAAAGGATTCGTTCCGGCCCTTGTCCCCCTTGAAGAGCCATGTCTTCGTCCTGACGCCCCTTTTCTAGTCTTCTCATGTCCGACTCTTTGCTGATTGAGCTTGGTCTTTGATTCTTGTGTTAAGCCGATCCCTTCTCTCCGGAGAATTTGGCCTCCCCCACCTCGGTTTTCTCGCCCGTTGGAACTGCTTTGACTCCCTCTTTGGTGAAGTGTTAACCGCTTCGTGTAGACCTTTCCGGATTTGCTCCAGAGCACCCGCCGACCCTCCGTTTGAATGAAGAAGATGGGTAGAGGCAATAGAGGAGACCGAGTGAGAACCTTTTTAGAGCTTTTTTTCCTTGAGCCCCTTATAGGTTTTGAGCACTGAAGGTTAAGAAGGGGGGATTGTGTTCTCAGGTGGTGAGTTTGTTTCTCCCTATCCCAGATAGAGGATTCGCCCGCTCCCATCTCCATTCCTAAAGAGCTTAGTCCCAAAAGATACTCGATCCCCCTAAATGAGCTCCCCTGCCCAAATCCCTTCGCTGCCCCTTCTAGACCCTTTGGTCCCCTGGAACGTCGA
>Ga0179591_1168597_pt1 | contig 19443 bp, 22 predicted proteins | sample CZOMad2_1_08_16f_FD_182891 | JGI IMG/M metagenome (GOLD analysis project Ga0179591, IMG submission 182891) | Vadose zone soil fungal communities from Angelo Coast Range Reserve, California, USA - CZOMad2_1_08_16fungal (PacBio error correction) | ecosystem: Environmental > Terrestrial > Soil >... | reverse complement strand
AGATAAAATATTTGGTGGTAGTGGAAGATTCGTGATTGTCAAGATCCCTTTTAGGGGGGTGTCCGTGGGGGAACACAAGACCTCACCAGTTTTTTCCTTACTGCCGGTGGGGGGAAACCAAACAAAAACAGGCTCCGCGCTTTCGGCCAAAAAATTCTTTTACCAGCGTCTGCCAGATGCGGGGGGGGGGAGGTGAAGGGGGGAAGGGTGGAGGGAGGGCTGTCGGGGGAGCCGGGGGACAGGGGGGGACAAACACCGGCCGACGTTTCGGCGAGATTTTTCAACAACCCCAAAACAAAACAAAACAAACAAACACCTGGGTCAGAGCACCCCGACGGGACAACACAGTCATACCCCCATAAAACCGAGGTAGTGGGCGCCGGTGTGCGGGCGAGGAAAAAGTAAAACAAACCACAACCCCACCAACCCCCCCAAACACACCAACAACCCCAAACCAAACAACACAACTAACATTGGGGCTGACACAGGCCCAGGGGCGGGCGGTGGGGGGGGCCCACCGCGGCGGTACCACAACGGGCCAACCCCACAGAAACACCCGGGGGGCCAGGGGTCACGGGCTGCGTATCCCACAAACGCGGGTAAACACACCATTACACCCGTAACTAAACTTCGGAACCGAGCCGTGCCCCCGCGTTCTCTTTTCCTACCGGAAAATCGCCTTGGACCACTCCGTACAAACAGGCCACACACGGACCGGAAAACAAAACATTCACCGGGGGAACCAAACAACCCCTTGGCGGGGGCGAAACGAGGCATTTCCCCCGCCTAGTTCGTTTACCCCCCACCGGCGGCAACGACCAACTACTACCTTTTCCTTAGCCTGCACAAAGGGGGGGGGGGAGGGAGGGGAACCCACAACAAGGGTACGGGACTCGCGGCGCATCCCCAACAAGGGGGCGGGGGGTCGGCTCGGGACCCCACCCCCTTCGGGGTGGGGCGGGGGCAGGGAAGGGGGAAAACAATGGCATGGGGGTCTGGCGGAAAAAAAACCCAGGACACCCACAGGGGTCTTCGGGGACCCAAAACCACACCCCAATACCAACAAAAACACAAAAAAACCAAAAACACTTTTCAATCCCCAGGGGGGAACACGGCTTGAATGGGACAAAAGGGACAACAAAACCGCCGGCCCCCGCATGCGGGGGCCACACCCCCCCGGCCGGCCGAGTTTCGCTATATCTTTTTCAAATCAAAGGAGCCATTCCGAGAAACGCCACCAAGGGATCAGTAACGCCTTCGAGATTCGCGAAAAACAAAAAAAAACCCCCACCAAAACACAAAAACATCACCGGATGGCCGCCCACCAAAATTAATATTGGTGATTATATTTCGGTTGTGTCTGGGTGTTTAGTAGGATCATTTTTTATCAGGTGTGGGGCCGGGGGGCGGACACACGACGCTACAAATTGGGCAACACCACCAACAGCCATTTTGCCGGCCGGGCACCTCACTCTCTGACATCTTATAGCTTTCTCCAAGAGGGCGGAACAAATCTAACTCCGTGGAGGAGAACTTTTAGGGAGGTGGGGAGCAAAAAACCAAAAAAATCGGCGCGCGCCACAAGTCCCCAGGCCAAATTTTCGTCAGGAAACAAAACTAACCAACAAAACCCAAAAAAATCATTTGAATTACCTCTATTCGATGATCGAGGAAAAAGGGCACCACAACATTCCCGGGGGAACTAGTAGCGCCCGGTTTGCCGTGGGGGAAGGGACACCACAACTCCCCACCAAACCAACCAAACCCACGGGGACCCGCTATGCGGCTCATCCCCCCAGAGCGGGAAACCCACCAACCAACAACCTTACACGCCCTTCTCTGGGCCGGCACGGGGGGGCGGGCGCGGGGGGGCGGACGGGCCCAAACAACCACACCCCAACCCCCGCCCGGAACCCAAGCGCGCGGGAGGGGGCGGGGGGGCGGGGGGAAAAACACCACATAAAAAATTTTTCCGACCACCAACCGGCACCCGAGACTAAACCAACAGCGGCCAGGCTACTAGACACACACACCAAAACAACAACCAACGGCCTTCAACCCGGCGAGCGGGGAAACCCGGGCACGAAACCGGAAACACCATCCACACAACAACGGTGAAACCCACACAAACGTGGAGAGCCCGCGCCCAAACCCCCACAAACAAGCCCAAAAAAGCGCATTCCCCATCCAAAACACCCCCCCCAAACAGGACTGCGTGGGGGGGCCGAAACCGGTTCCAACCGTTCGGGCTGGCCCACACAACAGGGCCCGCAAAACCCCAACCCCCCCCTCCACACACACACCCACCACCCCCCCCACAACGAGGGATAGGCGGCGGGGGGGGGGGGCAGATCTCATCAACACGGAGGGCCGGGCCTCGCGCGCCGGGGGCGGGAAACAACACCAACCACCTGAACCAACCCCACCGACGGAGGGGCTTCCCACAAGCAATCCCTCCCAAACAAACAAGCTCCCGAACGCGGGAGGGGAACAGGGCCCCCAAAACCCGGGGACCAAGGGGCCGAGGAAAGGGCGAGCACGCAGGGGCCCCGGGCAGTCACATTTACAAACGAGCAATTGGTTCGGTTTATTGTTTTTAAACAACAACAACGCCAATGGTTCGGGGCGCCAAAAAAGGGTTTTTTAACGACACGAAAGCAGAACCGGTCTGGGAGCAGCCCGAGAGTTCCACCCCCCGAGCCATATATGGCCAGAGGGGGGTTGGGGGTTCGATAGTTTGGGTGGGTTACCCTATTTGCGAAGCCTGCGCTGGGCAACGACGGCGGGCACCCCCAACCCCTCGCTAAAACAACGAACAAAACCCACGGCTGCACCGGGGGCGCCACAAAAACCGCCTCCGGGGCCCCCCAAACGAGGGTGTGGAGCTGAAGGGGACGGGAGCGTGGGGGAGTTGGTGGGGGGCTGTGCCGGGTTTTCGGGGAGCGTCGAGTGGTGAGGGGGGGTGACGAGGGGATGAGAAGGGGATACTGGCTCTGCCTGTTTGGTGGTGGGGGGGGGGGGGGACAACACCCCCAGCGGACACGACCAAAAGCGGCGGCCGGGGGGGGGCCAAACTCGGCCCCACGGGGGGCCCCGCGCTTTGTCCAGGCACGGCACGGCCAGAAACCATGGGGAGGGCCACGCGGGGACCTCGAAACAAACACGGCGGGGGGCGGGACGGGGCGGAGCGTCCCACGGCGAGCGCGATCCGGGGGAGGGAGAGGGGGCGGAGCGGTCCCCGACAGCCACGGCCAAGGCACGCGGGGGGGCCCCCCCGCAACACCGCCGGGGACCAAAGGCGCCCGGGGGGCGAAATCCACCAGGGCCCCACCCAACTAGTCCTGGCGATACATGGTTATTTCTACGGGACTAGGAAACCCCCAAGCGCCATTGGGCTGCCGACGGGGCGGTCAAGGGAACGGGGTGCCGGGTGGGGAACACCAACGTCTCCGCCCGGCCCGTTGAACAAAAAGGGATGGGACCCGACAAACCCAAAAACAAAAAAAACAAAAAAAAAAAAAAACACAAAAAACCCACCAAACTGGGTGGAAACAACAAGCTTCTTTGGCAGCCCTTCCCAACCCGCCGCGGCACATCTCGCCCGCCCGTCAACACGCGGCTCAAATTCGAAACCAAAAGGAGACACCAAAAGCGGAAACAAACAAACACAAAGGGGGGAGGGTGAGGAGGGGGGGAGGAGCAACAACGTTTATTCTCGGGTGCCGGGCGAACTTCACCGGGGGCCGGCGGGGCGCCGACCACTATTTTAGGAGCCAGGCCCCAACTGGTAGTCAAACAAGCCCCCGAGGCCCTGCGGCCCCCGCGCGTGTCTTTCGGCCCACTAAGGGGGCCCCACTCTCAGGCGGGGGGGGGACGGGGGCCGCGGCGGCGGAAACGCCCCAGGGGCGCCCCGAATGTGTTGTCGCTAGGAGTGGGGGGGGGGGTATACCCGCGCGGTGGCTGGGGCACAAACAACACCCCCAACCGGGGGACATCACACCCTTTAAGGGCGCGCCCGTTCAACGCCATGCGGGGACCCCACCCACCGGCCAACGCGGCACCCGCCACACACCAACAACACAACCCCCCCCCCCCCAGGACGCGGGCAGCGCCCAAACCCCCAACCGAACACAAAAGCGGCAAACGGAGGAGGGCAGAGAAGAGGCGGCCGGGGCGGCAAAAAACCCAGAGCACCAAAACCCCCAGCAAACACCAACTCCAGTGGGGAGTTAATTTTGATGATGGGGGGGGAGGAGAAAAACAGAAAGGAGGGAAGGGACACAAAACCGGAGGAGAAGCCGCGGAAAGCAGGCGGGCACTGGCGCCGTTGGCGTCGTGGCGCGGCCGACCGCCAAGACGCCGGCCAGGGGGAGGCACGCAAAGGGGGGGCGAATCACAAAAAACAAACCGGTAAAATCTGGAGCTTTCGGTCACGCCAACATTCACGAACCACCCTTTCGGGGACACCAACCACCCCCCTCCCCCTCCCCTACCCAGGCAGACCAAGGGCGGCACAAACGCGGCCGGCGCCCCGCCGAGGCCGCGGGGGGCCCGGCGGGCCGGGCGCAGGCCGAAAAACGAACCCTTGCAGGGCGCACATCGGGGGGAACGGGGCGGGGGGCCACGAGGCAGCCCAGGCGGGCGCCGCCGCGTGAGTGACTTTCCAGTGGACACACGAGAGGCTTTGGCGGACACACGAACGAACCCCCTCGGGCTCGGCCGGGCGGGCACCAGGCCCCGAATTTATCCCCGCGGGGAACCAAACGATTCGCAGGAGGCCCGCGCGGGGCGGGCGGAAAGGGCAGCAACTTTACACACCCACGGAGGGGGCGGACCCCGCACAGGGGATCGGGGGCCTGGGGCAAAATCACAAACCCAATTTTACCACCCGGGTACGGACTGGGGGGGACCACAAGGGAGAGGTCGGGAGTCTGGGGGACCCCCAGCACAAACAAACACAGCGCAGGCGGGGTCCCAGGCACGAAACGCCCGCGTTCCGCCGGATGCCGCCTAGACATTTTTGAAAAACAACAATCACCCACCAACACAACAAAACCCCATCCGCAACCCACAAATACAGGCAAGGTTGGGGTGTGGGAGGTGGGGGTCTAGTGTGGTGCGGGTGGGGGGGGGGGGGCGCGGTGCGGGACCCGGGGGGGGGGGATGACGTCGAAGGGGGTGGGGCAGGAGAGGGGGGGAAGCGGCCCAAGCAGACCACGGGGTAGGGGCCCTCTAGAGGTCTGGCAGGGCACCACCAAAGGCGAGACAAAACCAAGGGCAAGGAGGGGACAAAAGGAGCAACACCAGCAACCAAGGGGGAGGACCTGATGATCGGGGGGCCACCCCGGCGGGCGCAGACTCCCGGCCCAAAAACACACGATTTTGCCGCTGGGCGGAAAACAAAAGCCCCGCCCCCCCTTCTTTTTTCCCCCCAAAGCTGGGTTGGGACTGCCACGCGACGGTTCGGAGCGGAAGGCCGCGCACAAGTGGCCCCCACCCAAACCACCCCCACAAAAACCCCGACTCGAGGGGCTTGTTATAATGTCGGGAAGTTGGGGGGGGGGCGGGGGGGGGACCAGCCAAACACACCAGGTACAACGGGCGGTCCCTCGCGGAGATCGGTGCCCGGGGGGAAAGGGCCAACCCCGAGGAAGGAGCCCTCTTTAGCAACGGGGACCCCGCACCCAGGTTTTGTCCAGGGCAGTTAATCTTGCCGCATGTTTGAGCCAAAAGAACACCTAAAAAAACCAAACAACAACCAAAGAGGTTGATGTAGAACAAACAAAAACTGAAAGAGAAACACGGAAATGCAAACACCAGAAAAGGACAAACAAACATTCTATGGGGGAACAAAGGGGTGCGGTTTGAGGGTTGGGCGGAGGGGGGAGGGGGGGAGGAAGTTGAGGGGGGGGGGAGTGGGGGGGGGGGGGGGGGGGGGGGAAGTCAGGGGAGGAAGGGAGGGGAGGAGGTGGGCGGCGAACACGCGGGGTCACTTGCCGCCACAAACCCCCACAAACCAAAACCCAACAAAAAACCAACGAATGGGTGGGCGCGGTTGCCGCACTCAGCGGCGGCCGACACAAGGCCCGACCGCCCGCAAACACACACAGCGAACCCGTCATAACTGGCGAGGGGGAGGGGGAGCAGGGGGGCGGAGAGGGGGTAACAAGAAACAAACTAAAACAAAAAAAAACCAAAAAAAAGGGCGTAACAAAACCACAACCAGGGGAACGCGAATAACATCGCATACCCCAAAAGAGGACATACGAAACACACCCCCACCCCCACAACCTCAAACAACCCCACCCCCAACAAACAACAACAAAACGAGCGCGGCCCCCACCCCTTTGGCGAGGGGGGCCAGGACATTGGCACCCACGCCCTAGGGGGCGGGGCGAGAGAGTGAACAAAATTCTAACGGAGACTCGCCCCCGCACTTCGGGCATCCGGGACCGCGCAACCGCCAAGGGCGCCTGCGAGACTTGCGCGGAAAAGCGGCGCGCGGACCACAAAGGCGCCCCACAACAACACGAATACCCCCCCCCACCAACACCCCACCCCCACATTTCACACCGCGACCCCGCCACCCAAACGCCCCCCCAGGGGGACTGGGCCACCGGACGCCCCGGCCGGGAGGTCCCCCCTATCCCGGCACCCCCCCGAGCCCGGCCTGGAGAATCCCCACCACCGGCAAGAAGGGCTTCGCCGCCGGGACACCCCAAAGGGACCGCGCTTCCCCTCTCTGCCTTTCTAGGGCGTCACGGGCAAAACCGGACGGCCCCAATCACCAACCCACATTCCGGGATGCCGCCCCAGGCCCCCCCCAAGGTGCTAGGGGGGGGGGGGAGCCGCGAGGAAAACGAGAGGCTCCCACTGCAGGAACCAAAGACGGCCCGCGCGGGCGCGCGAAGGGGGGCGGGCGACTATGGCAGAGGACCCTCGCACAGCAGGCGGACACTTCGCATGGGCAAGGCGGCCGCACCAACCCAGCCGGGGGGGGGGGGGGGGGGGGGGGGGGGGGGGGGGGGGGTGGCGAAGGGTGACGGTGGGGGGGGCGGAGGGGGGGGAGGGGGGGGGCGATTCAGGGGTGCGAGGGCACAGGGAGGGGGAAGAGAAATGGGCGGGCGCAGCAAGCGAACCGTGTTATTTTATACTGGGGCCACCCCGAACTTAGTGCCAGAGCGACGCCCTAAGGCCGGGCACACGGAGGCGGGAACAGCCCCGGCGCAGACGACGCTTCCATACCAGCACGGGCGGGCGAGGGGACCCAAACCAACAAACCAACAAAGGCGGTGGGGAGGTTGTGGGGGGTCCGAGGTTTGGTGGAGGGTGCGAGGGGCGCGGAAGGGGGCAAGCGGCGCGGTCGATGCGCACAAACACGGCGAACGGGGGGGGGCGGAACAAAAAAAGCCTGGCGACAACCCACAGGCCACCCGCTATCCTGACGGCGCGGGCGTCACCCGGGCCGAGGGCACCACCGGCCCCAACGCCGCGAGACAATTTCTCCGGAACAGGGGCGCCCCCCCGCGCGCAACAAACCCCCACCACCACCAATCCCCCACCCATCAAGCCGCCACCCCCACCGCCGCAGCGGCCGAGGGGGGGGAGCCACACCCACACACCCCAACGCCAAATGACCCTCAAACCATGAGACTTGAGACACCCACGGATACAGTCGGCAATCAGCGCGCCACCAATAGCGCAAGTCAAAACCCCGCACCGCACGCGGCCCACAAAGGCCCCCCAACCACCAACCCACCACCCTACCACCCACAAACAAACAACATCGACCACCCACCAAATCCACACTCCACTGGAGGGTACGCTAAGGGATTGAAGCACACCCCCCCGCCGGCGGCCAGGCTTACGAAGATCCTTGCCTCGACCTTACCGAACGCACCGGGTGGCTGGCGCGGGGAGGATGTGTGAGGCGCAGCGGCGGGAGAGTAGCGATGGGAGGAGGATAGGGGGACATCAGTCGGGCAGGCAGCGATCTGGGGGGGGGGGGGGTTAGCGACGGGCCGAGGGGGGGGTTCGGTGGGGGTGGAGGGAAGGGCAGGATGGGCCGGCTCGCCGTGCCACCTCCCCCCTTCTCCAGGATCCTCTCAGCCCGCCACCGCAGAGGGGTCGCGCAGCCCTGCCGGACGGACCCGGTGGACGTAGACGCCGCCGCTCCCCGCTCCGGGGATCGAACCTCAGCGACCCAGCAAGGACCGGCTAAGAAAGCGCACAGCAACATCGGACGAAGACATAGCGTCGCTGCAGCATGCCGCCGCTGATGATGCGGATATTCCGCCGGGCGGCGCACCGCAGGCTAACCGAGCAGAAAAAATGAAAGGCAGCCAGCAGCATCGCCCAGCCGCGTGGTGTGTTACAAATACCATTTCTCCTTCTATCCTGCTTTTCTTCTGTTCCCAAGTATCTTATTGAGTTGTGCCTTCATTTCTCCTCACCCACCAACACCCACAACCAAAACCAAACTCCGAGGCTACAACACCCCCACAACTGGGAGGGCTGGGGGGGGACGGCGGAAACCGGGCTCCGGCACCCGCGCGCCCACGCCCGACCCCACGAAAAACAGGCCGATCGCTGGAATGCTGAAAGGGCTCGCCGACCATGGACGTCGGCAAAAGCGACAAGCACTGGGTTGAGGCGCACGCGCAACCCACCCCCCCACCCACCCACCAAACCGGGGGTGGTTGGGGGGTTGGGGGTGGGGGGTGGTGGGGGGGGGGGGCATGCCGTAGCGGGCCCCATCACCGCGCGACGCGCGCCTGCCGCGTCCAAGACCGACCCGCGCGCAGCCGGGCCGCCCGGAACCGATCGACGAGCCCCCTCCCCTCACCCCATCGACTCGCCCCTCACACGCATGAACTACACCCCGGAACGCGCACCACCTGGATGCCCACGGGCATTGACCCACCCACCCCCCCACCCAACCAGCCGGCGCAATCCAAGTAAAATAACTCACGCTCCCCCCCCCTCAGACCCTTTCCCTCAGCGGGAGGCGGATGGAGTTGGTGTGGGTGGGGGGTGTGGTTGGCGGGGGGAGTGGGGGGGGGGGGGCGGGGGGGTGGGGGGGGCCCGAGAGGCCGCGGCGGCGCGGGGCCGCCCGAAGGCGCAAAAGGCCAAGAGTGCGACCGAAGAACCGACACAAAGAGAGAGAAATTTTTTATGTCTGTTTTTGTTTGTTCTTGTGTTTTTTTTTAAACCAAACAGCCACATCGCCCGCACCCTGCACCCTGCCGCGCAAATGCCCGACATCCCAGAGTCCCGGCACGGGCATCATGCTGGAGAGGACGCAGTCGCGACGTCGATACTGTGCCCCCGGCGGCAAACAAAACAACAAACAAAAAATCAACCCAAAACATACACACAACACCCAACACGCACAATACAAAAAAAATAAAAACCACCACAACACCAACAAACAACAACAACACCACCAACACAACCAACCAAAAAAATCCCACCAAACCACAAAACAAAAGAAATAACCACTCCCCCCACACCCCAACAACCACAACAACACCAAACTCCTCACCCACACACCACCCCCGGGGGCCGGCAGGAGGCAGGGGCGGGAGGAGGAGCTGGGACGGGGGGTCCCGGGAGGGAGAGCGGCAGAGGGACGGGGGAGGGGGACAAGAGGGAGGGCCGGGGGAGAGGTCGAGGGGGCAGGCGGGGGGGGGGGGGGCGTGTGGGGGGGGCACCACACGAGCGGAGGCCGTAGGGAAGGCGGGTCCCCACGAGGGGCAGGGTGGGGGGGGGTGGGGGGGGGTCGGGGTCGTAAAAGACCAAACCCACAACAACCAACCCCTCACCCAACCCCACCACACCAAAACAACCACAAACCACCCACCACAACCCCCCCCCCACCTCAACACCCGCAACACCCCACACCCCATCAACAACACCCCCCCAACCAACCCCAACCCACCCCCACCCCCCCCTACACTCACCACCAAACCACTCAACAAAACACCACCCCACCCCACCCCAAACCCCACCCCACCCCAAATAACCCCCACCCCCACCCCCCCCCACCACCCACTAACCCCCACACCCACCAAACGCACAGGGAAGGACCGGCGAAGCCGCATCGCGCCACACGCCCCCCCCCCACCGCCACCGCCTCCCCCCGCGCCCCAGACACCCGCTCGGGCGGGGTCTCGGAGATGTCCGGTGCAGGGGGGGTGAGTGGGGCCGGGAGGTGGCTGGGGGAACGCGGGGCGCTGTGTGTGCAGGGGAGACGCGGGAGGGGGTTGTGTGCTGCGCCGCCCTCGACGTCCCAAGGGGGCTCCGCGCGCAGACCCCTTCCAGCAACTCCACCTCACCACACGCGCGCCTGCTTCCCGTGCGGCGCGCCCCAGCGGCCACCCGGCCGCCACGCCCCCCGACCCAACCCCCCGCCCGGCGTCCGAACCGCGGGCTCCCGCGCCCTGATGGCTTGCCGGTTCATCCTCGCGCGCAGACGGACCTGGCCTGAGCCGGGTGGGGTGGGGGGGGGGGGTAGCAGGAGGCGGGGGGGGCGGCGGTGTGGGGGTGAGTGGGGGGGGGAGGCTCGGGGATGGGGCGGTGGGCACCCGACACCGACCATACTCCGCACCCATCCACGTCCTCCAAGACCGGCCAGCGCCACTGGAAACGCAGAGGCACGCCCCATCCGGCCTCAGCATGGGAGCTCGGCCGCTCCGAGCCCGGACCTGATGGCCTCACCCCGACAGACCAGACGACAGAAGGCACCAACCCCAACCAACCCCCACCAAATTCACAAGCCCACCCCCGGGGGGGGGTGAGGGGGGGAGGGGGGGGGGGGAGGGGTGGGTGGGATGGGGGGGGGGAGGTGGGGGGTGGCGTGGGTGTGTGGGAGGGTGGCGAGGGGGGGGGCGGTGGGGGGGGGTGCGGGGGGGGTGTCGGGGAGAGTTGGTTGCGAAGCGCGGGGTGTGCGCGGGAGGGGGGGGGCCGGAGGTGGCTGATGAGGCTTGCCCTCGCGAGAGGCAGACGGGCACCACACAACCCAAACAAAACTTGTTCTCTTCCCCACACCCCCCCCCAAGTCCGCACCCACCCCGGGGGGGGGGGCGCAAGGGGGAGGTGGGGGGGGAGCACCCCACGAGCGCCACCACGCAATCATGATTCCATCCACCCACGGAACCCATCGGCAGCTATCGTCCGCCGAGCCTGTGACCCGAACCTGGAGTCCCTATCGTCATGTAGGCCTCCGGAGGCAGGCCACGTTACCCACCCATCAACACCGAGCACGGGGCGCCCACCGGTTTCCCGAGCTACCGAATCTGTCCAACCGCCCGGGATGGGGTGTTCGCAGGTGGGGCGAATGGCACGGGCGGCGGGGGCAGCGGGAGCGCGGGGGTCACGGGGGCACGGCGAGGAGGGGGGGGGGGGGGGGGGCGGTGGGCACCACTACAACCCACCACAAAACACCAACCCCCACACCCACCCCAAACCCCCGCGCCTACAGACGCCAGGGGTGGGGCGGCCCCCACCCCCACAACCTACCCCACAACAACCACCCGGGCTCACACCCGCATCGGCCGCGACGAACGCCCCGATCCAACAAACAACCCCCCAACACCCCCCCCCCTCCCCCCCCCACACCCCCCCACACACACACCCCCACAGCCGTTGTCCCCCCACCCAATTCCCTGCTCCGCCCCAACCAGCAAAGCGACGCCTGCTCTTCTGAGCGATCCAACCGAGCCACTCGAAATCCCCGCCTGCCCAGTCGACCAGCCCCTGCGCCCACGGCCTGCCCGCCACTCAGCGCGCAGGGCGGCGGCGTGACACCCCGCGGTGTCCGCGAATGGCAGCGCTTGCCGCCGAGGAAAGCCACGCCGGGCCGTTCGCCGTCCGACCAGGCACAAGAGCATAGGCGCAAACCGCTGCTGGCCTGAAGGGGACGCACCCGCCCCCGTCGAACACAGCGCCACCCAACCCTAAGTGCGCCAGAAGGTCAGCAGGGCCAGATCGCCAACCAAGCCTTTAATCGTCCCAGCGGGCAGGGCACCCCCCCCGCCCCTAGGGCGCCACGGAAAAATTGTTCATAGTTCATGGTGTTTTTCCCCCAAACCCATTGTGCGCGGTCGGAACGGGACCGTGCGGGGACCATCGCGATCCACAGGGGGGCACCCGGGCGAACCGGCGAGCGAAGAGGGACCGGCCGGAATCGTACACGCGCCCCCGCACATCCCCGCGCGATCGGCAAAAGCGGGGACCCTGCTGGCGGCGATGCGAGGTCGCGTGGGCGGGGGGGGCTGATCCGCGACGGAGGCTGCGTGGCAGTGAGGAGACCAGAGGCGGGTGGTGTGTCGCGGAGGGGGGCAGCGCCGGCGGGAGCATCTGGATCCTGGGGTCGGGGCGGGCCGAGGGTCTGGGTGCGAGGCGCGGGCGAGGCGCGGGGCGGCGCGGCAGTGGGGGCAGGGGGGGCGGGTGTGTTCCAGGTAGCGCGGGTGGACGGTGGCTGGGGTCCCTGTCACACATCCGCGACACACAGACCACCCCGGCCCAGCATCCTCGCACACGCCACACACACACCGCTTCGAGGCTGCACCTGGACCCCCACTCGGAACGCCGCGCAGGAACAAAGCAAGCGCGGGGCAACACCACCCCACCTCGCCGGACGCACCCCCTCGGACCCCATGCGTCCGGGATCTCAAACCAGCTTCGCGAACAGCCATCCCCCACAGCTGAGAGGCGGGCTGGAGGCAGCAAGCGGGTCTGGCGATCGCCCCGAGGACGACTCCTCCATGCGGCCGGCCGAGCTAGGTCAGCCTAGGCCCGACGAAGAGCAGTACCTCCGGGCGCTCGAACCGTCACTCGCGGCCAAGGCGACTGCATCCCTCAAATCTGTTCAAACAAACCCCCCGGGCCAGACACAAAGCGACGAAGCCCCCTCGGCCACCTGACCCTTGCCTGTCTGCTCACCGCCCAACAATCTCCCCGGGGGTCCCCATCCCCCTCCCACCCGCCTATTGTCAGCCAGCCGAGTCGCAGGTTCTCAGCCCCCGCTCTAAACGGTGAAAAAACACCCTTTAGACGATCGGTGCATGTGCGCCCTAGCGCAGCCATTAGTCGAGCGATCGGGCCGGCCGCGCGACCTGGTCCTTACGCCCCAAACCGCCCCCGGTCACCCGCAGATACACCAGACCGCGCCTGCTCGCCCACCCACCACCCCAAACCAACCAAAACACCAGCCGGAAAGCCCTACAGCCGCACACACACCCCCCAAACCCCACACAACCCCAACAAACCCAACACACACAACCACCACCCACCACCCCAAACCCCATCCCCAACCCCCCACCCCCCTACCCGGCGACGGTCCCACGATGTGGGCGGGATGATATGGGGAGGGCGCGCGGAGCGCCGCGGCAGCTGGGCCGCGGTGTCTTGGCGCTGGGGATGGGGAGGGTTGTCGATCGCGCGGATGGCTGGGGAAGCTCGGATATAAGCTGTGTTCGGAGACATCGCGCGCGCGCGGCGTGCGCGCGCCGCGGGGAGCCAACCACATAGCTCGGCGCAGCCGTCTCCACAACTAGAACCAAGAGCGAAAAAAACAAAAACGAGAATTTTTTGGGTGGTAGTGTGTGTGGGGGTTGTTAGGTGTGTTTTTTTTTGTGGGTTTTGTGGGAAAGGGAGCAACGGGGGGCGTGGCCGAGGTCGCTTGCACCCCCCCCGCGTCGCCAGGGCCCGGTCCGGACCAGCGATTCGCACACCTTCGTACGCCCCCCGCCCCCACACCCCAACAATCGGGTGTGGTGGTGGGTGGGGGTGGGGGGGGGTTGGGGACATGTGGTTGGTGAGGGGGGGGCGCGGGGGGGATTGGGGGTCGCGAGGGGCAGTCAGGGCGAGTACAGGTGTCCTGGTCAAACCAACTAAATCTCAAGGCATCGGACACAGCGAAGTAATCAAGCAAGCATTTATTGTTGTTTTTTTTTTTGTTTTTTTTTTGTTTTTGTTTTTTTTTTTTTTTGTTGGTTGTGGTGGGTTGTTTTTTTGTTTGTTTTTTGTTGTGTTTTTATTTTTGTAGGGTTAAGAGGAAGCAAGGATTACCGTAGTTCAGCAGGCGCGGGAGAGATTAGCCCCGGCGGGTCCGGGCTACCCGCGCCACCAAATCAAAAAAGCAAAAACCGGCACACGAATACGCACGCGACACCCACCCACCCACAACACACCAACCCAACCCACCAACCACCCCAACGGGGGGCGTATGCCCCGGGAAGCCGCCGGGAGGGCAGGCGCCGAGAGGAGGCGGTCTGCGGTAGGGCGGGCGATAAAGGAACAGAGAAAGTAGAAGAAAAAAGCAACGGGTGGGGCCGTGTTAGCTAGGGGTGCTGGTGGTGGTGTTGCAATCCCGCTCCCCTTAATCTTTAATTCCCCCCGCACCTCTCCCTCCCTCACGCCCCCAGCCCCCCCCTCCAAACACCCCACCCAAACCACCCCCACCCCCCCCCACCCCCCACACCCCCCCCCTCAGCCCCTCGTCCTCTAGGGCCCCTACTCCCATCGCCCACCCCGTCGCTCTCCGACGCGACCCACCGGGAGGCCCACCCTGGCCCGCGTCGCGAAACGGCGGGTGGGGGGGGCGAGAGCACGGGGGAGAGTTGGGGTCCCAGTCGTCCCCAGCTGGACCCACTGCCGGCCATCTCTCACCTCAAGGCCCCGCGACAATCGCCATGCCAGCCCACCCGGGGGGGGGGGGGCAGGGGAGCAGTGGGGCTGGTCGGCGGTGAGAAGGGGACAGGTTGTGGCGCGCTCCTGGGACGCGAGTGGCCCCACCAGGGACGATGGCCGATCTGACCATTCGTCCGGACGGCCGCCGGCGCCTCCCCCCACCAACACCAACAACAACTTTCGGCCATGACAGGACGGCAGGCGGAATCAGTACTGCTCAAGAAGGGCCGGCCCAAGTCGAGACGGCAGCGACAGCGGAGGGGGGCTGCGGCACGGCGGAGGGGGGGGAGGCCCCGCGGGGGGTGCCCGCCCAGGTGGCGAGTGCGAGCCGGCCGCGAGAGGCACTAGGGGAGGACTTGAGGAGGGCCAACCCACGGCCCCGCGCAGTCGGCGCCGCCGGTCGTGGACGGGGTCGTCGGCTTGGTGGGTCCAGCCGGGACAGGGGGGGGAGGGGAGGGGGAGGGGGGAATAGGTGGTGCCCTGTGGGTGGGGGGGGTGGGGGGGTGGGGGTGGGTGTGGGTGTGGGTGGTAGGTCGGCCTACAAGGGGGGTCTGGGGGTAGCGAGGGGAGATGTCGTGGTGCACCCGGGCGGTGCGCACAAGCAGCAATGCTGAACGCCGCACCGTATTACGAGGGTGGCCCAAGGCACGCAAAGCACTTACAAGTTAAATCCACAAGATGTGCCACTTTACATGCCGGATGCTGCCCGACCACGCGCCAACCCGCTTCGGCAAAACCTGCCGAAGCAGTGTGGTCTTGATTTATTTATACATTACCTTAGTTACTCCCCCCGATCTATAACTCCACAGCGACATAGCCGTGTGAAAGACCCCATCCACCCCCCACCCATGAATGGGACCAAAACCAACACCTGTTTTAAGAACTTGCTGTTATCTATTAATCAGGATTTTTCCTGTTGCATTTCCGTGCTTGTGTCTGTCGTGTTACCACAAGTGCCGTTTACTGCCTGCCTCTGTTTTTTCCGGCAGGTGTATGTGGTTGGGACGTATCGGGACATGTTGGCTTGGTAAGCACTTCGTGTTCTGTCAGGTCGCGGTAACGTTTCGGCCCGCCACGAGGAACACAACAAACCCCAAACCACAACACAAACAAAAGGGGGGGTGACAAACAAAGGTCGCAGGCCTTGTGCGAGCGCTCGAGAGGGAGTAAGTGGACCCTAGCGTGACCCCCCCCCACCCCCCCCCCACATCCCCCACCCACCCCCACCCCCCCCCCACACCACCCCGCCAACCCCCCACCCCCCCAACCGGTCAGACCACACCGGTGGGGTGTTGGAGTGTATTGGCGGGTGGGGGGTATATGGGTGCGCCTTGGGAGCGGGCGGGCCGCGCCGACTATGGGTCCTTCCCCGGTCCCATTGGGGGGGGGCGCGGGGTCGACGGGCCGCAGAGTGTCTGTATTCGGCCCTGTTTTGGGAGGTTAGGCAGGGGAGCGGGGGGGGGGGTCCCCACGGTGCCGGGCGCCCGCCTGGGCCGCCGCAGGAGGTTCCCCCCTCTCTCCACCCTGCAAACACCAGGACAGGCACAAGCCGCATGCCTTCGCGTACCACTCCGCTGTTGAGACCGCGCGAGGACATGCACCAAAACACCCACACCAACCACCTCACCAACCCAACCACCAACCACCCCACACCCCCAAAGGGCGGAATCTATCGTTCCTGGGGGTGGGGGTGGGGTGGCCCTCCCGCCGTCCGCGGGGGGGGGGGGGGGGGGGTTTGGGGGGGGGGGGGGGGGGGGGGTGGGGGGGCGAAGATAGCGCCGGACAGGCGACAATGTCGCACAAACCGGCGCATAGATACCGGCCCAGTGAGATTGAACAAACACGCCATACACCCCACACCAACACCCCCCCCGAACCGGCCCAGAGGTGTCGGGTGGGGGGCGCGGTGACCATTCGCCCATGCCCTCCTCCCCCCCCCCGGTGGACTAGCGGTCGGCAGAGCGAGGATCGAGGGCGCAGGGAATATGGACAGAGAGGGAGTGGGGGCGCGAGGGCACCGGATGGGCGTGCCTCGGGCGGGGGCCTTCGCCAACCAGCCGAAAGGAATCACTCCCCGAAGTCACCCAGCCAAAACACCCACACTTACGCTGAGCCACAAAAAGACTCGCCCACACTAACAACAACCACCCCAACAACCAAACCCATGCTCGACAGCAAAACCACACAATCGAAGAAGGGAAAAGGAGAAACGCTTTCCCGAGAACAAAGGTGCCAGGAGTAAGAGTACAGACAGAAACGAAAGCTCCCTAGCCCACCCCCCCCTGGACTTGGGGCTGGCGGGTGGCCGGGTCGGGCCCGGTGGATGTGGCCGGCGAGAGCGGGCGGGCCCCGCGGGCGCCCCCCACCCCCCATGAACGTCCTGGACGATCTCCCGCTAAGGGGGGTGAGGGTGTCCAGGGGGACCAAGGGTGTCTGAGGTGTTTGTGGCCACAACCACCCAACCCACCACCCACCACCGAACCCCACCCCCCACGCCCCACAAAAAAAAATACACCGACGAGCCGCCGATCGGTCGCGACCCGACCGATGCCGACCGTTCTACCAATCATGTCAGGAATATGAGGAAAACCCGGAGCCGCTGAACGGCGACCCCCCCACACGCCCACAGGGCCGGAGCCGACACGCGGCCTACGCCGTACAACCAAAACCACCTCCACCACCAACAAAAATAAATCACACAAAAACAACACCACCCCCACCACCAACCACCCACACCCACCCACACCCCCAAACCCCCCCACACAACAACCACACCAATCAACCCCAAACCAAACAACACACCCCCCCCCCACCCAACTCCAAACCACACAAAAAGTCAGCATTCCGCGTCCCACCCACCCAAGCCACCCCGGTTACGCGCGACAAACAACGCGGACGAGGACTGCGGTCAGGGGGTCGAGTTTCGTCCGTCTTCCGTTACCGAATCCGAGCACGATCCACGCGACCAGCCTCATCCCTCAACACCCAGCCCACAGCACGAAGGGAGACCAACACACCAACCACGAGACCGAAAGGGCCCCCGCCGACGCGACAGCAACGTAGGAAAGGACCGGGAACGACCCACACCAGGGGGGGACGGGGCCACCAACCCCCCACGGCGCACGCAGGGGCCAAGGGAACCCCCCCCCCCACCACCCCCCCAGGGGGGGCGCGGGGGGAAGGCGGGGAACAAAACACAAGGGGGGGGGTGGGGGCCCACACCAACACCCCCCCAAACACCCCCAAAAACCAAAAAACCCACAGGCCAACACCAGCGCACACCGGGACCAGCAGAGAGAAGCGGGGGGGCCCGGAGAGAGGCGGGGCGCTAGGGAGTAGAACACAAAAACACCCAGGAACCAATCCAAAACCCACAAAAAACCCACAAAAAAACACTAAACCAAAACCACAACCAACACCCAAAACGGATAACACACCCAAAGGAGGAGGAATCGTAAGGCACGTCGGCGGAGGAACAGGGGAGAGGGAGACTAAAGGGGAGGAAGCGGACGCAAAGGGGGAGGGGATAGGTCTCGGCAGCATGGCAAGGGGGGAAAACGGGGAAAAACCTACACAAATCTCCCCCCACCACTCCCCCACAACCCACACCCTCAACCCCATCCCCAACCACCCCCCCAAACCGGGCACCCAGAAGGAAAACCAAACACATACCAACCCAAACACACCAACCCCCCCCACCACCCCACCCCCCCCCCAACTAACCAACACAACCCAACAAACACCTAAAGGGGAAGCCCCACTGACCACCCGAGGCCCCGAGCGCCCACGAACGCGCTGGCCCACACAGCACCAAGGCGGCAAGCCAGCCCCGAAAACACCTAAAACCACCAACCCCCCACCACCCAACCCACACCCCCAACCACCCACCAAAAACACCCAAACAACAACACAAACAACACACACACCGAAGCGGCCGGGCGCCCCACACCCCAGAGAGGCCAGAGGATGAAGACGCGGGCGGGGACCGGCGCAGACCGGGCAGAGGCCGCAGAGGAGACCCCCCAGCACACCTGGCGCCACCCTACCACCCCCACGGCCCCCGGCGAGCTCCGCCTATAACGGGCGACGACGGCAGGGGGGACGGGGGCCCCCCCATCCCGAGAGCCGAGGCGCAGCCAGGCGGGGGGAGGGGGAGGGGGGGGGGGGTGGGGGGGGGGCCAGGGCCGACAGGGGGTGGACGACAGGCGGACCCCCACAAAACTACAACACACCACCAACTACTCCCCCCCCAACAAAAAAACCACGCCGCGCGGGAGCGCTCGACCCAACGGTGCGCGGCCGAAAAACATGCCAGCAATCCACCAAACTGACTGGCTATGGAACCCAGCCACCGACGGCCCACACGTTGGCCAATCCGACATGACAACGGGGGCGGGGCGGGGGAGGGCGGGGCCAGGGCGGGAGGTCCCCACCCCCACCCCCACCCACCCCCCCCGGCGCACGACCCCCCACAACCCCCACCCCACACCCCGGCGTGGCGCGGGGCGCGGGGGGGGGGGGTTCAGAATGGTTGTGGTAGAGGATCCCGGCATGTTACCGCAGCGTAGGGGGGGGGTGCGCGGTGGGGGCGGAGGCGGAGCATGGGGTTGGATCGGGCGAGCAGCGGTCGTGCGGGCGCGGCAGAGCCCAACCCTGTCAAACTGGCCGAAAACACACCTCGCTCGATCGCATGGCGAGGCACGAAGACTGTCGCCGAGGAAAAACGATCGTAAGGCATGGAGGAAATCG
>Ga0179591_1462303_pt1:17500-19444 | contig 19444 bp, 5 predicted proteins | sample CZOMad2_1_08_16f_FD_182891 | JGI IMG/M metagenome (GOLD analysis project Ga0179591, IMG submission 182891) | Vadose zone soil fungal communities from Angelo Coast Range Reserve, California, USA - CZOMad2_1_08_16fungal (PacBio error correction) | ecosystem: Environmental > Terrestrial... | reverse complement strand
TTTTGAAAAAGTCCAGCGCGGCGTCTGGCTGTGGCCACCGACGCGTGTGGCGATGATGAACATGAGTTATTCTCGAACGAACTCGACGTAACGATCCGGCCGAGTCGAAGTCGTATTGTCGGGTTGGGATCGAAGCACGTTCCCATTTCAAAACGTTTCCGGCGTGATGGGATCGAATTGCGCCTTGATGATGGGAACGCACCACGGATCTTTCTCTTCAAATTGATTTTGGTTTGTGATCGCCGCGCCGATGAGGGGGAAAGGAAGTCATTTTTTTATAGCGTCTTTTGGCCGTCGGTTGACGCGGTTGGCCAACAACCAGCGAATGCCGATTGATAAAAAAACCGGCAAGAGCAAGGGATGCGCTTGCGCCAGGACAGGAGGAAGGAATAAGCTAGTGGTTCATGGCGGTATATTTTTGGGTTCGGGCTGAGGAGGCCAGCTTTTTTCTTCGATCCGCCAGTTCGTCGGCCATCGGGATGGTGACGTGCTTGTTGAGTTTGAATCCCATCAAACAAGACCGGATATGGCGAAAGGATTGCGACCGTCAAGCATGCGGCACACGCGGAAGCGGCAACGGCCGGCGTCTCGTCGGGCAGAGTAGTTTGGTGTCATAGTTGTGAAAAGTCCTGATGATCCAAGAGGTAAGGAACGGCACGCGGAGCCGAGCGCCAGCCCTGTGATGTCAGGCGAAACCGATGTCGCAAAAAACCATGCCGGTGAAGCGGCGGCCCCGTGTTCCATTAGAATAATCCGCGACGTCCCGCGAAAATCGCCAAGACCAGCGGAATGGTCGGGCATAAACAACGCGATGTGAAAATCGTTACCGCTATCATGCCGCTCGACGTTCGTTGGACTCAAAAAATAAAACGCGACGAACATGCCGAGCGTGGCCAACGCGAAGCGGGACCGGCGTGCCTTCTTGCCAAACTTCCGCGCGAGCGGCGGCGGAGAGGAGGATGATCGTAATGATCGTGGCTGGTGTTGATCTGTTGACGATTAATGTTGAAAACGTCTGCGACGTTCGAGGGTCGCGAGGATTTGTCGCGCGTGCCGTGGACGATGTAGCCGAGCATTCGAGCAGTCACGCAGGCTTGGGCCGCTATTGGCGAGGCGGGGCCCGGGGTCTTGAGGCAAGCTTTAGCCACAAAGTCAAAACTTGCGGCCCCGATCGGCGTCGATAAATGATTGATAGTAGTTGTTAGTGCGCGCCACCCCGGAAGCACGAATGGCGGAAGTGTGGACGAGCGTCATCCCGAACATTACTTGCCAGGGATGTGTTTGTTGAGCAGGTCGGCAAAGTCGTGCTTCGGGGGAGGAAGTCTTCCTCGGTGAGGGCGGATACGCTCTGGGTTGTGAAAAGTGATTGAGGAACAAGGACGAGGCACAACGCCGCCAGACGGTATGGTCATCTGCAGCCGTATGACGATAATGGCCGACGGCAACTTTGGCACCAACGGCAGCGTGAAAACCACCCACGATGTGAACTGCGCGATGTTGACGCGAGTGGAAGCGGAAGGAATTACGTTTGGCGGTTCGTTCAGGGTCGCCGGTCATGACGCCACCAGCGCCGGTACGGCATTATTGTTGTTTCATCGAGTGTAAAGCGTTCATGAGCATCGTGTTCGTGATCGCGCGGCATGGCGATCCAGCGCGCCCATGCTTCAGCCTTGGAGTGGTGTAGGCACAGAACCATGACGGACGGCCCACGGATATCGCCGTCCCAGAGAATCCACGGGCGGAAACTTGCCCTAAGCGTGTGTGGACGTCCGGTCGGCCGAGATGCCCATGACGGATTCGCAGAATGCGTCCCACAATCGCGGCACAGGCGAATGGCGGAAAGCGGCGCCCCGTCCGTGATCCAAATCGTCGGTCCGTGTGAAGTTCAAAGGGAAAAGCATCATCGTCATGAAGCGAAGTTAGCGGCGCATCTGCCGGCGCTGT
>Ga0179591_1462303_pt1:0-2500 | contig 19444 bp, 5 predicted proteins | sample CZOMad2_1_08_16f_FD_182891 | JGI IMG/M metagenome (GOLD analysis project Ga0179591, IMG submission 182891) | Vadose zone soil fungal communities from Angelo Coast Range Reserve, California, USA - CZOMad2_1_08_16fungal (PacBio error correction) | ecosystem: Environmental > Terrestrial >... | reverse complement strand
CGCAATCAATTCTCTCGCCGAAAATGTCCCGTGATTTCGAGTGCTGGATCTAGGCCAGGAAGTGGCCACGCCCATAGCGGACGTTTTGTTCGGAGCGTGAGCAGAATCCGGGCGGCAAACTTTCCATGACCATTCCGCGTTCCGCCGGACCACCGGCCGAGTTTATTTTTTAATACAGCCGTCGGCGCGACGCGGTTTATTCTGTTAGGACGATGTCTTCGCCGTTACCGCGTTGGGCTTGGTCTGAGCTACACGAAGTTTTCCTTCAAGAACGCCGGCTGGCGAAGAAAAAAAATCAATGCGGGTCGGACGGCGTGCTGGTGGACGTTACGAACAGCGGCAAGACGCGACGGAACCGAGGTCTGCAAATGTACCATTGCGATCTGGTCAGCCCGTAACAGACCCGAAGGAATGAAAGGCTTCCAGAAAATTACGCTGCGTGGCGAACAAAACCATCGCGGCTGACATTCGCCGGAATCGAGTGCGTTTTTCGACATCAATATGAAAGACGTGTCGAGCCGGGGGAATTTGAAATCATGGGCGGCAACTCTCGCGCGACGCTGATTTGCAGAGGGGATTCTGGACAGTGGATTGATCACCCCAACTACAAACCCAACATGCACGACCAATCCCAAAAAAAAACCTTTCGTTTTTTGAAACGGCCGGACAGCGCCGCCGGATTGCACGCGCGAATCGTCTTCATGCGATGATTCTTTTCCAGTTGAACGTCTACCGGGACGCCGGACGGATTTGGACTCACCGGGGGCGCCGCTGCCGCCCTTTCTGTGGCCGCGATTGTGGGACGCATCTGCGATCGGTAAGGGCCTCCTCGCCGAACGGACTGTCACACGCTGGGCAAGTCCGCCCGTGGATCTCTGGACGGCGATTCGGGGCCGTCGGCATGTGTGCGGCCTACACCACGCCCAAACGGGCTGGACGCATGGGCGCGCGATCGCCTATGCCGCGATCACAACCGATGCTATGCGCTGTAATCGATGAACAACATGCCGTATCGCCGCTGGGTGCGTCATGACCGGCGACCTGAACGAAACGCGCAAACTTAATTCCTTCCGCTTCATCGGCGCGTCAAAATCGCGCAGTTTCATCGTGGGTGGTTTCACGCTGCCGTGGTGGCCAAATTTGCGTCGGCCCTATCGGCCAGTCGGCTGGCAGATGGACCATGACCGTCTGGGCGGCGTTGTCCTCGTCTTTTCCTCAATCAATTTGCACAACCAAGGAGCGTATCCGCCCGTCACGAGGTGAAGACTTCTCCGAAGCAAGATTGCCGGCCTGCTCAAAAACAATCCCTGGAAAGTAATGTTGTGATTGACGCCCGCCAATCGCCATTCTTTCTTTCCGGGGTGGCGCGCACTACCAACTACTTCATCAGTACGCCGATCGGGCCAATGTTTGACTTTGTGGAAAAGCGGGGCTCACCGGGCCCGCAATCGCAATAGCGCGCCCAAGGGGCCTGGCGGACTGCATCGAATGGCTCGGCTTACATCGTCCACGGCACGCGGGGACAATATCGCGACCTCGAAACGTCGAGACTTTTAAACAGTATCGTCAAACATGGATCAACACCGCCACGATCCTTACGATAATATCCTCTAGCCTCCGCTCGCGCGGAAGTTTGTGAAGAAGGGTATCGCCGTTCGCCGGCTTCGAGTTGGCCACGCCGGCAGTTTCGCGTTTATTTTTGAGGCCAACGAACGTCGGGGATGATAGCTGAACGTTTTCATTCGACGGTTGTTTTGCGCGAACAATTCGATGGTCTGGGCGATTTTGCGGACGTGGAGGAGTATTGAATGGAAAACGGGCGCCGCGCTTCACCGGCATGTTTTTGCGAACCATCGGTTTCGCCCCTGAACTCAGGGATGGCGATCGGTCCGGCGTCGTTCCTTGGGATTCATGCAGGGATTTTTCAACTATGAACAACTGCCCGCGAGACGAACGCCGTGGCCGAGCTTCCGCGTGTTGCAGCAGCTTGACGGTCGCAACTCTTCGCCATAGCAATGTTCTTGTTGATGGTATATCAACTCAACAATGCAAGTACAATCAGATGGCGACGAATGGCGGAGAGAATGAAAAAAGCTGGCTCCAGCCTGAACTCCAAAAAGATACCGACATGAAACAACTAGCTGATTCTCTGTCTGGCGCAAAGCGCCAGCCCTTGCGCTTGGCGGTTTTCTTTATCATAGCCTTCGCTGGTTGTGTCACCGCGCAACCGGACGCTCAAAGACGCTTGTAAAAATGACTTCCTCAGCGGCGCGCGATCAACCAAGATCCATGGAAGAGAAAAGATTCCGGGGTGTCCCATCATCAGGCGCACAGGTCGACTCCATCACCCGGAAAACACGTTTTGAATGGGAATCGGTTCATCCCCAACCCGACACATACGACTCACGGCCGGATAGTTACGTCGAGTTAGGCGGAAGAAGCACTGGTCATATCGGCCACACGCTGTGTGGCACGCCGGACGCCGAGCGGGTTTTTCCAA
>Ga0179591_1285737_pt1 | contig 19446 bp, 19 predicted proteins | sample CZOMad2_1_08_16f_FD_182891 | JGI IMG/M metagenome (GOLD analysis project Ga0179591, IMG submission 182891) | Vadose zone soil fungal communities from Angelo Coast Range Reserve, California, USA - CZOMad2_1_08_16fungal (PacBio error correction) | ecosystem: Environmental > Terrestrial > Soil >... | reverse complement strand
CGTGCATATGAGTTTTGGCGACGGGTTTTCAGGTTTGTGAGTGACAAAGACGAAAAGGCCGGAAGACCTAGTCACTTCTTTCCGCCTCTGTTTTCTTTCCATCGCCAGCCATAATGGGAAGAGTTTCGCACACAATCCTCAGACCCCCATATTTCCCTCCATCCTTTTTTTTACCATTGGTATACCGGGTTAGACAGAGATTCTCTCTGTCTGTTGTTGAAAGTGGTCACTCCACATCAAAGGTTCCCGGATCCGAGTTCCTCCCCATTTTCCTATCGCGTATTGTACGTCCATCCCACAACCGTTGACGGCCCATTCAATCTTTCGCGAGACTAATAAGGGTCGCCCCAACGCCAGATTTACACCCCTTCTACCGGTTGAATTCTCCTTTTTGCTTGGTGGGCAACTTCCTTGCTATTCCCATTTGTTTAGTCGTTGGATCCGTATTTTTTGTAACCCAGTGGCTTTCTAATACCACATTCTTCCCATGTACCTGTTTACCTAAACTTTTCTTTTTTTTCGCTGCAGTTTCTCAAAGGGGCGTCCCACTGCTGGTCGAGTATCCGGAACAATCGTTTCCCTTCCGACACCCCTGTTCTTTACGGTAGCGAGGACCCCATGGTAGCTTACTAAATTCCATGTAAAAGACTGCAGACGTTTTCCCTCCTGTACCGCCTCCGTTTCCCGGGAAGTTTAGTCTTTTCCCACCACGTCACATTTTCTTCCACTCCAGTTTTTAGTACAGACGACCTGTTTCACTATTCCCTCTTTGGCCCCATCCCATAAGAGATTTCTTTCACCTCCTCATGTTTTCGAGGTGACATTAAAGGAGATGTAAGTCCACCTAGCTCAAGGATCTTGTGCGGCTGTTTCCATTTCAGAGCCCAATTTCTCCCTTCCGATGACCCTTCAGGGTTTGGTTGTCCTCTTTTATACCTCGTGCTTACTTTCCTGTTGCCGACATTTCCATGAGTGTCTTGAATAAGTCTGGAGCGTCACCTAACCCACCCCCCAACCATACCCAGCCAAACACGTTTCTTCCTTCTAGCCACACACTTACGATTACTACGCCTTTCTTTCCCCCACACCGTGGTTTCATCCTCTCCCACTTGGTTTAAGCTGAGGTCGATAAGTAACCCCTCCCTCCCCCACACGGCCGAAACACCTCACGCCCCCTTTCGTTTGTGCCCTCAAATACTCCTGCCCTCTTCCTTTCCTGAGACAGAAGGTATCAGAATACGGTGCGAAGATTTGTGCTCAAATGTCAGCACGTTGACTTCAATTCCTCCGTCCTACTTCACTAGCCTTAAAGTTAGGTAGGGCATCCCCAGCAACATCCATCTTTCTTTTTAAGCTTTTTTTCCAGTTTCAGCGTTGAAAGGAGTGGAAAACCTTGAATCGTCGATCTGTAACGACTGTCACTCCCTTTCTTCTTCTCCCCCCCCCCGTCATGATTAGATTTTGCCTCTGCAAGGTTCATTTTTTTCATCCCTCCCCCTATTTAAACGTAGTGATTTTTCCTGAATATCTGACTATCAGTAATGCCATTTTGTCTTTACGGGAACTCGTACAGCTTCCCATTTTCCTCCTCTTTTTGCTTTCGCTTCCCCTTCAAGGATAATTGGTTAAAGTTTTCGGGCGCAAATTAGTACCCCCCCCCCTTCTTACCATTCCCTATTCCCAAGCGGTTGTTCCTTCACTTCCCCCCCTGTACCAAACTGTTGCAATTGACGTTGCTCGCAAGAAACTTTCCCACTCGATGACCTCCCTTTTTCTTCACTTTACCCAATGACTCTTCTCAGGATTCCCCTTCCCCCCTTTGTACCCCTACAACCCGGTAGCATTCAACCCGCTCCATTTCCCGACGTTTACTGAAGAAAAAATCAACGCCCGTATTTCCACCGGTGGGTTACGAGCTTGGGAACTCTTCTCCACCAGATCCATTCCAGAGATTGTAGTCTTCCACGGTTTTGTACGGTCACTCTCTCTTTTTTTTCTCCTGGCCTAGAAGAGGTAGACACATTTTCTTGACCGCGCTCGACGATCTTTCCCCCCTTTCTATAATTTCCCGTTGCGCTTTTATCCTCCTCTGCGAAGTCACCATGCGCTCCCTTTTAAACTCTTCTCATCCATAGAGTACGTCCATCCTTTTAGTCATCTCTCCCTCTTTATTTGTCATTGTCTACTTTGATTTCATTAGAATTAGGATAAGCTTGCTTCCCTTCTGTTATCTAGGTCGTTTCCCCCCTTCTTAAATCCAAGGGTCTTAGAAGCAGTGTGCTGATTGCAGCATTGGTTAGTCTTTGTTCTTTTAAACCCAGTCTCTCTCCATCCCCCCTTCAGACGATAGACTCGGACCAATGGTGCTCATCCCCCCCGATCACATTCTGTTTTCCGCCCTTGCTCGCATTATGTGTCTAAAACCGCGTTTGTTCTTACACCTGACACTGTACCAGGTAACACCTAAAGTGTGCATTACCTTTCTCGGCCACATTATTGTGGAGACGATTGTTTGTCCCGGGTCCTCTTGGCCGGTCCTTTTAATTGCAAGCCGGTTCATCCATCAGCATACCTTTTCATGTTTTCCTCCTTCGGCAATTTACAAGTTACAAGTATCTATGGTAGGAGAAGGGTTGGCTTTCATGACTACCCGGTCTGGATTCCTCTGATTTTAATAGCCCTTAACTCTCTTTATATCCACGAGTCCGTCTACACCTCTTTCGCGCTGCCCCTCGCCATTGTTTTTAGAGACGTGACCACTAAACTTAGTCTTCCCTCCTTTTCCATTGCTTACTCTCTCCTTCCCCCGTCTTCCTTTATTTCTCAGTAAGCAACACCTTCCGGGTCGCCTTGTCTGATCTTGATTCCCCCCTCGGGAAATCTTCGGTCCTCAGAATCCCCCACTCTTCCACTACTATTCTTTTTTTTTACTCCGCGGTCCTCAGTGACGTTCCATTCCAGGTTCGCAAGGAAAGACAGTGACTGGTAGACTTCTATCTTTGCGGTATTTCCTCTTTTTTGTCACTCTTATGAGGCACTGAGCACCCACCAGCCTAGTCCCCTAGTCCACTTTTTTGAGCGCGTCATCTCTTAGTAGACTTTATGGCACCCGCATGCCTCTCTCTTTTAATCCGGTTGGAGTCCCGCTATGTTATGTGTCCCCTTCACCCGTTCCCTCCTTTTTCTTCACTTGTCTGACCTCTCCCTTTCATTGATTCCGATTTTGCTTTATGATGGGACCCTTCTACTAGGGTTTCCACTTTGATAGACCAGAGGCGTAGATCCGCAGCATCCGCCGGTCCCCCCTTTCCCCTCCCCTCTGGTTTCCCAAAAAGTGTGTGAGAATGAGCCCCCGGTGTTTTTCGCACTCTCCACTTCCTTAATTGCCGTTCAGTTTTCGTTTTTTACAACATCGAACAGAAGATTCTTTCCCCCTAGACCGAAGCCATTTGGTTAGCGTGCTTTATTTTCGATCATCACGCTTCTGACATGCCTTCCGGCACATGTCCCCATTGTTAAACTCGGTTCGGTTTCCCCGTCGGTTCCTACTTCTCAACCTTTCCGAAGTAGATTGATTCCTTCTCCAGAAAGGATCTCTTGTATTTCGAATACAACTCAGTCTCCCTTTTTTATATGCCCGCGGGTTTTTTATATCCTTCGCTCCCTGTTCACATTCTTTTCTTGGAAAGCTTGGAGCTTCAGGATGTTGACAACCCGTCCCTTTTTATAAGATACTTCATTTTTCTCCCGTTTTCCAGATTGAAACGCAAAGGTCTACCCCCCTTTCCTCAACCATCGCGTACTTCCCTTAAGATTTTTCCCCTTTCTTTCCGGAGATGGAGTCACCATCATGAAGAAATCTTTTAATATAAGTAGCCCCACGCTCTCGCTTTGTCACTTGATATTCTACTTTCCTTTCTCTTGGGCCCTTGGACCCAAACACCTGTCCCAGAACCTATTCCTTGTCCTATTATACGATGACGTTTTAATTGAAGAACGGCCCACAGAATGATTTTATCCCCATTTAGTCCCCCTTCTACGAATCTTCCCGATGCATGAGAAGAAAGCTCAAATACTTTTTTGGCAATGACTCCGCCGTCTACCATCAGGTGACCTAACCGGTGCTTTCCTTGTCTTCTCTTCCCACCGGCCGATGATAAAGACCAAGCCTTCTCCGCCACCCTGTTCATTCCTGTTTGACCCCCCATCTATCCCACTCTCCTCGAAAGCCACCAACCAATGTTTATTCCTCAGCCTTCGATGGAACAATAAATTCGGCGGACTTTCGCACGTCCATCTGCGGCTGAGTTTGAAAAGGTGCACCTGACGCAGCATTCCTCTTGCCGTTAGAACTTCCTTTCATCGAGGATTCTATGAGAGGCGGTTATGTTCTTTTTGTGTGTCTCAACGGCTTTGCATTTTCTTTCTTGCTTAGGCCTCGCACCCCTGCCAGGTCGAGACAGTTCCCACGCCTTTCACTTCTTTTTTCTACCCCTTCGGGGCCAGGAGCTCGAGTGACCGGGTCGAGCAGAGGCTTCTTCTCCCTTCGATCCCCGTACCCTTTTCAAGGTGCAGCCATTATCGCTCTTATTCGTAGAGACTGGCGGCTATGTCACGTCTGCGACTGTTTCCTCTTCACTTCCCATCATGCCGTTGTCTCTTCGTCAAGCTGAGGATGGAGGGCTTTCGAGTCGGTTCAAGGTCACTCCCTACGAAGTAAGGATTTCATTAATGACGAGAGTTAGATTTCTTCCTCCGGAGACATTGCTCTTTTAATTTTTTTCCTCTCCCCCCTCTCTGTTTAATAAGATAAGTGTTTTGACGAGAGATGCTCACCAAGGACAAATATTCCGATTTTCCTATGCTCCCCCTCTCCTCCTCCTCTATCTTGATGGAATGAGAGTATGCCTCGACCCGTGGTGCTCCGGGCACCTACTTTCCCCCATACTGCCTTTTACGCAACTATGAATATTAATCTTGACGCGTCCACCAGTCTCTCTTTTTTGACCGAGCCAGAACGTAGACTACAACTCCCCTCTCTCTCATGTTTTATGAAAAGAGTCGGTCCTCCATATTCCAACTTCCCGTCTGGCCTGAATACTTTTTTCCGCGCGTCATTTACGTCCTTGAGCAGACCTTACCTGGTAGTTTAAAATTCATCCGTAGGACCTCTCTCCGAAAGTAACCGATCAGTCCTCTTTCCTTCCGGCCCCCCCCCCACACACTCCTTCCTCTTCCAGACATTATGAGACATCCTCTCGAATTCCCGTACGTGCTCGATTTGTCAATTTTTCGCGTCGTGCCCCCTCCTCTTGACTCGTGCTCCCCTCTTTGTATTGCATCACTGTAAACCCTTGCGAACTGTCAACTTTTTTTCATCGCTTCTCCATAGGGGTTGTTCTTTTACAGCAGTGTTGTGAGAGTTTTTACCCGCCTTACTATGGTATTTCTGTAAATTGTTGTTTATCCATTTATATTTCCTTTGGTGCCGGTCAAGTCCTTCCCGCCGTATTTGGAATTCAACGGTCGAAAGGATAATACCGGGTTTTTCAACTCCCTCTTTTTCCGATCGCTCTGTCTTCTTCTCAGGACCAGTGACGTCAGAACCAGCGTTGAATCACGTATGATGACCACCTTTCTCTCGGCGCGGCCCCCGTTCTTAGTCCATCAGATTCTTATCTGGTTTTTTCCCTTTTCGTTGGCGCGGAACCTCGAAGTACGTTTTTTCTTGCATCTAAAGTAACCGAGAGTAGAGTTGTAGCGTATATCTTCTTGCTATCCTGGCGGTGCTCTCTCCATCGGCACTTCCGAAGTATCTTAATAACCGCTGACGTTTTTTATTCCCCTTTCTTTTTTCTCTTCTCTCCCCCTCTTTCTGTTTTTTTTTTTTTTTTTGTTTTCTTTCTTTCTTTTTTCTTCCCTTTTTTTGTGTTTTTTTTTTTTCTTTTTTTTTTTTTTCTTTTTTTTTTTTTTTTTTTTTTTGAGATTCTTACGCAAGTGGGGCGTTCACTCCTAGCGACTCCGTTACTGCATGCTCCCCCCCCTTTCCCTGGCATTCTTACAGCCATGCAGCTCTTCTCCTTCTGCTCCCATACTAGTCAAGAACGCTAATACCCACCCCCTTCCTGTCGACCTCTTTATTACGAATCTTCCCTCCTCTGTGGGAAGGAGCCGTACTCCATGCGTAGGAAGTTTGACCTTGGCACCCCCTTCTGACCGTACACGATGAACCTAGAGCTTGCAGATATTCCTTTTGTCCTCTCGTTTTATGCCCTCTCCTTTAACTTCACTGAGGAAATCTGCGATACTATGTTCCCTCCATTTCCTCCTTTTACTGATTAACTATTCTACGGAGTCTTAACGCATTCCCTTTTATTCCCCCCCTGAAAACAAGTTCTACGTTAAAGTGTGTCTCCAATCTTGTTGACCGACATTTTTTAAATTGGTGATGCCAGATTTTTCTCGAGAGGGTGTCTCTTTTTTTTCCTTGGTCCCAAACCTCTTTCAATCCTATAAAGTTTGAAACGTTAGGCCTTCTTCTAGCCTCGGTCCCCCTTCTCCCCAATGAGGTTGATGCCTGTTCCAACACCTGCAGGACCCGCGAAAAGACAAAGTTCTAGTGATATAGTCCTCAACCCACACCCCCCCCCCCCCAACCAAAACACCTCTCCTACGATCTCGCGCCTGTTTTGTAATCTTCACACGTTTGGCAGGTGAAGTTGAGAATGTTTGTGGTTCCTGTCCTGCTGTTCTGAAACCCCTGGACCTTCCCCCTTCCCCCCCACCCCCCCCCAAGAAATTCCCTTCTCCTTTGGCCCGGCACAATGTATCTTTTGCATCACCTGTTTTTCCCTGTTTCCCCCAGCAATAGGCTCCGAAATGAAGGTATCTGATTCCCTTGTGAATGAAGAGCAGAGTAGTACGATTGGTACGAAGCTTTTTTTACATAAAGATCATCATTCGGACCCCTCTGAACCTCCTCCCCCCCCCCCCCGAACAAAGCCCCAAATTTTTTGTTTGCATTGTTTCTCCCCTCCGACTTCCTCTTTAGTTCCAATTCTTCTCACTAAGTAATAACTGTGGACTCCGCACGAAGTTTTTTCTTTTGACCCCTTTCTCCGGCAGTTTCCTCCAGCAGCGCCTGGCGAACTGCTAGTTTCCCTCTCACGTCTTTCGTCCAGTTTCATGTCTAAGAAATAGAACTCCTGTAAGTCCCCTCACCTCACCCTGACCATCGTCCCACCCTGAAATTTCCTTGTTACATTCCTCCCTTTGCTGAAAACCCCCCCGTCGATGATTGGCTTCTCGTAGTTCCAATGCAGTACCCATTCCCCTTCTTCTCTCGGGTCCCCATCGTCTCCAACATCCTCAAGGGTCGCCGGTTTGTATTTTTACCTTTGACAGATTTTTAAGGTACCCCACTAGGTTTTTCGCCCATCCGTTGAAAACTGGAGGAACCCTAGCCTCTGGTTTATTTCATGGTTCCTCTTCCAGTTTTTTGACCATCTTGGGACTTGGTCTCCTCTTTTTACCTCTCCAACTTTTTTCCCCTGGGCCCCACTCATCCCCCTGTGCTTATTACCTTGGAGTACAATGGTTCACGCCCCAGCTGGGTCGCCGGGCCTTTTTCTCTTAATCCAGACGTGCTTCAAACCTCTTTCCCTGCCGACCCTTCCCCTCACTAGTTGACGTTTGAATTTTTTTCTGATCTCTTTGTGCAGAAGCTTTTACCCACGCTGATCGCCCCAATTGATGTCTGTAGAATTTCGCGAACATGCGCCACTTCCCCCCATTCCCTCTCCCTTATTCAATTCCGTCTCTTCCCTAACTTGGTGTAGTATCAAAAGCTCGCCAAGATCAACTTTTACATACTTTTCTATTTGACTTCATTTACCACGATTTTTAAACTAGAGTTTGCTCTCTGCTTTCCTTCTAATTTACCCAAGTTCGTCCACTTTGACCTCTTTAAGTTAGGTTCTTTCAATGGATGATCTGGTTCATTCTATTTCTGGGGTACCCATGGGCGTTTAATCAGCCTTGCAATCTTGCATCCTTGATGTTCCGTTTTTCTCCAGGAGGAAGCCTACAAGTTCTATTCCCCTTCCCCTCTTCCCGTTGCTACTTCCCTTCGTTCAAGTTTGTTTTCTTTCTTTTGTATTTGACATTGGGTTTTACTTTTTTGCGCCCTACACTCTGTAATTTTTTCCCCCACTTGAAGACGGTCTCCCGGCATTTCACCCCCCAGATGCGGCAAAAGATCTTTTTGTCCCTCCCCCCCCCCTCAGTGAATGGCATCCCGGTTAGCCCTCCCCCTCTCTTTCTTGAACAATAGGCAGGGAAAGAGGGCTATATCCTTCCCCCTGTTCCGCTGCACATCTCTCAGGAGTCTAGAGATTTGACACCGCCGACCTTAACCATCTATTTTATTTTTTTTTTGCCCTCCTTTTTCCCTTGATGCCACTGACCCCAATCTGGAATACTTCCCCTCCTCGGAAATGGTATTTTCTGAATCCCTGCCCCTTTATCGTGAGGTTCCTTCTTTCCCCCCTTGAGACTCTCCCTTCACCTATGAAATGATGACATGGAAAGAACATATTTCTTTATAACGTTTTCTTCGAACCTTTGACGTCATCGTATTTCGTGCAATAGCAAACCGGGTTGGTTTTGTTTGACCCTTCCGGGGTCGTCCCAAGTCTGGGAAGTAAATCGTCGAGAGGACACCACTACCGAATCGTAGCCTTAAAAGGGATGCTATGGGATGGGGGGGGTGGTGGGGGGTTGTTGTGGTGTGGGGGGGGGGGTGGTGTTTGTTCGTTTTTTTTTAACCTTTTTGGTCCTCGGCGCTTTTTTCAGCTTCAAGTCCCCAATTGTTATCGTCTACCTCAAAGTGGTGGTTAGGGGATGAACCTATTCCTGCCCAAGCCGCCCTTATTAAGTTTTCTCACTGCGTCCGCACTGGTGATTTCTTCTTCTTTTAAAACCCAACACCTTAATTCATATTCATTGATGTCAATGGATTGGGGAACCGGAAGACCGCCTATTTCTCTAGGGGCTTCCTGATTCGCTCACGGCTCCCATTCTCCAACTTATTCTTACCCTCCTCTGTCCTATCTGACTGAGGTCATACTAAACTCCTTTAGATGAGTCTCCCTTCGTATTGTACGCAGCTAGTATTCTCTCACAAGAGACCTCTCCCCTCCTTTTGTCCTAACTGTAACCCCCACGTTACCTCTTTCCTTTCATTCCCCCTCTGTATAGTAGTGATTCGGACGCATTTTTCGCTCGTCAGAACCTTTTAGCCCATTCACGAACCTTGTTAAATCCTAATTGAAACGATGTTCAGGTAGAATAGCCCATGCGTAAAGTTTTTCAACCTCCCCCCTTTCAACACTTCCCTGATTTCTTGCCCCCCAGGTAAATTGTACCGGCTTTCGGTGTCCCGTTCACCTTCCAACAATGGTTACCCTCCTCCCTGAAACAGCACTACAATATTTAACTTTTAGTAACATCACCCCCCTACCCCACCCCACCGATAATCCCAAAGCCTCTCCGACTTATTGCTTGTGATTGAACTCCTGACAAAAGTAGATGCAGAGGTTCCTTCAACGGTTGTGGCTGACCTTCCCCCTCCCGACCGACGAACCCCAGAATGATTACCTTCTTTAAACAAATTTTTGTTGCCGAAGAGGCACACCTATTCTTGTGATGATTGAGTTACAACAAACTTGACCCCTTCTTTCTCATCTTTATTGATGGATTCTATTTCGCCCGATTTCCCCTTCTTTTCCGATTTAAGTACACCCAGTGCCTCCTGTGAGAGGTCGTATGTGTCATTTTCTACTACCCTTTTCCAAAGTTAGACCGCACGCCTTTCCTGGTCCTTCAAGCCGCCTTACAGCTGTCCGCAGCAGGGACTCACCTGAATTAGTTTCCCTCATTTGCGGGTAACTCCCCTTACTCTCCCTTTCTTTTCTGAGAATCTCTTTTGTAGCCAACCCCGACCAGAGTGTCCCGTTCGATGTCCCCTTCCCTGAAACCTGCCTTTTTATAGACCCTTTTCGTTTTTTTAGATTTTCGATTTTATCCCAGAAAGTCTTCCTCTAATGTTTCAACGGGATTGTCTGATTTTACAATGGGGCATATTCCAATCACGTAGGGTTCCACCTAGCACTCTCCCCTCTTCCCTACCTCCGTTGTTGTGTTTCTCTCGAGACCAGGTAGTTAAAGACCTTCCTGCTCTTCTGAATGAAATTATCTTTTTCTCACCACTTAACTTCCTCCCTAGATGTAGGACTTGCTATCTCCCCCCTTCCAGACGGTCTAGAATCACACATCGTTCGTCATTCCCCTTTAAAAGATTTCCCCCCCACCTTAAGATCCTGATAGTTTTTTTTTTTGACGTTCAAAATCTATCCCCCCTTTCAGATGTATAGTTTCCCTCAAATCGGACACGTGTCTGTCGTCGCACTTTGATGAATACCCCGTGAGATTTCCTTGCTTCGTTTATTTTTGAATTTTTTTCCTGTTCTTTTGTTCTATTTCCAAACTCCCAAATACCGCGACCCTCGCAGAATAGTCCCCCCCCTAATTTTTCTCACAACTACCTTAAGGGCCTTGGGCTCAAAAACAGCCCCAATAAAGATTCCCTCATCTCTCCCCCTGTGGAAAGTGTTTCCCCAGCATCACCATATTCACCTCGTTTTGCCGCATCCGTTCGGCCCACCGAAAGTTTTATGTTAATAATTCTTGATTTTTCACACCTCGTCGGTCTTTTTGAAGCCCCCCCCCGTTTCCGTCACATTAAATCAGAGAACACTCCCTCAGTGCGGTTTTACGTCCCTCCCACACTCCCCACAGTTACCCCCCCTTCGATTTTTCCTTTTTTTTTGAGCGTTGTGTTTTGTGGGGGGATCTAAACATTTTTTTTTTTTTTTCAAATGGGTAGTTTTTGTGCATTCGTCCTGTCCATTTGGCGGTGCTAATAAAACAGCAAACCATTTTTACCTGTTTAACATCCCCCCCCCTCCCTCATCTTTTCCTTTTATTTGCACTCCCGTTTTATATTGTAGAGAGGCTCCTGGACCCCATAGTTCCTTCTTGATTCACCCCTGTGCTTCTTTTTTCTTTTTCCATGGCAGCTGACTCCCCCGCATTTTCCCACGACTTCCTAAGTCTAATGTACAAAGAAAGATTTTTTTGTTGTCAGTAGACTTTTCCAAACCCCCTAAACTTCTTGTTACGCTTTTCCCCCCCCTTACCAGATTTTTGCCTTGAACCAAGAAGAAGGTCCCTCCTATCTCGTTGAAAGCTGGTAACGCCCTCTTCCTCTCAGTTTGTAACCAGACTTTCGCCTCCCCCCCGGTTCTGTCTGTTGTCATAAATGTTTGCTGAGAAAGTAAGCTCCCGCTGATAAGTCCCCACTTTTCGGGGACGTTTTACAGTTTCGTCACCACCTCCTCCCGTTTGAAGTGAAGTCAGGGTTGTTTTTTCTACAACCCGTCCCATAGTGTTCCTTTTCAGTTTTCGACAGCCCCCCCTTCGTTGGATTTCTCTATTCTTGCGGCCCCTCCCATAAAACATTAATTTCTCCTGCTATAAAAAAAAGGGTTCCTGAACAAAACAAGAGACGCCCCTGCCTATTTTCCCCCCACCTTCGTGACCCACCTCAGCCACACTGATTCTGTTTTCGAGCCCCTCAATTTGTCACCTCCCTCCAACCCCTGAAGGTCAAACCCCCCAATTAACAGGATGTTTGAGTTATCTAAATCCCGACTGCAAGCGTCCTTTTCCTATTCCCCCCGCACAGCCCTACACCTGTGCCGAGTATTGAACCCGACGGCATCCCCAAGTAATCCCCTTGGGGTCAATATTGTCCTTCAGACCCTTTTCACGATAAACGGTTCCCCCCGTTAGGCTTCCAGACCCATCTTCTGTCATAATTCTCCTCTTTGGTCCATGCAGCTTTTTTTGGTTAATGCTGGGTCCCCCCCCGGAGTTCAATTCACTCGTGATTTCTTCGTTCCCTTTGGCCTTTCCACTTTCTCTAGCCCCAACCCTTATTAGTATTTTCATTCCGACAGGGTTCATTGCGTTTTGGGAATCCCCTTCCGTCCCGTGTTTTCCCTGCAGCGATTCTTCTGTTCCCGCATTCGGCGGTGTCTTTTTCTCGGCACAGCTTTATAGTTTATTCCGGTGGTGGTTGTGTTGCAGGAAGCGGACCGTTCCCCCCCTTGTAATTGTGTTTCCCCCTTTCAGACTTTTTTCCCTGGGCTCAAATAGTAAACCCCACTTATAATTTAAACATAGTTTACTCGTTTTCCCAAAAAGGTCACTTGCTTTAGCTCAGACTGTTTTTTTTTTCCCCCCTTTCCTCTTCGTCCTCCTGGTGCTTCCCTGAAAACATATCTCGATTTTTTATGGCATCTTTTTTCCACCATACCTACCACCCCCCAATGGAGCCTTAAACCTCTCTTCCGTCTTTTTCTTCCCTTTTGAAAACCCCTCACCCCCATACCGTAACTCCGCGTTTGGGAGAATTGGTCCCATTGACCACCTACAAAAAAGATACCAATCTCCCCCCCTATTCTTTAGTTTTATTTCCCCTTCCCTCTGTTTTCCTGGCCCCTTGTCTCCTTCTTCGGGTTCTTTCTACCCCAAATTTCTTGCTCTAAAGTCGATGTTGAAACTTTTTCTCCGCCTTTTTTTTTGAAAGTGTCTCCCCTCCCCAGATATTATCCATTCCCCCAAGCCCGCTTCATCGTGTTCAACTCTTCAGGACTCCCCCTCGATTCTACCACTGCCAGCCACGCCTCGTTTTTAATCCCCAATATTTTGGTGTTTCGAAATACTTGATCTGTTCCTAGGCATATTATTTCTTAAGATTTTTTCCATGCTTTAGCATTGTTTCCCAGGTTAGTGTACCAATACTTCCAGACCCCTTTTTGGTATGGTTGATTGTGTGATGTTCCCTTTCCATTTGTCGCGACAGTTGCCTTCTCTAAAAATTCCTTCCAATTCCCCAAGAAGATAATCGCATCATTCCCCCTGCCTAACCCCCATGCGTCACGTGCTTAGGGTTTCCCCAAGAAGTGTTAGATGCATAACTTTTGGTATTCCCCTTCCCCCTTCTGTCCCCCCATGTCCTTAACTTGAACGAGTTTTCTCGGGCAAATGTTTTGTATTTAGGGGAGAAATTGTTCCAGAGTCCTCCTATGTGGCCTCGTTACATTATTGCCCGCTGATGAAGAAAGAAGATTAAACTCTTTTTCCTTAACCAATTGAGGACCTTTACCCCCTTGACCTTATCTCTAGTCTCCCCCTTTTCTTCAGACGTCCTTCGCTGGTGCGGATTTTCTAAATGCACGTCCTACTGTTCCTTTCTAAAAGAGACCGATGGTTCGACAGGCCCTTCAGCTCCTCTTCCCCCCTCGTCTCGTTTAAATGTTCCGACCCCCCCACTTAGTTCTTGAGGACCAGTCCGTAAAGTGACCCCTATCTTTCTTCCTTTTTATCCCTTTATTCGTCGCCATCTGAAACCCCCCATCCCACACCGTGATCCGGATGATTATTATGCAAAAGCCTTTTCCAACCCTGCCAGTTAATAGATTCCTCGACTTCTACTCTAATTCCCTTCCCTCCCCCGTTTTTCTCTCCCGGTCCGTTGCCTTTGTCAATTTTTCCACTCCAGTTTGTGTCTTTGCAGAATTTTTGTGCCTTGGTCAAATTTTCCCTTGATGAGTGTTTTTTATTTTATTTTTTGGCGAAGACTTCCCTTTCCGCTGACCACCCCCCCAGTATCAGTTCCTGCAGCCCCGTTGATGAGCTGCGGAGCTATTAGTGAGAGCCGGACGCCCCCAAAAGTCGAGAAAGTTTTTAGGTGAGTTCTTCAGATCATGTTTCCCACGTCTCCCGTCACCCTTGTGCCGACTTAGCACCTAGGCTCTTTTTCCCTTTCCAGGCCCTTACCTCAGTGATGATTTTTTCTTTCCCTTCGGAGACTCGGTTTTGACCTTTCTCGCCAAACAAGAGACCGAAAGCGTTCCGCCTCAGACCAGATCAAAAGTCCCCGACTGACTCGTCGGTCCACGATTTTCTACTACCTGATACCTTGAAAGGTTTTTTTGTAGAACATAGTTAACCGACTCTTGATTATATCGGGACTCCCTCCGCTTGACTCCCCTCTCCCCCCTAATCTTTATGGGAAACTTCCACTTCTCATTGGGTTTGGTGATAATCATCTCCCCGGTATCTTAATCACCCCTCATCACGGCAGTATTGCCCCTTCCCCCTCCTTGAAAATGAATCGGGTTTCCCAGGACTCACGTCTTTAGATTTCTCGATAAAAAAGCCCCCTTATTGGGCCGGTAATTCCTTACTTCAGTTTTCCTTTTCGTCGAAACCTCCCCGTGCTTCTTTTCTTTACGAATGCTTGTGTTGTTCTTTTCCGCAGAGCGCTCCCCCAAGCTGAGGTATTAGCCTTCGATGCTGGCCTCCTTGCGGCTGATCGATGACCTTGATACCTGATCCAGATCTGCATGATGAGAGTTTCACGGACCCCGTTGTCCTTCCCGCAAGGTAATTTGAAAAATTTTTCTCGGCGGACTTATGCTTGAAGAATGCTCCTGGACGATTGATCTGCCCTCCTTGCTGCCTTTCCGACCCCTGGTATGACGCTCCCATTCCTGTAGACTTTTTGACTTTGCGAACTACTTCGTTCCGTAACCCACCCCAGGCACAAGCCCTAGAAGATTACGATCTTAAGACGATCACTTGACGCCCCCGTGATTGATGTTCTCCTTAAGGGCGGTTCCGCAGAACCGGCACGAGTTCTTCCTTTAGACGCCCCCGTTATTCGCATCCGTAACCTCTTCCCCCTACTGCTTTTCGAATCACTAAGTCAACAGACTGCTTAGGACGTCCTCAACTGCACCACTTGATTTTTCACGACCAAATAATTTTTTCAGCATACGTAGATTCATTAGTCTCCCATCATATCACTTCGTCCTCAATCCCACCACCCAATGTTATTAAGTCTTCCAGACTTCCCCAAGTCCCCCCCACAGATATAGCATTACAAATCCTCGAGTGAGTTGCGGCGCTTTCACCCCGACATCCTTTGCTCCTCCCCCTTACTTCATCCCTTAGAGAAAGTCCGTTATGATTAGGCCCATTTTCCCTCTCTCTTAGGCGCGGAAAGTTAGTTGGTTGTCCCCCGGTCACTTGATTTAACTGTTATTTCTCTGCGGAGCTCGCACCCTTTCCGCAGGAGATGAATTGTGACATTCTTCTTGCAACCTTTTTGGCGCCTTCCTGAGAGTCCGGTTTCCGAACCTTTTCTGATCAGACTTTAAGTTAAGTCCTATAGCCTCCGCGGTGCAGGACATAAAGATGATGCTTTTCCTCGACCCTTCTTCGGTTCAAACATTAATGGTGTGCCCGACATCCCTCATCCATTTTGCTCTTATTCCCTCTGGCTTATGGATGTTTTTGAAATTGAACCTTCCGCACCGTCTCAAGTCAGCTTTCATTAAGCGGCTCCTTCCCCCCCCCTTTTAGTTGAACCCTCATCCCTTAGAGGTTCAGATTTGGGTTCCAGGTCTATTTTTAATTTTCCGATCATCTCTCTTCTTTTCTCCTCCCATGTTAAGAAGGCCCACCTCCCCCCCAGATTTTCTGATTTAGAACTCTCTGAGCCCCCCAACTTCTTTTAAGCCGATCCCGGTATTCGGGCGCTGGCTGAGGACTTTCTTCCCCTCTTACCTTTCGAACCTTTCGCCGGGCTTCCGGTACCAGAGATGTCCGTAAATTCCCGCATGATGTGCCTTTGCCGCTCCAGTCCAGGTACCAAATTTTAGCTTTGAATGAAAAATCTCGATTAACTTGAACTCGGAGGTGCCTCCAATCTTCCCGTGACCGGTCTACGATGTAGAAAGTATCTGAAGAACTGTTAATGAGCCCGTCCCTCATGAGAAACGTGTTCCCCCACATTTATACTTCGTCGATTCTAGAGCAATCAGCGCCAGACGCAGTGCATCGGCCGTTAAGAAAAAACAAAAGACCGACAGAAATCTCTCCCATTCCCTCCTCATTCCGGACTTTCAGAAGTCCGGATGAATTTCTTCTTCGACCACCTGTTTGATTGGCCTCCTCGCTCTTTTTGCAGCGCCATCTCCTAATATAGTAATGGACACGTTTGTAATAGACGGTTCTTCCAAAAATTGGTTTCCTCTAGTTCCTTTTCTATCTGGGTACTCATTGAATCTCGGCGTGACATTCTTGTTCTCTTTCTCATATTGGAATAGACGTTCCGAAAGAATATTTCTCACCCTAAATTTCCGAATGACTTCCTTTTTTCAAACAGGAGTTTTAACGATCCGTTTAGTGACATTCCTTTGCCTTCATATCTTCCAACCCCGTGCCTCCTTGTATGAGCAACTTTCCGTAGTTCAAGTTAGACTATATTGGCCATCGTCATCTTATCTGTCTTCTTTTGCATTTTTTGGTCCCGGGAAAAGAAGACCATTACTGGCCGTGTTTCGACTTCCATCTTCCTCTTTATCCTGGCAGGCTTCTGATACATCGTTAATAAGACCTCCCCAGTAGATCCTTTCTTACCTTTTCCCTCGTGAGCTCCCTTGGTTCTTTGAGTTCAGCTATCCTGACGTCTTTGATTCGTATTCATATTTTTCCCTATGACAGCCGGCGCACAACCTAGCCTGCTACTAACCGCAGCTTTGAACTTCGCGTCCTTATTCATCCAAAAAAGATAGAGACTGGTTTTTTCCGATTTTTAAAGAAGCCGCTCTCTTTTGTGGTGTCGTAAGTAACCGCTCGTAGGCATTTTAGCTATCTCCCCTCTTTCCGGAACCCCCGACCTTGATTGTAACCCGGCTCCTTCATGTAAAGAGAGTTCTATCTCCTGGACACTCCCTTCTCTACACACCGCGCTTCGTTTACTACGATGATCGTTTCAGCTTTATCCTTTCCGGCATTGACCCCGTTTTCCTTTTGGGTCCGAGTAGACAACACGTTCTACACTGTTATGTTACGGATAGAGTCGCCCCATCTTTTTCCCCCTCCATGGCCCCCATGTGCCTGTGCCTGACGCTTCTAGCGCTTTTGGAGATAATCAACCCCCACTTTTTTCCCCTCCTCTCAAGCCCTCCGTTCTTCCTGGAAGGAAAAGAATCGGTCAACTTTTTGAAGGACACCTTTCCCACCAATTTTTTTTTTTTGCATTTTTTTGTTGTTTGGTTTTTGCCCAAAAAGGCATTCACCTCGATCCTTTTCCTCGTATCGGCGGCATTTTTGCGCAGTCCCGTCGAGATCCGCTTCCCTGTGTTCAGTTCCTTTTGATCTTTTGGTCCTCTCTCTGCGTATTTCCCGGATCGAAAACTCATCAAGGTACATGTTACGAAAACGGTTCTGCGGCCAACCTTGTTCCCATGTTTCCCTTCTTTCTGCTGCGAGACCTCTGAATTGAGGATATGGAGGCCGTTGAATGTTTCGACCCTCGATTACCCCCCCTTCTTTCCCATGGGTTCTTCCGATGTGCGCAAACTCCATCCTGCTCACGGTGACTTTTATACGATCCCAGTCTCTTCTCTTCATTTCTAAGTAATAGAGCACGGCGGGCCGAGAAACTACATTTTTTTTAGTGAACCATCAGTCCCCCGATGGAGCTCTTTTCCGCTCTGCCCCCTGATACTCGCGTGGCCGCCCCTCGGTGGAGAGTCGATTCGCCCCCCTCCGAATGCATCGACCAAGTCTTTTTTCCTTCCAACTCCACCCATTCTCCGCTGGTCCCCTTCCTTTCCCCTTTTCTTGTAACCCCCAAGTCGTTTTGGTGTGGCTGATCGACCGGTAAATTACTGGAACCACATTCCCCCCAAGTAGCCGCGGTACAACAATCTTTTTTATCCACCCATAACTACACTCTCCCCTTTCCCTCCCGGTAATTTGTGTTACCTTTGTGACCCGTTGTCGATACCCCCAACCCCTCTGTTATTCATACGTTTCCCTGGAGGTAAACCAGCGCTGCATCTGGGGGATACCCCCTGTCATGCTTCTCCGTGATGGTAGTCCTGAGATCTATTCCGTTTTTTATACAGACCTCCCCTGGCGACTAAAAGCGTCTCCTACAATGATGCTACAATAATGGTTTGTCCTTGTTCCAGAACATGACCACGGGCCTTCCCTTACTCTCCCGATCATGCCACAGATCACCCTCTGTACCTGCCAAGTTTTCGGATGACCTCGGCGTGGCTCTTTTTTTGAATGGTGCCGAAGTCGTTTAAACGAGGTCGCAGCATTTGCTGTCGCCTCCGATTCTTCCTCTCCCTTTTCCCAAACCATGGTATATAAAGTTGCAATCCCGCTTTCCAGGCCAATTTGGGGTCGACCCCCGAAGAGCTCCCCGCAGTTGCCCTACACAAGTATCACGTCGACAAACTCACGACGACCTACTGGAATTCTTCTTTTTTACTGTCCTCAGGCCACTCTGTCAACCTGTGACAGTTACGGTCGACTTTTTCTTGGGTTTCTTTCCTCCCTCGGTTGACTGTTCCTTCATTGGTGTAGTCTTTTAAAATGTTTCGCACTCACCCGGCATCCCTTGTTCAGTGAAGCAACGGCGGTCGCTTTTTCGGATGCAATTGATATGAGCGACCTTGCAACAGTGCCCCGTTTTTGACAGTACCTTCTATCACGTTTTGATGTCCTCGTAGAATGGGTGTTACTATTGCGTCCCAAGTTTTACCTGTTTGAAACCCATTGCCTGGGTTGCAGTTTTTTAACCCCAGCGCGTTCCAAATTTTTTTTCTGACTTTGTGCCGAGTCCCTGTCCACCCTCTAATTTCATCCCCTAAAGAATAGAGTGCATGCCCACTGACGTAATTCTGGGTAGTTATCCTGAAACAAATTACAATTTTTCGTTACTACGATAAGGCTTGTCCAGAGACCTTATAAAGAAGCCTACATCTACCCATCTCATAGTTGAGTTTTTTTTCCACCAGATTGCCAACCTACTGCCCTTGACCCCCATCGGAAATAGACACACAGGGAAACTTTATGGATCCGTTCTGCTACCGCCCTTTATCTTTCTTTTGCAAGTTTCCCTTTTTTCCTGGCGTGAAGTCACCCGGATGACATTGATGCCCATTTTCGTCCTACCTCCTTCCCTTTTTTTCTGATAAGGGCTTGGTCCGAATGCCGCTGCTTCCATGTATTTCTGGTGCCTCCCCTCCCCGCGTGATTGGCTGGGGTTTGACTTTTCCTTGGGGTTGAGTGCCGTGGGAGCGCCGATGACTATCCACCCAAACATGCGCATAAGGTACCCTTTTGGATTGGTTTTTTTTGTTTTGTTTTCATAAAAACCAACTATGGTTTTTTGTTCCCTCACGCTATACTGATCTTGAAGGTTAAGTTCTCCTACAGACACGCGACTCC
>Ga0179591_1278595_pt1 | contig 19447 bp, 16 predicted proteins | sample CZOMad2_1_08_16f_FD_182891 | JGI IMG/M metagenome (GOLD analysis project Ga0179591, IMG submission 182891) | Vadose zone soil fungal communities from Angelo Coast Range Reserve, California, USA - CZOMad2_1_08_16fungal (PacBio error correction) | ecosystem: Environmental > Terrestrial > Soil >... | reverse complement strand
GTAGACTGCCTCTTTTTTCTTCCTGCTTAAGCCACCGGTGTGAAGTTCACAATATGAGAAATAGCTTTCCCAAGCGTAGATGACCCTCAAGAGAATTTCCCTCCTAGACCGTTCTATTTAGAAAGTTTTTTCCACACGAGAGAGCGCAATTCCCCCTTCTCCTTCAGTGGGGATGGAAGTGGCGTCCTGTATCACGAAACCCAGTAGGGGCTCCCGTCGTTGACACCCACCTTTCAATCGCACTTGAGGCGAGCTCGTAATTTTAAACTTTTCCGACTGTAATCTTGTAGTCCAAGGTAATTGCCCCTTCCCAATTTAGTTGGTACTAGAGGTTATCTGATAGGAGATAGACTTCCCCACTCATACCCCCAATCTCTGCTCTTTCACGTTTCTTCCGGAGCCCTCCTCTCTTTTCGGGCGAAGTTACATTTCGACCGCCCCTCCGCGGCCGACTTTCCCTAGCTTCCCCACTGCTTTTCACTGCTGCCGAACTCGCGTAGGCAATATTTTTCGAGTCTGTCTATTACAGGCCAATACTTTGGTTCTTCTTTCTCCGCCTTAGAGGCGATCCCGTTAATATAGTGCATCTTAGTTCGCTCGTGACTTCTCAACTTCCTAACAGAATCCTACGATTTCCGTCCTTCATCCGCCTCTTCCGAAGGTTTTCCCCTCCTTCTTTTATGGACCAACTTCTACGAGACACATTTCCGATACAAGAGTCCGTCCTCTGCGTGCGTTTCCATCGATGTCTTAGAACGAGATCAGTTTCCCGAATACTATTCACCTACTTCATACTGGCAGCGAGCTTCTCCCTCATTTCCCTTTTGGCCAGATGGAATACAGCTCTCCCCTCCTTCCGATGGAGCGTTACAACTACCGGATGGAGTATTTTTTCTTCCAATCGTCCCCCCTAGCATTAGCACATCGCTTCCAACGAAGAGCTCTCAGTTCTTCTCACCTCTGCGCCGTAAGATGATGAACTTCTCAGAGGTCTTCGGGGCCGCTCCCCTCAATCTTTCCTAAATCTTCTGTCAAGGAGGGTTCATTTACCATGAGGTTTTTTTTTTTGAGACTAAGGACGTTCTGTCTCGAAGGATCACTTCGCGCTTTCCCGATTCCCCTCTCTGCCACAAACACATAGAAGCTATCTCCGTCTCGTCTTTCTCTGGATGACATGTGTTGTGAGTGCGAGATACCGTTCACTGATACTTTCTTTTCTTTCGCCCTTTTTTTTTCTTTTAAATACTCCATGGTTAAGGTCAGGGAACTGGTCCCCGGCCTATTCGCCCGCCACCCCAACCAGATTTTTTTTTCTATGCTCCGAAACTAGTGGTACAAAAGCTCGTATCCCCATACTTCCCCCCTCTGGGCTTACGCTTTAATTTCGTGAAGATCCACTCCTCCTTACCTCCGATCATCCTCCTTGCGAAGGACAATCCACGGGCTTAGGATTTTTTATCCAGTTCAGATATATAAAGTATCGTACTTCACTCGACCCCTTTTTTCCTTTCTTATTCCAACCGCCCCCTTTCCTTTGGCTCGATCAATTTCGGTGAGAGGGGATCCTCTCCTGTTTGTTCGATGCAAGATGAGCCATTCGAATAGCTATGACAACAGCCTTTGTATGAGTCTTCAGTCCCCCTCCTTCTTCTCCGTAAAGGGTTGTGCCCTGTGTCACACCCTTAGAATGATCTAGAATTGGAAATTCTTCCACTGAGCAGAGGCGCTACTTTACTTTTATTCCCGCCCTTTTTTTTTGCGCTGTCTGGAGAGTAATTCAGAACGGGTATGCCTATACGACCTCACTTTACCTTCCAGCCTATACCGATTCTACCACTTATTGGCCTTATGTTCTGCAACTCCTTGCATGCGCTTCAGTCAACTCTTCCCCCCGACCATTCTGTATGTCACTTTTTAATATTTTTTTTCTTCCATGATATTCATCCCTCACGTGAAGTCTCCGACTATAACCGAGACGGTTTCAAAGATCGCCTCGAGGTTGTCTTCTCCCAAACGATCACCTCGCTGACCTTTATCTCTCTCTTTATTCTATGAGCTTTTCTGTTCATTTGGTCAACTTTTACTTCCGGCGCACGTGTCACTTCAGTCGTCCTGCATAGAACTCTTCTCTTGTGAAGCTCTTACGGGCGAGCCATTTTCTTTCATCCTCTTTGGTTTGTTTTCTTGGGTTTTTCGTTGTTCTCTAGTTAAGTTTCTTTTATGTCTTATGTGCTTCCCAATTCCATCTTCCCCAAAGCCTATAAGGTTTATAACCTTGGGTAGAGCCAGTCCCCCTAAGGATTCTGTTTCCTATTCTTTTCCCTTGCTTCACAACTACTTCAGTTTGATTGACTTCCTGAGGATCCTTCTTGCCCATTGAAGTACTTGTACTCTTTGATTGCAAGATAGGTATAATTTTGGAAAGTTTCTTCTCTCTTTTAGCAAAGCTGAACTCCCTTCCCCCCATCCTTATTTCTAGTCCGGATATTTACCCCTGGAACTTCTCATAGTGAAGCTTGATTGTCTCCATTAGTTATTCCAGACCCCGACGTTGCTGCTAGTCGTACTTTCCATGTAAGATTCAGATTCCTACGCCTCTTGAATGTTTAGATTTCATTACCTCCCCCCTCTCTCATCCGGAGACTTCTGGTATGTAACTCTCTGACCCCCCTTTTTTTTTTCTCAGTTGGACTTCGTTGCCTCTTTCCGATCTATCGGCGGCATATCCCCCTCCTCCCACTACCCAATACTACTCGGCTCTCCAGACTCGCAGCTTTCTATGCACCGACACCTTCCTATTTTCTGTTGAATTAGGGATCAATTTTTCTTCGGTCGCCCCCCCAGTGTTAGTCCGCTCTCCCCTAGGAAATTCTGACTCATTCATTGGAAAGCAAGAGGTAATTTCCTTTCGTTTTTTTTTTGCCCGGCATAGTCCCCATCTTGGTGACCGGCGCGGCCCTTTCGTCCGTGCCCCATGGTAGTGCCCCTACTATCGAGTCCCTCGACCGACCTAGCAAAAAATCTTCCCCTTCTTACTCGTGCACTTTAATTCCTCATTCAACTAAAAAATTTGTTCTGACCGTCAGATACTCTAACTTCCGTCCCGTGATTTCTCGGGATTTTCTGCTCAAGATTTTCTTTACCTCCCCGGATAATGATGAGAATGGTGAGGCCGTTTTTTCTCTATATGATTCTTGTTTGATTTCCCCAATCATTCAGGGAAACCTGTTTTTCTGTTAAATTTTCCTTCTTTCTTGAAGTTCTTTTTTGGATCCATTTCGGATCTTTATAGTGGTCCCTCTCGGAACAGGTTTTCGTCGAGTAAAAGTAATACCTTACAAAACCTTCTTGACATCTCCAGGCCTCCTCGGCTTCTTAGTAATTGTAGAAACTGACACGGTGCTTTCAGATGTGTCGTCTGACTCTTCCAGAAGACATTCGAAGCATCGCTTTGTACCTAACTGAGTCCTTTCTATGTAAGCCCCTACCCCTCATTTCCCTTCTCGCAATAACTCTTCAGTTGACGTCTGAGATCCCTCTCTAGCATATAATTGAAGGATCCCCCCTTATTTTCGACTCCTTTATCTAAAGGCCCCCTTCAGTTCCCGCCCCTCTTTTTCAGAGTAGGAACTCCCTGCGCTTTAGCTGTTATTGTCCACTCCCCCCAAATCTTCCGATGTCTTGTGTATAACTCCTAGTATTACCTCCTAGAAGAAAGGACGCCCCTAGAATCGAAGCCAGAGGTGCTGTACTATTAAATCCTCTGTTTCTCTATCTCTCTCACTCTGGGCTCTTACTTCAGCTTATTTCTGCTTCCAGGCTTAGAGCCTTGATTTTTTTACCTTCGATTCCCTTTGGCGAGTCCCTTTAACCCTCTCCTTATATTTTTTTCTTACCCTAGACTCCCTCCCAAAGGCTTCCTCTTTAAGGCTAATTATAGATCTGCTCCATGCCCGTAAATATGAAGTCAGTACCGTAGCCTCAACCTTTCCAATGTTCTTCCTCCTTAGACCCCCCCCCTTTCTTCGCTTTCCCCTCCGATTTTTCGTCTTCTCCTCTGAGACAGACGCCCGAGATTTTTTTAGTATCGGTACCGCCGTTCCCTTCTTGTTCTTTTCTCCAGAATTATCTCGCATATCACACCTCTGTGCTAGGCGTGTTAGAGGTAACCAGAGAAGCTCTCTCTAGTATATCCCTCCCCCACTTACCTAGGGAGCAAATCCTCGGATTTTGCGTCGCCCCCCGTAAGCCCGCTTTGGTCCGCTCCCGCTTTTTTTTTGCAGCCCCCTCTGGTTGGGTTAACTCTTCCCTTTGACCTCTCCCCCCGTGTCTTCTTTTTTTTTCCGCCGTCGCGGCCGTACCAGTTCGCCCACCCCCTTAATAATTCTGCACGTACCTACTCGCCCTTTCACAACCGCCATCCTTTCCCCCTTTTTTCCCTCCACCACTTAAGCAATCGCTCCTCCGCTTCCGCAAGAATATCGCCCCAGTGGAGCTCGGCGTTCATCTGAAGGATCCCCTTCACCCCCCCCGCTCCAAAGGAGAAGGCTTGACTGTTCGCGAGTTTTTTCTTCGTCCGACCAGATGGTCGTGTCCTGTGCCCCAATTTTTTTTTTTTTTTTTTTTTTTTGTTTTGTTTTTTTTCTTTTTTTTTTTTTTTTTTTTTTCCTTTTTTTTTTTCCTCTCTCCTTTTTTTTTTTTTTTTTAAGCGAGTAAGACATTTTCCTCTTGCGCTCTCTCTTTCGTAATCCTCTCTCTAATTGAGCAGCGACTCGGGTCACTTTCTTTTGCTCAGCCGCCCCAATATGGTTTTCTTCACTTTGTACAGACCTGAATAGTTTAGCTATTGTCACCTTTAACCCTAACTGAATGATTTCTTTCTTGTCCCTAATTCCTCCTCCTTCAAGTGTAGATACGAGGCGAGCTGCCTAGGAAGACCCCTAGAAGTCGGGTCAACTTTTTAGAAATCTCCGCCGGTCGTCTCCAGGCCGAGCGTGCTCTAGATGTTTTGTGGTTTTTATCTTTTTCCAGTTGATCTCCGCTCCCCCGAGCGGTCCCAACACCCCGACCTAAGTCCCACCTGTGGGCGATTGGACATCAACCTAGAAGTCCCCTCTTTCTTCTCGTTAATCTCCCAGGAACCCCCCCTCCTTCTCCCGAAATGAGGAAAAGTCATGCGTTAGCTGCCCTCCCCAGTTGCCTCGAACCTGTCTGTTTCTCTTTCTTTTCCCACCGCTTCCCCGCTCGATCACGAGATTCCCCGCGTTTTGAGATCATTGTTTTTGGCCCCGTCTGCGACCCCCAGGCCCCCCCCCCTTTTTTAGATACTAGATGGCTTTCTTCAGAATCCGCGAAATGAGCACCTAAGGTCCCTAGCCAGGAACTCCTCTCCTTCCCCCAGAGATCTCTTTTTCAAAGGACATCCTCCTCCCTAGTAACCCTCTCTAGGTACTCCAACAACTTACAGAAAGGACCACGGTGCTGGAATACTCTTTCCCTGGTGACCCTCCTTACTCTTCGCAACTAGGTGCCCCTTCCCCCACTTCTTTCTCCTCAGCGCCAAGACTACCCGACCTCCAGTTCCGAGTACAACCCCCAACAACCTCCCAATCCTTGAGAGAGCAACAGATCCTCTTTCCCCCACGATGGATGCTTCATGAGGCCCGTGATTGTTCAAATTCCTCCCCGCCAGGCACTTCCGTCACGGTCCTTTCCAAGCCCTATTTTTTTCAAGAGCCTTCTCTGACATGCTAAAGGGCAAAGAAGGTCCTCGTTTCCCTCCAGACACACTTCTTTTTCCGGCACGCTTTACTACTCAGTGGAACTGCCTTCATCCCCACTCTTGAAACATAAGAGTCCGTGAGTCTATGACTGAATCTTTTGACTCTTATTCAAGCCTCTATGGAGCGGCCTTCCGTTATAGCGTGCTGCGGTTCGAAGACCCCTCAATTAGCGAAAAGTTCCTTTTACTTACTCTCATTATGGAGAGGTCGCCAGTGATCCAGAGGAGGTCCTCCCCTATAAAATTCGATTCTTGAACAGGAAGTCAGTCTCCCCCCCCTCCTTGTCTAAAGTGACAAGATTCAAGTCGGGCTTCTTTAGCATTACCTTTTCCCCCCCTTTTTTTCTTCCGAATTTTTAACCTCCGACTTATAGGAGCCCCATCTGGCAAATTCCTCTTCTTCCCTTGAGCTCAGGAGAGGTGTGTTTTGTTTTTTTTTCTTTTTTTTTTTTTTTTCTGAAATTCTTTCTCAACAATCTCTCAGAAAGAAACCCTCTGATCCTCTTTTCTCCGCAAGAACAGCATTTGCCTTGGTGACCCCCCGTACCGGGGTATTATACCACTACCCCCTCCCGACCCTCTATCACCCAACCAAGACGTGTTCACTACGCTCCTGTCTTCTATCGATGAGCCGTCTTCTTTCAGTACTCCGTTCTTGAGTTAGCCCCCCTATTTGCTCGAGGCGGACCCCTTTGATGGGTTCTAACTTTTTACAATGGGGATCGTCTTGTGACTCGTTTTATCACTTCTAAAATTCTTCCCTTTCTTCTTTAGAATCTATTTGACGTCTTTCGTTCTGGATGATTCAACATCAACACTTTCGAATCCGCGACTCCCATAATCTTAGAGAAGCTCTCTTTCTTTTGTGTCGCGATGCGTTAAAGAGCAGCGACGGTCGCAGTCGCCTCCCCGTACGTCTCTGTCCAGGTAACTCTCCTCCTTTACTAGAGGGGAAGGCGAGACCCTTAGCGTCCCGATCCCTCTTTTGACCGCTGAGTTGAATGGACATGCGTTTCTTCCAGAAACGGACTGACGTGAAGACCCTGTGCAAATCTCTTTCCTCTTCTTTATGAGTCTCCCTCCCTTTTTTTCCTGTCTCCAGACCATCGACCTTTGAAGAGGAAGGGACTCTGCCCTGGGTGAGGCAATCTCCTACCTTCCCCTTAAGTGTTAGCGCGATACAGATTGATTCCCTCAGTCCCTCTTCTTTTCATTCCAAGGAGAGTTTTCTCCAATACCCTCGCTCTGACTCTTCGCTATGATGAAGAAGTTTTTCCTCTAGATTGTTCCAGCCCCAGGACCCACACTGGGCGGAGCAGGATAGGAACTCTAATCTTGGATAGCCTTTTTTTTCCACCGATAAATTAATATCGATCCTCCTATGTACTGCTCTCTTTTAGACAGTATCTTCAGCTATCCATCCCCGCTCTTTGAGTGAGTATCTAGTCCTATACCTACTGTACTTAACCTCTTTTTTCTCATAACAGCTTTTTTTTCTTTTTTTCAGGAAAGCCTGAACGCAGGGAAGTCCTCCCCTCAGCCTTGGGCCTTTCCTAGAACCCTCAACGGCTTTAAGAGAACAAATGGCTCTTTTCCTCCGTCGTAGGATCTTTTTTTCTTCCCCCTTCCTTTTTGGGCAGGATGTGCGCGGTATAGAATACCCTAGTATTGGCCCTTAAAGGACTAAGAGACTGAGAACCACGGTTTTCTTCAGATCCAGTCCCTTTTCTCAAAATTAGATTTGCTTCAGCCTGTCCTTCTTACAGACTTACCTAGGGAACTCGAGATACCCGATTTCCTCAAAAAGTTTTCAGTATTGGGTTTTGCGTTTCCCCGCCTCCACTGACAGACCTAATTAGCCGTCTCCTCCTTCCTTTGGTGACGACCCCCTCCTGAACCGAGAGAACCTGGTCTAGCCGGCGCCCTTCTATCGTTCGGTAACCCCCATCACTCCCTCGATATAGTCTGTCAAGCGGATCTTCCTCCCCGGATTTTTTTGGGCTTCCCAGGAACTCTAGTCTTTTCCTCTCTTTTCGATTCCTGCCCACAGATTCCTTGCTTTCTCCTGACACCTTCCCCCCGAAATCCATGAGGCTTTTCCTTCCCCTCCCTCTATGACCACACTTGATTCTCCCCCGGGCGACCTACCTTCTAACAACATTCGAGATCCTCCTTTGTTCTTCTTTCCACTCTCCTTCTCTTCTCCTCTCGCAAACGATGATCTGAGCCCCTTTCTCACCTAGAGTAAACGTTATCTTCACTTATAACGCCTAGCGGCCCCGAGCTGGAGACCCCCACCTTCTCTCTTCGATTCGGGAGACTGTGGTCTTCCACAGAGATGACGTCGATCCCCATGTCTCAGACGGCCTTTGAATTCTCTTAGAATCCCTTCGAATCTCCTTTAGACCTTCTCATCCTTACCCCATTGCTAGGTAGGACGATAACCCCCGGTGAAGTCCTTCCCAAAAACTTTATTCTCGGCAGATCTTCCTGCTTCGCCATCCGTTTTTACCTTTTTAGAAGATCCTCATCCGACCTCTTCCCTCACCTCATTTTCTTCCGCCGCGCATCCCTCCTAGAAATGTCCGCCGGGTTTTCTTGTCGCCTTCTATCCCCCCTCTTCCCTGGTTGAGGAACGTTCTTTCTTTTCTCCTTCCTTTCTCAATTATTTTTGTTTTCTAGAGCTGTTGAAGGTTTGTCCGAACGCCTTTTTTCTCTTTCCGCTGAACCTCTTCCCCTTCTTCCCGGGCCGGAGAGATATGAGCCCCGTGGCTGGTCCTTTCCCCCAGATGGCCTCTCCTTCGATGAACGGATGGAGCCGCCTCACGATATGCTTTTTTTTGAACTGACCTCTTTTTTAAGATGACCTTTTCGTTTGGTCAGGCCCTAGCTGCGGAATTCATGTTTCTCTCCTCTCTTCCCCTTGCGACTGGAGGCTAAGAGGGCGTCGGAGCAGCTTTTCATTAAACCTGGTTCCTTTCCCTAATTTCCTCGCTTGCCCACCCGCAGAACTTCCCTCCTCTTATCTCGACGGTCGTCGCCAGGGCACTGAGTCTTCAGGTTCCGCTAACGTATTTAGACTTTCCGGCGGCACGCCCGCAGTCCTCTTTCCGTTCTTTTGACGCCGTTTCTTCCCCCATTCTGCCTCCTCTCCGTGTGGCGTCTTCTGTTAGCCCTTCCAACCATAGAATTATTTTTCACGGCCGTCTACAGCCCCCACTCATTTGATGTTTTTTTCTCGTTTCCGGTTTTCCCCCCCGCCGATTTTTCTCGAGACTAGCGGTTCTCCGTTTTCTTGCCTCCTGTAACCAAGGGTGTCTGTCTTCCTCTTGCCGAGCCTTGGTCCCTTCTTCTCTTCCACCTTAGCCTTTTTTTTTTTGGTCAAGCAGTTCTTTTATTTGCTCCGTAGGCAACACTCGAGCTTCACATGCCCTAATGGAGTGAGCGCTTCGGTAGTTTTTGTTTCACAAACTCGGACTTGGTTTTCCTCCTCCCGAAGGCACTTCCCCGGGAGCAGAGGCTTTCAGTCGACGGGCCTCTGGTACTTAGATGTGCATTAAGCTCTTATCTCGCTCCAGTGGTCGATTGTATCTTTTCTAGGGATGTCCGGTATCGCTCTTTTTCTCTACTACTTCCAACCCTTTTTCTCTCCTCCATCAGAAGGTTAAGTCAGCGCGCTCTGGCAGCCCAGAATCTAGCCCGCTAGCCGCAGACAGGCTTTTTTCTTCCAGCCTTTCTTCCACTTTACCGACTCTTTTTTCCGGTCTCGGAATATTTATTTGTTCTTCTCTAACATACCCCTCAAATCATCTTTATGGTCGCCGACCTTCATGGCCCCCCAGCATTCCCTTCGATTTGCTCCCTGAATGTTCCCCTTTTATCAGGAGAACGATTCTATTTCCCGCTGACGCATAGATCTTCCCTTTTCTTTCGTTTTTTTTCGGATAACGTCAACGTCTTCCAAAGGAGCCGTAAGCTCAATGCTTCCCTTTTAGTGCTGTTAAAACCTTCCTTGACAAACCTTTTCCTTACTCAGATTCAAGCCGTTCCCGCCTGATGGCTTTTCAAATGAAGAGTGACCCGTAGCTGCTACTTCCACTCACCCAGGGGGGCATTTCCCCTCTCCTCTCGCAAGGGAGTGGTATAGCTCTCCTTTCAACTCCTCGTCCTCTCCCTGGCCTTTGAAAGCACTTATCCTTTTACGCGCCTTCCCGCAGCCGTCCATTATTTTCTTTACCCCCTCTGCCCCATGCACTTAGACGGGCTGCTCCTCAAGACCCTTAAGGCTCTTTCTCTAGCCAGGTGTTTTTTGCACCTACCTTGCTTAACCAGGTCGTCGTACCTTCCTTTTTTTCGGACCGATAGGACGGTTAGTTCTAATGCGACCGTCGTCTTCTCAAGTGATTTTAAAACCCAAAATTTTTTTTAAGGGTGAGGGACAACCCAATCTCCAGCCTCTTTTTCCTCGCCTCTCGATATTTTTTTTTCCGGTTTCTTTTGTCTACTTCCCCCCCAAGACTCCTCGTCTCGCTTTGAGATTACTGGCTAAAAGTGAATGCCTTCCTCTCTTAAAGACGTAACCTAGTGTTTATCTTGTACCCAGATACCTTGGTAAGAACTTGGAATCTGCTCCCCTAGTAGGTCATATGCGACTGAGTTCAAGACGAAGGAAATATGATCTTTTCTTTTCCCACTTTTCCTTTTACTTACCCCGTGGTTTTTTTTTTTGAAGTGTGGTTAGCAGCTGTCTCCCTTAGCGTAAGTCCTCCGGACCCGTCCATGTAGCCCCCAGGAATAACGGGTGTTCCAAGCGGAGCTTCCTTCTCTGCGTTCTTTTGTCTCCTGTCCCTCATTCTGGTCCAGGACTGCCTTCCCCCCTCTCTAGAGACGCATTTGAAGGCAGGTTCAATTCGTTCTGGTTTACCTTTTGCTTGTGCACCCTTTACCTGTCCTCCTTTTGACTTTTGCAGACGCCTTTGGAAAACGAGGTGGATGGCTTCTCTCCTCCCGGACTCTGCTTACCTCCTCCCTTGTTTTTTTTTGTCCCGACCCTTAGCCAGATCATACGTCTTCGTCACATTCTTTCCGGATCTCCGCCATACCCTCTCTCGCCCAGGCGAAACGGCTTGCCCTCTCTAGAGCTAAAGGTATTAGTCCCATGAAACAATTCCTGCGCTTAATAGTCACCGTTTTTTCATTCACATCTTTCCCTATTGTAAGCTTCCGCGCATGTTCTTTCTTAACAGCCTCCTCTTGAAGCATTGTCAGAATTTATTTCCCGGTTTTAAGGACCAAAGTCTTTGCTGCGCTGAGTCCTTTTTTTCAACCTTTGTAGACGGCCTCTGTCAAATGATTATCGTTGTCATTTCATTAGCTCCCAGGGCCCTCGGAGGTTGATTGTGAGGGGGTACAGGTAGTTGCTTTCTCAGTTTTCTCTCATCGCCCTCCCATATGCCATCGGGCGCCGTTCCAGCCCCTTTCCCTCTTCCAGCATCCCCGGTCTTTTGCCTGGACGACTGTCGGGACAAGAACTTAATGAGTCCTTCGATTTAATTGGACTTTTTTACTCCTTTTCCTCTTTTCTATGCGTGAATCGCTCTCCCCTTTATGAGTCATTTTCTTTATTTGACAATGAAGAACCTTCCATACCCAACTCACTTGAGGGAGGCGCCGCGTTCCTTTTTATAACCTTAACGTCTTCCTCTTTTCTGCTCATAGGATGGGATAAGAGTCTGAGATTTCCAAGAAGTTTTCTCATAAGCTCCGTAAAGGAAATATATGTGAACATATTTTGTTCGCGGCCTCGTCGGCTTTGTAGCCCCATTCTTCTTTTCTCTTCTTATTAGGCTTTGCTTATTTGATTCATCCTCTTAGGACCCAATCCCCTTACCTGACGTTCTATGTGCTCCTCTTGTTTTAATCATTCTGGCGCCCTCGCGTCTCCTTCCCCCCCGCCCTAAAAGACCCCTTCTCTCTCCGTCTTCCTGATGGAGAGTCCAAGAACCTCCCCCCCCTTTTTTCTCTATTTGTGCTTTTTTGTAATAGAGAGAGCGTCTTCGACCCAAGTGAACTAGATGGAATCGCACCCGACCCTTCCCCCCTCTACTTGGTTACCTTCAATTCTTTCGCCTTTTCTTGACGAATGTCCAACAAGATGTGGATGACCCGAGTCCAGGTCCTAAGTGGACATCCTCGCTCCCTTCTCGCGAGTCACCTCCGCCGACACCTTTTCACCACGCCAACTTGTCTCGTACTTCCTGCTCCCCCCTATGAAGTACACTTTCCCCCCTTTCCCCTTTTGTCCTGCCGTATAGACCACTTCCTTCCTTATCCTGAGACTCTGTTGATAGTATACTTCCTTATTGACCACTAGCCAAGCTGCGACCTGTCATTCTTCTTTGGATAATATTTTACTTTCGCGTGTGATGTTACAAGCGTTTCCCTTCTGGCCCTGGGCGACTTGCCCCTTGGATTTTTGTTTCTGCGAAGGGTTGTCTCTGTTTTCTCCCTTTCCGGCTCCGGGCAATAGCTTTCCCCGGTTATGGTCCAAATATTCGGTCACCCGAATATGAGGTCTCGGAAGTCATGCGCTCCCTCCTGTTTGCATCTGGAGACTCTGCGTAAGGTGATGTAACGAACGCGATAATAGTAGATGGACCCCAGATGACGTCCCCGAGCACTAGTCTTCTCCGACGTCATTTCTTCGGCTTCGGTCTGTATAATCACGCATCTTCTTCCGTACCTTACTCCCCCACATTTCGGTTTAATTCAGGTTTTCTCTTAGCCATGCTAATGATATGTGTATCCCCTTGAGTGATCGGTCGGTACGGTCTCGTCCGATTTATTTCCAAGAGAATAGCTCTCCCATTAATTTTGAAGACACTTTTCTTCTTACTTCTCACCCCCGCCCCAGTCTGGTCTTCTCCCCTGACCGCTAGCGACCCACTTACCTCCCCTACGTAATAAGATGCAGAACTTCTCCTCCTCAGATTGATCTCATATTTTCCCTCCTTCCTCCGGGGTTGTGTGTTCCCCCCTAAAAAAAACTCTTTTTATGCACCTCGAGTTAGGGGACTCAGGAATAGATGAGGTATGGAGATACCCTTCTTTCTTCTCCGCCCACGATTTCCGATGCCCTAAAGTCCCCCCCCCCCCGGTTCTTTCTTGAAGGACGAAGCGGGCGATCGTTTCGGGAGTTTCCTGCCCCCCCTCTGACCCGTCTACAAAGTTCTTATTTCACGGCTAAAGGAGATTAATTATTGACCCCCAGTCGTCTTCTAATTGTGACTCTCTCTTCTGTGATGAGGACCTCGAACCTGTGTTTTGAGAAGAGTAGTTCGGTGCACTTTGGTTCTTTCCTTGCGATTTTTTCCGCTATTTGCCCCGAGTACTCCTGAGGTAATGACAAGTTAACCCGATATAGGGCCTTACATGTACTACTTCCTTTCCGAAATCTTCGCAGAGAAACGTGAGTTGTTTTTTTTTTTCCGAGGAACCCTCGTCAACCCCTGTTCAGACTTCCCCCCGAGTTTAGGACATTGAACAGTTGTCCCCCCCGTCCCCGCCCCGTCCCCAAGACTTTCCCCTTGTACCCCTTCCCCACAGCACAGAGGGCCCTGTCATGATTGCCCCCCAACAATTAGAAGCAAGATCGTTCTCCCCCTCGCCAAGTTTTAAGCCCCCCCTCTTTTTTCTTTTTGAGAAGGAAAGCGCAGATTTTCCCCCCTTTTTTCCTATAACAGAGAGAAGTAAGTCATTTTTTTATGAGAGAGCAATACCCCTCGTCCTCACAAGGTAATTGTGGTGTCTTACCCATTAGTCTCTTTCTCTACACGCTATAGTTTGATCCTCCCGGTTTAGGTTCTTTCTTTTCCCATCAGCCTTGGAGAAGATATTCATCGGGTAGAAATGAGTCCGTCCTCCCACCTCTGATTCCCCCCAGAAGATCACCCTTGACCTTTAAATCCTTCCACTTTTTTTCCATTTCCTGTACCTTTTCCTGCCTTCCTCGACGTAGACTCCTCTTCTCGCTGAAGGACCGACTCCTAGAGACCAACCAATCTGCTATCCTTATGATGAGCGCTTTGAGTCGTCCTGAGTCCTTTCTTCTCCTCGACGCTCAGTTTCTTCTAGAGAGCCCCCTGGAACCCCGCGACCACCTTGCTTTAACAGCTCTTTCCACCCTGTCCCAAAAGTATATGATGTTTCTTTTTTCTAGCGAGATCTCATCAGGTCAAGGATCTGAAACCCCCAATTCTCTACATTCGAAATGATACTTGAGAAGCGTCCGCTTGGATGAGAAAAGTTGGAGCTCCCAACGTGGAGCCCAACTCATGAGAGTTTTCCTTCTTTCTCCCTTCTCTCTCGGCTAGCCAATACAGGATATGTTACTTCCCCCTCCTGCTCTGAGGTGTTCCCCCTCAGAGCAATGCTCCAGCCGGTTTTCAAAGCTTCTTAAATTTCGACAATTTCCGCACAATAACTCAAGGTCCAGCAAAGAAGAAGGAAAGAGCACGTAAAGAGACCGAGGGTCTTCTAACTCAGAAATCCGGAAAACGGAAGTACAGTGTGTCCCCCTATGGCATTTGATCCCCTCCAGTGCGTCGGAGAGATTTTGACGTGTACCGTCTTTGTCAGTTTTCTCCGAACCCTACCCCAAACTGACTTTACCGCCGCTTAATTATCCAACCACCCTCCCTTTCCAAAGGCTGCGACTTTTTTTAGCGCCGAGTGAAGAGGAACAACGAGAAGCTTATGATTGAATTTATTGAAGCGAGTTTCCCCAGGCCGCTTGATTCCCGTAGGGGAACTTTTCGCAACTCCCCACTATACATCTAGGACATGTCTCCCCCTTTCACTAAGGGCTTTTCCGAAAGCCACCTTGCTCGGCAAAGCACTTTTCACTATCTGTTCCCCCCTTCTGGCCCGTAGCCGTGTTCCAACTACAGCTGACCTAATCTTCTTTCTTCCTAAGTCATGGAGCTTCTCTTTTCTTTCAATCAGTTAATAATGCCGCGGCTCTTCAGAAATCCCCTGCGCCGTTCAGCCCCCACCCCCGTCGGTCCACGACTCTGTGGACTAATTCTTTCGCCTTCGGTTACGTGAAGAGAGGAGGTAATACACGCCCCTTTGACGAAAGCTCTCGCAGATAAAAAGCTTCTTTCACTGACCTCGAGCTGTCTCGCGGTCTGGCGAGATCCTCTCCCCAAGATGTTCTCCCCTCCTTTCAACGACATTAGAAGGAGAAAAGATTCCCGTTGCACATGCCTCTCTAACGTCGACGGAGATTGCAGCGGGCCTCCCCCTTTCTTTTTTCCACCATCTCTCAAATTCTCCCCCCGTCTAGGGCCTTCCGCTGCACCAGGACCTGCTTCCGTGTTTCTCCTCCCTTCTTCCCGGGCTGAGCGGAATGCTTGCGATCTCGACCGCGTCCCACAGATTCCCCCTCTCTCGACCCGATCTTAATTCACTCTACATGGGACCTTAGTGCTGACCGCTGACCAAAACTGACTGAGTTAAGCAAATGGTCGAGTGACGTCCCCCACTTCTCACCCTAGGTTTCGCCTCTCCCCAAAATAGTGTCGGTATCGTCTTGAATTTTGCTCACTCCAAAACTCTGTCTGATCTTCTTAGCCCCTATTCAGTCGTATTCTTTGCTCAAAATAAACCTCCACCAGAGATAAGCGACAGAATGATCGGCGCGCTCAGCTATTTTAGCTGTTGTGTCTTTTTCTTTCTTTTTCTCACTATCCGTCAACGGTTCTCCTAGTGACCCGGTTATTTCGTATAAAACCTTTTGAAGGCCTAAACCCTCCTCTTTCCCCTGACATCCGTTGAATTCGTCTTCGATTCTTCCCTATTTCCCTGCTTAAGAGAACGCGTCCCGCGGGCCACTGGAAGTGTTGAAGAACTTCCTCGACCGTATCTGCCTTTGCCCCTCGCTAAAGCTCGTCCTTTTCATTCTGAGATACCGTCGTTAGTTACGCCCCCCGTTCCTAATACTACGCTACTGGCGATTTCGGACCTTTCCCCCCGTTGGATGAGGGCAAGCCCCGACCCTCCATGAAAGTCCTTAGGTTCCCCTCGATCATCTGCGTTACACGTAGCAGATCCAACCCCACGATCTTCCCCCTTTCCCCCTCCCCCTCTCTTGACTTGAGATGATCAGAGCCGGTGGTCTTCATTTGGTATTAATTTGCCCCGCTACGTCGAAAAAGCAAAGGGCGTTCTAGCATTCCCCCCTCTCCTGGAAAGTAGGTTCATTCGTCTTTCTTAAGTGATCTCACGATCCTCATAGCCATCTTGTCCTCAGATTCCCGCCTCCCTCTGTTCGGAAGAAGCCAGCGCTTCTTTTCTTTTCTTCGATGATCGACCTCCTTCGGATAGTTGAAAGATGGCAGCATTTCTAAGTCTGTCGGCAGAATCGCCTGAGGGAAGGACCGATCAGTACCCTTTCTGCTAGTCTGGATTTCCGTAGTACCCGATTCAGATCTCCCCTTCCTTCTGAGCGTTTCCGAGGAGTAGTATATTTGGATCCATCGCATCTTTTTGTCATTTCTTTGTTGGCCGGTATAGTCCCCTTTATCAAGGGAATCATGCTCGCAAAAGGTCTCCAGGGGAAGGATGAAGCGTTGACCAAAGTTGATTTTCCCCGTTACTCCCCCTTCTTCCGTCCCTTTCAGTCTCCCTCAGGATAAGATCCTTCGCTGAACAGATGTCTATTCCAACCCCCCTTTTTTGTCGGGTTTTGTAGAACCGTAAGACCCCGTTCCCTTTCTAGCCCCAACTCCTAGCCGGTTTGTATCGCGCTTCTATGTGTTTCGACAATGTAGCTCCCCTCACAGTACCGGTCTCAAGGTGATTTAGGAATTATTGGTCTTTCGATCCTCGAGGGCACTTTATTTTCCCCCCCCCCCCCGGTCGGAACGGGCTTTTTCCCCGGCACTCGCGCAGATGATCTCTCCTCACACTCGTCGCGTTAGAAAAACCCAGTCGCTCCCTGAGTTCTTTGGCTGTCTTAAAATCACTCAGAGTTGATAACTGTCCCTCCCCCTCTACTACCACACTTCTAGGAATGTCTCCTCTTCCAAGCGATGAAGTTCCGTCGACACCTTGGCCCAGGTGTACCTAGAGATGCCAAACGTGTCTCGTCCCCATTCTCCCGCAACAGTCATCTCTGGCGACCCCCAAGTCGTCCCCTTTTAGTGGCTTCCCCTCCTCTTTGAATTCCTTGGAAAAAAAGATTCCCTTAGAGGACTTTTGATTTGTCCCGGTTATTCACTGCACGTGTTTCCGTACGCCCTGTCGTCTCGTTCCTCTCGTGACTCTCTCGTAGTCCCCCTCAGCCTCAGTTGAAGAACTTGTTTTCCTTCCAAACTATTACGGGAAAGCCCTCTAGTGTTAGGAGCCCATCAGCCTTTAATCGAAATCGTCTCGCCGAGCGCGCCTTAACCAAGTTTCCCCCCTTCCCTCCCTGATAGCATGTTTCAACTATACCTTCTTTGGTCGCCGGTGTTTTTTCTGAATTTGATCCCCTTCTTAGGTAGGACCGACTTAAAAAATCATCTTCCTCCAAGTTGTTGTGTGCATGTTTAATGTTGTCCCCCCTCCCCCCCTCCGAGGTGAAAGAGCAGCAACCCTTTTTTTTTCAAGTAGGTCCTTTTCCTTCAGCTTTCGGCCAGTGGATGGTAATTCTGCGGCGAGCGACCTATGCCCTGATTCCGTCTGCCGGCCGCCTATTGTCCTTTCCTTCTCGCTTAATCTTCCCCACAGGTAGGCCTCCAGCTCGAGTTTCTTGCCTGCGTCAATGTGAGCACTTGAGACTTCGAAGGTTCTTCCAGCTTCCCTCCCTGAAGGTCGAATCGTCGACACCTTTCAATCTCATAGAACTGTCCAGAGCCCCTTCCCCCTACGCTGATACGAAGGCCCGAATTTTGGCCTCCCTCTTCGACTCCGTTAACGTTTGAAGCGGAATTTTCGCCACCGTTCTCGGCCGCCTGTGTCTTCCTCCTTTGCCCTAAGTGCAACCCAGGGTTCCAGTTGTGTCCTTCAGCTTATCCCTCCGCCATGGTTCTCACCCGAAGTTCGGTACCCTTCCGAGTTTCCCTCCCCATCGGGTTTGTTTCTTTTTTGTAAATTGACGATTCTGATCGAAGTTCCCTTGCCGAGGCCGTTCCTTTTTGCATCTGAATACCTCCTAGTCGGACGATCACTCTCTCCCCTCAAATGAGTAGATTCCTAATCCTGCTTGCGCTTTCTTTAAGACTTTGTAGAATTCCTGGAACAAAGCTGCCCCCTCTCATCCCCTCAGTGACCTGTATGTTTTGCTGCTTATATGTCCTCCACTCAACCCCCGCCTCGGGTGTTGAAGCTGTCCATCGCTGCCAGGCCCCGTTGAGTTCCTCCTGAGGCCGTTTGACCCCTGGTCCTCCAGTTGCCTGACGATTGATGTCCTCCTTTCGACTCCCCCTTTTCCCTCTCGGAGTTGCGCGCGGGCTGCCTTTCTGTGTCGAAGTCTCCTTCAACCTCTTAGATTTGAGACCCCCCCACTGTGGCTCGCACTGCTTTGCTCATCCTCCTCGTTTTCGACATCTTCTCCTTTTCTCTCCTCTAACGCCCTTTTCTCTGCTTCTTGACCTTTCTTCAGGCTGCCACTGGGAGGGGCACTTTTTTTCTTTCGAGTCTTTTGTCCCGAAACCTATACGCCAACCTACACCTCAGCGTTGCTGCGTCTCCGATTCCGAGGCGACGTTGATAGAGTCCTCTCGATGAAGTTCGTGATCGCTTAAGGTCGACTCGATCTCACTTTCTTACTCCTGATGCCGCCCGGTTGTCTCGTCCCCTGCTCTCTGTATCATACCCGGCTGCACCCCCTTTTTTCCTTCCCGAATCATCCAGAGTCGAGCTGCGTGGCCCCCTTTCCCCGCCGCGTGTGACTTAGAACCTATTCTTTTCGCAGATGATAAGTTTACTGAAGTGCAGGTTCATACCGAGTGAGAGGACCGTAGCCCCTTTTTGTCAGATTTCCGACCTCTACCTACAGTCCCTTTATATCTCCTCTAACTTCAGCCGGTCTAGGAGCTCCCCCCACCTGAAGATTTTCTTACGCGCGGTCTCCTTTCCCGCGATCCTTATTAACCTTGTTGATGCACGTTTCTTTCCCCATCTTCATAGTTAGATAGAAAGCCTATTTCCCGGCCGGTCCAGTCTGAAGTGTCCGTAGATCAGGTTCCGGTGTCCTCGACTTCCCCGTCGCGGCTCCCGATCACCCTCGCGGACCACAAACCTCTCCCTGCTTCCCTCTCCCCCCTCTCTCTCTCTTTTTCTTCTCCAGGATGCCGCGAGTTTTTTTAGTGATACCCGCACTCGACTCGGGCCTACGATAAGGCCGACATGTTTCAGTTCCTTTTTTTCTTGCTGCGAGTCACGATATCCCCGCCATTCTGATGGCTCGTTCTAAAACTATCGTTGTTCCTATTGCCTGACATCGCCGACCCCTATCTTCCCTCCTTCGCCCCCTTAGAAGACTTTTTCCCTCCGTGGATATTCGAGTTAAGTCCTGACCGGTACTGGAACGTGCGTCGCTGGCTCGCTGGTTTGTGTCTCGAGCTCATTCCGCCCCTTTTAACTTTAGGTCCTCCCCTACCTGTCCTGTTTCCCCCTTTT
>Ga0179591_1375477_pt1 | contig 19449 bp, 12 predicted proteins | sample CZOMad2_1_08_16f_FD_182891 | JGI IMG/M metagenome (GOLD analysis project Ga0179591, IMG submission 182891) | Vadose zone soil fungal communities from Angelo Coast Range Reserve, California, USA - CZOMad2_1_08_16fungal (PacBio error correction) | ecosystem: Environmental > Terrestrial > Soil >... | reverse complement strand
AGACTCAGTAGCTCCTCCCTTCCCCAAGTTCGTCGTTGAACTCCTGCCAGCCCCCCACCCGACCCCTGAGGTACTGGTCCACCTTTTGAGTAGCTTGGTCGACCGCCGGGTACATTGCTGATTAGACTGGGACATTTACCCTCGTTTACTCCCCGAACCCCCTCGAGGGATCCACGTTGCAGCTTTCCTCTTGTTCGTCGCCGGAGTTTTTGGTCACTTCGCCAGTGTTTTTGAGGGCCTTTTTGGCGGTTCCTCTGTTTCTTGAATGTTTTGGTTTCATGTGACGTCCTTCGCGCTGTCTGGCACAGGGATTCTAGTGCTTTTTGGCAGAATAGGACCCAACCTCTCCTGCGCTGCCTTACACAGAGTTTTTCATGTGTTGCGCGCCTTAATAGCCCACAATCCTGTCCCTTTTTCCGTTCTAGAGGGCGTTCATTGCTTCGAATCCCCAGTCTTCAGTCGTTTTCCTTCGTGCTTTATCGCAGGGAGTGTCTCTCCCTGTTTAGCGAGAGTAGATTTTTCGTTGTGAACCCCAGAGAAAAAGATGACCCTTAACACCGTATTTCTCTTCATAATCAATCTTTCTTTTTTTTTTGTATTTATTCGGTATAGAGATGTTTATGGGGTCATCACAACCTTGAAGTCCCCTCCGCGATAAGAACCGTGTCCCTCCTTTTTGCCCCGGACCTCGACGAGTCTAGGAAACCTTTCCCCTTTTCCTCTGATGCCAGTCCAGGAAATCCCGACTGCAGATAGAAGCTGACCCCCGCCCGATCGTTAGGGGTTTATACCCCCCCCCAAACCGGTCTCATTGACCCCAGGTGATTCGTCATACCGAAGGACTGTCATTCTTCGTTTCTTTTTCCGACTAGAAATGCCGTCCCTGTTTTCTTTTTCAACAATCGCTCAGCCCCCGGTCCCCCCCCTCTGGTCCCCCCAGCTTGCAAGTCCCTGCAGTCAGCCCAATTTTTGCAAACAACCGCTCCCAGGGCCGCCAATCACTTGCCCGCTACAGAGTCCCCCCCGGATATGACCACACCGTGACGCTGCGGGTTTCACCTTTCTACCTTTCAGCAGAAAGAGGTGGTTCCCATTGCATGGAATCCCCCCTTTAACCAGACCATAGAAAAACTTTTTCCCGGCGCTAAAGGTAAGAAAAGGTCCTAAGGCATCTGAGCGGCTGGATTTGATAAAGCACCGCCCTGTTTTCTAAGGAAGGATTTCTTGCTACTCCTGACTACAGTCCCTTGTACAGTATTGACATCGCCTTTAGCATTCTTTTCCTGACTCCTAGAGACCGACTACATGTTTTAAACCCCAATTTACTCTTACCCCCATGGTTTCCCCAGTGCTCAAACCGGCCTCCCGTTTCGACTCGAACACCGAGGATTGAAAGATTTCATAGTATGATGTACCCCCCAATTTTTTTTTTTACAGAACGCAGAGAACCATCTTCCTTTTTACGTAGAGGTTCCCGACATGGGATGACAGTCTGACTTCCCGCTTGTTCCGCTCAGTAATTGACCCCTCCCGAAATTAGACCCAGAGCCTCCCAACTCCCAAGTACAAAAGGTACTTAGATGGCTTGGCCCATCAAAAAAGATAATTTCGTTTTTTGAAGCCCTGGGTTGCTCCAGCGCGATTCCCCTTTTTTTGCCGCTACCGGCAACCGCTTCAGGCCCCTGCGACAAAGTCCTCCCCCGATTTTTTTGCCGTCACGAAGGTTTTCAAAGAAATTTGCATATATTTTTGCTGTCAAGTCAGGACCTTGTAGCCCCTGAGAGAAAACCCCCCGACAAAAACCGGCCACCCCCCACAATTATGTGGGTGCGCCATCTTTTTGATAGTGCTTTCTCCCGGGTATTCAGCCCACCCCTCTTGTTTCCGACTCTCCGCCGTTGTTAGAAAAAACTCGGTCCCTAGACCAAGGGCACAAAGGCGGCTGCGCCTTTTTTTTTTGCCTGTCAACCCATCCAACAAACGAAAGTCTAAGCCGTCCTTCACAGCCCTGTTACCGCCTCCGCCGGTTGTTCCCAAAACACCTTGGCGAATTGCCCCGAGCTACCCTACTCGCCCCATACCTCGATCGTTCTGGTCATTTCTGACTCGAGCCGCTCTCGGGCTGGGTCTTACCGATCTCTTAAGTATCCGGTGAGGACACCCTTCTTGGAGCATATTCAGCATGGTCGCTTTTTGGTTTCGGCTTTACTTTCCAAGTGTTGACTCAAGATGCTTTTGATGTTTCCTTTTTCCGCCCTCTTATGGTTACTTTCGTTACTGCCCGCTGGACTTTTGTCCCTCCCAATTGTTTACTTAGAAATCCCCCAAGTCGGCTGAAGTTTCTTAGTCGATTTTCCGTTGAGGCAAAGGGACTTTTCTTCCCTTTTTCTGAGGGACCAACCAATACGGAATCGTTCCCCACCTCCCCTTTGACCTCCCCTAACCAAATTTTGACCCCCCTTTCTCGACGACAAACGCCTACGGGCGCTGCTGGCTTACCCTTTCTTCTTCCCCCTTGAGCATAGAATTCTCCTCCGATCCCTTTTAGATCCACCGTACCCTCCCCGTTTTGTCCTTGCAAAATACATCATCCCCTCTTTGTTGGCAAACAAACGGTGTTACACTTTGACCCAATCAGTCTCCCTCACCTTCAGGTGAACTAAGATCCCCAAGCTCGCCTCCGGTGGCGGAAAGGTCGTAACTTAGCCAGGTCGCTTTAACGACGCCTTTTTTTTTCCTCGTTCCTCAGTTCTCCTGAGCAAACCAAAACCGGGCTAATGGTGACTATTTTGGTTTGGAAGTTCGGGATCTCCAGAGTTCGTGCACCATGGTAGTTGAGTTCGTGAGAGGATCCATTGTGTCAGTGATTTATGACTAGTGACCCCGCATCGTTCCACCGGAATTACGTACGCCTTTTTTCCCAACATGTCAGAGGTTTTCCAAGACCTCGGATCTTTACCATGAGTTATTGTTGCTGTTTTTTTGCGCCTTCCCCCCCCCCCCCCCCCCCCCCCAGTTTCATTGAGTTGAGTGAAGTTTCCTGGACCTTTTTTTCAAGTCGTTGATCCCGGCCCGCCCTGTCCGGGTGCCCGTTCCCGAACTTCCCCTCCCCTTTTTGTAAGTTTCCCGTCTATGAACCCCCCTTGACATACCCTCCTGCCCCTATTGAGGTCGGGCCAGACGCCCCACTTGTCTTTTGGCCCTTCGTTTGACCAAGATGCCCCCCCCCCTATCCTTTCGTTGAGTACGAGCATATTCTTCGTTGCCTCTTAAGAGCACCGAGTTTTTTTGGTTTTTTGGAAGTAGCCTTTCTCTGGGTTCGGGTCCTTTCCCTGGTTTGGAACCATCATGGGAAACCCACTTCTGTCTATTCTGGCACGGGCCGCCCCCGGGCTCGCAGGCCACGTAACGTTCGTCCGCCACGGTCCGAGCGAACCCCTAGATCAAGCCCCCAGGACGTCCTCCACCGTACCCCATATCCCCCCCCCCTCCGTACCCTCTCCCAAATCCCACTCCCCGTATCCACCTCACTCCCCCCCCCCTAGCTCCCAACCCCCCCTTCCTCGCCCCTCAAAAATAACGTTTAAGCACCACTCAATGCCAACCTTAAATACACCCGTGTGCTCAAGGTTTCACCTGGAGAGGGCTGTGGATCGTCCCCTGTGGATTGACTGCTTCTTTTGGACGACGGGGTCAGGTCCTCCTGGTTCCTCCCGCCGCTAAGAACGATTTCCTGCTCTCCTTTTCTGCGTTCCTTTATGGGATGACAACCCTCGCAGGTTTCAACACCCCTACCCGCCGAGGTCCTACCTCTAGGAAGATTTGACTTACTTGCAAGTGTCGTTGACTTTCGATAGTTAGTCCATCGATTGCTTCCGTGTTTTGCACGCTGCTTTCACGTCAAGTGACCAGCTTACCAGGTGGCCCCAGTCCTCCCCTATCTCCTTTCTTTTTTCCCTTGACGCCAGGGGCGCATGTCGGGTAGCTATGAGGTTTGCGGTTTTTATGGCCCTTTTTATTTTCGCCCAAATAATCCACCGTCCATTGGTTTTTCCGTCACCATTAATCATGAGGTTACCACATTTGGCCGGTCGCAGGGGGCAGCACAATTTTTTTCCCCCCCTTCTTTTTTCTCTGATGCTTACTCGGCCTATTAGGCTTCTTTTTCTTTTTTTTCATTTACAGTCTGGATCACAATGTCCGTCCACTGGCTAAGTGCTCCCCGAGTACATTTTGTTTGCTATAGCTTTTCCCAAACTCTAGGGAGCCACACCTAGACGACTCCTTTTTTGCGACTTTTTCTATTCCTTCCTCCGGACCCCTAATTGGTGTTTCCGGATAAAGGGGCCCACAGATTTATCGGAATTTGTACCCCCCCGAAAAATGACGGCAACCGGCTGTGACCCCCCCCTTTTGTCAAGACTCCCGGGAAGGTTTTCTTTTGTCCCAGTGCTGTTAGTTGTGGTCCTAGCTTCCCCCCCCCAACGGTGTGATTGTTTTGTGAGTCTTTTTCCAAACCTGGTTTGTAACTCCGTTCAAGGTAGTCACCTTCAGACGGCTTGGATGATGATTGGGTTGTCTGTCCGAGCTCTGGGGCTAAAGGGGATTTTGTCTTTCAAATGAGATGGAGGTCCCCTGATGCTTTGTCCATTTCGTAAGGTTCAATACCGTTGCGGCCTGTTAAACATCTTTTCACTTCGCTCTTCAAAACGGCACCTGACTTCACCTCCCCGGGTCTAAATCCCTCTCTGAAACCACTCTAGGCTGGAGTGGAGTGACTTCGTTAGCTCTACAAGACCCGTCGACACTTGGTCAGGGCTTATAACAGACTTTCGCAAAGTTTGCCCCTCCCCCGTCCCTTTTCTTGAGGGAAACCACAAAAGCAAAGCTCTTTCCGTGCTCCTGTTAGTTGCATCGGGCGATTCCACGCAGTTCTCCAAGTTGGGTCCCTTTGAGTGGCAAAAAAGGTTTTACAAGGGACTTGGGGCCCCGCAAAGAGGAGAGGCAGAGTTTCAGCCCCCCTGTACCCCCCCCCCCCCCATGGGCACCAGGCCGTTCTTTCCCCCCATTTTTGTTTACCGGAACACTTCCGGTTCCCTGCTGAGTTCCCTTTCGATGAGGATTCAGCCCGGCTTTCTCTCTCGCTAGTTGGATCTCGTTGTGCAGAATGTCGGCCCCCTCGGCTTGCGCACTTGTGGTCCGACTATCTCCCCTTTTTCCTCCTTCTCTTTGTTTTGATATATTCTTTTCTGAACAGGTCCCGCTGACTTGCGAATTTGCCCGGGAATAAACGCCCCTCGGACGTCCCTTCCCCCTTTCCAATGACACCGCGGAATAATGGAATTTGCCCGTCGCGGTTTTTTACACTCCCACGGACGGGCCCTGTGCCCCCCTTGTTTTCCGTTGGGTTTGACAACACCCCGGGGTGGGGAAAGTGTCACTTGTGTTGGGGTCTGAAACAACCCCCTTCCCTTTTACCCCTCCCCCGTTGATGGTCCTTTTTCTTCCAGGGGCGGGTTACCAAGTGTCCAGGTTGGGGGTTCCACTTACTTTACCACTTGAAGAGCCTGTTTTTTCAGGTGATGTCCTTGAAAGTGGTGGGGGTGGGGTGTGGGGTGAAACGGGTGGTGGTGGGGGGGGTTTTTTTTCAAACCCACCACCCCTGAACTGGAGAGGCCCGAGTCTCGCGTGGATTTTTCCCTCCTCTCGTTCTTTGTCGAGGGGTTGGTGTTTTGCTGGATTATGTGATTCCCCCTTCGCCCTGTCCGGCGGTGTTTTTATTGTCTTGTCTCCCCGTCTGGCAGGCCGCACAAATCATTGTAACTAATCTGTAGTAGACCTGGGTCGGTTACCACGGTTTCCAGTTGCTTTTCGACTTTTGACATTCCGCAAATTTCTCGACCGGTCTTTTTTTTTTTCTTCCGTCGCGCCTCATTCCCACAGATAACCCCCCGTATTTTGTCCCGGTGCCCCGCGGTCACCAGTCTCGCCACACAGGTTATAGTACACCCCCCATTGACATGCGTCAGGGCTGGCTTTCGAAAAACCCTCCCTTGCGATTAGGGACGGCAGCAACGTGGCACAAGCCCCCCTGGTTTTTGTCCTCTTCCCCCTACGAGGTTGACCCACCCCTTGACCATATTCCGACGTTTTCGCGGCTTTTTCCGACGTTCCCCCCGTCTTTTGGAGTTTTTTCAGGGAGTAGAGCGCGGTTTATGTCCCCCCTTTTTTCACCCTTTTTCTGTCAACGTTCCGTAGTTCCCGCTTACACTTTTTTTTTCCACATTCTCCACTCCTGAAGGTTTTTAAGATTTTCCCCGATTTCAATTTTCTCGATTTTCCCAGTGCGCTATGCGCCTTTTTTTTTTTTTTACGGGTTCCGTCTTGTTCAACCCGGCCAGTACGTCGGCATTTCCCCACAATTCCAGCATTGCCTCCTTTTGAGTTTTTTTATCCCCCCGTCCAACTCTTCCCGAATTGGATTTTACTTTGGATCGTCGCCCCTTTCCCCAATAGACTGGGCAAATTCGCCCCCTCCTTTCGTTGATGGGGTTGGTTGTCCTGAGTCTCCCCAACCCCCCCTCCAGATGGAGATGAGACTTCCCGGGCCCTTATCCATTCCGCCCCGCAGGCTCGTTTAGTCTTTGTCGCTTACCCCACTGACGATTAAGCAGCTGTTCTTTTTTCCCCTTCCCACTTAAGTGGCAACTTCTCTTGACCACTTCTCAGTCCAATTCCGCCCCCCTACTGGAGGCGGGTTTGCGGTTCGAGTTCCATTTGGTTGCCTCCAGGATCACTCGAGTAGAGAGGAGTAGATTTCCTTCGGCCTGCTGTTTCCGGACCCGTTAGCCCCCCGTGCCAGCTTCATATAGTCGCGCCGCCCACTATTTTTTACGATTCCCCCAGTTCCTGTCTTCCCACGCTTCGGCGTACGTGTAGGTATTCCTTTTCGCTTTTTGTAAGTCGATGTTGGCGCTCTTTTTTTTGTCGCAACCTTTTCACCGTTTTTCCCGTCGATGGTTTTAAGCCCATTTACCCCTTTTCTTTCCCCTTTTTAACAACCACACCCGTCGAACTTAGACTTTCCCTACCTTCCCGCTACCCCCAACCCCTCCATCGTGCGTAGTTTGTTGCCCCGTCTTTGACCAGGATTGCTCGTATCCCTGACATTTGAAGATTTAACGCAAACCCCCTCTACTGACTTGCTGCGGCTAGTTGCCTGGCCCTGCCCCTCGTGTCCTTAGTGTCGATAGAGTGTAGCGGTCACTAGACGCGCCTCAGGGAACCTGTTTTTCACAGCCCTCGACCACTCCGGCGCACCGCATCCGTGTAAAACATTCCCTGACTAACTCTTTGAAATTTCCTTTTTTGGGGTTTTGGCTTTTACAGTTTTGAAAAGCTTCGTTATTTGGACCTGACCCCAACAAGGTTTTTTTTTTTTTTTATGCACCGCGCGCTTCCCCTGAATTCCCCAACATGAGGTTTTCCCCCGAGAGGGTTCCTATTTTTCGAACTTTCCCCCTCCTTTGATTGTATTTTAGAGAGGAGGACCTTTTTTAAACCCCCTTCCCCCTTTTCATTATCTCCCGGACTTTTTGGTCATTTCCACAGATTGCCGAATGGCGTTCTTTTTTACAAGACCGTGAGATTTTCCCCGGCGTCCCTGCTGTTGGGCTCTGTTTTTTTCGGGAGTAACAGGGCCTGCTTTTTGGCCCGTTCGCGGGATTTGTCTTTTCGTCCATGACCCTGATCTTCCTTGGCCGGTACCGTGTCCCGCTGAACCTCTGCTTTCGATTTCGCAGGCTTTTTTACTACACTCAGTCCACGTTGTCGTTCCCGATCCCCCCTTGTCCCTGTCAGACACCTGGTTTTGAAGCAAGTCTCTTTGATTTCGGTCCTTCTCGCCGCCGCCGGCCAAAACCTTTTTTCTGTTGGGTGGTTGGGTGTCGCCCCACGGTCTCCAATTTCCTTCGCAAAGGCCGATGGATTTCTCCCAGAAACCCAATTTTGGGAATTCCACTTCCCTGAATTCTTACCTGATTTCCCATGAGAGTATGGCGTTCACAACCATCTTGAACCTAGTCGACCAGGTCGTAACTGCTTCTTCCTCGATTTGCGACTCCGAAAGGGTGTAAGTTCCAGGCCTCGTGCGATGGCGGGCCTCTCCTCTAATTTTTTTCTCCCCGTACGGCTAAGTTCTTTTTTTCCTATCCGGATCACTCGACTATTTGTTACCAGCCAAGTAGGTTTCGGTCCCATTTTTGACGCTGGTTCGATTTGTCTTGGTGTTGTTTCCTCAACCAAACAGAGACGGAGCCCCTCTGCTTTCGTCTTCAACCTTCAACTTCTATTTTTCTTGCCCTACAGAGTATTTTTTGCAGTGTTTTTTCTTTAGCAATATACAAAAACACTGTGACAGTAGGTGTTTTCTGTGTAGTTTTACGTGTATTCGTTTGACCGTATTTGTTTCCTCTTCCCCCCCCTCTTTCTGCGCTATCACTTCGTTGACCTGATTTGTTTGTGCCAAAAAATAAGTTCCCTTTGTGTTTTCTTTGTCCTTGAAGGTTATGATTTGCTGATCTATGCATTTATTGCCCTGCTGGTCCCTCCCCCCTTCCTTTCCCCCCATTTTCCTTTACCGGTTCCAGAGTCCGTATAGTTGCTCAGTTTTACGTTTGGGCGTGCTCGTTTTTTGTGCGGTCGAAGTTCCGTCGGTCTTTCCCCCCGTGTTTAGCTGAAACTGTCACCCTTTGCCAGCCCACATGCCCGCTGAACGTGGTTCCCTTTTACACGGATGAAATATTTTGGTCGCGTCGTTTTATGGTCCGGCATCTGCGTTCCGGACTCTTTTTCAACGGTGCGGTGTCGACCCCCCCCCTTTGGCCAGTTTTTGACGAGGTCCACTTTGTGGTCTCACCTTTTGCTCGGTACTTCAGAGTCTCTTCTGGGCTCCCACATGGAGGTTCAAGGACTCTCGTTCCGGAAGTCACTGGCTCCCCGCCCGTCCTTTGACAGGAAAATCATTCGTGGGAACAAGGGAACCCCCACCGTACGTTGCCGACCCCCCTCCGCAACATGTACCTTGGCCTTTTCGTATTGCTGCGGCCTTGGGTTCCAGGGGGTTTGGGTGGGGGTGCCGATGGCGGACTGTTTCAAGGTATTGAGGAAAAATATTTAGCCTACCCAAGGTTTCGTCTTTGGACCTCACCTTCATCGGTAGCGTTGTGTTTTCGCTTTCAGCCCCATACTGACAGTGATTATGCCCCCAGTTTTTAGATTTTCTTCTTGGCCTGGATGCGTATTTTAGATTTTTTGGACCTTTCCAAGAACTAGAGATTGATGCGTTGGAGGATTTCTTCGTTGTATCCGGAACCCCCCCCCAGACATGATAATGATCTAAGAGCACCGTTACTCGCGAGAAGTTGAATGCTCCCCCTACCCCCTCCAGAGCCGGCTTTCCTCCGAAGTGATTTGAGTGAGGTCTTTTGCTTTAGAACCGTGATCCCAGATCGGTATTCTTGTTACACTAATATCGATTTGAGAAGGGGGTCAGTGTATGGTCGGTAGTTTCCCGTTTAGACTATTTTTTTGCTAGTGGGTGAACAAGCGCAAACAATTGCTTTTTTTTTTTTTTTTTTTCCACCGGTATATAGATACTTTCCTCATCCGTTGTTTTTACGGTCTCTATTTCTGGTTCAGGCCAGTGTTTTAGCTGGTACCTTCCCCCCCGGAGAAAGGTGAGCTACTTTCCCCCCTGACCCCCAGGGGCTAGGTCCCGTCCCCCCCCAGGACTAACACTCGGGACATACGATTATGCCCTCGTCAATCCTACGGCAATGTCACCCCTCGCAGGCACCCCCCGTACCCGGCGATTCCTGTTGATTCCTCTCAAGGCGCTCTTTACGAGGTGCTCTCGCGAGGAGCAGGGCTTTCCCCCCCCGCTCAGCCGACTCAGAAAAAATCTATTAAAGGAGCGTCCCGTGCCAACCCTTTTTCCCTTTTTTCGCCACCCCCGCTTCCCCCCGCAAGAAACGCAAGCCATGCTCGGCGAAACTCCCTTGCCGAGAATCGATGAAAGGGTCATAGGCCCCACCCTCGCCCAGCTTTTATGATTTCTAATTGTTGTGAAGGATTTTTCCAGCATGAAAACCAGGTAGTCCCTTTTTTTCCTTTTCCCCCAATGTTACAAGGAGTTTAACAGTCCTAACCATGTCATTCACTGACATGAGGGGGTGTTTTGCCCCTCTTTTGCTTTTCGTGCGTGTCGACGAACTGGTTGGCCCGCCCGGGTAGCTGCACTTCCTAATGGACGTCGTTTTACGCGACCTCGCCGTACCCCCTCGGACTCCCGTGCGGGTTACTTCCCCCCTCCCCCTCCTTCCCGCTGACCGCCGAGTTTAGTACCCCACCATTGCCCCCCGCTTACTGCCAGGGCCCCACCGTCCACCGCGCCCCGCTCGAGAGGGACAACACAGCGCATGTTGCCCCGGAGCCGTCCTCACTAGCGCGACCCAGCCTTAATTTGCTCACGGGGAATGAGTTATTGGTTGCCAATGTTTCCTGTCCTTCCCTGAGACCCGTTCAAACTGCCTGACCAACTCAACCGCCCTCCTCCACCCCCTCTCCGCCACCCAAGCCTTGCGCCTTCATATTTCGCTGGTAGCCCATAATCCACCGTCTTTTGGAAGTGCGATGCCTGCGCGTTTTCCCCCCAGGCGTACTCCCATCGCACACCTTACCGTCTTTGGTCCCGTACCAGGGTCGCCCCCGTCTTGGTTGTCCCCCACACGTGCGGTCACCCTGCAAGTATGCAGTTCCCCCTTAGCCCAGAAGCGAGTTTTGAATCACCCCCATCCCAGGACCACCCCTACACATGAATAGTTTGTTTCTTTCCTCCCTGTGGCCGTAGTGGTCACCTGCAACCAGTCCCTGATTGCACCTGACCAAAAAATCGCCCCTTTACCGTTTGCTTCATGACCAAAAAGTCCGTGCAGACTTCCCTCCCGGGGATTTCTGGGAGATTTTTCTTGAAAAACCCATTACCACCTTAAAACGGTAGAAGTCCTCTTGATTTCCCCCCCCATCGTTACGCAGCGCGCGTTTGGCCAAGACTGGAAGGACTCGCCCTCCCCCCTACGAATCAACGCTTGGAGCTTTTTTTTTTCATCTTAATACGAGAGGCCTCATACGAGGCCTTTCTTGAACTTGGTCCTTAGGGCCCCCCTGGTCGAGAGAAGGATTTTTCGGCTGTCTTCGTACGACCCCCGGTCTGCCCTTTCTATGGGCCTGGTTATACCAACTGCAGTTGCCTGTGAATGGGTTTGGTTTGGGAAGTTGAATTCACTATTGCCTCTTTTCTGAATTAGGTCCTTTGAGAAGTGTCGGTGACATTTTTTCTCAGTGCTGCAAGGGATTTAGACAAGGTTTTTTAAGGCCTACCTTTTCAACCAGGAAAAGCGTCTCTGAGTTTAACCCCCTAAGGTTCTTTCCCCACTTCCCCAGGTTTAGAGCGAGAAAACGACGTTTGCAAGGAGATGGAACACGATGCTTGAAGCTGACATAGGCCATCCTTCTACTAACCCTTCAAGTTAAGGGGCGTCCTCTCTAGTGTTTACCAAGGAAATAATACAAGTGAAGTTGCCCTTCCCCCCCCACAAGCCGGGAAATCGCGCCCCTTGTCCCGAAGAGCCCCATGGCTTTCCTTTTCGCCGGTGTTCGTTGCTTTCTACGCGGTCTTCCTTTTTTACGGCATTAGGGTCACGTCATTGCAGGACGTGCCAACCCGTGGAGAAGGACGAATGGAAGAGTGGAGGTTAGTGGCGTCGCGTGGCGGGTAGTCAGTTTTCACCTTTCCCTTTTGCTAGTTCGACATAGATTTTGGAGGGCTGGCGAGAGCTAACCCCCCATAGTTAACGTTCCCCATTCTAATCTTGAGGTGTTGCCCCTCCAATCTTTCAGCCAAAAGAGAGGCTGTCATTTTTGCGACCCGCTTTAGGATCGGGGCCCTGTGTCCTTTGATGATAGGGCGGGATGGTAGTGGGCCTTGAAAGATTGTTGATGCTCTTGAAAGTCTAGTTGACGCTTTCCCATAGACCGGGAACTGGACCTAGGACGAAGGCCGGGGAACCTTCCGCAGCAAGGGTTGCTATTTATAGACAAGATTGTCACCCCGATTTCGTTTCTCTTTTAGTTTAATTAGTTTCCATCTGACTCCTTCCATAGAACGTCTGGAGGTTTTCGCGGGGCAGTACGTCTGTGTTCGGGTCCAAATGCCTTTTGTGGTTTGCAATGGTGAAAATGCCCTGGAATTTCATTAGTAACGGGAGTATTTTATTGTGAGCATAGGCCCCCACGGAACGGACAAACTTTGCCCCTCCGACCATCGTTCCAACCCTTCAAGCTCACCCCGGGCATATCCCCAAACGTGTGTCGTCCCGGTTATCCCCGAGGCTTGGCACGATTTTCCTTGGCTTTCAGGATTCTCTGGATTCTGGGTCCGGAACGAAGCAGTCAACGAGCTCCGCCGATGCTTGCAGCTTAGGTCTGGCTTTCACAGTTACAGGGGAAGAAAACTCACGCACCTCCCCTCTCCCCCGCGGCCCGTGATCGGCCCATTCCCTTTTGGATATGTCTTAGACTTGGCAAAGTGGGCGCTTCCCCCCGACAGGTGAGCCATGATTTGGCACTGATTCAAAAAAACTCCCAAATTTTGTATGCTTACGGGAGGAAAAAGAGACCCCAAGGAGGCTGCGTTTCGTGACATTGCATTAGGAGGAGAAAGGAGTCGTCGCAATCATAGCAGTGGGACCTTGGTTACTATGAAAACAATCACAAGGGGTGAATGTAAAGTAGGAATTAGCCCCTCCTTCAGTTTTTCCCAAGGGATGCTGGAATAAGATTACTCCAATTGCTTGTTGTCGAGAGAAAAAGAGGAGCTAGGAGTTCATGGGAGGACTTTTGTGGGTTTTTTTTTTCTCGCCTTCTTTCTTTGGTTTTGTGTTTTTGTTGTCGATCTGAGGACTGGAATTGTACTCCCGGACTTGCGCTTGATGTTATTCCCATGGCTCGCTCCAAGAACCTTCTCCTGAGCATTTGAAAAACTCCTCGTCCCCCCCCCCACCGACGAGTGAAGTCCTGTTTGGTGTATAGCGAAGCAAATGGACCTACTTCCCCGGCTTAATGGGCAACCCGGCGCTTTTTCCTCTGCCTTTTCTTTAACCCCCCCCCAAATCGGCTGACCACTTCGAGAGAACTCTTAGATGGTCCCTTTGTGTTTTTTTTAACGCTTTTAGGGTAGGATTCAAACCTGTAACCCCCTTCCTCGACTTACTGACAGCTCCCTTTTTTTTTTTATCCAATGTAGGAGTCCTCTCTTAAGGTTTTTTCGACTTCACCGCCCCTGTGACGTGGACATGCTTCAGGGGGTGTTAACTCGTCCGGATGTGTGGGGCCCGGGGGAAGACAAGGAGAGACATTTCCCCTGGGGAGCTGGAGCGATTGCTGCCCGCGCCCCGTGTCTCATTGCCAATCCTGGAGAGGCAGACTTGCGGACGTTTCTCCTCAAACAAACGAGCCCTGAATAACCTTTACTGGTACTACCCCTCCGTCTCCACTCGTCCCCTAACAATGGGTCTACGATGGCTTAGGCATGCTCCTCACACCAATAAAACTTGGACTTCGGTCATGAGCTCCTCCCCTATATTAGCAAGGGTCGTCCTTTAAGGGTTACACCCCACAAAAGCTTAGACGTTATTGCCTGAGGGCCTCCGTTCCATACGGAATTTCCATCAAATTATATCAGCTTGGTCCTTTGATGCCCGCCCTGTGGGTGGGGTTATGGTTCCCGCAATCCGGAATCGGAGGCGGAGGGTTGTTTCGCCTTCGCTGGTAATTCCCAACACACCTGGGCAACCATTCCGGCTGGGTCCAAGTTGGACGAAACCCCGGGTCTGACTGTGAGTCGATCTCGAACACCCTTTATTTTTGGCCTGGGGTCTAGGATGGGCGTTCCGGGCATTCATCCCGTCCCCCCCCCCCTGTTGCAGGGGAAGCAAAGTTCGGATTTTATCTCCTTCCTTCCTCTCCGTTGTTTATTTGGAGTGCTTCCCCGTGCTTGGATTCCGAAATTCTGACACTGGTACTCCCCCGCCTATAACGTCCGTTGCTGGGACACTCACTTTCGACACGAGAGCATCCGTCCTCCCCCTCCTGGTTTGTTACAAACACTTGAACCACGACGGCCCTTGCCCACTTGCAAAGATTACCCGCTCGCTCGAGCTACGGTTTTTATCCCCAACGTTCAGGGGCTTGCTCCTCACCGTTTCCCCAACATTTCGAGGGAGAGTGTCGACTCGCCCCGGTGTCAAACTTCTGGCCGACGCCCCTTCTTCGAACTGCTTGTCACGACCTAAGTCGGCCCTATCTTGCGTGAAGGGCTTATATGTCTATCTCCTCCCCGGTGTGTCTGGACTCCAGCTTCGGGGGCCGTCCCCTGCGTCTGCCGAGTGGCTTGAAAGATGTAGTCTGCCCTGTCGTAGGTATTGGTTTTGGCTTCGCTCTTTTTTTGCAGATTTCCCCACTGCGCCGTCTGCCCTGGCACGACCGCGCGTTATCAGGTCCCTCCAGCTACCAAGTGGCTTACTCGGCGCCGGGGTCTTCACCATTTTTCTCCACCCCCTTTCCCCGTAAACCCCCTGAAAGGCATCTGGCCGGTTCTTCCCGTAGTTTGAAGAGGAGGTCTGACGCAAACATTCGTTTTCTAGTCCACCGACCCCCGCGTATCTTCACCTAAACGCGGCCAAAGGCCACAACTTTGGGAGGGTAAGCTCGGTTTTCCCCAGCGTGCCCGCCGGTTTTTTTTTTTAATTTCCCCGGAATGAGCGGTATGCCCTTCAAGGTCAACCTTCTTATTTTTCGCATCTCAAAGTAAGTCACTTCTACGTGCAGAGCGATTTCCACCTTTCGATAGGCCCCCAATCCGGAGGGCGCTGCGGGCATTGGCCCTATTGGGAACCGGGGCCAGTACGCTCCGGTTCATCGCAAAAAAGTCCTCTTTGCCGCCGCTGGCGGTTTAGGAAAAGGTCGGCAGCATTTTGCGGCCAAGGGGCCGTCGAGCCAGGTTGGATAATTTTTTCCGGGGAACCATGCCCCCCGTTGATTGGTTCGTTTCACACGTAAGAACCCGCTTGGGCGATGACGTATCTGCTTCCTACAACTCATTTCATCCAGGCAGCTCGCGACTTGGTCTTTCTTTCCTTGTCTTAATAGTTTTGGGAACGGTCAGAGGGACCCCCCCTATAGGCTGTTTAATCCTGACACTTTCAAGTTCCCTAGTCCATCTCATCGAATCCGGCGAGGATTTTCCGAGTTTTACCTGCTTGACGGGGTAGGCGCCTCCGCTCCCTCTTCGCTCCATCGGTAGCGTCCCCGCAGTTGTACCCCGCGCCGAGCCCTCTTTTTTTTCCTCTAATCCTATGTGAAGCGATCACGCCTCCGAGGAACCGTTCGAGACGCTCCGTTTGAGGGTGCTGGATTGGGCCTACATGGCTTTTGTCGGATGTTTGAGGCGGCCGCTGATCCCCCCGTGTCGAGGGGAATTTCACTCACGTTTGTTCCCTCCTTCAGCAATGTTCCGTGTGTTCCCAACCGGGCATGACAGAACCCCAAGACCGGGCACTTCACAGCCCTCATCTCGGGCGAGTATGGTTCGAGGCATACGCGAGTTGCTCTAAATAAACTGAAATTTTCTTTTGCCCCGCTGGTCGATACCTCCTCGAGCCGCCTTGCTTTCTTAGTGACCTGCGGGCATCGCGGTTCCCGTCCGTGTCGATTAGGCGGGCAACTCTTCAAACCGATAACTCCCGAGGCAGGGTTGCGGGGGCACCGGGAGACCATCTGATTCGTGAACGGGGCCTTCGAAAAACGTTTCTAACTTTCAGCACCTTTTCCGTTTGGGAGTTTTTTTTTCACACCGATGGATCCCGTATTGAACTGTCGTCCCCTGTTCGGGGGGTATGCCACCCCCCCCCCCGAGCGATAGAAGTCCCTTTTTGAACTCTCTCCGGGGAAAGCCCAAATATATCTCGAAAATTGACCTTGCCCCCCCTCGCGCAGGCGACCGCACCCCCCCTCAACTATCCATTCTTTCGCCGGCCTTTTGGCTCTGCGCACGTTTCTCCCCCCTTTTAAAGATGAGTCGGAGCCGGCGAATTACCCGGGATGTGTGGCTTGCTCTTCCTTTAGTGTATGCTTTGTTCCCGGTGACCTTTGGTTGGGCCCTACCCTTTGGATGAGGGTCGTCCATTGACCACGGAGAGTGAGGGGCCCGGACGACTGGTGCCTTTAGCCCTTTACTTCCCCCGATGCGCTTCTGAGCAGCTTTTCCCCGCCGTCAAACTCGTTTTTTTTGAACGTTCTGTGGTAGGGGAAGAACGTTCCTTGGGACTGCCCCCTGCTCTCCGTTCAGGCTTTTTCCTCTAAGAGGAAAGCCCAAGTTTGCGCGTCGACGGTCGATTCCTTCGTGCCGGATGAGTTCGAAGCCCTTGACATTCTTTTCAACTTTTCAGCGGACTAGTCCTGCCCGAGGATTGGCGTCTGGGGGCAAAATCCCTCCCTGAAGTCGAAAGTGCTGAATTAGCTCATTAATCAGTACGCGCTCCGACTGTCCGAAAGACACCTCTGCTCGCCCTAACGTGATTTCATGATTGACTTTCCTTGTGCGTTTCTGTTAGGCTTTTCTAGACTCTTTGGAAACCCGCGGACGTCCTGGTCGAAGATTGAGGGGGACGCTGCTTATGGGGCCCTTTTGTTGTACACCATCGCACAGACCCACTCTTTTTAATCGCCCCCGCTTTTTTGTTCCACTTAAACTTGCACATTGCTCTTTTGGCCATGGTTCCTTTTTTGCACTTACTCACGTAGTGCCCGTCCCTATCAGAAACTTCAGAAGGTAGGTTTTCATGCTCTTTGTTTACGGGTTAGTATCGCGATTTTTTTGCATGTCCTGTAAGCCCTCCCCTTTTTCGGGTTTTTAACTTTCCCTCTGATTGCAACCCACATTTTTTTGTGACCTTTTTTTCGCCGTGTTTGAATAAGTGACTGTGGTAGTTAGATGTTATGTAGGGTTCCAGAACTCGTCTTTTGAATATCCATTATACCTTTTTTAAGGTCCTCTGACTTGCGAAGATTGAGGCTCCAACGTAAGTTTCGTCTGCGTGTGGATTGGGTCTTTCCCTATTTTAGGTCGGTCAGGGTGCATTGTCTCGGTTCACAAGTTTCCCTTCCCTCTGGACCCCACAATGCGTCCCCTCCCCCCCCCCCCGGGAAGATTGTGGCGGTCGTGGCGTGATTGACTTCTTACTTTTATGACTTAGTTTTCCTTTTTGCCTGATACTCGAGGAGGACTTTTCCCAAGTTTTCCTGCGCACAAAGGTTTGGGTACGCTTCCCCCTTTTTCGCCCTTCTTCGTTCGGATCAAGTCCCCCCTGCCCGTTCCACACCCCTTCCGCGTCCACGCCAAGGACTTCCTTTACTTCCTTTTCGATGCTCAGCAGAGTCTTTTTTCAGGACTTTTTGGAACTGCCCCCGAAAGAACACCGCCCTTCCAGGCACATTTTGCATGACATTGGTCTGTCTCTTTTTTTTATTTGGGTCCCCCCCGTGGAGATTTTTCAGCAGGTTCCCCCCTTCTGGTAAACTCCGCATCGATTTTTTTTCCTCACAGTTTTTCAGGCGTAGACTTTTTGTTCTTCTGTCAGGGCGATTGGAGTTTTTATTACAGGTGTTGCCCTTTTTTCGCTGGTCGGGCCTTTGCCGATGTTGTTGCTACCCCTTTGCCGAAATTAGAGATCTCTTTTTTCTTTATTTCTTCTTTTTTGTTAGCGTTTTTCGAGACCAGACCTGCTTTTTCGAGTTTTCTTTAATTCTTGGCGAGTATGTTGATTTCTCCCCAATCCTGTGGATAGGAGGAGGAGTTTTTCGTTCTTTTCCCTTGTCTCCGTCCCCTTTTCGCAGTTCAGTTTTCTTTTTCCTTAGCGATAGAATGGCTTTTTTTGATCCCCACCTTTTCTTTTCCTCTCCTCGATTCTTTCTTGAGGTTCTGTTTTTGGTGTTGCCCCCCCCCTGCTGAAAACTTCCCGATGGACAACTCCCTCCTCCGTTGTTTGTTTTTTGTCTGATCTTAACGTTTCATTCTTTTAGTTTTCTTTTCCCACAACCCCCTGAGTGGCGTTTAATCTCTCTGATTCCTCCCCTGAAAACACCTTTGCTGATTTTTTTGTTTGATCTGACGAGGGATTCCAAGTCTCAAACGATTGAGAAACAGGTTTTCCCTCCTCCCCCTACCGACAGGTCCCCCTAGAGAATGCCCAATTCCCTTTTTGTGTTGAGTCTTCTACTCCCCCCGGGGTTTCGTTTGATTTTTCACTGGGTCCCTAGTTTTTTTCGCAGATTTTGGAGCCAAGGGTGCACCCCCCCCCCCCTGGTTTTACGATAGAGCCCCTTTATGCCTCAGAAATTTTTTCGATTAACCTCCCTTTTTTTTCTTTCTTTGCCAAAAACATTTTGGTTTTTTTGACCCCCCACGCTTCCCCCAAGGAAGCATCCAAGCGTGCCCCCCTCTTTCTAACAACAGGGTGTTCAATCCCTTCCCCTAGATCTAGACTGAGAAGCTCCTCCCCCCCCCCTCCTCCTGTGTTTTTTGACGGTTTTGTCCGTCCACCCCCTTTTTAGACCCGTTCCGTTGCGACCCCCGAGTTTTTTTTTTTGCAAAAAAGAATTCCCCCCATCCTCCCACTTGCCTCACCTTGGCCACTTTTTTAGGCCGGTATAAACGGCTACCCCCACCGCTCCCCTGATCTTTGATGTACTTTTTTTTTTTTGTTTGAGCGGTTTGTCGTTTTGAATGTATCAGACTGTTTTTTTCCGCTTGTAGCTTGATGTGACTCTCTTCCCTTACCATTCACAAGAGCGTCTGGCCCCCTTTCCCCTTTTGTGGTCGCGATTTTTGACGTGCTGCGTAACGTGACGCACCTTGACTTTTACTTAGGTCAAAACAATTGTCACGTAGTCCCTTTACAGAGGTTTCTCCCTGGACCACTCGGGGGTACATTTTTCTGTCACCCGTCTCATATGCGCCTTTTTCCCCCTCCCGGTCCTTTCCCACGCCTACTTCCAGGGTGTTCCTACGCGTCAGCCAGCGCCTTTGGGCTCCAGCGTTTCCTGAAGGTTTCCCGCGACTTCCTGCGGTTGAAGATACGTGGACACTCTATCCAATGCGGACGCAAATCACGGGGTGACCCTAATTTTTATCGCGAGCCCCCACCTGAGGGCTGGATTTGACCCTCATGCGTCACACCTCGGAGAGCACACAAGAAGATGGAGAAATCCTTGATTGAAACCAGTCCCCTTTCAAACCTCAAAGGAGCACAACTGGCGTACGACTCCCTTGCT
>Ga0179591_1256235_pt1 | contig 19449 bp, 18 predicted proteins | sample CZOMad2_1_08_16f_FD_182891 | JGI IMG/M metagenome (GOLD analysis project Ga0179591, IMG submission 182891) | Vadose zone soil fungal communities from Angelo Coast Range Reserve, California, USA - CZOMad2_1_08_16fungal (PacBio error correction) | ecosystem: Environmental > Terrestrial > Soil >... | reverse complement strand
ATCTCTCTTTCTTTCTTCTTCTCTGGGTGTGGCAACTCCCCTCATCCTGTACAATGCCCAAAATGGCTTGGCGCGGGAGCCTCCACTTCGTGTGGATTCTGTGTCGATGCTTCACTACCTTCCGCTACCCTTCATACCCCCAACTACGTTCGATCTTCTCCGTTCAGAGTGAACCCCAAACCTTCCTGAAGTCCTCCTCTCTTTTCGACCTACTTCCTCAGTAAAAGACAACGTCTTCCCGAGAGAGAGACTTTCGGAAAAAGATTTCTCTTCTCTGCCCCTCAATGTAATTTTTTCCGGTAGACGCAGACTTCGTCACCTTCTATTTTCCGCGCGTCGTAAACACTCATCCCCCTCCCAAAGAATTGCCTTCGGCGCCTGACCCGGAGGGACTACATCTTTTCAAACAACACAGCCTCACACGATAGAATGACCCTTTTAAGCTGATCGACCTCAGTCCGCCAGACAACAGTCTTCCTTTCGCTTATCAAGGCCCAAATCTCTTTTTCTCCCCTCTCTTTCACGATGTATAGTAGTCCCTTTTTCCGCCCGCCACCAACCTATCGTTCCCTTTTTCCCGCCCTTCCCACGCGGAGCGAAGGCTTGCGTTAGACAGAACTTTGATTGCCCCTCTTTTCAATTCTCCCGACCCTTGGACCAGATTTATCCTCGCTTAGGCCTTAGGAGGGTAAGATCAACCTTCTGAGGGCTCCGTTCCGGATGCCACCCATCTGTCCATCCTGTCGATGTACCCTGTTTTGGGTGCTGGATTTTTGTTTCCGCCTCTCTACTGAACTCTAATACTGGACCTAGATAGGATTGCTGTTCGCGGTCTCTGTCACAGTACCCCTTCCTAGGTCTCGGGCGGGACCCGATCGACGGCGTAGTTCCTTTTCCGATCTCTAATGGCTCTTTCCCCACGCCTCAGCTTGACACTTCGTCGGCTCCTCCGGAAAACCCCCCCGCTCACACGTGAACACCTCCGTTTTCCTCTTTGCCCTCGTTCCGGGGGGCAGCCCTCTTTCTCCTCTTTCCAACAAAAGACCGTTTTCTCATGAATCGATCTTTTGATTTCCTTTTTATGGGGCGGCCTCCCCCTCAGGCCTTATCCTTTCGAAGAATACCCTTTTGTCGTTTTCATTTTTGTTCCTGAGGGGTTTCCCTTCCCTCCCCTTTTTGTTCGGAGCGCGCCGGTTGTCCTGCGTGCCGTCTCGATAGTATAGGTGTGTTTTTCCTAGCATGTTTACCCCGCATTCCTTTGGACTGACCGCTCGCCGTTCTCCTTTCCGACTTTTCGGGTTCTCGCAATAGTTTTCCCCCCCGTTTGTTTCTGAATCCGCGACCACAAATAGGGACCGATAAACCCCGGCTGATTCAATCCCCAGCCCTTTTTTTCAGCTGTTTCCCCTTCTTTTTTTGGCGGAGCGTGTAGACGCCTCGCTACCCTTATCTGGCCGGGTGGTGATTAGCCACTGAGGCCATCTTCTCTGGGGGAACTGATGTTTGCGGCCTCACCACTTTTGCTTCTCACTTTCTTGATTGGACATACTCCAGCTAGAGATCCGAGAGCCGGCTCGATCCACTCGACCTCTCGTGCCTTTGCTCAACAAACCACCTTCCCGCCTCGCAAACGACGCCGTTTTCTCTCCTTTGTTCTGAGTACTATCGGTTCTCTCTCTGGACGCCGACGGAAAAACAAACCATTTGCTGCCATTTTTTGCTCTACGAAAGCTTTACCTTTTTTCTATGGCGTTAAAGCCTCTTAAGAGGAACGGGATCCTCGACTCCCCACCACATCATTTCGAGGCCTTTTTTCCCCATGTAACGGTTAGGTAGCGCCTATCCCCTGACCCTCCTAACCACTGTCGATGGGAGCGTATCGACGGATAGAGCTGCTCCGCACTACCTTTCAGATAGTCCCTCGTATGTTTTGGTTCAAAAAGCCTTTTTTTCCTCCCCCTTCCTCGTCTTTTAATTCCCTCGGAGTCCGGTTGACCTCTTTTTTCCTTTCCTTGCTGAGCAGATTCTCCCTTCTCATTTTCCCTTCCATGAGTTCTTCCTCCCACACGCGTGCGCTATAGGAGTGCATTTTTCCCCCCCACAGTTTTTTTGTCCATCTGTAAATACTTTTTCCTTTTTGTGTTAGAGAGATGTCCTTTATGGTGTGAAATGGTGGGCCACCTGCACGCCTGTCAGCCGTGTTTCGTGTTGTTCCACAAGCCGGCCCCCCCGCGAACTTCCCCCTCCCTTTCGGAATCGGGTTCCTCCCCCTCTCCTCCAGCCCCGCCTCCGAGGCCAACTTTGACCCCGCCTCTTTCTCTTTCCGTCGGGCGGAGTACAAGGCTGTTGCCCTGACCGAATCGCGGCGGCATGCAGTCTTTTCCGTTCGAGGCCCCATTTTTTTTTCTTATGACGTCTCTGACACTTTGATCGTAGTCGATGCTCTCTTCTCTTCTTCTGGTCAACGCCTCAAGCTGTAGGGTTTGTGTGCCATTTCCCCTGGTCTTTCCTCTGCCCTCTTCTTCCTCCAATTAGCGACCGCCCGTAGAGATTGAGGTCTTCTTGTAAGATCTGTAGTACTGACCTCCTTCTCCTTGTTTTTGGTTCGTCAGCTATGTCTAGATATAATCTCATTCCCCCCGTTACAAAGATTTTCCGTTTATTATGCGGAGCGCGTTCTTGATTTGTTCTCCCCCCGTTCTGCTCTCCTTATTTGCATAGCGAGTTCGCTCGTAGCTACCGTGACTTTCTGTTTTCCCCTTTTCCCCGCTCTTCAAGTTATTTACGGGACAACCCGCAGGAGTACACCCCTTTTCGCCCATGATGTAATCTATTTCACCAACCAGTCGACACTTTTGCCTCCCATTGTCCCCCCTCCTAGTAAAGCCGCGATGGGAACAAATCGGTCCTTACAGAATTTCACCCGTCTTAACTCGGGTTTTTTCGTCGCCCCGTGGCTTTGTGCGTGCCCAGTCAAGTTGGTAGAGAATTTTCTTTGATGCGATCGATACCGTCGTCTCCTTCCTTGGTGTTGCTTTCTGCCACGACTTTTGTTTTAACAGCCGAAAGCCTACCAGACCCCTCTGTCCCTGTCCAGAAGGAGCAAAATACACTCCGACTTATGCGTTTTTTCCATCAGGGCAAGTGCTCCTTTCCTTCGAAGATTCGTCTCCTTTATTTTTACTTTTTTTCAGGCTGCCCGAGATGGAACCGAGTCCGGCTTTTATCAGAGCCGTTTTCTCTGAGTTGTAGTTTTCCCGGCCGAAGCCGATATCTTGCTCTTTCGGCTATTTGCCTTTTGTTTTTTTCTAAGAGACGAAAGTTCTCCTTGTCATAGGTCCTCACCTGAAGAATCATTTTCCTCTCCGAATTTTCGTTCGCCTCCTTTTCCTGTGTGGTGTCCTTTTGTGCCGCAAAGCACTTTTAATTCTGTAATTGAGAGTTGTTCCTAGAGATGCAATCATATAAGACCCTCTTTTTATTCTCGACATTGGGCCCGTATGAGTAGACGCATTAGAGGACCTCTCCTTCTTTCTTATTCCTTGGATTTCTCTTCGAGAGTAATATTGTCGTCCTAGGCGCTTTCTCGAGAAAGTTATGGCCTCCCCTCCTTTCCGGCCGCCGGGACTCCCGAGCTAGCTGCGGCGTGATTTTTTCGATACTTGTTCCCTTGTTGTCCCCCCTTTTTTAGACTCCTCTTAATCTCGCGTTGTCTATACGTATTGCCCCTTGGAGACTTCATAATTCTGCCGTGGTGAGGGTCGTCTTTTTCTTTTCCTGCCTCTTTTGAAGCAGCTCCCGTCGCTTTTTGTTTCTAGGTATTTCTTTTGTTCCTGATGATGTAGTCGCGCGTTCCGAGTTCTCGTTCTCTGCTCCCAGATCTTCGGTTGAGTGGTAGTAGGAAGTCAACCCGCTTTTTCTTGTTTTTTTCCTCCTTTCCGGTTGCTTAGACGCTCCTGCTTTATCGTATGACCTCTACCTGTTCTTTCGCGCTCGATACGGTATCACTTGCGCTTACTGAGACGTCTTCCCTCCCGTCTATTTTCCGTTACCTCACGCTTTTGGTAAAGGAACCTTTTTCTTCCCTTTCGTAGGTGTAGATGAATGAATCTTCGTTTTCCTTAATGAGCGCCCAGCAAAATGAAATTTAGGCCCGGCGCACAACGTTCTTTTTGGTCTTGTTGACGGAGAGGCGTTGTCCCGCTGCCTCATCATTTTTGAATGATCTTTCCCAGCAAGATCCTGGTGTCTGTTGCTGAGGTTTTCGAGACTTTAGTTATGCCTGTTCCCTGCCACGATTAATAGGCCCCCCCCGGCCCCCCTTCCCCACCCCATGGCTTGTGGTACGTCCATTCTCCTCCACTGTCCCACCCCCCCTGTCCCGACGGTGGCTCGATGAAGTAACCTCCGACTTTACTTCATCCTCCAATTCCGACCGGCCGCCCTTGCGTGAAAACCCACTCTTTCAGTCAGGACTTGGCTCACCTATAGATCTTCCCCACCGTTGGTCTTCCCCGCATCCTACGGCACCGTTCCTATTCCTTCACCCGGCATTTGCCGCGGACGTCTCCCGCAGTTTGTACCCCTCTTCAAACTGCAGCCTCTTCTTTGTAAAAGCAACACTCCTTCCCTACCTATTAGGAATCTTTTTCCCGCCTTAGTTCACTTCCTGCTCCTAAATGTCCCCCCTTTCCGGACCCCTCTTGCCCCCCACTTCAGCGTTCTGACGCTTAGCACAGGCTTTCAGTTCTTCTTGGATCACCTACCCTTCACCCTTCTGACTGCAATAGACTTACCATCCTTTAAGACACTTCGACTCCATTTTACGTGTCCCAATAGGGTTCTCCCCACCCACAACACTTATATGCACCCTTGCAGGTACAATTCCGCTCCAGTGAGGTTTCTGACGGTTCGATGCCCATCTTTTTAGGTGCTTCTGGCCACGGTCCACTTTTTCTAACACCTATGCAGAGCGGTCTTTTCCATATTTAAAAGTAAACTTCGCCTTACTAGCCCCTTTTCCTCGGAGACCCTGCGTTCCATCCCCATTCGATTGAAGTCGCTCCCTCCTCAGTCACCGGCTGTGAGGAATCGCCGCCCTAAGAGAGAGCATCCCCAGACACTCCCATCCCCAGACAACGCCCCAGGTCTCACCCTATCCAGTGCCCGGGAGAGTCCAAGCACCGGCTCCTGGCTTTTCCCTTTCCCGGGTGCGTTACACAGCTCCCCTCAAGCCTCCTTACCATTTATGATTCTACTCGTTTTCGTCTCCCTGGAGGTGGAGTCTGCTCTTCCCCCCCTCACTCATAGACCCCGGCTGCGAAGGGCCCCCTTATAGCTCTCAGGATTTAGGAGGATTTTTCGTGTAGGTGTAACCTTCATCGTTCATTGTATTTTTCCCCTTTGCTCACTCGCGAACCACCCGCCGAACGTCTCCCCCTTCCCGACGGCAGCTTTCAACCGTTCATTTCTTTTTGAAGCACCCCTTTTCATTACACCAACCCCGCACCGTGCTCTTTACGTCTTGAGTGCGTCAGAGTTAATTTTGGCAGCAGTGAAATGATCACTCTTCTTCCTTCTTTCGCGGTCGGGAGTTCTTGCCTTTCCAGTTTTTCAACTCTCCCACGACCTGTGTTCCGGGCCGGGCTTTCTTGCCGTGTGTTGGCTCGTCTTTTCCTTTTTTTACTCGGAGAAGAACCTTCTCCCCTAGGTTTTACCTCTCGACCTTTCGGCTCTACGGATCGATCGCTCCTATCTTTCCACCCCACGGTCGGAACTCGCCACGCATTCTGGGAGATAACACGGTTTTTTCCCAAAGTTCTTTTTTCCCGCTGCTGCCCTCTTCCTCGGCCCGGGCTTCTCTCGCTTGTCTTTTGTTCTTCCCGCCCCCGATTGTCGGGCGGGTTTGATTACGGACCTTTTCTTCCCTCGACCTTTTAATCCTTCTTTTTTTTGGCTCTACCTAACCTTTGAGCGATTTCGGCTCTTTTTCTAGCCAGAAGCCTCTAGTCCTCTTCCTTTTTTATCGCGATCGTTTTCACCCCCTTTGAAACGACCCTCCGCCCCTCAGGCGCCGTTATCGTAATTTCCTCCCTTCGGCATCTCTCGCGTTTACCTCCTTTCCCCCCACCCTTTCTGAGGCAGTACAGGACGCTCCTCCTCTCATCATTCGAATTCTCTTTGCAAGCATTATTCTCTCTTCACTTTCAGGCTGACTACCCACCCCCATAGACAGAGGCCGTTTTCCCTATTCCCCTTTCTTCATAAGAGATATTTTTCACTCGCTCGATATAAAACCTTTAGTTTTGCTCCGAATCGCGTCTCCATTAGCCTTTTCCCTCGCCTGACTACTTCCTTCCCCTCTTCCTGGTAGACTGTTGTCCCCAGCATTGGCCACGCCCGAAGACCTCTGCGTCGGGTTGCATTTCGCTCGGAGGTCTTTTTACCCCTTTTATCGCGTACTCTCTTCGAACGGTCTTCCTACAGTTCTCGGAATGGTTTGTGAAAACACCGCGTCGTCTTTCTTATTCGGCTTTTCCTTTCACACAAAGTCGATCCCCCTTTTATCCTTTATTCTTCCCTTCCGTTTTGTTTTTTATTTATATTACTCCCCCTCTGGTGCTAGCTGTTTTTTCAAATGCCTCCGAAGAAGCCGCCGTGTTGTGATTCCAAGTTCTTCCTTTCCCTAAATCTACTTGCCCGGGCTTTCCCCGCCCTGGCGATTTCCCCCACCCCACCCCTGCCTAACCAGCAGAAGCAGGCGAACCCGTCAACAGACTCCCCCCAGTTCGAGCATAGGGTCCTCCCATGAGAACAAGGTTCCTCTTAGGGCGTCCACCCCTCTTATCTCCCCCCCCCCCCTCCGCTGAGGACCCACAGTTTAAGGAGCTTTCATCATCTCTCCCTCCTTCACCTTCGGTACACGGTCCCCGCCGGTGCCTAGTATTCATCGATGCCGCGCGAACTCTCCCAGACTGTTGCCTCCTGCATCCCGGTAGTATCTCGCTTATCTCCGGATCGCCTTGTCATGAAAAGGTATTTCCATTGTCGGAGTTTGGTTGCCATATTCGCGTTTCTAGCCGGTATATTGAAGTATTAAAGGCATCTTAATTATTTTGCACGCTCTTAGCTTGAGGCTCTACTCAAGCGTTGCCTGTTTACGCTTCGTTGGTTGTCGTCGGGCAGAAGAACTCGTCATCTCTTCTGGACCCAAGTACGCCCCCCAGCATCTTCCCGCAGCAGCTTTTGCTCGGCGTGTCCGGGCGTTTGTTCTTCACTGCCTTTTCGGATTTTCGATCGCCGACTTCTGCTCGTGACTTCCACCCGCCCCCCTCGCCCCTTAGTGAAGTGCACTTGACAAAACCCTGAGTCTTCTTTCAGCAATGATGCTCATTCAATCACCCACCACCTTCCATGACCCTATTTCGCCCCCCGGAGACGCGCCACGCCACCGTTTTCTTCGTACAAAGAGGAGGCACATCTTCCCCCCCACTTCTTTGTATTTACTCGAGCCGTTGATTCTTCCCCCTTTCCCCCGTGAGAATAGACCCGTTTCGCACATCTTCTATGTGATCTGCTCCCCTTCTCAGAGAAAGTTTTTCGGGCGTCGGACCCTCTGGATTATCTTTCGTTCCCACGTCCCAAGTACTCCCTTTCCCTTCCCGTTTAAGAAATCTTGAAAAGGCTCTGAGCAGGTCTTTTTTGTTGTCCCTTTTCCTTTCTATCTTACCATCGCAGACGACGATCCTCCCCGGTTTCTGTACTTTCTTCTCTGGTTTTAAAATACTTGGACGGGTACCTCCTATAGACTTAATCTCGCTTTGCGTGTTTCCCGGGTTAGCACTTGAAATGTTGCTTTTTCAGACCGACGCTTATAGTGTAGATGACGGGCATGTGCTAGTTTTCGGCGGTAGCGATGAGAACCCGACCTCCCCGAGAATCATCGTGCCAGACTAAGCATCCTCTATGCTCATGCTCCTCTTTTGCAGACCTCGATGATTTTTTTGCGTAGCATCCGCTCCCTTTTCAACTATGTCATTCTTCTAGTTGCTGCGATAGAATCTTCATTTTCGCCCGAATTCATTTCCTACCAGTGATTTCACCCTGCATCGTAACCGCCTTGAATCTAGGTTCCGCACGCGAGTTTTTCTCTTTACCCCCTCACTTGACGCCTATCTGATCTCCAATAGTTACGAGGTCCCCCCCCCCCTTTTGAACGAGTCCTACCCCTCTTTTAATCTTTCCACCGACCTTATAATAATGAGCAGGTCGCTGCAGGGCACAACCCCGCGCCGTGGAATCTACTTTTTTTTCTTCCGTCCCCCTTATTTTCAGCTAAATGTAGATCGGTGTCTACGTCTCATCCATTCTCTCCAGTCTCAGCTGACGTTCCTTTTTTGGTCTGTTTTGGTCGCATAATTCTCATTGTTGCAGTATCAGCGCTTCTTCGCGGTTTTTATGGTTGAAGCCTTCTTGCTCTTTGCTCCTTTGTCGATGTAGAAGTCCCTCCTCTGACGTTGGGACGTGTCTTGGAGGCGCCTGTTTCCCTTTCTCCTCAATTGCTGAGCTCTTGAGCTTGCTTGCTGTAAGAGTAGTTTTCCCCCTCGACATCGTCCGACTCTTCGCTTTCCCCTTTCCCTAAATTTGTGTTCCCCTTTCTTTCCTTCTTCTAAACGACGGTGCTGCGTGACCTTCACGCGGTTGTGCCAAGAAGGGGACCCCCTTTCCCCCGTTTTCGCAGTGGTCGTGTAGTGACTTAATCGCTTTGACCCCTTCATCCGAGCCAACGCCCCGGACCTTTTGCAGCTGTTACGAAGCTTGGTTTTCCTTTTTTCCTCCGGTTGACGCTGCCGCCAGGCATTTCTCTTTTATCCTCCCCGTGTTTTTTTTTTCGATCGAGAAACTTTCCTCCTCCCGGCAACGATCTCGCTCCCCCCCCCCCCACAATTGGCTTGTTGTGCGGTTCGGGAGAAGAAACTTGGCGGAGGGTTGGATGAAGTCTCAGAACATCTAATACGTTCTAATCTTCCCGGGTTACTGGTTACCAAAAACATCGTGAATTCCCCCGCTCGGAAGGTTTCCTAACCTCTTTTCTTTTTTCTTTTTTCTCTCTATCTTGTTGGGTGGGTTGTGGGTCTGTCCAGATAAAGCGTGGCACTGTGCTCTTCTCGACGTTCACCCCTATTTTTTATTTTGTATCTTGACCGCCGGCTGGCCAGAGAAGCTCCCCCGACTCTTGCCATCGGCACGACACCCATAGTCGTTTTCCGTCCGGACCCCTTTCCCCTCACCCCCACCATTCTTCGGTGGGACTTCTCCTATAACGGCTTTCGACATCTAGTCACCCCTCATTCTTTCGCGTGCGGCTTACGGACCTTTTCAGCTACAACTCACCAGCCCCTACGTCTGCATAACGATGTACTTCTCCCCACAGGTAGAAGTCTACGCGAAAGCTCGAAGATTTATCGTCCTTTCATCGGCCTGCCACAACACACTCTCATCCACGTCTGGTCATCTTCTCTTCACTAGGGGAGAATCCTCCCCAAGAACGTGATGAGATTTTCCCCTTTCAACGCATCGTCTACCATATTCCTCCCTCTCAAGATCCGGTACCAAAGCCGGGTCGGATATTACGGTGGGACGAACCGCGGAACCTTCCGGGCCGGCTCGTGGGCGGATCCAGTTCCTTTCCTCCCACGAAGCAAACCAAGGACGTTTAAGATCAGCGTTTAGCTGCGCGACACGACACACCCGTCGGCGTATTTTCCCCCCTTTTCCCAGCTCCGGATTGTTCGTGCCGTTGATACGGGCACGGCTGGGGAACCTCTTTCTTTTCTCCCCGTCCCTTCGAAGCCTTCGTTCCTCCCCGCCCCCGTTTAACGCATTAGCACTTCCCGCCGGCAGCGACATTGTGCTTTCCTGCTCGCCTCCCCCAAACCGCCTCCTTACTATGGACTGATCGATAGCCTTTACCGTCCCTTTTTCCCCGTGTTCGGCAGTAAAGTTACAGATCAGCGCCGTATAATATGGCGGGCAGGGATCTTATTGGTCAACGCCAACGCTCTGGTTTTTGTCGGTGCTCGCTTTCCGGCGGGCCGGTTTTCTTTTATGGCGATTAGGCTAAGACCCACTCCCGAAGGCGTGCGCCAGCCTCGAAAGGTCTTCCCCCCTGTTTAGGTGTGCTATATTTTATCCTCACGACCAGCTGGATACCCATTTTTGCAATAGCGCCACGTGTCCTCTAAAAACCAGAGCTTGTAACGTCCCCTTTTTCATTGTGCACCTGACCGCTTTAAGTAGAGTCCTTGCTGATGACTCCCGTTTTCTTACCAGGTGGGACTTGTTGTGATTAGAAATAGGAATCATGAATTTTTTCCCCCTTTTTTTTTTCATTGCCTTCCTTCACTCCTTCGGCGAGGTTGCTTCCTTCACAGACGAGAGGCTCCGGAGACGGATCGAAAACCCAGCAGAGAGTTGCTCCCCCCTTCCAAGAAGTCAAGCGCTCAGCCGCGTTGATAGAAGGCTTTCTTCCCTATCGGCGAGCAATCGCTTGTACGCCACCCCCCCCCCCCCCCCCCCCCCCCCCCCCCCCCCCCCCCCCCCCTCGTGCACAACCTGGAGACCTGGCGCTTCCCTTTTAATGCGGCCTCAATCCCGACTTCTTCCTCATTCTTATTAAGAGGAATCTACCCCGCGACCTCCGTCGCTTTTCGAAGGCAGTTTTTGGCTTTCCCTGTTGATACGAGCCTCTACTACCGCTTCGTATATCCCACTTTTTGGCCTTTTCTCTCTCGGAATCGGAACCCTCTCTTCCTTTGATTTACGGCGCCCGATCTGTCTTTGGGCAACAAGACTTTCCCCAGACTCCTTCGACGGAGTGTGGTTTCCTATGAGGTTTGAGCATGACGGTTCCATCCTCCGTCCTTGTAGAGGACGCGGCCGGGCTTTGATCCAAGTCTCCCTCTGTTTTTCTCTTCGTTTGACACCAGTCGCCCCAAATCGGTCTCTCCTCACCCCCCGTTGTAGACCTCTGTTCTCCTCCTTTTTTTCAAATGTGCCCGAAGGCTGCTGAAGAGGGGTTTTCTTCAAATCCGGTGCGAAATGTTCTACTGTTCCGAATTCCCCCCCTTTCCTCCCTTCTAGCACCAACGCCTCCGCATGGAATGACCTTTGCCTTCGCTGCTTGGATGAGCACCAGTATGTTTCCCAGCGACTTTAATCGCGGCTGAGCGTTTTCCCTGTCTTGGCCATTGCCGCGCGCGAACATTTTCTCCCCTTTCTTCGAAGCGGTAGACTTGAACGATCTAGGATACTCTTCGGCCGTCGAAGCTGTCGGAGGTGTTGTACTTTTTTTTCTCCCCTTCCCCGACGCGGACTTGTGCTCAGTCGATCTTTTCTTCCTGAGTACCAGAGTCCTTTGCCCTGCAGGGGTGGCCGGCGTCATTCCCAGAGTAGACTTCCATTCCTTCTCCCCCTCCGTAGATAAAAACCCTGCTGCTTGTCGCGTTTGTGGCCCATTTTTTTTTTTCGCGGCCGGGCTAGAGACGATGTCGTTCCTGGCCCCCCCTCCAGCCACGCGGCAAGGTATGACTTGCGCCACACCCGCAGGCTTCCCTCCCATGTAGCATGCTCATTTTCACACACCCTTCCCTGACTATTTTTCGCCCCTGAACCCCATCCCTCTCCAGGCGTAAAACGTTTCGGCCAAGCAGTGAACCTCCGCCTATGATGACCCGTCCTGGATCTCCTCTTGAACCGTTGTATCAAGTGCGATGATTTCCCATCTTTTCTTCAAACAAACCGCGCCGCCCGTGTCGGTTTCGGCCACGCCGTCTTTCCCTTCGTGTCGGAGCGAGCCGTCCCGGAACGGTCCCCCCCTCTTTCCGCAAATCATCGGCCGCACATCCCTTTTTTTTCCGGGTGACCCCTACATCCCCCTGCCCGCCGACTTTGTATTAGAAGCCCCCGGTTTTGCCCTTTTTGCTGCGCCTGACGCTGGAGTTCCACCATTATTTCATCTCGCGGGTTGGTTTTCTCTGACGATCGGTTGTGGCCCGCACTGCCATGAATCGTCGTGTAGTTCGGGATGTGCTTCCGCGTTCGGCTGGGTTTTCCCCCTCTCTCTTTCCCTCCTGCGAAAGTCGCTAATATCGTTGCGCGCTCCCGACTGTCACCGTGCTCCTCGCCTGCGGCCCCGCATGCCCCTCTCTTTTTCTGTTTTGCCGCGTTGCCGTCACGCCTGCAGGCGGTACTTTGCGTGGCTTCGAGGCGTGCCCCCGACGCATTCCAGAGAATGATTCCGCAGCGAGAATCCTAAAAAAGGCGCTGTTGATGTACATTAATTGCCCGTCCTCCATTTCCTCTTCTTCCATAGGGTACGACGAGGCGTAGGCCCTATCGCGCAGCCTCATCCCGGACCGTCGCCCGGCCCGCGCAGTGCGCGATTTCCGAACATTCCTCCCCTTTGGGGGGGCTTCACCCCGCTTGTTCCGAATAACGCGGTAGACTACTGAGACATTGTTCGATTCTGTCTTTTTTTGTGCTTTTCCTCGTAACCTCTTGTCTGCCCTTCCCCCCTCTCCTGACTCTATCTTTTGGTTCGTTTCCAGTTTCGCGCCTTTTTCCTAGGGCTCGCTCCGCCATCGGTGATTGTTTCGGGCCCTCCCTCTTCTTTTTTTTTTGAGAAATCGCCCAGCTTCTCCTTTTCCGGATGCCTTCTGTCCTTCTCATCTCCTCGTGTGCACGCCATCTCCTCCACTTTGTAATCTGTTCTGCGTCTCGCCATTTTAGTCCAGAGGCTCCCCTTACTGCCACGCTGTTGTTAGCACGCGTCCACCGGGAAGTAGGTTTTTCTCTCAGAATCTCGTAGGTACCTACGTTCTCCCGCCCACGGAACAGTTAGTGCGACACCCCCTCCGCCCCCTTGCCCCTGCTGCGATGTAATTATGATATTGCCGCACCACTTACTCTTTTTCCTCTGTTGCTTCTCTACCTAATGCGCGGAGAGGAACCGCTACCTGCGGCAACACTTCCACATGGTCTCGTGGGCGCCATCGTCTCGCGCAATTTGGGTGTTTGTTCATTGTGGCTAGTGTTGAAGTCAAACTCTATTATTAACAACCACTCTGCCTCCCCCGTAAGTGCCTGGTCCACAACAGCGGCGAATTTCTCAAAGAGATCAATGGCGACTAAAGTTTAGTACTTTCCCCTTTATGTCTCCCCTCGAGCTCAAGTCCCCGATTCGAGGACCTCTACGCCGTGCAGAGGTCCCCGGCGACGCTTCCGACTCCCCCTTAGGCCACCCTCCGCTTCATGCGCCGTTCTACAAAACATCCTCAACACTGGGCCGACCCCCTCCTCTTTTTCTTCGAGACGACACCACCCCTACCTTCGGTCTTCATTCTTTCCTGATGGTAAGCTATCCAGTCTTGAAGGTATGTAGGACACCCCGACACATCCCCCCGAAGCTCCTATTGATGACTTCGCAATTCGCATAGTTACGCACTCTCTCTTTATACGCTTCTCCCTCCTAGTTAGAAAACAACACGTGTATGAACACCGACCCAGGCCTATGTGCCCCTCGGACTGGGAGGGATCGCCTACCTGAGGACCACGACCCGTGCCTGAGCTCACGTACCCTCCTCTCCTAGGATTCCCCCCCTCATTCGGAGGCTGACACTTGACGCCTTCTATGACGGCCGTCCGTCCCCCGGAGTACGCCTGCGGCCATCCCATTTTTTGGCCCTGCTCATTCTGACCCTTTCAAGTAAGCAGACAGCTCCAAGTTACGCCCTGAGAGTTTGTGTGAAGGGCTTCGAGTACCGTCCCCAAGGACACCTCACGGCTGCGATTTACAGGCGCCCACGGAGTTTTTGAAAGAGTATTCCCGATCGATGGCTTTGACTTTTGGCAACGATTCGGACGACTCGTCGCGGACTCTAAACCCCTCTTCAACCTTTGCTTCACCCCCTTCCCGAAGGAAAACGATATTGATGGGAGTGGATTCACTTCGTCGACAACGGCGAGTCTGAATCAAGTTCCCCGTCGTGGCTTTGACTTTCCTTTTCCTTGCACATGACCATATTCATTTTCGCGAATAAGTGGTTTGTTGGCGGGACTGCAGGGGAAACAAACTCGGGCCGGGATTGTTTCTTTCGCGGGAAGGGGGTTTGATAGTCTCGTTACCTTCACTCCTTATATTTACAGGAGGGGCCGTTTTTTTTCCTGTACCCGGGCGGCGACCTGTCCTCTTTTCAAATAGAAAGTTTCACAACCGTGGTTCTTTTTTCTTGCGACCGCTGGGCCAGGCTCTCGTTACCTTCACCCTTTCTTTTTTTAAGGTCCGTCCGCTTTTTCAATAACGGGCACATTTCCGGGTTTTTTTTTAACTAGTGTCGAGGGCGTTGTTATCCTTCAGGAATAATGGCGTCATGTTTATATGCCATCTAAATAATTTGCGTTGTGGAGGTCAGGCACCCTCTTTCCATCATCTTTTTCGTTATCTTTCTTTCCCCTGAGCAAATACCGCGCCCGAGTCCTTGTCTCCCCACCAACTTTTCCTTCGCGCGGTGATCGCGGCGGGTACTGGCGAAGAACTCTGATTTTCTGACCCACTAGTCAGTCGACTGCACTTCAAGACTAGCCCCTCCCTCTCCCTTCTTTCAGAATTTATTCGTAATGTGCCCGCGACTCCCCTACCTCCTCCTTTCTTCTACATGGAATCCTTCTATCCTCTGCTTCCTTACTCCACACCTCCCCTCCACCTTCGCTGGGAGCGTACGAATTATCCTGGTCCCCCCTCTCATCTCACGGAGCCGGTTTTAGATCTGGTGAATGGGGGTTTGCCTCCCCTCCTTTTTTTCTCGCCCTTTTCCGTATGGTCCCTTTTCTCTAGGAGTTGATTTGAGGTCCTTCCCCGTCGTCCTCTATAGAAAGGTTTTCGTACTGCCGGCTCACTGCGCTCTTAGGCTTTTGTTTCCCTTTCGGCCAATAATATATATACTCTTCTCCTTTTTTTTTGTTTTTGACGGCCGTTGGCCTCGAGGTGGCATTTGTCCTCAATGATGTTGTATCAAATCATTCCCTCGAACTTTCCCCTTAATCAGTGCCTTCCTTTCGACTTTACATACCCCATTCACGCTCCGAGTATGAAAACGCATCCGACTGGCTTATCCCATGAGGCCCCCTCTTGACCATGCGGCTTTTTTCCCAGATCTCACCGCCTAGCCGTTCTATTACGGCCCATCCCCGATCTCCTCGGTAGTGAGAGCTCTCTTTCTCCTCCCTGGTCATAGAATTTCTCGACTGTTCGATTAACTCTAGGGCCGCTGTCTTTTTCCGAAGTTCCATTCGGCGCTTACCTTTATTTTGCCTGAGTAAGGCAGGCTTCTGTTTTTTTTTTTTCACTGAGAGGATAGAAGCCTATACTTTTCCTCCCCCCCCTAAGGAGCCGCATCCGCTTTTTCTTCTGTTTCTTTTACGTCTGATCGCTGTTCTTTTCTCCGAGCCGGAGCCTTTTAGCTCGCTGGTTTTTTGGCGCCAGCCCCCCCTGCTTCATTTTGGCTGACAAACGCAGGATTCCATTCTTTCTTCCTTTTTCCTTCCCCCCCCGAAAGTTCACCATTCGCCGCGGCGTCCCGCCTTCCGCCCCCTTCGCTCTTCCTCCCCCTTGTCCCTGGAAAAAGGTCCCCCCCCTTTCTTTCCTCAGCCCGGTGATGATCTCCCCGTGCTTGGTTCTTCGTTTTATCAGAGGCGATTACTCTTACATCCCTTCTTTTTTCCTCCCCCCTTTGTCCCCCCTTTTTCCCCGCGGAGATTGTTCTTCCTCGTCCGTTCAAAAGACCTTCCCGGCCCGCCTTCCAGCCCAACTTTTCCCCCCTCTTCCAGACGTCCCGAAGGTGTCCTTTTCCCCTCTTTCTTACTTCCTTTTCGAAAACTACACTTATTTAGACGCCTGTTTTTTCGTGGATGATTGCCGAAACTTCTCTGCCTTTCCGACTTATGCCTTTTTTGTTGTAGCTGAGAGGTGGACCCCCATTCTCTTAGTGTCTGATTATGGGAAGTGAGGCTTTTTTTCCTCTATTACGCCGAAGTATGACCGTCCATCGTTTCCCGCTCCATGATTTTTTTCGTCCGCAACTCATTTTAAATCGCAGACCTCTTTTGTTTGTCCGTGAAGTTGCCGGCCCAGTTTTTTTTCGCCTAATTTCGTGTTTTTTTTTTTCGGAGTTGTGCGTTCCTGATCAACTCACTCAAAACCGCGCTTAATCGACAGTATTCTTCCCCCCGAGAGTGCCGTCCTTTAAAGATACGGCAGAACCTCTTTTCCCCCCTTCCTTTGATCCTAGAGTAAATCTGAGCTTAGTACTCTTTGGAAGGGAACGCTCCAGCATTGTCCTCCCCTCCGAAAATCTTGAAGAGTTCATCTGCTTTCTCCTCTCCTTTTCTCTTGTTGTGGGGACCGGACCACGTGTATCCTCCGTCCTTTCCCTGATCTTATAAGCCTTTTCCCAGGCGAGTTTTTTTTTTTCCCTGGCTGGTGTAGTTGTCGTTTCTTTTGCCGCTTTAGTAGCGCTTTCCTCTTCGTGTCGAGGCCTTTGGTTGACGAAGATTTCCTCCTCCCGTTCCGAGTTTTCGAGTTCCCTACGTAGAGGTGAGTTAGTGGGTTTTAGTAGGCTTTCTCAACGCGAGAGGTCTGTCTTTCTGCGTTTCAGAGGTCGGGCGATTGCCGGCGAGTCCTTTTTCATGAACTGTGAAGTTCATCGCCGCTCATCGGTCAATCACCTTTCCCTTTCACTCTTGCAGTCGTTCGGCGGTCCTCTCCCCTCCTCCTGTTGTGGGCAATCCAGCCAACGTTCCTTGCTTCTTATCTTTTTTCCTCTACGTGACTTCACTCCGGTCCCCTCTCGCAAGTGTAGGCGCGGTCCCGCAAACTCCATTTGACCTTTTTCCGCGTTTAATCAGTTTCTATTCCTCCCCCGTATTAATTCCTTTTTCCATACGTTGTTTGTGAGCTCTCCTCATTCTCTTCCAGCGGGACATCTTTCTCTCCCAGTCCAACAACTGGTCTTTTCCTTTCCTTCAAGTCTCTTCGTTTTCTCGTATGTTTTCGGTGAATCCCCTCTTTTTTACTTACTCTTTCCCCCCCTACGCTCGCAGGGACGTTTAATTTTACCCCAGCTACTTGTCTCGTTGAGAACGACGCTCCCTTACCCGTTGAGTACCCTACGTTCTCCGATTATCTCCTTGTTTTTCTACCAGCTTCCCAGCCGCCACTTCGAGTTCCCCTTATCTGACCCAGAACTTCTTCTTGGGTTACACATCATTCAAGCTGTCGGCTACTCGCCCTTTCCTGCGTTTCCTTTCCTCCCTTTCGTCACCATCTCCCCCTCCTGCAAGATCTCCCGGCGGCCGACCCTTTTTCCTTTTTCGTCTTACGGAACCAGCACCTCCTTCATTTTCATGCCCCATCTATGACTTACTGTTCCAGTTTTCCTCCCCGCGCCCCCTTTTTAGTCGTCGAATTTGGCAAGTCCCCCCACACTTTTTCACGTCTAGTTCAGTAAGTACTTCCACGTCCCTGTTTGCGCCCCCCCTGTCGACGGCCATCAACTTCTGGCTTCTAATTCCCCGTTCTTTTCCCAATGGGCTCCTCCTTCCCGCCTTCCCTGAATTTTCAATTGGGCTGCGGTCCCTCCCCACCGGGCGTGCTTCTCCCCTCGCCCCCCGATGTCCTGGCGCGGGTGCTCTTTTATCGTGAAGTCTTTCGACGCATTCCTGACCCACAAATTCTCTCGTTTCTTTAGAACCGTCAAGAACACCCCAATCAGACGGACCTTGTGGCGTCTGTCCGGCTTCCCTGAGGCTTCCTTCTCTTCTGCTTCGTTTTAAGATGCTAGGATTGCTTCGTGCTTTTCAACCCGCAGACAGATGCCTCGACGGCAGCGACAGATCATCGGCGGTTCGGGCTTGCACCTATGTCGTTGAGCGGACCCACCAAAGCACGTACTTATCTCTATCCCTTGCAAGTTAGTGCCTGCCTCATCTTTCCCCCAGGTCCCTACTCGGTTCCTCCCATTCCCGTCGGATTTTCAGGGTAGCTATGATTTTTTTTCTTAAACCGCAAACGCGCTTCGTGTGTGCTCTTTCTTTGTGTCGGGCCTCAGATTCTTTCCATTTTTCGCGGCTTTACTGATTCTCCCCTATTTACAACCCGAGGCTGCCTGAAAAGCCTTCCCTTTACACTCCTTTGGTTGTTTCTATATCGAACAGTCCCCCCCCTTTTTTCGGAAATCCTCTACGCACGTGGGTTAATACCTCCGGCTCTTTCAAATTCCCCATTGAATAATCTGTCCGTCTCCCCCCTTCCAGATTTTTTAGCGGGGGAGTTCTCGGTTTCCCCGGCGAACATATTTGTGGTGGACGGTTTAAGATTCCTCTTTTTTTTTTAATCCGGAGTTTCGTCCCGCAAGTCAATCTTTTCCCGCGTGCCCCCGATTTCTTCCCCTTTTCATGGGCCCGGCCCGGCCCGCCAAGTAAGCCGACCCTCCTCGCGCTTGAACCCCCCTATCCCGATGAGTGCGGTTACCCTCACATCCCCCCTACCCTGTCCGGCAGCAGGCGGTTGCTCGCTTGGGCGTTCTTTATCCTCTATTTTTTCCGAAGCCCTGAAAAAACCCCCCCTTCCCTTCTTCTACGACGGCACGCTTTTCTCTCCCTTCAATCTCGCCTTGTGCAAAGAACTTTTTCTCCCCCGATGGCATTACCCCTAGCCCCCCACCCAACTCGACCAAGCTTCTCTAACTTACATTTGGCGATTCAGGTCCATCCTGATATTCGTTCTGAGATCCTTCTCCATAACGCTTCAGATATAACCTGTCGTTTCTGGTATACTGATCAGAATGGCTCCCCCCCTCTCATTGGTACGCTTGCAGGATGGCTCCACATTTTGTTCCTGGACGGTTCTACCAAGCTTTTATCTCCACTCCTTGTACCGGAGCTTGTAAACTTTTAGTCTTTTTTAGGAATTTAGGGTCAACCCTTGCTTCAAGACCGCTCGAGGTCCCTCCTTTCCCGTTCAGAGGAGCGTCTTTGATCACCCCCCCCCTGCAGCCTCGGCTCTTCGGCGTCGGTGTTAAAACCAGTAGTATCACCATATCCTCTTTTTTTCACTATACCTTTTTTGTGCTCAAGAAGTATTTTTTTTTCTTTCTTACTGGTCCTGCACGCCCCTTTCAAGAAGTCGTCTACGGTGTTGTGCTCAACCCCTTCTCAGATGACCCTTTCGCCCTCCCTTTCTATACGCTTGCCCTTTGCTTGGCTGCCCATAAAACTTTCCAAACTACCGCGCGAAATTCTTACAACACTCCTTCGAGTTCGTTTTTCTCACAAGTCTTTGACCCCACAAGTAGACAAAGATCCTCATTTCTTTCCGCAGTAGGAGCGTGTAAC
>Ga0179591_1196465_pt1 | contig 19450 bp, 18 predicted proteins | sample CZOMad2_1_08_16f_FD_182891 | JGI IMG/M metagenome (GOLD analysis project Ga0179591, IMG submission 182891) | Vadose zone soil fungal communities from Angelo Coast Range Reserve, California, USA - CZOMad2_1_08_16fungal (PacBio error correction) | ecosystem: Environmental > Terrestrial > Soil >... | reverse complement strand
CCTAATTCCCCCTGGCGGTGAGGAACTCCCACTCCAGCTTACATTTTAAGCCTTTTTGAGCTGCTTTCTGGTTCCGGCCGTGCCTCTGATGAGGCTCTGTTTTCCATGCTGTGAAGGGGTGGTTTTCTTTCTCAAGTTTCCACCTCCCCTGACCAGCGATATTCTATCCGGTTTGATACCTCTCCAAGTGGTGGTCTCGCCTTCGGGTTTTGTCTTCTCGACCCACAATCACCAGGTTTGAGTTTCAGGAGTGGATCTTTCTTCTCCCCGTTCTTCGTTTTTGCCCCGGGCAGGACTTTCCCAAGGTTGCGGCCTCGTCTCCTCCTCCCACTCCCTTTGTTTGCAAAAACGGGACTTCTTTTTTTTCTTTCAATGGGGGACATCAGCCGCTTTTACGGTGTGGAACAACACCCAGAGAAAAGCCTCTCCAATGGGTGAACACCCCCAACTTTAACCTCGCTGGGGAACGTCTTTTTTCTCATGACATGTTTTCGTAGTCGACTTGGTCGAGAGTCCCCCACGGGAAATCCTCGAGGAACCGCTCAAAAAACCCCAGAAACGGGACTTTCTACCAGGATATGGCTTAGATTCCCTCGCTGGAGTTCTTTGATGGTCATTCCCCTCCGGCCCTTTTGCTGATTTTTTTTCTCTTTTTGGTTCGTCTTCTGGGCTTGGCGTTCTTCAGAGTAGATACAAACTCCCCGTGTATGCTTGTTGGCCGGGGTTGGCCCTTCAGACTTCCGCCTTTGCCTTAGCTCGGCTTGGCTCATTCTTTTTTCCCAATTCCCTCCTTTGACTGCTTAGGGAGCTCATGTCTCCTTTCATCCTTTGCGACGCCACTGACCCTGGCCCCGCACTGGATGAGGTATCAACTTTCTTGGTCCAATCAGCTCCGGATGAGTGCCGGCTGGTGCGGAGGTGACTGTACCGCCTTCCTTGTTCTTTACTTCAGGTGCCCCTGACTCAACGGTTTATCGCCTGGGTTCTCTATCTTATTAAACGACCGTCCTATTATTTCTGTGGTCCCCTTCCCTTTCGTTACCTGCATTAAGTTCTCGCCTCGCTCCCTTTTTGGCACGTCCACCCCCCTTTTTTCTTGATCCTTTCCCCTAATAAGGGCCCTTATCCCCTATTTCGCGTTTCACATGGCTTTCGAATCACTCTTCGCTTTATTCGCCCGCGCCGGACCCTTCCTGGGATTTCGGACTTCAGGGGGACTTGCGGACAATCCCCTCACGCGGCTGCAAGAATTGGCCTTATCCCGTCCTACTCCTTTTCCTACACCTGTATCTCCTTTTTGGCGCTTCCGGCACCCCCCACGTCCAACAAAAAAACAACCCTCCCTCCTATCTCTTAATACTTAACGTTAGCGTACTCCTAAAATATCCCACCAAGTAAGCAGGCCCCCGTAGATCCCCCCATTTGGAAAGGCCCACAAGTTCCCTATCTTGTTCTCGGCATGCCCCTTCGTGTGCAAAGTATGCTTTTTGTTGTTTTTATTTCCCCCTTTTGGTCGATTTTCATCACCAGACACCTTTTTCTTTTGCACTCCACGGTTCTTGCCACCCCATGTACCTGTTTGGACCTTCAATCTTTTACTCTCCTTCACAACCCTTAACAGTTGATGCTCTGCTGAAAGTCGACCTTAACCCCCCAGTGTCTTCTACCCCAGGCGCATGCTTCCGGCGGTTTTTTTTCATTTCACCCTTTCGCCTTTCTTTCTCGTTCCTTCCGTTTCCACCGTCCAAAGATGGGGATTTCCCATCCTGCGGCTTTCCGTTTCTCGCTTGCCCCTTCTTACCGCCTCTCCCACCCCACAAACCATGCTCTTGGTGCCTGGCTCCGGGATATTGTCCTCGCCCTTCAGCCTTCCTCTCTTCTCGAGTTTTTTTTTTTTTTGGCGTCGTCACACGCCTTGATGCATCGCGTCCCCCCTTTGGCCAATCGTTCCTTGGTTGTCTTTTTCTTTCTCCACATACCCCCTGTTCCCTCTTCGACCTGTTCTTGGTCCGCTTAGCCCTTCTGGTTCTTTTTTCTTTACCCCCCCATACATTTTTTTCGTCCCGACGCGAAGCCGATTTTCTTGTTTGCCCTTGAAACCGCCGGTGCGTTTGTTGGGGCCTCCCTCTTGTCCGAGTCAGTTACATGGGTCGTTATTTATCTTGCCTTCTCATTCCCTAAATGGGACTTTCCTTCTTAACACTCCCAACCGCATGCGACACTGTTCTTTTGTTAAAACGCTTTTTTTATAATACCTGGAGTTCGGCCCCTCTACTAGTTAGTCTTTTACGATGGTGTCTAAAACCTAGACCCCTATGGGGATATCCACTTCACCCGGATTATAGAAAGGGTACTGAACAAACATTCAGATGGTCGACCCCATGATTTTTTTCTGCTGCTCTGTCTCCAGGAAAAAGGGTTTCTTGTTCCTCGCGCTTGATGGGATAATCATTTCTGCGGTGTGCCTGGCTTCGGACTGTTGGTAGGGGTATCCTTTTCGGGGACCCCAAGTATAGTTGCTGCTCTTTTTTGCCGTGCTTCCACTCTTTTTATAAGAGGCATCCTCTAATTATATCTTTTTTCCCCTCGCACGCGATTGCCCCTTCTGCCCATCTCCCTATCAGATAGCCAGCCAGGGGTCCCGGACAAAGAGCTCCGGGTCATTTTCCGGTTGAGGCGCCGTCACCCTCCCCACCCCCTCTCCCTCACCCCCCCACTTTGCCGCCCTTTTTAACTTTCCTTTTCCTTTCGCAGGATTGCCACCACACCTTCCTGGCTTATTTTTCCTTCCCCCGGCTTTGACCCCGTTCGGCTGAGGACACTGACTAATTCCTTCTTTTTGGCGGAGGGAATCTGAGGACGCACCCAGCGTTTTGCCATTGTCTCCCTAGGCCCCTCTTCATGATGCGGCTCTGTGACGTCCCTATCGCGGCCACAGCGTTGAGGCGTTTTTTTCTTCGGGCCAATGAGGTTGGAAAGGGTGATTTCCGGCCCGAGACCCTCACGTTTGCCAACCAGTCCGCCCGGTGTGCAGCCCTTTTCCTAGAGAATGACCATTCCGTCGTTGTTTCCTCGGGACCCCTTTTTACCGCACTGCCACGACGGCCCCGAGTCATCGACGTCCCCCCGGTTTTTTCGATCTTTTTTTCTTTCTCTTGGTACCTTTCTCCATACAAGCGGAGACGGCCCCTGATACTTTTTGCGTTGATTGGACCCCCCCTTACGAGGGCCGTGGAACCCTCTTTTCCCGGGCCTTTTTCCAAGCGTAGAGATGGCGGTGATCTCTCCCTTTATCTGGGCCGCCGCGTTTCAGAGTTTCTCCTTTTTTCGTCCCAAAACCTCCTTGTTTTGATTCCTCGGTTGCAGCCCTCCCAGTTGGATGATTTTTTTCCCCCCACGCCCCCTTAACCGGCGTTCGGTTCTTTTTCGTTCCCTGTTTTACTTCTTTCCTATCAGATCTCTTCCACCACCTTCACCTTATGCATTTAAGCACGATTTTGTTTTTTTTCCCCTCACACACATCCCCTTTACACCCATCAATTTTGGATTTTGGTTTTGCACTTCTGGGCCCCAACACCCATTTTCCCGCCTGCCATGTTCCTTGTTCCACTCCAATCACCCTGTCCATAGTGGTTTTGAACAGGGGTCGTTGGACCACCCACTTGTCCCCCGTCTCCCCTTCGGTTGGGAAAACCAAGATCTCCTTTTCCTAGCTGGCGTCGGGCTGGAGTGGCTTTCCATTTTCCCCCCGGTGAGATTTTTCTCCTGGTCAACAGATCTCGCTTTCTTTGGGCTGCCCAGACACCTTTTTTTATTCCTATCTTTTCCCAAGGATTCAAAGGGTTGCCCCTTGGTTCCACCCGCCAGGTCCCCCTTCAGGATCGCTCTTTTGCCGGAACGTTCTCCCCTTTGCTTTCCGAGACCTGCGGAGTGAGTATCGTCGAGGCTTACCTGTAACAGTCGTGCCCTCCCTAGGCTTATGTATTGGATTAGGTTTCCTTATTGGTTCGCCGCAGAGGATGCCCCCTAATGTGATTCTTTCTCGGACCCTGCAACTTTGAAGTGCCTTTTCTGGGGCGCCTAACCAGTCCCTGACGTGTCCCTGACCCTTCGCCTTCGGTTGCCCCCCCTTAGGAAAAACACCGCTTCGTTCTGGGATTGCTTCCCCTTCCTCCTTAGTGGCGAGAACCCCCCTTTTCTTTATGCAGTCCCCACTCTCCGTCTTTTTTTTGCGTCCTTGCATCCCTCTGGAACTAACTCTCCTCATCCTTTCTTTGGTCCCGGGTTTTATTTCCCGTCAGTGGTTCAGCACGCTTTTCTCGCAGCGGCTCTCTATTTCCGCGTTCTCCAGCCCACTCCACTCCCTCCTCTTCCGAAGGGGGAATTCTGGACGGTGGGCTCCTATATTTGTATGTTCTTCGTCTTTTTAATGTATCTTTCACCCCCCTGGGCATAAAGTGTCATCTGCCGTTTTCCCCCGAATTCCTTGAGATCTGCTCATTTTGGCTGCACCAACCCATCTTTTTGGGCCTTCCAAAGTGGGCAAGTTTAGTTCTTCTAAGCTTCAGGATACAAGGGGGTTTCTTCAGTTTGCGCCAGCTGTATCTCCCCGCTTGCCCGAGCACTCCTTTTCCCAGACTTTTCTTCGCTTCTCTGCCCAATTTCGGTCCGTTTTTTCTTCAGGTTTTCCCCGTGCCTGAATCCACAGTCCACCTGGCCTTCCCATACTTGGTTCACCATACCGTGATCTAGTGGTGTTATTCCGTCCTTTTACCAGCGTCTGCGTCAGCCGGTTTTGTGAGCCCCCGGTTCCAAAAACCACTTCCTCGTCTGGTTCACCCGTTTCTTCCCCCTTGCCGACCTTTCAACCTCCATCGTCCGCCCCAGGTTTTCTTGTGGTTTTAAAGAAATCGCTTGTCAACTGCCTTTTGCCCTCGCTGCCGATGGTTCCGTCGGTTCCCCCGACAACTTATTCCTCCTTCCCCCTTTCCGGGTGTTTTTTTTTTTGTGTTATCGTGGGCGGCCCGCCGGAACCCTTTTTTTTACCTTGCCGGTGCGCGTTTTCATATTTTTCCGACCAAACCTTGTCGAGTCTTCGAAGGGTCGGTTGCGGCTTCTTTCCCCCCCCTTGTCCTGATGGCGTCCGCGGGCGTTGCGCCTTCTCCCTTGCCCCTACTGGGCAGACTTGTGGACCTCCACTCCCTCTGCTTTTCTTCTCTTCCCAGGCGTCTGGAGAGATCCCGGTACGGTTTTTTTTCTTTCGGGCCGTCCAAGCTTGGCAGACCCTTTCCTTTTGTTTTGTCACGAGCGGCCCCTGACCGCTAGCTTTCCCGGAGCCCACGTTTTCGGGCTCCGGGCTTTGTTGAATTCCCCTGGTGGAGGAGGCTGGTCTGGACTTGACTGTAACCTCTCCACCTCTTTGTGCGAGCCCCCTATCGCTCTCGCCCTACTCCCCTTTTCGTTCGCTGGGTTCCCTCGGCCATCCCACTATTTTCCTCCTATCCACCCGTTCCATGCCCCCTTCGCGGGCACCCTTTCGTTCCTTTTCGGTGAATCTGGTCTTTCCTCTCACTTAGGCCTCGCAGTCTCAGTTGCTACTGCTGTTTGCCGTGCCTTTACCCTTGGCTTCTGCCGATTCTTTTTTATTGATGTCTCTGTCGCTTCGGCGTGACTTTTCTAGCGGGCCTAAGTGCCAATTTATTTTGTCTAGTAATTTCCTGCGATTGTTCCCTCCCATCAGGGGTTAGTTCTACCACTTTTCTTTCTACTGTTTCCCCTCTCCACACCCTAGGAAGGGGGGGCCCGGACCCCATCTTTCCTTTTGACAGGCGACTGTATTTCGCCTCCAGTCTGGCTAGATTAGGGGGCCTTCATCCTTGCCCCACGGACTGCCCCTTTGTCTTTACGCAGATCTCCATTTCTCGATTCGTTCCTCATTGGTGTGCTCATCTCGGATAGTTTTTATCAGGCACTCTATCTTCTCCAAATGTGGGAACCTGGAGTCCCTTTTTCCCAGGTTCGACAGTCTGATCCCCCCTGATCGTTCATGGTCCAGTTCTATGGAATTCCAACCTCTTTCTGGCTTTCTCTCCGCTCACTTACCCCCTCCGTTTGTTCCTGAGTGATCCCACCCCCCCTCCCCTCTTGCTGCCGTCGATTTGTTTCCCCCTTTTCCCGTTGCCTGGGGTGAGCTAGTCCCGAACCGTCTTTGAATGCCATGGTGCTGAGGACCGTTTGTTCTTTCTGGCCGATACTTGGATTTTTTTTTGCCCCCACTGAGAAAATCTGCCTTCCGTTCCCTTCCCCTTCTCCCTGATTTTTTTTCATTCTCAAAGGAGTCCCATCTTCCCTCCCCGCGCCTATTTCGAGTCTTCCCCAGCACATGGGCGGCCGCACGCTCGTTTTTTTGTTTTTTAGTGCTTCCATACTGTCAATTCGGATTTCTTCCCGTGATCAAAAGCTCCCTCGTTTCACCTCTCTCTTTGTCAGACGTTCTCTTTCCCGTGCTCGTCTGGCAGACCTTTTTTGGTTTCCTTTCCTCATCTCCGATCCATTTTTTTGCCGGGAGCTGCTAGCCGCAACGTCCTATACCTTAATCACACTTTTGATCTGCTTTAGGCCTCTTGGTCCAGATGTCACCGCCTTCTCTTTTGCCCCGATGACATCTCTTGACAAGTAGTCGTGACTTTTTCGCGGTGGTGACCGTTCCCCTTACATTCTTCTCGTCTTTGTTTTTTTTGTGCTTTTTCATGGTTTGCTGTTTTTTTCGGACGGGAGAGATTTAGACCCCACTCTTTTTTTTTCGCTGTGCCCAACGCCAATTGCTTCTTTTTGTTTAAGATCTAGCAGTGTCTTTTCTCCTCCTCCCCTTTCATTTGGGCAACATTGATTTTGGATACTGTTTGCTTTTTTCGTTCTGTCTCATTTTCTTTTTTACCAGTCCTTGGCTTCTATGCCGGTCTTACCTTCCTTACTCAAGGCTCGTGAGGAAGCAACTGTTTGCCTCATTTTTTCGATCTGATTTTTGGACACCCGTAACTGATCACACAAAAGTCACCCCTAGGGCCGTAGCTCTTTCCTTCTCCCCTCTGGCGGCGCGCTGCGCTTTTTTTTTCCTTGCCCGTCAAGCGCTGTTGTTCCACTTTCCCGGTCATCTGTTGCCTTTTTCTTTCTTTGTCAGCTGGGTGTGTTTTTTTTTTTTGACTTGCCCACCTTGTCAACCCCTTCTTTGGCTTCCCGCGGATTCCGTTGACCAACCTCCCTTTTCGGAAGGACAGAACACCTTCCTATCCACACCCTGTTGGGTTTCCCTTTTTTTGAGAACGGCATCTCTCGACCAGCTGAGTGCTTCCAGGGCTTTGATGCAATCCTGGTTCGACGTTGGTATTCGTTGTAGACCCACATCCGTCTCTCGCTCCACTTTTCGTCTGGAAAACTCCCTTGCCTCTTGCCGGTTTGACCCACCCCCCCCCTGTTTGCTGCTGGTAGTCCTTTGTTTGAAGTGAACACTTGGGCCCTCCTTGCTTGTAGGGCGCCCCGGAACTCTAGTCTTCCACATGTATCTGCCCTTTTCTCTGATTTGCTCAACCTCCGGCGTGTTGTGGTGATTTTGCCGTCCCGAGCGGGCTTCAGCGGCGGGCGTTTTTACCGAGGTTCAGAACCCTTATCCTTTTTAAAGTCTGATGGGCTATGTAAGGTGAGCCCCCCCGGGAACCCACGTGCTCTTTTTCTTCTGCCTTCCCGTTGAGCAAGCGATCTCGCAGATTTTTTCTCGCATGGCACTGAGTTATCGAGCACAGAACACCTTTTTTCATTGTCTGTCGAAGATGGAGTACATCAGTTCCGAGATGTTGTTCTTTTCCGACTTCCAGAGATGAATTTCCCAGACCGACTGCCATCACAAGGCTTAGGTTTTTCTTACAATCTTTTTCTCGTTTTTTTTGAATCGCCGCAGCCCCCCTGGTCCAACCGCCGATGTTTTTCCCCCTTTAGTCCTTTCCCTTGTTACGCCGTGGAGATCCCCGGTGGTTTTTCACGCCCGCTGTTTCCTCTTTATTCCTCCTTTTTTTTCTCTTGTTTGGAGCGCGGACCGCCTTGACCAGACCGGCACAGGGGTCCCCTTTTCTTGATGAGTAACGGAGGATTTAAGTCCTGACCCTTCCCTGTCAAGCGCAAGCGGAGTTCCAGTGACCCCCTTCTACCCAGCCGAACTTCTTCATTCCCCCCGTTCTGTGGTCAGCGCTCACCTGCGTTCTCAACACTCGTGTATATTGCTGGCCTCTCCGAGTAGTAGACGCGGCGTTTTCGTTTTTTTTGGTGTTCCTGTGTGTGCCCGCCGTCTTTGTCCCGATTTGTCCTCTCCCTTCTTCATCGGTTTTCCTCTTGCAGCATTTTTCTTCTTGGCTAGGGTCGCTCGCCCTGTCAGTGACTGGTCCATGTTCACTTACTCCTCTTTGTTTCTGTTTTATCCCCCTTTTGCTCCTTCGGGTAGAAGTGTCCCTGACGCTGTCCCCCCGGTGACTGTTTTGGCTCTGCCTTGTGAGTACCTCTGTAAGCGACTTTCCCCCTCTCATCCTTCCTTCGTCTGAGAGGTGAGTGATCTCAAGGATTCCACCGTTTGTCAGGGCCCTTTCCCTCTTTGACACCCCGGATGCGGTAGTGAAGTCCGCTCCTTTTCTGCATACTTAGTTTCGGCGTTTCAAGGAGTCTTTCCTCTCTCGAGTTTTCGGGCAGACCCTTCGTCTCACTGGATCCCCCTCCCCCTTTCTTAAAGAAGCCACGCTGTCCCCTCCCCCCCCCCTCTATCTCCGCTTGAATGGCTCTTCTTTCCCCCTTTGCCCCCTTCCATCACCCCTTTGATCTAGCACCCTTTCCACCCTTCCCAAAGGCCACATTCAGATGCCGACCCTGCCTCGGCAGCTCCCCGATCCTCCACACAACTCGTTGGTGCCTTCCGTTTTATACGTGTTGTGCTGTTTTTCGTAGTGATTTTTTCTCCATCTTCCTTTTTGTGCCCGAGCACCCAGCTTCCTTGGACCTTTCTGCTTGTTACCCGTTTCCCCCTTACGCCCCTCTGATTTCTGTTTGTCCCCCCCCCCTTGCCCCTGGGTCCCAGTTCGCTTTCTTTCACCGACCCCTTTCTTTTCTGAATCTACCCTGATACCCGACGTCACTGTTGGACCGGTTCTTTTTTTTATACGCTAGTTGTCTTTGATCTTCTTACCGTGTTTTCCAAAGCGTGCTTTTTCCCCGATGAATCTTATATCCGTATCCCTCTGTTCGTGCCAGGTTTCGTCCCCCCCCTAGGAACCAACATGACGCGATCTCGATTCCATTGAAAGGTGGTACTTTTCCCCCTTTCACAGAAACTACCCCCCTAGTGAGCATCCTTACCTTTTCCGCCCCCCGTGGTACGTCTCTCTTCTTCCACTCTTTTGTCTCCGCCCCAGTTCTGAATCGATTGGTGTAGCATCGGTCGACCCCCCTTTTAGGGTGCCCTTGGTCCCGGGTTCGCCTCCAGCCTCGCCCAACCCCCCCGCCTGCACCTGGCGCTGGAGTCGGTCCTCCCATCTCTGTCCCTGCCCATTCTTGGTCATCCGCTACTTGGTCTTCTTCCAGGCTAGGCTTTTTCTGATTTTGCAGACCCTTATTTTAACGCAGACCGGCTAGTTTTTACTTTTCCCATTGGTCGCTTTTTAACCCCTTCTGCTTCGCTTTTTCTCGCGTTTTGCCCGAGCCCCGCGATTTTTCCAGACATCCCCACCCTATATGACGCCCCCCCCCCCCGACCCCCTGTGCCTCCCAGTCCAGGTCTTAGTGCTCCAGCTTTGTTTTTCTCATTTTTTTGCGGCGCATTGATTTCACCCCGCTTCACCTTTCTTAATTCCTACGTTTCCAACCGCCGTACGGCCAGGCTGCAGAGAAAGTGAGCCAAACATCCACGTGTTGGATCAGCAGTTTTGCGTTTCCCTGCTACTCATCCCCCCTTTTTCCTAAACTCCTTGGGCTTCTTTTGTTTTGGGAGATTCTTTTCCTTTGTTTTGTTTCAGGCCTCTGATCCTCGTTCACACCTTTTCTATTGCCTCCCTGGCCGTTTACCCTTTGTCTTCCTTTTTAATGTGTGTGGGACCCTCGATTTTCGCCTTGTCACCCTCGGTGTTTCGCACCCGATTCCTTCTGGAGAACCTTTTCCTCTCTGCTGGGTTTGAACACTTTCGCTAGTGGTGCGTTCCTCCCAGCGGAATACTGTGATGGTTCCCCATTTAGGGGAGAGGTCTTGTTTTTCCTTGAATCCTAGCACGCGAAGGGGGCTCGACAGTCGTGTTTACCTAGAAAAACCCCCTAACCGTATCGGCCCCATCGGTGATTTCTTTACATTTTCCTGATTTTCCCCATTATTCTAGGACCTGATACCATTTTTCCAATATCTTATTTGCTATTTCCAGAATGCGGACGTTCCCCGGAGGTTCTGGGAATCCCATATCTTTCTCTTTTTGGCATCTTCCGCCTTGTCTGGAGGTTTCGACTGAGCTTTCGTCCCCCGATCTTTTTGCCGGAACCTTTCTTGTTTGACTCCTTGCTCGTACCCCCACAATCTCTCCGGGCTTCTTCGTAACCCTTCCTTGCCAGTGTGGTACTCAGATTTAGGCGAGTTCACAGGTTTCGTTCCATTTAGTTATGTGCTCTATCCCCCCCCCTGGAATGTTGTTGCCAGTTTTCACCTTCACTTTATCTCTCCGATCCTTTACGTTCCATCGACAGTTGCTTCGGGGCGTGCGTGTCTTGCCGCCCTTCCCCCCTGCCTATGATAGGGAAGTTTGCCATTTTGGTTGTTTTGTTGTGTCGGATTTTTTCTCGAGGGCTTGATAACTTTCTTCTGTCCGCTCCCCCCTTTGGGGGCGTTTTCACTGTGGCGAACTGCCTTCTCCCTTCCCCTTTCAAAAACGGGTTTTTAAGATTATTCTTTGCTTCGGGGGTGATGTTTTTCATTATTTCCGGAAGAGGGTTGGGGTTGGTTTGTGCCCAAAAAAAGACTCCACCGGCTTGACCAGTTTTACCCACAGGGTACCAAACGTCCGAACCAATTTCTGTTCGTCGTTACTTTTATCAGGGTGAACTTTTTTTCCCGATTTGTTTAGCTCCCCGTTTCCCCGATTCCGAGGACTCCTTTCACCCTGATCACGCAACCTTTTTTTTCCCCCCTTTTCTTGGCATAAACTTGGGCTGTTTCGTTTTTGGATGGGCGGTTTTTCTGTGATATCGGTTCGTTGAGTTGATGGGGCTTTTTTCAGTTTCTTGGCGTTTCCTGTCTCTGATCAATTGTCTGGATTGTCGTTCCCTTCCGCTCTTTAAGAACACCCCTAAATGATTCTCGGTCCGAGTGGCCCTCATTCCTTGTGTCGTGTCTAGCGCATGTTGATTCGCGTCCTCAAACATCCTTGCCCGAACCGAGGCTTCTCTTCCCCCGCAAAGGGGCTCCCCCCTCTCCCTTGATGTTTTGGCGCTTCCGTTTCGCTTTTGCCGACCCTCCCCTTCCCTTTTTGCTCACGGTCTGCCTTGTTTTTCCCAACCCGGTTTTTTTTTTGCTGATCACTTTCCCCTCCTGAAACCGGACAGCGCTTCCCGTCGGTACCATTTCCTGTCCTCCGCCCTTGCACCCTTTTTTCACCCGTCTCCCTTGTAGGTCGTTCGTCAACTCTCTCCCGAGGATGCCACCACCCTTGCTGTTTTTTTTTTTCCGCCCTTTCGCTGTTGCGTACGTCAAGGCCGCCTGGTCAACAATCCCCGATCGTCCCCCTGCCTTGTCCCTTTGCCTAGTAAGTGAAAGCGTCTCCGGTCCCCCCGAGGCCGGTCTCTCCATGCGCTTCCCCTTTGTCACCATGGGATACGTCTTCTCACACCAAGGAACCCACACCCAACACCCCCGGTCGCTCTATTAATTACGGCATGGGCCGCCATCTTTACAATTCTCCCTCCAGTGTGACGCTTCCCCGGGACGCCATAAACGTTTATTGCGCGGTTTTCTCGTCCCTGTGACTTCGCCTAACGTTCCTCCCTCCTTTCTTTCATGGCCGGATCATCTTCCATCACCACCCCCGAAGCCCCTTTTGCCTGGACCTCGGGGGGAAATTTTTTCGCCCCCCCCCAGACCGATGTTCGTTAACCCCTAACTGCTTCGTTGACCTGCCTTTTTCCACCCGTTGATCTAAACGGCGTTCCCGCGGAACTTTACCATGTTTAGCTGTCTTCTCCCTTTCGTCTCTTTCCCGTCCAACCCCACTGTTGTATGCCCTGGTTCCCCTTCTCTGCGTTTTCTCTTGTCCTGCATCGTGCTGATTCTGCTCGTTTTTTTTCGGGGATCATTCTTCGGACCCCTGCGTCTTCCTCCGCGCTCCGGTTGTTCTTCACGCCGGCGAAGGCCCTTCTTCTGCCTTGTCTCCCCCCCGTGCCGGGCAATAGTAGTCCGGTTTCTCGGGATATCCCTTTGGGTGACCCTAACATTTGGTTCCCCCCCCCCTCCCCTCTCCGTTATTTTTTTTGACCGCAGGCTTCCTTTAAAAAAGACCTATTTCCTCCGCTGCTTTTTCCTTTTTCGGGGGAAAGCACAACAGACCTGCGTAGTTTCTAGGGCCTTCATCTGACGCAGCCCTTCCCCCCTTTTGTGGAAGTCTATTTTTCCTGACGTCCCTTAAATGGTCATACTTTCTTCCAAGAATTCCCCCCCCGAGCCCCCTTTTCTGGTTCAAACCGTTTCCATTTTTCTTCCACTTACTGTTCCGATTCCGCTCGAGCAGAACTTCTTCCCCACTCCTCTTTTTTTCTCCCCAAAAATCTCCAATCGGTTTCTTTAATTTATTGTCCCTCATTGGTCGTGTCAGATGGTTATCTCTTCGTATGAGTGGTCTCCTTCCCACTTTTCCTCCCGGCAACAATATGGTTGCTGGGGACCCTTTTTTCCCTTCTTCTTTGTTCTCTTGGGATCGAATGACCCCAAAATTCTTTACGTGGTTCCGTCCGTTGGGTCCAGCCGTGCCCACCTTCTCTGCGCCCCGCTACCTCCTTCCCCTGCTCTAGATCGTATTTTTTTTCCCCCCTGATCGGCGCTCTCCGTCCCCTGACTTTTCCGAAACCCTCGCCTACTCCCCCTGTTGGCGTTTGATTTTTTCCTCTTCTGCCTTCGGGATTCACGACAAAACGGCGGGCCGATATTGATTATAAAATTTCCTGGGCCCCCCTCTCTACGGCTTTCTTCACACCCTGAATCTCTACCTACCTGGGTCTTTTCGCGTTTCCAGAGAAGAGATTCAAGGCCACTCCATTCGACATTGTTCTCCCCACCCCTTTGGCCAGTCTTAATTAGAGTTCCTTCCGTAACTGGCACCCCCTGCTCCGGTTTCCCTCCTATCCCTCCCCCCGGGATTTCTTACGATTCCACGGTCTTCGTGGACTTGTGGGATGCCTCCCCGTGTTGACGCTACGTCCCCCCTTTTCCGCTCCTATCCCGCCCCCCCTCTGAACAAGGTGGCTGCAAGTGAAGCCCGAAACGAGCGAAAATTGATAAGCTTGATGACAGGACATGGCCCCCCTTTGTTTAACCGACGGTCAATTCACTTTGCCCCCCGAACTCATGGTCCAAATGCGGTCCTTACTCTTTCTGGTCCAAACTGGGTTGGTTTCGATTCGGGCACTGCATCTGCCCCCCCCCCCCCAGGTAAGGACCGCCCCTCTTTCTTTGGGTCTTTCTTTCTTAGAGGCCTTTGACCCCCTTCACTCAGAGGCCTTGCAACGGCTGGTGGAGTCTGTGAATCTCCCCCCTTTTCTTTCTTCAGCCTGAGCCGAAGCGTTTTGTTTCCCAAGGGCGGGGACCTGGACCCCCCTTTTAGTTGTTTCAATCCCCAATGACCCAGACCCCGACCCTCTCCTTTGTTTATGCCACCCGTTCCCCCCGTTCTGCAACCGATTTTAGTTTTGAGTTCCCTTTTTCTTTTCATTTCGGGGCCGGGACCTCTATCTCTTAACCTGCCCTTGCTGAGGGGGTCAGTCTGTACAAAGATTTTTTTCTTGTTACAGACCAATGCCCACTAGTACCCATCCGGCTGAGTAACCTTTGTTGCACCCCCCCCCCCCTCCCTCTTCTTCCCCAGTCTGACCTCAGTCCCACCCCTTCTTTTGTTTGCAGGGAGACTTTCTCGGGACCGTTTCTGCGCCCCATTCTTTGCCCAGGGAACCAGATCCTCCTGACCGGTGCGCTCGCTGTGGCTGCTAAGTGTGCACCACAACTTTTCATCTGGTGCATGGAGGAATGCTCCCCCCCTGATCCTTCTTTTTCCCCTGACCGAACCCCCCCGTTCCCGCCGATTCCAGAAAGGACCACTTCCGGGCTGGCCCTCCCCATTCAAAATTGGTGAAGCTTCGTACCCGCTTCGGAAATTTTTTCCCCGCGAGGACTTGACTCAGAAGGCGTTACCCGATCTGCGCAGCATTTGTCTCAAGACCCCCCCTTTCTCTGAAGTCTAGGATTCGGCCCCCCACCCTCAGCCTATCCATCTTGGCTTCGATTTCATCCGAATGACAACTCTTGTGACATCCTTTATCTTGCCTGGGGGAATTTGCCCCCCACGTTCCCTCTGTTTGGAACTCATTTTTCTTTTGACAATCTGATTTTTTCTATGGCTCCTAAACAATCCGTCCCGCTTTGGACTCTCTTTGTCAGAGCCATGGTTCTTTGACTTGCACTTCCTTCGAACCCACTACGCCCCTCACTTCCCTACATAAAACTTTTCTCCGATTTTCACGTTTTTTTATTTGCGTCCCCTTTTTTCCTTCCACGCCTCTTGCAGTATGGCCTCCCGTTTTCAGCTTAAAAGCACTCGTCTTTTTCCCCGTGTTTCCATTTTCCCTTGACTTTTTTCTTCGGGATAGGGTTTATCTTGTATAGCAGCTTTCCACCCCCCCTTTTTACTCCAGGTCGTCATGCAGGGATGGTTCTGCTCTGGGTGGTTTCTTTTTTTCGCACCCCACAATAGGAAGCTGTGTTTTCGCCCATGGGACCTTTCCCAGTAGGTCCTCCAGCTCCTTCCATCCGTGGGCTCCCAGGTTTTGTTTTGGTGGTGTCACGTGATGCGCCGAAGTTTTTGTTTTTTTCTATCTCGCCCCGATTTTTTATCGCGCAGCCTCTTCCTGGTTCCAGGACATCCCGGTTGCTTTCAGCTTGACCCTATAATTTTCCACCCTCTCCTTCTCTTTTCTTGGTCACTCCTTCTGTTACCCCAATCCCTCTGGCTCTCTTGTTGCTCTTCCTATAGGTACGTCTTCCCGTGTGGGAGGTTGATAGGCACGGCCAAACCCTCTCCTCCACTTTAACACCCTTTTTTCCTCCTTCACCACCTAGTTATAAGCTAACGCCGCCCCCGTATTGTTCTCGATTCTTTGGAAACGCGATAGTCTCCGTCTTTTTTCAGTTCCTTGTTTCCTCCCCTTTTTTCGTTACTAATACTCATTTGTGCATTTTTGTTGTTGAGAAGACCGTGGGGCTGCCCCTTTTTTTTTTTTTGGAAACTTCCTTGGCCCGGCGGGGGCGTAATCCGGCTGGGGCCTTTTTTTTTTTTCCTATTCTTTTTCCGACCAAAGAACATTGCTTCTTGTTTTTGACCCGGTAGGGCGCCCTGGTCGTTCTCTGTGGAACGTTTTTTCGGCCGTTTTGGGGCGGGCCTGCTTTCCACTCGGACTCCGGCACCTCTTTTTTTTCAGCCTCCTTTGTCTTCTTTGGTGGCGTGAACAGGTCCCTTTGTTTCTCCCAGGCCGTGCGCGTCCATTGATCATCCCCCCGGATCTCGCCCATTGAAGCGGTACTACTGTCATTTCTTTTCTTTTTCGGAGGACTCTAAAATTTGTTTTCGCATGTGCCCGGCGGTGGTTTCTGGGCGGGTTCGCCACGTCCGGCATCTTTTTCTTCTATTGGTTCTCTTCCCACGACTGCTATCGGGCTGTCGGACATTGAGGAAAGTGTTTTTTCCTCTCCCTCCCCTACCCGACTTCAACCCCTCCCACCGTTCTCCATTTCCCATTTCTTCGATGTTTCCCCTCGCTTCCGGTGCGGTTTTGACTCCTCCCTGCGTTTTCCGGGGACCCTTCGCGATTTTTCTTTTGAGCAGCCTTCCGTAATAACCCCCCCTTTCTTTCTTGATTATGACTGTCCCTAGTTCGTCTTTCTTGTACAGAGGCTTTTTTTCTTCCCCTCAGGCCTGTTTTCTTGCTTGCCTTTTGAACGTGTCCGCGTTTTTGAAGCGTTTTCCTTCATCCGTTTGCAAATCTACTGTCCCCCCCCTGACTGGGGAGCACATAAAAGGCTTCATTCCCTTCAAGTCCCCTTTACTGGATTCGCAGTACTCTTTGGACCGCTGTCTTCCCTCCCCGAAAATTACTTGCTACCTTGTTTCTCTAATGGCTTAGAGCGTCTTTTCTCCCTTCGGATTAGGTCCTCGCCGTAGGTTAGCGGCCACCCCCCACCCCCATGAGCTTGTCCAATGTTTAACCTGGCGCGTTTAACGCCCCGGTGCCGTGTCCTTTCCCTTTTTTAGGCCGAAACCGTTCCTTGTTCTTGCGCGGTAAGCCCCCCTCTTGCTGCTTCTGACGCCTTAATTTTTCCAACGAGCTTTGGTTTCCAGAAACGCCGTTTGCCTGCGGTCCCTTTCACTCACCTGTCCCTGTTTGCTAACTCCCCCTCCCCCTTGTCTTACTGCTGCGTGATGACTGGACCCCTGGCCAGACGTTATTTTTGTCCAAAAGAGAATCTGCCTCGCGAATTTTTGTTCCGAGTTGCATTTTTTTTTCCCCCTTGTACAACTTCGCAGAGCTCTCTTCGTTATTCGATCTGCCTTACCCTCCCTTCCGTTCGACCTCTCACGTCTTTCTGTGTGTTTCGGAATTTAAAGTTCCTTCCCCTGTTGGTCGTGCTTCAACCGTCTTCTTCTTCAACACGTTCTTTTTCCTCTTTTGCGCCGCTCCTGAATTCTCTGTGACCCCTGCTAGTTAAGCCCCCTTCTCCTCTATTAACGTAGGGTCCCGCGTTTCTCAGGATTTAACATGATTTTCCTCCCCCTCACCCAACGCTTTTTTTCCTGGTCTTTTTGCACCCTTAGATTTAGATTCTGCTCGCTCTAACCAGGTTTGGGGCCTCGATGCCTCTTTTTTCATTTATTCGGGGTGTTTCTTCCTCTGTCTGTTTTCATGTTTTCTTTTTCCCCCCCTTCTTCGCATTGCGTTTCCCATTGGGTCCGGGCCTGGTTGCGCGTGACTTTTTTCCTTTCTTCGAGGTCCTCCCGCTTTCCAACCTTCCTGCCCAACAGCCATTTTTTTTTTTCGCTTTTTCTTTTTGTCTTCTGATCATTCAAGTTTTTCCTGGGCCTCAGAGGTTGATCGTTTCTTTTGGCGGGCGCCTGCTCGAAGAAATCCTGTCGTTCTTTCTTGGCTTTCAGAACTTCCCCTTTTTCATCTTGGATTTAAATCATCGGCCGGTTTCTGCCTGTGGTCCGTTTTTCCTTTCCCGCTGCAGACGATGACAACCCAGACAACCCCTTCGTTTTTTAGAGTCCTGACTCTCTTGGGTCGTCGCTCCCGCGTGATCAACGGGCCCCTATCCCCCTCCCCTTCATATCAGGTGGAGAGATTATTTTTAGGGTATGCTCGTGTTAAGCTGGCCCCCCCTGTCCATGGACCCCGTCTTTTTGTTCCACGCCTGCTCGACCCTAGGTTGCTGAGTCCGACTTGCCCCTTCTTAGAGCCCATCCTAGCTTGGTGGACCCTTCCCACAACCCCCTTGCCTTAGTGCACGCACACTCCAGACTACCTTTCTGACTTTTGGTTGGGTACAATGTCGCCCTTGAATCTGGGACTTGTTTCCCCCCTAGGAGATTTTTTTGTTAGACACACATCTTTTTTTTGCCCCCTTTCCTTTCGTGAGCGCGCGAAAGAGATTAATCCCCCGTTCAACCCCCCCCTTTTCACCAGGCGGCATCTGTCCTGTTCTGCAAGGATGTCTTTTTTCCTGGCCGGTCGCGATAGAATGCACTTCTATGTTCATTTCTTCTGTCCTTTCCTCCCCGACTGCGTTGTTGTTTTTTTTTGTTGACCTTCACGAACGGCTTCTTTTTTAAGGGCTTGGACCTCCGTCCTGGTTCTCACAGAGGGCTCTGTCCAGACCTTCCCTTTTTCTTTTGTCTTTTCTCCATTTACGGCAACCACACTCCCTATTTCCCCTTGAATGTTGGCCGTCATGACCTCTCCTGGCCTGCGAAGCCCTTTCGGGATTTACTCTAGTGCAAGTTCCTGCCTCTCCTGGATGATCCCGTCCGACAGTTCCGGCGCTCTTTGAGCTTTTTTTCCTCTCAGGCCGTCATTTCCCCAAAGAGTCTGGTTTGCCCACATATCACACTTTCTGTGCCCCCAGAAAAGCGTTGTGTTTGGGACCCTCTTTGGGTCTTTCACGGCGTCTTCGACCCAATTTTTCTACTTGTAACCGTGGCCCCCTTTGATATGAGCCCTCTTGTCTCCTCGATCTTTCCCCTGATCTTTTTCTGAAGGTGGAGCCCTGGAGGTTCTGTGTCACGGCTCCAGCCCCAGTTGCACCCGGCTCCCGTTCACCACAGTGCTTTGTGCCCTCTTAAGCTCCCCTTTTAGGGATCATTCAAGAGCCCGAACAACCCCCCCTTATCCATGCCGGACGCGGATTTCCCTGTTGCTAGAAACCCCCCGAGACACATCTACCGTTTATAGGCCTTCTTTGGCGTCGGAGGGAACTTTTTTTTTTTTCCCAGGGTTGATTCTTTTAAGTGATCTCTTTCTTATTTATTGTGTTCTTTGTTGTTTCTTTTTAAGTGTTCTTCTAATCACTTATGACCCCAGGATACGGTCTTCTTTTTTGACACTTGTCCTAGTCAAGGCCTCTCTTTTTGCCCGGGCTTTCTTTTCTTTTCTTTTCCTTACTTCCCCGGCGGCCTTCGCTCGTCCGGGCGCTGGACCCCCTCTAACCGGCCGTTAAGCCTGTTTTTCTAATCGGGGTTCGCCGCCTTACTCGTTACTCCCCAGGGGGTGTTATTTGGTCCGTTTTTTTTATATTCGTCCGTTATGCTTGTTTCAGCCTATTTCCTCTCGTCTCTGTCTTGGTTTATTGTGTGATCTTTTATTAAGGGGTGTCGTTCTCCTTTTTGTCTCAGGCCACGTGACTGCACCCCCCCTATTGGTAGGCCTACGGCAGCTGCGTGCGCCTGTATTGGTCCTTCTCATTTTTTTGACGGGAAAATTTTTAGAGTTTTTTCTCGGGCCTTCTTTTTTGCCTTTCGTTCCGTGACTTGTGATGGTGAGGATCCACCCTGCTTTTCGTGCGTGGCCCAGCTCCCCCGCTTTCCAGATTTCGTACTCTTGAGAAGGTTTTTCAACGTCACATCCCAAC
>Ga0179591_1220168_pt1 | contig 19452 bp, 20 predicted proteins | sample CZOMad2_1_08_16f_FD_182891 | JGI IMG/M metagenome (GOLD analysis project Ga0179591, IMG submission 182891) | Vadose zone soil fungal communities from Angelo Coast Range Reserve, California, USA - CZOMad2_1_08_16fungal (PacBio error correction) | ecosystem: Environmental > Terrestrial > Soil >... | reverse complement strand
TTTCTTTCCCTCCCCTTTCACCACGTCGTCCAGGTCCCATTTTTTCCGGCCGTCGACCTCTCGGAAAGCCCACCCCCTTGGTTTTTTTCGGGGACACTTTTTAGTTTGCCGTAGGCCTTGAATTACTTTTCTGACCCTTTTTTTTTTCCGCGCGGATTAGCCCTTCCTGGACATTTTTTTCGTCTTCAATTGTAGTTGATTTTGAAAACCTGGTCCTCCCTACCAGCCCCCGCGCAGGACAGCTTGTTCCATTGGGGTCCATTTTTTTTCCCGTTTAGATACCTCCGGTTTTTTCATCCAACTGGTTTGATCTCGACCCGACGTTCCCCCCCCCCGTCCCTGTGTATACACTTTCTCTGACGTTGACATCTTTCCTTGCCCTTCCTATTTTTCACGACTTGCGGTTTTCCTTTTCCAACCTAGGCCCCTCAGTCCTGAAAACCCCCTTTTTTTACTGTTCGTCCCAGGTTTATTTGTTCGTTCTTCCATTTTGAAGGCTGGAGGCGTTCAGACCCACCCCCTGTACCCCACAACTGCTTTTTTTTTCCCCGGAAACCCAAACACAAAACGCTCCTCACCGCCTTTCTCGCACCACCTGTCCTAGGTGATTGTTTTCCTTGCCCTTCCCCTTGAGGAGGGCACCCCCTTTTTTCCCCCCCAAACACATCCTTCCCCGACCCACCTGCTTTACCTTTTTAACCACACCCAAACCGTGGAGGGGTGCCTCCTTCCTGGCTTGCGCCGGCCGGGATCTTTTTTTTTGTGTTTTGTAATATTTCATAAATTTGGTTTTCGGATAGCCATTGGCAGACAAGTTTTTTGTCTCCTTCTGCTCTTGCGTTTTTTTTTTTCCCCTCCTCTCCCCCCCACCCCCATGGTCCCTGTGTTTCCGGAGGTTCCCTCTGCTGCCGGCGATCCCCCTTGCATGCATTGGATCCTTTTTCTTTTCCCCTCTTGGCACTATTCCGGAACTTTGCACCGCACCCCCTTTCTGACCTCTCGGCCTTGGCGGCGTTTTCTGTGACCTTTCCCCTCTCCCCCCTTCCCTTAACCCCCCACCCCCCCTGAACGAGCCCCTCCCCCGCCCCCACCACAATTGAGAATGTACTGAGAAACTCGTTCGCATCGCGTTTTAATCCATACAGAAGACCCCCTGGACCAAGCAATTGCCATATTGCTCGTTTTCGTGTATTGGTCATGCTTGGATGAATTCCCAAACCCTTCCCTGGCCTTTCTTCCCCCACAAGTCCCCCCTGGCACAGGTCCTTCCCTTTCCCGTCCGTCGATCAGGTGTTCCCCTTTAGGTCCCGGAAAGGTAGGTGGAATGCCCCTGAGACCTGTGTAACGCTATACTCAGTCCCCCTTTGTGTGAACCCTTTTCTTTTCTTTTTGTTGGCCATTTGTCCCTTTTGGTTCTTCAGAAGGAAATCTTGGAAGACCCCCCACTTTTCCCCAGCTTCCTAGAACTCGAGTGCCTTCTTTCTCCCTCGCTCTTCAGCCTGACTTTCCTCTGGGACCCCTGCAGGTCGGCCGCGGTCGGTCGACGCGGGCGTCTTTTTTTCCCCTTGCAGATGGTTTCTGTTTCTTTTCTTCCCATCTCCCACCCCACCCCTGGCTCTTCGCCCCTGTGGACGGCCTTTCCCCTTGGCCCTTTCGTGTTCCCATTGAAGTGGGTCCATCTCCCCCCCAGATCTTTTCCAAGGCCCTTACCCTGAAGTCTTTTGCGGTCCCCCCTTTCTGCCCGTGCTAACACCTTTTTTCCGCCCCCGCCAGGACGTTGGGGTGCCCAGGACTTTTCACAGACATTTTTTTTCGTCTCATTCTGGGGCTTGTGTTCGGCTTCAGCAGTTCTTTAACATCGACTGATTGATCTTTTTCTCCCCGGCTGCCCAGGACTTTTCTGCTTTACTGGACCCCCTTTGCAAAGGTTCGCGAAGACCTTTGATGACCCTGCTCCTTTCCGCCAGGCGCAAGGCAGCCTTTAGTCAGTCTCGAAGGACACCCTTTATATTTGTCGCGGCTGGGATACATCACGGCCTGCTTTGTTGAACCCTTCATGGTAAGTGAAACTGCCTTCTTTATTTTTTTCTCCTTGTTAGGGAGATTTTTTTTCCTCCGCGGTCAGACTGTTTCGAGACCTTTTTGAAAGATTCTTATTTCAAATCCTCCAGCTTGTTTTTTTCGGTACCCGGGTAAGAACTGATTCCCCCCAAACTAAGGTCTACTTTTTCCTTTTCTTACCCTAGTCCACACTGACTGATAGACACCTTCCTCCAGCATATGAGGCCCCCTGGCACCCTACTCCTCCCTGGGGTCTTTCTATAAATGTCCCTTCTGAATTATAACGACCCCCGGCATCTTTCTTTGTTCGCCTTCCCTTTCTCCTTTCGCTCCAGGAAAGAAGTAGCCTTCTGTCGCCCCCAAGGTCACCTAAGGTCGATTTGAGTGACCTGTTGAAGATTTGTCAAGTTACAATGTTTCCCCCTGTGAAAATTTATTCTCCTTATCTTTTTCCCCCTTCCCTAAGTTTTGTTTTTGGCCATCCCTAGTATGTTTATCTTGTGACGGTCGTTTTCAGAGGCAAACCCCCCCATACCGTCGCCCTCAAACTTTTCTTGACGTCCTACTTTTTTTTTTACCGCTTGATGTGTCCCGACCTTCTAGCTGTCCCCGCTCATTCCCTGGCCTTCTGAGCTGCTGATTCCCATCCCTCTGTTGAGTAGAATGCGAGGCGAGTGCCCCTGAAGTCTTCTAGTAAACCTTGCTTTGCTTTGCCCGTTTAGTGACATTGTTTTTCCTGGTTTTGGCAGGGAGAGGCGGTAGCTCCTGTCTGACATGGTCGTGACTGGATCAGACTGGCACATTTCCCTCTCGTTGTTGTTGGTGTTTTAGATCGCTAACTGTATTTTGGAGTTTGTACGAGGTTCCACCAAAATAGCTCTCACGCGTTTTCCATAAAGTACTTCGCAAGGCTTCCTTCTTTTCCATTGCGCCGGGCCCTTGTTCCCCCCTCCCTGTTTGCTTGGTGCCCCCCAGGCTTCACCGACGTTTTCCGGTTTCACCAGGATTGACCACCTTCCCCCTTGTCGGCCTTTAGCCCCCCATGCTCTGATGTTTTGCCTTTTTGAACCTCAGAAGTTATGGGATAAGACCCCCTCATGCCCCTCCTCCTTTGGTTAAGTAGGAGTCGGCCCCCTTTTGGCTTTCATGTGTTTTTTTTCAAGGAAGCTTTGTTTCTTCCCCTTGAGCGCTTGATCCTTCCCCCGGAAACAGAAATTCCTGTTTTTTTCCCTCATGGAAACGTCTGCCGACTAGTACTATGTTAAATGTCCCGGCGTAAAAACAGTCCCTCTTTTTTCCTCTTCGTCTTTCTCATGTAACCACTGCTGCAGTGCAGGTTTTTTTGTTTGGCAGCTTGTTTTTTTCTTAAAAACCATGTCCCCCCCTGGCACGGTCCCCCCCTTCAAGAGTTTTGTCGTGTTCTTTTTTGGCCTGTACGGGACAATCGATGTTGGCGACTTGTTCGTGACTTGGTCTTTTTATCACTGGTTCAGGTGCCATTTTTTTTTTTCTCTAGGTCCCCCTTTTTCCTGGCTCCCGCTTTTTTGGTGGTGGTTCCTAGCCAGGTTCCCCGGAAACCTTTTCGTTCTTCTGGGTGCGTGCCCGCGTTCCCCCCGAAAAAAAACCACACCCCCCCTGTGCGTCCTGTAGCTCCTTTCGTTTCCCCCACACCGACGTCCTCGGCTGTAGCCGTATTTTTTCCCCTTCCCCCCTGCCTCTTCCCTGAGGGAAGGTCGCATGGATGTTTTCTTTCTTTGACTTCCGTCGCACGCGTTTTCCCCCTTGCCAACAACAACAAGAATGGGCACCCGGGACGGGATTCCTCACTCCGTTAACCCGTTTTCCTCTCCTTCCCTAAGGTACGCATCTTTTTCTCCCTGTCTGAGAATGCGGCACGCCCCCCAGCCTTGCGGCTTTTTTTGGTTCTCTTTTCCCCTTGTGCCTAATTGTGAAGTTTTTTTTTCGTCACTGTGGACTGATCCATCTGCCTCCCCTCCGTTTCGAATCTTCGCTTTGCTGTTTGTTAAGTTCGCGGACTTTTCCCTTTTTCCTGCTGAGGATAGGGGGAGAATTGCCTCCCTGTTCAAATTTGTTTCTTTGTGCCTGGTTGCGATTTTTTTTTTTTGTTTTTCTTTTTTGGAAGGCTTTTCTCTGTTGGTTTTTTTTGGTCTTTTCAGGGGACCGTGTCTATTCTTTTTTCTCCCTGGGGCCCCCGAGAAGATCTTGCCTTGCGAGGTGAGGTATTGTTTGTCCTTCCTTCAAGAAAGTGAATTTTTTTTTTCCGCGCCTGGCTTCGCGTCTTCTGGTATTGCCTTTCCTTCACTTCCCTGTTCCCCAACCACTGTCCATGGTGTTTTGCTCCCTTTTTCCCCTGGTGAATTTCCCAGTTGAGTGCCAGCGTTTGCAGTGCTTGCAAAAGGGTTCGTCCTTCTTCTATCCGTGCCTTCTTTCTTGAAAAAAGCTCCCCAAACCATTCCTCTTTTCCGGTTGGCTCCTCCCCCCTTTTTTTTTTTTATTGCCACAATGGCCTTTTTTTTGTTTTGCCTGGTGAAAAGAGCTTTTCCAGCTTTTTTGTTATTCTTCGTGTTGGGAACTCCTCCTTGACTTCTCCATTCCCTCTTCTTTCCTTTTGCTTGAGTATTTTTAACTTTTGTTGCGATTTTGTTTTATTTTTTCTTTTTTCCCTTTCCCGCTTTTGTTTTTTCTTTCTTTGTGTCACCTTCATGCTGAAACCTGCGCCCCTCCCAAAACGACAAGTCAATCCGTCCCCGGACCCACTTTTTCTGAATTTTCCTGAATTTCACCATCCGTTCTCCCCCGAGCTTCAGGCACCAGCGATTTTTTACGGTAATTCCAGTTCCCCCCTTTTTTTCCCTTTATCGGTCGTTTGCTCACCCCCCCCAATTTGGCCTCCTCCCAATCTCCTTTCATAAACTCATGGTCTTTGGTCGTCCCCTTTTTTCCCACCCACTACGAGTTGCCTGGTTTTTCCGGTCCCTTTTCAGAAAAATTTACACTTTGTTTTTCTCCTCTGTTTCCCCTTTGCCTTTTTCCGGGAATCTTTCCCTTTGCCCGCTATCCCCCCCAGGTACGGGACCCTTCCACCCTCCCCCTTGTTCCAGGCCACCAATTTTGTGCTTCTCTGCGTGGCTTTTGATCTTTTTTTGTTTTTTCCATGCTGGGCTCGGTTGTTTCCTGCCGGAGACCCCATATCTTCTTTTTTTTTTCTCTTCCCGCCTTGTGTGTAGAGTCTCTTTCTCGTTCACCACTTCCCACCCAACGAGCCCGTCCTTTCACCCCAAGCCCCCCTCTGCTAGGCCTCCCCCCCAGCGACACCCTGCCCCACTTTTTTTTTTTACATTCTTGGTTTGACAATTGGGAGGTTGCCAGTTTCTTCTAATGGGAAATAAATGTTTTTTGGACGAGAGACCTTATTATCCGTTCCCGTTTTTTCAATCTATTCCCACTTGTTCTGTTGTTGCGACAAAGGCAGCCAGTAAATCCCGCCCCCTTTCCCAGTTTTTTTTTCCTTGTTGCCCCCTTTAGCGTGTCCCGTCGTTTAGCTTTCATGGTCTTTTTGCTTGGTTTTTGTTGTGTGCCCTCTCCCGTAGGGTGAGGACCCCCTGTATCGCCGGGAACCTTTCCCTTTCCTCCTTTTTTTGACGAAGGTCCTTTTTCTTGCTTCCCCGCTTACGGACCCCAGGTCACCCTCGAACCCACCTTGGCCCTTGTCTTCCGGTTTTCTTTTTCGGCCCCCCGGGCATGAGTCTGCTGTCCCTTTCATAAACCCAGACCCTCCCCCCCCCCACACTTTTCCCCCCAGAGTCCACCCCGCCATCAGCCGATTCCTAGCCAAACGTTTATTTTGATACTTGTGCCCTTCCCCAGGCGTTCTTGTCCCACCCAACGACAATACCTCTTCCCTCCAACACCTCTTTTCGACCAAAACCCCGGGCCCGGGTGGCATTCAGTTCCTTGCGGCGGCTTGGTTGATCTTGATGTTTTTTTTGGAACTATTTCCTCCATCTTTGCACCGGATAGGACATCCGTTGTCCCCCCCTCTTGATTGATCTAGATGTGGCCCCCCCCCTGGTCCCCCAACTTTTTCCCGGAGGACGATTTTTCCCATGGAACTTTTCCCTCCTATTTTGACCCCATTTTTTCCGCGCCCCTTTACCTTTTTAGTTGTCACTTCCTTTCCCCGTTCCTTTGCACATTAGCACACTCTTCCTTGGCGTTTGTTCTGTAGAAAGACATGCCCTGACGCCTTCTTTACATCGCTTTACAAAAATTCCGTCTTTTTGGCCCGGACGGCTCACCTTTCGCCTCCTCTCAATGCCCTCCTCGCGCACCAAATACAGGCACGCGTCCCCCCTATTCGCCGTTTCGGACTTTTTTTTGATTTGAACCACCTTCTTCGTTCCCCGTTTCTCCGTTTCTTTCCCTCAGGTCTTTTTTCATGTACGTCCCCCTTCCTCCCCTCTAACGTTCGTGTCCAACTGTTCTGGTTCCTTGAAAGCCTGGTTTTGGTCCTCCTCCCGTTGGTGTGGTTTCTTTTCCTTTTCTTCCCCTCCCTGTGTGCAAATTATAGGGTTTTTTTTTTTTTTGACCCTTTCCTGATTGGTGCGTTTTGTGCCAGGAAGTCCCAAATCCCTTTTTTTCTTCTTCACTCCTCTCTTGCCTAGGTTCCGCCCCTTTCCTCTATTTTGAGGAGTTTCCCCTTTTAGGTTTATTTTTTTTCTGCCCCTCGTGAAATGCTTTTATCGGTCCTGCGGGACTGACCTAAAGCCTCCCTTTTTTTTTCTTTTGCACTGCGAACCCCAACCAGATCTTCTGCCATTTCTTTTTAAGCTTACAAAATTGTCCACGGCCCCTTTTTTTCAATCCCGTTCCCAAGACATTCTCCCCCCACCATGAGATTCCGGCATGACCGGTCAGATGTTTTTTCCCACTTTGGAAGTTTCCCCAAGTTGCTCCCCCCCTTCTCCACTCACCCGATTCCCCTCCGGCAGTCCTTTTGACAGTGTGAATTTAGACGGGGTCCGTTTTTTTTCTGTGCTTTCGGCGGCAGCGGTTCTTTACCTCCCCCTCTCTTCAAGGAAGGCTGCCCCTTTCCCCCCACAAAGGGATTTCTTTTGATTTTCCCCTGCCTTTTCCTGGCGTCGCCCCCAGGTCAGGTTCTATCTTATTTCCCATTCACTTACCCCGTAATTTGCGTCCAGTATCTAAGGCAACTTCTTTTTGAGCGATGGTTTTATTTTTCAACTCAACGGCGTTCCTTTTTTTTTCAACACCTCCAAACATTTTTTCATCTTGCAGGTTGAAAGGTAACCCTCTTCTCCCCTGTCTGGCCCCCCCGAAGTGGACCTCAAGAGTTTCACCCTGGCTGGTCCCGATCCCCCCCAACCGATCAAAATCTTTCGCCTTTTTTACCCATTAACTGTCCCAAGAATTTTCGGATTTTCTTCTGTACTCCGCTCCCCCCCCCCCCTTCCAGGAGCTAATATTTACGCGACCCGTCGTCATCTCCTGAATTAGACCCTCCTACCAAGATTTCAATGAAAGACGTTTCCCTGTCCCCACGTGGTCTCGTCATTAACCTTTTCCCAGGTAATACCCTCCCAAGGGCCTCTGGAGTATATAAATTGACTCCTTGAAGATCTTTGACCACCTCTCCCGATCTTTTGATCACTCAAATCACGGAGCTGACTGTCTTCACGCCCCCCCTGGATGGTTACTCTTTCTAGGGTTGCCTTCAAAGTCCCACCAAGAGAGTACACTCCCAGTTGCGATTATATATTTTCCTCCTTTTTTTCCCTGTTGTTTTTTTGTTGAAGTATTAATTGCCGATGGACGCTTTGGTTTGCTCGAAACCCCTTTCATACGAGGAATCGGACCCTTGGAGTTTTCCCTAGTTAGTTTCTTTTGATTGACGAAGTCAGTTTTTATTACCCCATTATCTTCAAATGCAGCAAAGGTAGAGACCTCCCCATATGCATTTCCCTTTCGTTCATTAGTAGAACCTTGAGCGGGGCCCTGTCTTCAGAAGTTTTTCCCCCTGGGTGGTCTTTATTATCTTGTCATTGATAGGGGGGTTCGCTTTTTGTAGAAGTCCCTTTTACCTGTGAATCTCCTGGTCTGAGCGTCCTACCTCCTCTGTATGTAATGAGGGAGGGCCCGTTCTTCACCCCCACACAACACCATTTTTCTTACTTTTCCTGTGAAAGTTTAACGTTCTTTTTTTCTTCACTGTTCACCCCCTTCGGCCTAACCTTCCCTGCCCGCGTATCTTTTTTTTCCCTTAGCGACAGTTCCCCCTTCCCCAAAGCCGTTTCTTTCAAACCTGCTGAACCGAGTCTTCCTCTGCCCCTGCCCGTGTTCCGCACCTAGAATGAAGTTTTCCCCCTATGTGCTTCTGGTGAGAACCGTACTACCTTCATTTGTCTTTTTCTCACCAGGTCCGGGGCGAGACCCCCACAAAACCAATTATCAATTCCTTCCCCCCCTCAATTTTTTTCTCAGCCCATGCTTTTTCCTGCCCCCTTCTTGTTGTACTTTTCGATTTCTGTCCCCCCTCCTTTTTTTTTTTGTCGATGACTGAAGTTCATTTTTCCCAATTTCCCCTGACCTGGAGGCACGGCAGTCCGTTTCTGCCCCCCTTCACGATTTTACCCCCGATTTGTTTTCTTTGCCGCTGAAACCCGCAAGAGGCGTAGAACCTTTGGCTCTGTGCCTTAAAGATGAGCCTTCGGCCTTCGTTTAGTCAGCCGCCAGAGGGTTTTTCCCTTCCCCTTTGCCCGCCAGTGCCCGGTCAGGCTCCCCGGTGGTGTGCCCCCTAAAAATGCTGTTGGCATTTTTTTTGGTGGTACATTTTCTGGACAGGGTTTTTTCCTTTAGAGGTCCCTTGTGCGCCTGCTTTTTTTTTTTTTGTTTCTAGTCCCCATTTCAGTGAACCGCTTCCCCTTCGTCATCGATTGACTAGTCTCCCCTCCCCAAAGTCCATGTCTTCTTTCCGCCGACCATTGTTTCCCGAAGACATAGTTGTCCTTTCATCGCGGTGAATTTTCCGACCAATTCCACCAATCTCGCTTCCTCATAGCAGGGATGGGGGGCCCGGCACCGCGTAGGCGCCCTTCCAGGTCACAGGCCACAAACCCCCCCTTCTTCATGGGGACCACCACAGGGACCGGGTATCCCCGGCGACGTTCCACCGGTCTTCCCTTCTTCATGACTCTTCCAGTTTTTGCGGCCTGGGCTTTTTTTTGTCTCGCGGTGGCCTTTTGTGAAAGCCCCTTGGCTTTAATTTCTTTCAAGGACGGGGCACAGTTGGACCATTGTTTTGTCTCTTCCTCAGCATCCCCGCATCCGCTGGCATCATTTTCGCGGCTTGTTCTTTCGTGTAGTTTTTTATTTTGATGGCTTTCTCCTCGTTTCCCCTTAAGATTTCGCGGAGCTTCTCCCGTGTTCTTTTTCTATTTTATTGTATTGGAAGTGGGAGTCATGGTTTGCCACATTTCCGTGGTTCCGAGTCTTTTATCCAAGTTTCCCTCTCCCTCTTTTGGATCGACCCGTGTCCTTCAGTGGCCCTGGAACGCGGTAGGTTCCCTTAAGAACGAAAGCATACGGGGTTCCGTCTGCCGGTCATATCTGTATCCGGGGGTATTTTCCGGCCGGCATAAGGCATTGGTTCCCTTTGTGGGTTTTGGCATCATGTTGCACACTAAATTTAGCAGCTTGCCCTGGATGGCTAAACTTTCTGCCCGCTCTCGTGGCCCTTTTTTTTTTCTGACAAGACTTTCCCCCCCAGCGCCCTCCGGCCTTCGCCTTGTCATGGCTTTTTGATTCCCAAATGGGTTTTTTTTTGTGGGGTAACCCTTGCGGGTTTTCCTTTGGCGGTGTTTGTTTATTTCTTATGTCAGGGCACACCGTCCTGGTCCTTCCTACCCTTTCCCTTTTGGGCCTGAGGGATAATTGACGTATGCCGGTTCTCTATTCTTTGCAGCCTCTTTTTGGGTGGATTTGTTCCTTTTCTTCGAATAATTGAGGCCCCACCCCCATTCTCCTACGGCCACAGTCAACGACCTTTTTTCCCCCCACTGGGTTTTTACCCTTTCCTTAACGTCTGTGATTGTAGAGACCCCCCGCCTTCCGCCCCAGACTCTTGCTTCTGTGATTGACTTTTCCTTTCCAGTTAGATCACTTCTGGGGTACCTGTTTTATCTAGTCATCCCCCCCCCCATGGCATCATATCCAACATTCCCCACTCCCCCCGTTGACTGTTCCTGCTTCTCCCTGGGAAACAAAAGCGTTCGCGATTTTTTCCCTTGCGGGGTTCCGGTTTTTAGACCTTCCCCACGTTTTGATACCGATTACAGTATATCCCTGGATCTCAGGTGACCACTTTCCATGTCGACTTGAAGGTTTTTGCACCTCCATTCAGGAACCTCCGAGGTCGTGGACTTTTTTCTGTTGGAGTGGGAGAGCTTTGGTTCTTGGTGGACCCGGTTTGATATGGGTGACATTGTTCGTGTCGTTCCCCCATCTAGATTCCCTTTCCTTTTGTTTTCTTGTTGGTTTTAGAGCGATGCTCGAACCCCCCCCCCTTTCCACCCCACTTCTTGCCCCGGCAGACATACCAAAAGCGGCTTACGCCCCCCCTCCAGGCGACAGACCACGTTCCCTTTTGGCGTTGCCCCCGGGGAACCTTTCTTTGTCGGCTCACCCCTTTCCTCCAATGTCTTCCCATTTTGCGGCTCTTTCTGGTTGAATCGCTCAAAAATTGTGTTCTTGAACACCTTCAGCCTTACCTCCGCCCCTGAAACGGTTACCTGTTTCTCCTGTCGACCCATTTTCGTTTTGATCCTTGTCTGCCCAGTTTTGTTTTCCTTTCGACCGACCCTTTTTTGTACCCGGACAACGGTTTGACCCCCCCTGTGCCGGCCTTTCCATAAGCGCAATGTTCTTTTCCCCTTCAGGTCGGTTATTCCTCCCCGTTTCCTGCACTTTTTCCTTTCTTGGCCCCCCAACCCTTTTTTTCCCCCTTTTTCGTGGCCTGGTCGGGCTTTTTGGTTCCGCTTAGGGCGCCGAACAGAATCACCTCGGTCGGCACAGGTTACCCCACCCTGATCCGCATTTCTCTTGCTTACTGAAATGCCTGCTTGTTTTGCGCTACCTGAGTTTATTTTGGTTCGGCACGAGGTCCATAACCCCCACAGACGGCCATCAACACCACCCCTTTTTCCCCTTGCCAAAACAAAACCGTCCATTTTTTTCTCTCATTGACCCTTTCGGCGGCACGTGCCGGTTTTCGTGTGGGATCTTTCCTCCCTTTTCCAACTTGCTAGAAAGATGGGCCCCCTTTTGCCAATTCCTTTCCTATTCTTTCTTTGTTTTTCATCTCCCCCCCACAAATGTTCCTGTGACGTTTTTTTCCCTAGTCTTTTCCATGCCGCCTCCTATCTTTGGGGTTCCCCTCCTTTTCGTCTTTTTCAAAGCTGTGGTGCCCGCACAGGCGATCCTTTTTTGATTTGGGCCGTCGGACCGCCGACAGGTTTTTTCAAAAACCCTTTACTCCTTCAACCAGTTGCACGGTCCCCCCAAACCCCCCATTGGGCTTGCGACGTCTAGTGTGCCTTTCTTTTCCCCCGCCCATCACCGTTCCGACGGACCCACTAGCTTTGCAATATGCTCGGCGGGGGGAGATTGGATCCTCCCCCCTGGCCTCCGTCTTGCAATTCCCCGCCCCCCCCACGGATTTTCATTCCTCCCCCCCCTCGACATTTGATTCGGTTTGCGCAACTTCATTTCCCCCATGCATGGGTGCAGGGAGGCTACCTTGTGGAAGGGTTTTTTGGCGCTTTCCCCCGTTCCTTGTTTGGACCTTATTTGTTTTGTTGTTGTCGTCTTCTCCTTCCCGTAATGGTTTGCGAACATTACTCTCTCCCTTCCACGACGTTAGGTCATTCGTAGACATGTAGCTCTTCAGCCTTATTTTTCGGCGTTACCGCTGGTCGGCTTTTCGCCAGCAGAGTTTCGCCAACGCGGTGCGGAAATTGCACTTCACCCGGCTCCCTCTTTTCCGGCACCTTTCCGTGTTCCACCACCCGTCCTGCGTTTTCTTACCCGTTGCTGCCCAGGCCCCCTTGAATTCTTCCACAGTTTTTTTTTTTTTTCCCCTGCCCTCCCCCCCTGCCCCACGATTTTGCCCAGGCCAACCGACTGGGGTTAAGTCTCTTCACGTACCGGGCCAGTTGCCGAAAAAACCTCTACTCCCCGCCAGGTCCGGAAGGGCAGAGGGCCCCCCTACACTTCGACGTGCCCTTTGTCTGGTTTTCTTTTTTCTCGGAAGACCGTATTTACCTAGCTTCCCTGCCGCCCGGGCATTGAGTTGGCTTTGCACCAGGGTTCAATTTCCGATTTTCCGGCCTGCAGTTTCAGCGCACGGTTAGCATTAGTCATTTTTTAAGAACAATTCCTTCCCAGGTAGTGCCGGCCGAGATCTCAATTTCCCCTGCCGGTGCTTTGATTCTTTGAGTGGACCAATTCCCTTCGGCGTGTTCACGCCCCCCATCCGCAGGCACTGCCATCTGGCTTTACTTTTTTTTTTTCAGTGTTGCCTAGGACGACGCTTCAGTTCTTTTTCCCTTCTACACCGGTGAAACCCGCTTGGCCCTGAAACAACACGTTTCCAGTCTTCCCCTGCAAAGGGTTACGACGGATAAACCCTTACTTCGCGCAGATCACCCTTTTGTTTTGTCCCTACCCCGTTAGATAGAAGACTAGCCACTCCAGCTATAGATGATGGTCCGTCCCCCATGGCTCAGATCCACCTTGGCCCCCACGGCATTACGCCCCGGGAGATTGGTTCCTCCCCTTCCCTTGGTCCTTGACGTATTTTGGACCTCCCGCGGTTTGGACTGCTTCTTCCAATTTTACCAACGAAGGACGGCCTTTCCCCCCAAACTTCCATTGAGGGGCGCTTGCTAGTGTTCGCTGCAGACCTCTCCCACATCGTCCACAAGGGATATATCCCCCCCTCCCTTACGTTGTTTATTTTTTTTCGTCTGAATTGATGATGTAGGGATTGGGCGCGTTTAGGGAACTCGGACCACACCTCTTCTCCCCTCGAAGAGGTTAAATTGGAGGACGTCTTTGTTGATTTGTTGGAGGCAGGTCCCCGAGTCTGTCCGCTCGGTCCACCCCTGGAAGGCATTATTGGACAGTCCAGAGTTTTCTGGAGTAGAATTTTTTTCTCGTGGTCCCCCCCCAACGGTTTGATAATGGTTTTGCGTGACCCTGGTTGTCCGGGAAGTTAGGGCCTTTCGTTCGCTTGTCTTTTGACTTCCTGTGGTGCGCCGTTTTTCTCGGTCTATTGCGCCTCTTTTGTACTTGAGACGTCGTACCGGCCTTGTGGTGCCCTCGCCCCCCCTGTCCTTCTTGGAAAACGCTTTTTTTTTCCTTAGCGTTCAGCTTTTTCCCGTCCTTTGATCGTTGTACCCGTTTTTCCCTTTTCGTCGTCCCTAGCCCTCCCCCCTGTTTGAATTGAGAGACACAAAAAGGCGTTTAACAAATTCCCGATGCGATGGTTGATTCTGGTTTTGGCACGTTTAAATGACCCGACGTTATGAGACAGCTCTTCAAACACACATGCCGGTGCCTTATCACCGGTCCCTGTTCTGTCCGGCATCCTTGTGTGTTTTTTTTTTTTCCCCTTTCCGATTCCGTCTTCCCTCTCCTGGCAGGGCCGTAAAAATCGTTGAACCCAATTCCTTGTTTGCCTCCCCCCCATTTTTGTTTTCGGACGCTCTGAGTCAAATTAGTTGCCGCGACCCCGGAAATGCGGTCGCGAAAATGGCTGTAGTCTTTCGTAGGTTTTTAGGTGTCTGCTGGCCAATGGGGTATTAGGAACCCCATGTCCCCTACATTCTTTCTCCCGCATCTGAGTCTGGGCCCGGTCACTTTCCTTATGGGGGCATGGTCGTTTGTGACTTTCATGGCGAAAAATTGGCAGTTAACCTTGTCGCCTGTTTAAAATTTTTCCTGAGTTGTTGTTGTTTCAGCCCGGGGGCCATTGGTACCGCTTCCCTCGTAGTTGCTTGTCGCCCCAAGCTTAAGCAGGACCCAACCTGTGCGGCGTTTCCCCTCCCCTTTTCACCGCTTTTCCCGCCCTTTTTTGGCTTCCTTGATAGCGAAATGGCGAGCAGTCCTTTTCCGTGGGGCCAGGAAATCCCAGTATGTGCGTTTTGTGCGGGACGTTCTTGTCAGCGGTTCAAGGCCCAAACAAACAAGATATTTCGTTTACACCCAAACTAAGGCCGGAGTGCGCCCGTTCAACCGGAGCTACCGTTTTAAGGCCCCTCCCTTTCCATTTTGATAGTTGATTTAGCGCGGCGGCATTTTTTCTCTTGAAGGCCTTTTGCTGGGAAGGAACCTTTTCCTCCACTGGGGAATGTTCAGTTTGGAGATATCAGTTTCCGGCTCCTCCTTCTGCAACCGCGCTTTCTTTTTGTCCTCGGGGTTTCGGTATTGTTTCGTGTTAAGTGATGGCTCTTTTCGCCCCACAAGAGGTCCCCCCCTCCCATAGTGAGGAGAAAATTCCTACATATTTAAATGGTTTGTGTAGGGGGGAGTGTCTTTTGTTTTGTTTTTTTCTTTTTTTTTGTAGGCAGTTTTCTTTCATGGTGTTTGTGAAGTTTTTGGACCGTTTCGTCCCCCGGGGTTCTCAAGGCCTATCGATCAGTGAGCCTTTTTTCTCTTGTCCTTGTTTTTTAACCTCCAGTAGTTGGTCCCCTCACCCTCCTTATTTTGATTTCAGGCCTCAAGCCTCATTGCGCGGCTCCATGTGACTAGGATCGGGGCCCTTGCCGCTTCCTTCCTGTCCATTCAACCACCTTTGTGGTTTTGGTCGCCTTTGCGGCATCCACGAAGAGTTGCCCAGCGCCAGGAACCACACCCGGGGTTCGATGTTCCTAATTCCCTTGTGTGCCCTCTTTTTCTGACTCCCCCCCCTTCGATTACCTGTTGTGCCGTTTTGGCCCACCGCCCGCATTGTGGCCTGGATTGCAACCCCAGTGCCCGGTTTTGTTTGTCCGTAAAAAGCTCTTGTTTCCTTTGCCCTTTGGTTTTTATCTATTTCCGGTGAACCCTTTTTCCTGTCAAGGCTCCACTCCCCTCTAAGGCATTTTTGGTTTTTTTATTTCCCAGGAGATTATTGTACGTAATATTTTTGGCCGCCCCCGTTTTTTTTTGTATTTTGTGTTTTCTGAGAATACGGCCCCCCCCAATGTCAGTGACCAAGTTAGTAAACGCCCCCTTCCAACGGTTTTAGTTGACCTTTCTGTTAACTTGTTGAGAAATCACAACTTTCCGCCCCATCCCCCTCCTCGGTTGAATGTTCAGTCAGTTTCCACTTTTCTCCCCCTTAGGGTTTCGTCTTCTTTCAGGCGTCTTCCGCACCACCCTTTCCTCATATCCCCCCCCCTTCAATTACAAGAAAACGGACTTTTTTCTTGTGTCTCACGGAACAGGCTTTTTCCGGCGCGTTTTCCTTTTCCGGCAGGCGTTTTCCTCCCAGCTTTATCCCCTCTTTCCAGGGAACCGGCCTATATGCGGGCATGGTTCCGACATTTGCTTTTCCAGTTCTAACGAGTGCAACTCCCCCGTGTCCCCAACCACGCCATCGTGATTTTCTTTTGCATTGCGTGGCGTATCTTTTTGTTTGTTGGGAACCGGCTGAGGTTTTTTTGTTTCGTTTAGTGTCCTATGCACCTCATCTTCCCTTTTTTTGTTTTTTATCTGAGTTTTCTTCTGGACCCCCTGTTCTCACCCGAGTCCCCCCCCTCCTGTCACCAGACCACTCGCTGCCGTCCTCTAAAAGCCCGAAAAATTTTTCTGGCCTTGTCCCCTGGTTGCCGTCTTTTTGTGGCCCCATTTCCAATTTTCCTTTTTCCTGGCGCCCCGGCTAGCCTTTTACTCCGTTTCAACACTTTCTTTTGCTTGAAAACGTCCCTTCTTAACTTCCCACGCGACCTAACGATTGTTCCCAGTTCTATTTGCCCCTGGTCCGTTTCCCGATTACCTTTCTGGGCTTTTTCTTTTTCCCTTTTTTGTAGCGTAACCGGACCGCTGGGTTCTTGTACCCCCTGCTCGCCGTTCCCTTAACCATTTTTTTTTTCTCGTTCCTTGGAAGTGGGTTGCGTTTTTCATTATCCCCACCTTCCTTCCAAAGGTCAGCACACACCCGTTGTCCTTTTGTTTTCCTTTTTTTGTTTGGACTTCCTTGTCGGCGCATTTGCCTGCCTGAAGTTGCAGTCCCCAAGACCCATCCACCCCCGCCCGGCTTGAAAGAAAAACTCCTACGCAGTCATTTTTTTCTACTCGAAACCCCAATTGTCCGATTCTTTGCTTTGTCGCCCTAAAGTGTTCCGGTGCCCTTCACGATCATACAACACAGCCTTGCCCCCACTGAACAGTCCTTTTCCTTGACCCCACACCCTCAGTGTTTTGTTTGCTGTCACGTTTCCCCTTTATCGCTTGTGGGGACTCCTTTTTTTCATTGAACACGATGACAACGGATATCACATGTGCTACCTGTGTGTGCATCCTTCCGCATGGCTTTCGTTCAGTGACTTTTTTTCAGGGTCCCCCTTTTTTTTTCGGAGCAGAAGCCTGAAAATGGCCTCCTCTATTCCTGTGGCTCTCCCCTTTCGGACTTTCTCCCTTTTTTTCAAACACTACTGCGGCTTTTTTTTGCACTTTTCGCACGGGAGATTTCTGCTGCCGGCTGGTAGTCCCTCCTCTGCCAAAAGGCCTGCACAACCCCGGGACGCCTTCCTACGTCGCCCGGGCCAACACAAAACTTCCTTACTGCTTCCCCCTGGTTTTTTTTTTCGTCGGACGCTTTCTTGAAAGCCTCCGTCCCCCGACCGGCACAAGACTGGCCCCCGACTCCCCGATTTCCCTGAGTCATATGTTCCGTTGCTGCTGTCTTCCAGACTTCGTTTTCCCCCTTCCCTCCCAGGTGCCCCAAAGGCTTCCCATTTGTTGCACTCCGGGCCTCCCGGCCCAACCTCAGAGTTCTGTAGTTCCCTTACTCGTACCCGGGTTGAAGGTCGCGTATCCCTGTCTTGTTGGGCTATTCGGTTGTTGCTTGAAGGCTCCTTCCCTTTCCTTGAAGAACCTTTCTCTTTTCCTGTCCCCCTGATATTTGTCATGCGCCCCCTCTCTCTTTCAGTCCTATGTAGGTGTGAAACCGCAGGTTGTTCGCGGCGGCTCAGCTTTTTCCCTTTTTTTTTTGTAGAGGCGGGTCTCCATCGTTTTTTTCCCCCCCGTAGAACGCCGTTTTCCTGATCCGCCAACCCCCCCCCCCCCTGGCTTCTTCCTTTTTTTCCCCTTGGAACGAGAAACCTGGTCCCCTTCCCTTTGGCTTTTGTTGCTCACCGACACTCAATCATTTATTTTCCGGCCACCCTAAATTTTTTGTCCCATTTTCGCGGCACACCCTTGGGGTTGCCAGTGTCCCTCCCCCCCTTTTTTTAGTCCTCCCAGTACAGTTGCGACGGTCCAGGCTTTTACCCACTCCCCCTTTAGAAAGGCCTTTTTTGCGGTTGTTTTTTGGTCGGTGTCGCGGCCTCTCTTCCTTTTTCTGTCAAGAAGTGGCCCTGCTGCGCCCCAAGGACCTTTCTATTTTAATTTTCCCCTTTTCCTTTGGGCGCGACACTGTATTCGCCTGCAAATCCGGCAAGTCTCCTCCCTCGGGGCCCCTCTCATTGCAACATTTTGTCGAGTCAGTCTTGGCGATTTCCCCCCCTAAACTTTTTTTTTTAACACCCACCCCAATACTGTTTTGTTACACCCTTCATTCCCTGCTTTCGTTCCCTTTGAGGGAGAGGTCCCTCCTCGGAGTTTTTTTCCCTTCGTCACCTTTCTAAAACTTTTTCGTTTGACAAAAATAGTTCCCAGCCTGGCCCGGTTTTTTTTTTACCGTGAAGATAACCATCCTTCTCAGATTAAAGCCCTCAACAACCCTGTCTTCTTCTGACGTCCTTTTCCCCCCCTCATACTCCTGTTTACCCTCCCAAATTTTTTTCTTTGTTGCCCCCCTGATGAGACGCCCCCCGGTTGCCGATGTCTTTCGGACATGAACTTTGTTTGTCTCTTACAGCGAGGTTGGGAATGCTCGACAACAACGAGCTGCTTTTCCCCCCTCCCTTTCCTGGGACTTTCTCTTTTGTGACTATTCTTGGAAAGAAATCTCATCTACCCTTATTCCTCTATCTCTTCTCTGTACTCCATCCGTTTTGTTCTTGTTGCCTCCTGTTAGATCCTGTACTGCGATTGGGCGACTTGCTTGGCCACCAGGTTTTCCAACCCCGATCCTCGAACTTTTTGCTTTTTTTTTTGACGTTCCCCTTTCTCTTTTATTTGATTTCAGGGCTTTTGCTGTCCGTTATTTTTAAGTGATTTTCAGGTATTCGCCCCCACCCCTCGTCTTCCGAGAATTCAATTCGTGTGGCCCAAGGTCTGGGTTTCCCCCCCCTTTGTCTTTTTTTGTAGGCCGGTTCTGTTTCTCCTTTGTTTTGTCCTGTTCCAGAAGGCTGCTGAGAGGGGGGCTTCCTTTCTTCTGCGATTGGTTTCCTTTGGCCCCCTGCCCCTGGGCCGCCTTCTTTGATTTCCCGTAGAATGCTGTTTTTTCTTTTTCAGAGTTTTGTTTTTCCACAGGGCTAACGATGTTCCCCTCGCCCTCAGTTCCTCAACTTAGTGCCTTGCGATGATGGTGCCCCGGCTCTGTTTATTGTGATCACGTCGGCCCATCTCCCTGTGACTTAGTATATTAAGGCTGATTGCTTGCCTTTAAATGAATCCTCTCCCACGCGTGATCCATCCCTAGGCGTTGAAAACCCCAAACGCCCTTCCGGGAGGCCAGGCCGTTCTTGCCTTAGTTTGTAAATTTTTCGTTCTTGTGATGACACAAGACTTTCCCCTTTTTTTTCCCCCCCGAACAAATTTGGCTCCCCCCGGATTTATAGTCCTGAATTTTTTGGCTGGTCCCGCCCATCTAGATTGTTTTTTTTTAGGCAAAACCAATGGCCCCTTGCCGTCGACCCTGTTTAAAGGTAGGGACATGAAGGGAACTGTTTTTTTGCCCGCTTTTTTAAAGAGTGCATGGCCTCCGGTCTTATTTTTTTTTACATTGGTCGGTCACCTGTCCTGAGATTTGTTTTTTGAGCTGCCGTGGTCCTCACCAGATGAGGTCCCGATGGACGACAACCCCACCCCTCCCTTTAGGACTCACCAAGTATTCTCGGTTTCCCATCGTTGAAATTCCTGTACCCGCCGGACTTCTTATGATGAGTATCCTGTCTGAATTCATTTCCCTTTTTCCTCGGGTCA
>Ga0179591_1375109_pt1 | contig 19459 bp, 31 predicted proteins | sample CZOMad2_1_08_16f_FD_182891 | JGI IMG/M metagenome (GOLD analysis project Ga0179591, IMG submission 182891) | Vadose zone soil fungal communities from Angelo Coast Range Reserve, California, USA - CZOMad2_1_08_16fungal (PacBio error correction) | ecosystem: Environmental > Terrestrial > Soil >... | reverse complement strand
GCTGATCTCCCCAGGTCCTTTTTCTTTTTCTTTTTCGTGAGGACTCCATCTTCCAAACTGAAATCGTGTCACGGAACCTTGAGAGGACATTTCCCAGTGATTACGGTTTTTAGTGAATACCAGCCCCATCTCGACAATATCCCCTCAAATAATCATACTCCCCTTTCCAATGCTCTCCCCCCCTCATTGCACTTACATCCACTTAACCAAAGACAACCCCCCTTGTTTTGTTTTTTAATACTTTAAAAACATATCCAATTGTCCCTTTCCTTAATTGTGTTAATCCCACCGAAGCAAGTTGGCCCCCACACCATGTCTTCCTCTTTGTACTCTTGTGTAGCTCAGTGTTTTAAGCTTTTGCCTTGACTTCATCTTTGACCCCATTCACACAGTTTCTAGGTAGGTGCTTCCCCCCCGGCTCCCTGGTTTACCAGGGATAACTGTCTCCTGCAGATGACCCCCCCCCCTACACCATATTTTCCTGGAGAGGTTAAATTTGGCGCACATTGGAAAACCGGTAGCTTATTTTTCCTAACCGAACACCTTTTTTTCAACGTATGTTTCCTCCTTTTTTTCCTCCCTCCCTTTGTTTTGTCGAGAACCTCTTTTCCACCACAGGTGTTCCTTTTGAGCCCCTTTCCTAACGCTAATTTCCACCGGCGTCCCTTGGTAAACTTGTTTCCCTCCCCCCCCCCCCCCCCCCCCCCCCCTTCCAAAAAGAGTAAATGGTTAATCTGCCACCTGCCCCCCCGCCCTTGTCCCCTTTTGAAGGCGTACGCACGCCCCCCTTCTTCCTCTCTTTCCGCTCCCTACCCCTTATTTCAGCCCTACCGCCTTCCTATCTCTCCCCTTCTCCTATTCTTGTCTTCCTACCTTTCCCGCATGCTCGTCTACCCCCCGTTCCCCATCATCCCCTCGTCCCTTCTATTCTCTCTTCCCTTCTTCGTTCCAGTAGCTCTCCCTCTCTCCCCCCCCGCTTCCCTTTTCCCCGCTCTCTCTCCCGCCTTACATACCCATCCGCATCGAATTCCGAAACCCAGAAAACAACTTCAACCCGGCGAGAGAAAAAAAGATAGCCAGAGAGGGGCCCGAACCCAAAGGGGTTTGTGCCCCGCTCTCCCTTGTCCCATGTCTGATTTTTTTGTTGATTCCTTTTCGGCAAAATGTCCAACATTGTTCTCCTGTATCTGAATGCTCCATTTTGGGGTGTGGGTTTTAGGCTCGCGCTTACCGATTTTCTTGATTGGTTCGTCTCGTGGTCTGGATATTGTCGTCCCGCCTTTTTCGGTTTCCAAAACGCCCCCTCGCCGCTGCCCACGTCTGTACAGATCCGTTTCAGCCTGTAGTTTTTCTCTCCAGAGTGTACCCCCCCCTTCACAGACACCTTGAACAAACCCGAGCTCCTTTTAGTATTCCCCCCCCTATTTCCTGCAAACTTTTTGATTCCCATTATGACCCGCCCAAATTCCCCCCACCTTTATTATACACCTCCCCGGATGTTTCTGCCTGTCTGTTCTTTTTTCCTTTTTTCCCCATACCCCTCCATCTTATGAACCTTCCTTTTCAACGATCCCTGTTTGATCGGTTCGATTTCGCCCGACATGCCTTTTTAAACCGCGCGGGCTGTTCGTTGGCAGTTGTATTGGGAGGATTCTGTACCTTCGGCCGACCGCACGGTTTGGAATTTTTCCTACCAGATTTTTTTCCGAATATACTTGACGTCTTAGTTTTCGTCCCCCTGCACATTACCTTCTCACAAACTCTTTCTCCACCAATCTTTCCGATTTTCCGTTTTTTTTCCTTCCTCCTGTGACCGTAAACAGATTATTTTCCCTTGATGGTTGATGGCAAATCTCTCACCGGAACTATGCTCAGCAACACACCCCAGGTCGCCTAGAATCCCATGATGTTTTCACATCTCCTGACATGTGAGACCCGATTGCCCCCCTCCTTCCCAAATTCTGGGTGACCATTTGTGCCCGCAGAATTCGGTTTGTTCTCTTTCCACCGGCTTCCTCCCCTACGATTCCCAAGATGGTCCATCCTTAGGACCCCTGCTGTAACGGAGTTTTCTCAACAAATTCGGATGACCGTTTCCTCTCCCCCATATAGCCCTTTATGATCATTGTCATCTTCTTGTGCATCTGAACAGGGCTGTTCTCCGGTCCTAACTTCGCTGATCCATCAGTTCTGTTCCATCATCCACATTATAACGGAGGGCTCACCTTTCCACCTCAGATTTTCCCCCACATGTGCCCCCTCTCTTTGTTACATTACGTCCCTTTCCTTGGTGCAATGTGAGATTCTACCCCAGGAACGCCCCCCCCCAGTGGGCCATCCCCATATGTGTCTTGGCCTGACTCCAACAATAAATTTTTCTTCTCAGCATCACGTCCCTTTTCATGGAAAAATTTGTCCCCCCCCCCTAGGTTTACAACCATTTTCCTCCCACTTACGACCTTTGTTTCTAGCGTGCCCCAATAACACCCACCCAAACCAACTTTAAAAATTGGTGCCTCCTATAGGATACCCCAAGGCCTGCACAGACCCCATGAATCCCCCTAGACTTACCACTCTACTCACACTAGTGTTGACACACCGTCTGTGTCACATTCACCCCCATAAAATTCAGACCCCCAGAACAAGTCTGAGGTCTAACCCCCTCAGGGTTTCCCGGCATTTATCCGGTGACCAGCTGGGCTCTGTTATTTTCTCCCCTGCATTCATGAATGATTGCATAGCCATGCCCCGATAAAAAGACCACATACTCATTTTCTTGCAGGAGAACCTCGGTGGATTCTTCCCCCCTCCTCTATTTTTCTTTCTCTTTTATCCCAACTTTCTCAACAACCCACATGGAAACCTCACCTCCATCAAACTCTATCATCCCCTCATTACGTGAGTTTTCCTGTGGGTACCTTTCCCCAATTCTCTTTTCTTCCTTACCCGAGAATCTGGGCTACTATTAAATGTCCACTTTTCCTCCATAGGAGGCCACCCCAAACTCCTGTTGTCTCCCCCCGATGGTTCCTTCCCATGGCCGATGGCCTCTCACTGTTGAGATTTTCTGAGATGTGCACCCTCGATGAGGGAAACCGGGGGATTTGGCCCGTAAAGTGGACACATGGCTGTAATTTTGCGTCACAGTAGATTCCCTCTTTCTCTCGTCAAAGTATATTTTTGGGACCCACATTTCTAGAGATATTTATGTTGCCACGTTGTGGGGAACTACTTCTACCAAACCACCCGCTTTTGGTTGTATCGTTACAGTCCAACTTCACACGGTCTGTCCCCCACCTCTAGTTCCATCATTGTTCCCTCCTTCTGTTTTTTAGGGCCCCCTTTCAATTCCACTTTAATTGAACCCCCGAATGGTCCCTTTTCCGTTGGTAGTCATCATAGTAAAAGCCCTTCCGTACCCCGTTCAGGTGGTTTTGCCGGAAAAACCTGTAGAGTTTATAAGACCTTTTTGACTTACCCCCCCCCAACTTGAAATGCGAGTCGTCCTGTGCCAACCTTATGTGATTAGCGAGGACTTTCCCTTCCCCGCTATCCCACATTCACATCAACGATCCCCTGAGTCATCCTTGTTGAATTGCCAGGTACAATCGAGCACGGTTTTTCCCAAGTGGATGCGGGTTCTTCCCTTGGTAAAGGGTCCTACGGAGACTGTCTGTTCTGGCAGTGTGAAATTCTTTCTTTTTTCCTTATTCAACATTCTTTTTCTTGTCACAGATGGAATCCCCCCTCTTGTACCCGGGTATTGGATTGCCGTAAGACCTATTAGTTATTTTTCCACTTGTCCTTCTTAGCCTGTAATTCCTTCATCTTGTCTCCCTTTACTCCCACCCTTGGGAATGGAGGTTTCGCCTTCCCCCACCCAACTTTCAGCAGGGCCTGAGGCGATTGAAAATCCCGAAATTAAACACCCCAAATCTCTGACTTTTTCCCTTTGTTCCATTCGTAAGCCGTCCAACGGATGGCTTCTCTCCAGCACCCCTTCCATCCCGGGATTTGTAAAATATCCTATAAATTGACCCCCCCCCTCATAAGATCTCCCACCTCCATAGATCAGATATTTTGGCCATTTCCAGTTTCTCCCTCCGATTCTCTATTTGAGAGGTTACCCCTCTGTTTATTATTTTTTTCGCATCTTTTCCCTCCTCCCCTTTTGAGATATCTACCCCCTAAACACCTCCCAATTTGCCCCTAAAAGAATAGTCCCTCTCGACACCTTTTTCAAGCCAAAATACCTTGAATTGTAATTGATTTAAATCGTGACATTCGATTGGTTAGCTTTCCTTGTTTGATAGGCTCTTTACCCCCCCCCGAATGGTACTCGTTGTGTTGAAACTGATCTTGGACGGTGCTCGACCTCCCCCCATGACCCAAATTATTCTCTGTTTTAAATTTCTTTTCATTTTTTGTCCTTGTTTTTAACGTCCGTCCCCTCCCCCTCCTTGCAAAAGATGGGGATTTTATCCCCTTTGAGACTTACGGCTTTGTCCCCCCCGTCAAGGGAAATCCATTCTACTACATCCCCTCCCATTGTTACTCTCCCCTTGATCTGTTTCTTTCTCTTCGGGTGAAATGACCACCCCCCTAAGTCCAAGCCATTTTTCCCCCCAAGGCCAACCAGGCTTTCCATTAATGCAGCTCCTTGCTGAAGTAAACATTTACCTCACCTGCAAATTAAGATTTTCCACACCACTTGAGCGGTGGAACCTGTGCCCTTAACACTGAATCTGGGATCTTCGAATTTTGCTCAGTTTTGACGATTCTATACTTCTTCCCAAAATAAGTTCTGCACCCTCTCCGCCTTTTTTTTGTCCGTCCCCCCCCTAAACTTACCTCCCTAGCCTCACAGCTGTTTTTCCACCTTCACAAATTGACCTTTTGTTCCCCCGGCTTCCCCTCGTCGGTATAAATAAGGTGACCCCCATCCCCCTTGTCAACTGATCTCCTCATAATTCTTTTCCAACCACTAGCGGAGTCGACAAAGAAGGTCCTTACTGGCCACTGACCCCAACAACCAACCTACGCGTTTTTTTTTGGAACTCCCATTTTCCCAAGGAAAACTCCCCAATCTCGTCAATTAGACAGTCTGGTTCAAACCTCAGGGGGTGTCCCCCGAAATTCACGCTGCTTTGGCCCCCCCCAGACCAGGTAAAACTTACGGTACCCCAAATACCCAATCTACCCACCTTTTCCCTTTTCTTTTGATGTGGTGTTTACTTTCGCTCCCCAAATATACCCCTCTTTCCCCCATGAACCTTTTCTTTCCCCCCCTGGTGTTAAACCACTCCTCGTTTTTTTTTGAATATTCTTCCTTACTGAAAGTGGTACAACCGTAGTTTTTGAAATCGTTATGCTTTTTTTTGGGCCCCCATCCCCCTTCAATTACCTTCTGGTGAGCGAATTTCAGGGGTATAGTTCACGAGCCTGAAAATTCCTAAAAAACATACCCCCGGTGTCCTCCACATAAATACTACTTTTTCCAACGACAGAAATTATGAGGATGTCGGTACTTCAAGCCGCTTTTTTTTCCCAACTTTTATATCGGCCCCTCTGGGTTCCGGGTCTTTTTATTATAAGCAGTCAGGATAGTCATGACCCCCTAGCTAATAGCCACATTTGCAGGAATGTAATGGTTTTGGCAACACCGGCCCTTTTGCGGTCCTTCCTCTCTCAGTTTTGGTTTCTCGGTCTTTGTACCTTTTACCCCCACCAAAATATATAGGGGGCCACCACTTGTTGTTTTGAGTTCATAGGGTGAGTAACTGGAGTGAGTTTCTGTTTCCCATTGTTGTCTCCATATATTCTAAAAATTCACCTTTTTTTTTTATGTGCACCAGGTGAACCCTCCGTAGTTTCTCGATGTACAGCCCCTAATTAGTTTTCCTTTATAAGTTTAATTTGACCAACTTGTCGCACTTATCTTCTAAGTCGACTGTACCCCTGTCAAGTTGTAAGTCCCCTCCCCATTTGTAGTTGGTCCCCTTTTTTCGTTACCTTGGATAAGATCTCCAGTATTCAAAGTTAACTTGTGTTCGTCCCCCCCCTCGAAACCCCTCGGTGTCCCCCTTCGTGTTTCGTGAAGGGGTTTATCCCCCCCTTCTTGAACATTGTTGATCTTTACCTCCAATTCTGTCAGCAATGCTCTTTCCCCCCCACCTTGAGTCCCCTGATTCCTGAGGATGTGCCAACTCAAAGGATTCGCTTTCCCTCGCTGTTCTTCTTGGTTCATTTCACCATTCAAGGAATTTGTGTACCCCTGTGTTTATGTGCCACGGACGTTGGTCTCTATTGTGCCTTTTATGCTTTTACATACCTCACCCCCCATCTTCACCTCCCACCTTCATGATGGCAACGTCTGCCGTTTGATATTCTTCATTGCCCTTTAGCGCTTTCATGATGACTACCATATGGATCTATAAGGAGAACTGAACGGCGGTGGCCGGAGCATGAAACACTTCAGAGTAAAGAGGTGGGGCCCTTAGCACCATGATATTCCGATGGGGAGAACTGTCAATTAAAAAAGGATTAACGTCCTTCCCAGATTTGCAGCGCGGCCCCCCCGGTTCAGACCCTTTCCGAGTTCCTCCTAACATTCTCGAGGCCGGATATAACCCAGCCCCCCAGAACCATTTTACACTGCCTTCTGTAGTACTCCGCCCTTAGGCCCACTACCGATTCCCCACCCCCCAAAAAAAGAAGCCCCACCACTTTTTTCCTCATGCTTCCGCCACCTTTCAGTGGCGATTAGACTAGACTTCGTCCTTGCTTTGTTAACCGAATTTCTCGATGGCCTTTTCAGCTCCAATACCACTCCAGGCTCCCATGGCCCAGTTGCGGGGCCCCTCTCAAGGTGTTCCTTTGTCCCCTCTCTCACGTACTTTTTTGGTCCCCTGAAAACGCGGATCACAAATGAGTTTTCTTGCCTGAGTCTTGAGCTCCACTATGCGTCCCCCCCTCTCCATCCTGAATGCTGGTATCTCAACTCGATAAGGTTGTTGGAGAGTTTTTACCTCCCCTTGACTTAGCAAGCATCTCAAGCATTCCTCTTTTTCCCATCCCCCTAGCCATCCCACATCATCCGAACGACCCCAAAGCTGGTGGCGTTTCTGAAGTAAACCTATCCACTCTTGTGAGGGGATGCTCAGTGTAGTGGTCTTCCCCAAACATCCTTGTGGACCCAATACAAAAAATTTTGCCGCCCACTTCGTACTCTTTTTTTTCTACAGGCGTTGCCGGTGGCACTCCTCGTTTCCCTTTTTTTTAAGGTCGTTTCGTCCGCGCTGCAGGACAATTAGCAGTGTTTAATGGTCCGACCCACTTCAACTTCAGAGGACAAGGTTCCACTTCTCTTTGCCTTGTCCTGTATTTCTCCCTGCGAAAAGCCTTTTTTCCCAGATGTTATCTCTCTCTTCCCCTCAGGTTTGTGATAGGAGACTCGTTGAAACCCAAAGGTGTTCTCCCATTAAGAAACCCGCTACCTTTGCCAATCTCCCATTGGCACCCTTGGCTCCTCCGCAATCAAAAAATATGTTGTCATTGTTTTCCCCCTCCTTGACCCTTCAAATCCTTTCTCCTTATTTAGCTCCTGCCCCCTTGTCTTCCTTTGCCTTGATTCCCCCAATTGCAAAATTAAAACACTCTAACACAAGATTCCTACTTCGTGTGCTAATTTTTTGAGTACAACCACTGTTTAGATTTTTCTCTTACCAATTCCCCTGCATCCCCCTGACAAACCGGTCTTCATGGACGCCTCCCCGGGGGTTTTTGGCTTACGGCAATGATTCTTTGAGATTGTGGATGTATGCTTCTTTCTTGATTTCTCTGACCTTGTTGCTCCCCCCTAGCACAATTATCGAGTTGGACCCCACGGATGTACATTTCAGTTCGACCCTTTTTTTCGCCGTTTTTCCCCCCAGATTTGCCCCCCTCACGAACTGAGTTCCCCCTAAAACCTGCTCTGTCGTATACGCCCTTCCTGACCCACAATGTGGAGTCTATTTGGGATCTACCCCACTTTACCACTTTTCCCTTAGGTTCTGTTTCTGCTGATGATGATATTTTTTTTCATCTTTTAACCCTGCCCTCTAGCGAACTCTTTCCCTACCGAATCCTGGACGTTGGAGCTTGCGAGCTCTCTGCCTTTTTCTCAATCTATTCACATGTGTGTAGGCTTGGGGGAGGTGGATTTTTTCTAGGAAATGTGATTACCTCTTACGACAAACATTCCAAAGGTCAAATCTTTTCTTTCTGAACTCCGCATCGATTCTTTTTTCGTAAGACCTTTTCGGAATCCGTGCTAAAGAAGGGCCAGATGTTCCCATTTTGGGGCAACCCCCTGTATTCTTCACCCTCTTTCCCATTTCTTGGTGATGACACTCCTCCGTACCTCTTTATGTCTTGTTATTCTCACACACCTGCATTTTCATGCGCCATTCTCCATGTCGCCATAAATTCCTGCCCCTATCATCCTCTCTGAAGACTCTCTCACCTCTCCTGATTCAAAATCCGGCTTGGCCATTCTGCAGCCGTTCTCCCCGCTACGATAAAATCACCCTAGGTCAAATGGCGATATACTTTGAACGCGGCGTACAAAAATTTTTCCCTTTCATTCCCCTTTGAAAAATTTCCGGATCCCCCCCATCATCTCCGTCTACTTCTGATTATCCTTTTTGGAGATTCTCCACCTTATCTGCTTTTATCCTCTGACCTAGCTTTCCCATAAGGGGCTCATAACAATTTTCCTACCCGGGTTTGTTGCTCCCCACTCCTACAGCTACGAGGGGCCAGCCCAAATGATGTGTCTTCGAACGGTTTTCCACCCTTTCCTGGAATTTTTCTATCTCTTATACAAACTATCCCCCAACTGCCAATGACATATGGTTTTGGTTTTTCCCCAATTTCCTCCCCCACCTTGGACACTCGTCTAAGCACTTGTCCAACCTTTGGAATTTTGCAATTACCTTCACCCTACGTTTTTTTTCCAGCCTCCCCCCCACTGGGCGGGCCCTTCCCACTTCATCCAACAAACTGGCCCTATGGCTCCTCCCATAAATGCTCCCAACCTAATGCACAGACCCAATTCCCTAATGAATGCCCCTCCGTTCCTTTCACCACTTTCTTGTTGCCCCCCCCCCTCCTCTAGTGGTTTTTTGGTCCCCAGAAAACGGTCTCCAAATACTCCTCGGCTGTAGATAAATCCAACCTCTCGGTTCTCCTGACCCACTTACTTAATCTCCCTATTGGTATGGTCTCCTAAAGCAGCTATCATTCGATCTTTTAGCCGCTCCCAAACCCCCTGACACTCCTGTATTTTGGGCATTCCCCTCGGTCCTTGGTGAGCCCCCCTGGTATTACCTATTTTTTCAACGTGATCACACCCCTCCGAGAGCTGGGCCCCCCCTTCTAACCACAAGGACCCCCCCCTACTTATCATCGTTCTTTTATTTTGTATCAAACCGAAGGAAGTCAACGATGCAACGCCATCTGACTTACAGTCAATCAATGTTTATAATGGCCCACCACCAGACGTTGTTTTTTTCTCAAAAACGTGGTGAAGCCTTCCATTGGACACGGACTTTTTCTTGCGAATGTCCACACACACCCCTCTCAGGGTCAACCATTTTTTATCTTGTCTTTCGTGTACCGCAGTACCGGGCTGAGTCCCCTTTGATTCAATAGCCTTATTATAGTTACTACACCGTTCCCCCACTTATAAGATATTTTGGTTTCTGGTCATGGTCGAATCCCCACACACAACACTCGCGACTTTTGTTTTTTCTCCTTGTCCGTCTTCCAAATTATGGACCTTCTCCCATTCTTCCTAAGGTTGCCCCTAATGTTTTTGATGAGAACCCTCCCCTCAATGACATAATGATGCCCCATGAATGGGCCTCCTTATGTCTGCCGTCATTCAGACCACCCTTCTTTTCAAACCTTTCCGGGTGGGTATTTTGTGTCTTCAAACTCGTAGCTGGCTAGGAGTTCCCTAGTAATGACCGTGGGCTTTTTCAAGTACCTCAATTCCCGGATACCTGTTTCATCCCTTAATTTTGCGTCCTCGTTAGACTTACGCGACACCAGCCCCCCATTTCACAATCCCACCCCACAGAGTATTTCTTTTTGTTAACCGGTCCCCATCCAGGTTGGTGCAACTATTCTTTTTAGAGAAATTCTGTATTCGGTCCTTTTACTGAAGAATGTCTCTGGATGGCTTGTGTCCAGACGGCTTTTTTTTTCTACTCCTTCACTGGTTTCTGTCCCCGATTCCAGTAACTCTCACTTACCAGGTCTTTTTGCTGTGTTCTGGACGACCTGTCTTTCCTTGTCCTTGCTCTCCCAGAACCACTCACCTTCCTCCTCTTTGTACTTCGCGTGAAAACCAATCTTTTAAAGGCGATCGATTTTCCAAGAAAGAATTTTCACCAGTTCCACTTCCTTGATTCTTCTTTTCGAGGAAGTCCGCGCTTTTATTTTTTTTGAACGGCAACCACTGTGCTTTTTGTCTCCCCGATTGGCCGATCATGTCCGCTGAATCCACAATGGGTCATTTACAGACCATGACCCCGATTTTGAGAATCCTTTCTATCTTTCCCGTTGATGACTATTGTGTAATTGGTTTGCGTTTCTCTCCCCCACCTTTTGTTGTTGTTCTTTTTGTGAGAATATTATCAAACCTAACCCCCCCCTCCCCTTCCCCTTTTTCAACCCTTCTCCAATCTCCGCGGGACACAACTTGTCAACCACAAGATTCTTCGTAACTTTTCATGAAAGATTGTTGGTGTTATGGAGTGGCCTTTATTTTTCCCCACCCCAGCAGACACTAAGTGTCGTTTTTCCAATGACGCATGCTGACGAAATGGCACACCATAGTTCTTTATTGTGTTGACCCTTCTTTTTGTGTACTGATTTTCCTTCCCTCTCTCTTTGTCGCCGCAATCTTACTAGACCCGGTCCCGTAATCAATTTGAGACGTCTGGCCTTTGAAGTACATAAAACGAATGTGTGACATACTCTTTGGTTGAGCATTCTTTTTTTTTTTCTTAATATTTGGAAGTTTCCACACCGATCCCCCCACAGTATTAAAAAACGCCATATCTTTCCAATCCCCCCAATCCCGTCTTAATCAATCCAATAAATTCCTCTGTAAAGGAAAGTAAGCCCCCCCCCCCAATCGTTCCAGGGTGTGAACTTGTTACAGACACCATTTCCCCCAACTCGACAATTCTGACGATTCCCCCGGGCAGTAGTGTGTTTTCTTCTCGGATCATTCATAGTCTCCAACCCTAATGTAGGAAAATGGTCCGCCCTTTAGTTGGGTAAGTTTACCACGCCACTTTAGGTACTAGTTCCTCGAACTTTTGTTTCTCTCCTTAAACTACCCTCGAAAGTTTTCCGGCTTTAAGATGAGTAGTCCCATCCACTTCAGCGACACCATCAAGTTGAGGGGAATTTCGTTTACAAAAAGTCCCCTTTTGAATTCCACTAGATTTCGAAGCCGTGTGATCCCGCAACCCTTCACACCACCACCCAACTTTTTTTTGTGTTGTTCCCTGGTCACCCTTCTTCCCTGACAGCAACTAAACCCCTTAGAAGTCTTCCACCTCGCAAGTTTCATCAGTACTCAGTTCCCTCCACCCAATCCAGACCAGGTATGGTCACTATCCAAACATACAAATATTTAACCCACATTTTGGAAATACCGCTGTTTTGTCCCCCCCCTCCTACCAAATATCCCCTCCTGTCCCCTTCCCCCATTGCTTGCAACACTTTTTTGTTCCCCACGCAGGATGGGTTGATTTATTTTTTTTTTTTTGTGGCCTCTTCTCGTGTCCATTGAAATTGGTTTTGGTCCCGTCAGTAGCCCATTCGTTTGAGCATTCTTTTTCAAGTTCCTTATTTTTTCCTCCCACACTTAATTTATGGAGAAGAGAGTCTCGGTTACTTCTTGTATGAAGTGCCCCACCATGCTATATGTTTTTACAACTTTTCCGTCCCCACCTAAATAACTAACCTAAAACTTTAGTGATGGGATCACCATCCAAAATCGAGGGGTCTCCTGCCAACCTAATTTTCCTACCCCTCTGGTGGCTGTGTTTCTTGAGCGCTACCGCCCTTGTTGCGTGTTTTAATAGTGCCAAAAAAATCCCCCCCTCTTCCATCTTGTTTCTTCGAAACCCCCCGTTTCCCTTTGGTTTATCTACATTCCTTATGTATTTTTTTTTATTGGTAAAGTTAGCCCCCCCCCACAGTGAGCTCCCAATCTTCGTTTCTTCCTTCGGAATTGTTCATGAAGTGTGAGTTTCTTTGCTTTTCCGTCTTTTTACTTCAGGTATTGTCTCCCTTTTCAGTTTTTTTTGCTTTTGGCACTGTGGTCAGAACGCTAGACAGTCTTTTCGGCTTTCCCCCCTTCAGGATTTTGTGATTTGCTGGCGATCATGTACGCATTCACAGTGCGTAGCCCCCCTCTTTTGTGTATTACGTAAGCACTCTTTGATTCCAAGTGACACACCTTCTTTGGTGCCGCTTTTAGGTAGCTTATGTATTTTATATCCATGCATTTCCCGTCCCTTGGTTTGTAATTTTTGCCTTATCTATTGAAACAGTGGTTCAGGTTGTGGGAACCCCTGGTGCCCTCTTCTTTTTTTTATTGAAGGGTTTCCCTTCTTTTTTCCCACGTTTGCTATGATGAACTCGGCGAAAGGTCTTTAACCATAGAGTCCCTTTATAAGCTGTCCTTTTTCGGTTGCTCCAACTGAAAACTTCTCTTTCAAGAAGTAGAATGATGCTTTGAATATTATGGTCCCTCTGTCCAACCAATGACTGAATCCCCCGTGTTAACTGACCATTATATTTCTTTAAAGTGTTTACGATAGCGAGTGGTTTCTTTTCTGTGGAAGTTCTAACGCCCCTATTTCCACAGTTCCGCTTTCCCTGAATTCGAGTGAGCGGTTTTATTTCACTTGTTCCCGTGGATGGGCCCCAATTGTGCTCTGATACTCCTTAATGATCATAATTGCTACTTGGTTGCACCCTTCTGTTCGGTTGACCCTAGTTACCCCTACACCTTGCAACCAACCCCAGTCCTCTAATTCTTTTTCTTTAACCATTCTAGGCCCCTGCCCAAAACATTAAAAGGAATAGTATGGTCAGCGTCGTAAGCCCTAAGTTTTCCTTTAACCTCCCCGAAATTCGATCGCAGTATACTCCACACCCCTCCCCTGCTTTGTTATCCCTCAAGGGACAGGTATACCTTCCACCCCAATAGTGAATCCCCAATGATCCCCAGCCCCCTCAACCCCCCCCACCCCCCCCCCACCATTTACGTGACTAGCTTTTTCGACACCGGAGAGTCCCCTCCAGAACCTTTGTCGGGGGCTAGACTCTGACCGGAGGGAAGGACTTTAGTTGTGACACAATAACCCCGTAAGTCACCAATGATCTTTGGCATCCTCAGGTTTAATTTGTTCTTCCCCCCTCAAGGTATTAACCCGTGTGGTCATGCCCTTCATACGTCCCATTATCTAGGTTCTTGCGCGGTTTCTTTTGGTCAGATAGTCCCCCCCCCCCCCAAAAGCGCCAGAAATTGTTCCCGGAAAAGAGGATTTTTTCCATTTCCTTCTCCCCACGATTTTCCTGTTTTCTTTTCCGAGTGCCGCCCCACTCAAAATCCCGAACTTCCGAATTCCAATATCCCTCAACGACCCATTTTTCCACAGAAAGAAACCCCTCTTGGGGACCGCCACCTAAACAGCCTCGTGCGTTTTCTCTCATCGGTTCCAAAGGTCAGACCTTTGGGGAAATCACCAAACCATTTCCGTAGCCCCTCTCCTTTCTTTTCCTTTTCTTCTGGGTTGCAGTTGGATTCAAATCTAGGGCCCATTTCCCTCAGTTTTCCTTCGGTGCGTTACGAATGATGAAATAGGACCGGGGCTTCTGTCTCAGTCAGGTGACAATCAACATTTTGTATTCCCCCCTTTTTCCCTTGAGAAATTTTGTCTAGTCTTTCTTAGAAAAAACAACTTTTTTTAAAGATGCTGATATCTATTTCATCTCACTCTTTTGTTGTTTTCTTCTCCCTCGTTTAAAAAGGTGTTCTTTCGTCCCCACCTTGAAGATCCCTCCCTTTTTTTCACAGATCCCCCCCAATTGGAGGCCTTCATAACCAGTTTTTTTTTTGTCATAGGCCCCCTTACTTTCCTTCCTCATTGAGAGCGTAAGAACCTATCACGTTCCTTTTCCAGTGATTTTCACCCCCCCCCCTTAAAACTTTATACAAAGTACGCTTTTTGGGGTGTTATTTGGAGCCTTTCTTCTCTTTTTTGGTCTAGCCCACAACAAGTGGATTAGGTTTATACTTTTCTCCCACAGTTTTTGTTTCCTTTATTATGGAAGGGAACTCTTCTTTTTTCCTGTTTGCGATGTCTTCTTGTGAGCTTAGGTCTCCCCCTCCCTGGTCGGCAAAAATTATACTTCCTAATTCTCTTCCCAAAGGAGTCAACTTACTTTTCCGCTTCCCGTACCTTTTTCGTTGTTGACCCGAGGGTCCTCCCGAACCTATCCCTTCCAAATACGATCCTGTTTATTCATACTTTTTAATGCCCCCCCCCCTTTTTTGATCTGATCCTTAAAACAAAAACTTTATCCCTCCTTTTTTTCGGTTTAGGAATTAGATGAGTACATAACCACTTCCTGCCCATCTCTCTCCACCCTGACAAGGTTTTGATCCGTTGCCAGCCCTCGGTTCTTTTCCCCTCAGAGTGTATTTCTCCTGTTTTGATTTTATTGGGGGATATTCCCTCTTTGATTCCCCTTAGTACCCCCTGTCCCCACTGTAATTAACCCTCCTGATTGTTGCTTTTCGATTTCATTCTTTCGTTTCTTTTACCCCCCGAATACGGAGAGCCCCAAGCAAGGGACATCGGAGGCTTCTATTGTTGAGCTTGGTGCGATGGCATGTTTGTCCTTCGGAGCGGTTTGTTGTGTGTTGTTTTTGTCTTTCTTTTTGTCCCGGCAGTGTTCGTTGCTTCTTTTCTTTGGTTTGTTTTTTTTACCTCGTTCATATGTTTTTCCCCGAACAGGTTCCTTCACATCTCTAAATGTGCACATTTCTAGGTAATCCATTCCCTATGTCCCTGAAACTCCTTGCCCCTTGACCCATTATATATCCATGGCCTGTCGTTAATCCAGACCAATGTATCCCAGAAGTGCAACTCAGACGAAGTAACCATGCAATGCTTCACAGAGGACCCCTGTGGACTTACTCCTTTTCGATCTTCCCCCCCCGCCCCCCATCCATAAGACTGACCCCTCATGTCAGCATCTCCATTTCCTCCGGAGGATGGTCAATCCCCTTCATTGAACTCAGAACGACCCCCCACCCCTTTTCTCCGTTATACCTTGACTTCCTTTGAGATTTCCCACTCCCATTTTTATTATTACTGAAATAGCTTTCTCCCCCCCTGGGTTTCAGACCAAAATGTTCCATCACAATTCTGTGCTTACAACTTCACTACCAGAAGGGGTTCCCCACACAACCCGTACCCTTTTTTCGCGACCTAATAAGAACCACCCCGTTCTTTAAAGGTCCTTGATATTACAAGGAAGAGCCCCCCGGACCACGACCCTCTGTGTTCTTTGCTTTCCTTGCACAAGTGTCCTTTCTTCTCAGAGACTTGCTCACAGGCCGTGGTCCAACATTCACACCCAAGAGTTTACGTGAATCCCCCCTAAGGTTTCTCGCGCCATAAACTTGCCCACCTTCACAACCCCGCCCCACCTTTAGACCCAATCTCTTGCTCCCCCCACCTGATGCCCCCCCTCCAATCACTCAAGTATGCCCCCTACCGGAATTAAGACCTAGTGTTTCTTGGTTTTCTGTAAACTTTGACCCAAAAACCTTTTTCATAAAAATGACCCATTAGTCCAATCCAAAAGGCCGAGGGGCCATTCCTTAATTAAGATGGTATGTCTTGCTCCCGCGAGAGCATATTTCTTCTTGACGCTTTAAATAACACCTCCCCCATTTCGATTAATTAATGTTGGCAGCCATTGTTTGATCAACCATTTCTCCCTTTTTTCTTCTTTTATTTGTTTCCAGAGCACACCCCCGCTATAGTGTTAAACTCCACCCCCCCTTCCAAGCCTTCTCCCATCATTGACGGGTCTTTTTTTTTTGACCCCCAAGCTAAAGCCGCCCTCCCCTCTGGCTACTTCCCGCCTCACGGCTTCGACATTCTTGCCCCAAACCCCCACCTCTTCTAAAAATCAGATGTGAGGCCTTTTGAATTGATGGACATCTTAAGTTTGAGGATTTGGTGTATTAACACCGATAAGTTCCCCCCATTTTATTTCCCGCTGCTATTCCTTCGCTAACCCTATAGATACGTATTTTACCTTATAACATTGTTTGTACCCATATGTATATTTTTCCTTCCTGGGTCCCGCCCTTTTCAAAAACCTCGATATTTTGTCGGGTGGACCAAACGGATGTCAGTCTCATATTTACTTATGCGTCCCCCCCCTTGATGAGACACCCCCCCCTTTTTTCCCCCTTCGATTCTTACAACTGCCCCATAAGGAGGAAGCACTTCCTTTAAACCCTTTGTGGCCAACGTTAGGTTAGTTTGGACTTAAACCCGATGTCTGCCCTGGAGTACCTCTTTTCCTTATTTGTTTTCCCCTTCCACGAACCTTGGCTGCAGGTGACTCCCTATTTTAGATCCCTTGACTCTCGCAAACCCCCCTTCCCTCACTTGATCCGAGATTGGTTTGAATTAAAAAGGTACCCGCGCCTGCCGGCTCGTTGCAGGAAATTTCTGGGAAAGGGACTGATCCTCTCGCCTGGATAAACTTCCAAGACTTTGCTTCGCCTTTTCCTTCATCTTTTTCTGGCCTATGTAAGACCTCTTTCTTACCTGATTGTCTGGTTTCGTCCTTCCTCCAGTTAGTTCTTACGGCACGCTCTCTTCTCACGCTTGATTACCAAACCCCTTCTGAGGAGCGTTTTTACCAACCAGAGTCAGTTCCCTTCGACGAGACCTTGAAACACCACTACTTTTTTTAGGTGGTCCATCCCTGCAGACCTTTCCCCGAGTCTGCTGGCGTTATCACCCCCCTAATTCGGTACACCTCTCCTCTCCCTTTACTGCCTTTGAACTGTAAACGCAAACACAATTGGGTTCTAGATATGTTTCGTGACGAAGTTCTCCTCTCCGATGAGGTTATTGGCTTTTTACCAACATTCTTTATTATTCTCCTCTCTAGTTTCCTCCTCCGGTGGGGGCTTCCCCGCCCGATGATCTATTGAGACCCCCCTTAAAATACAATTTTTTTACACCCTCCCCTCTCAGAATCTGGAACCTCTTCTCCACCAAATCTCGGATCGTCATGTGCTTCAATGAGACATAGCATGTGGCTCTCCCTTCTTGGATCTAACAAAGCCGAATCTTTTGTTTGCTGCACCCAGCAGACGCCTTTTGACCTTTCGTGAGGACATTCTCGACTCAATGACAATTCTCTTTTCCTCTTTTCTTTTATCGTTCATTCTCTTGGTCAGACGAACATCCTACCTACCCCCCTTCCCTATAGTAATCAAGAGTGGTCGCCTTTCGGGGCTTTTCGTCCGGGAACTAAAATATATTCTTCCAAACATCACCAGAACATGTAGCGCCATTTGATTTTCTTTCTCGGTGGCAGCAACCCTTCTTCCCGCTGTCTAACCACTCCCCCCTCCTACACGACAATCCACTGCTTAAGTCAGTACCTGACCTAACTTACTAGGTCCACGCAATCCTCTGTTGCCAAACCAGGCGCGTGTTTGTTAATTCACCGATCCTTCCGTTGTTTGTTTGTTCTCTTGAGTCCTCAGATTCCCAATCCGAACAGGTCTCCGTTCTTGAGGTACGTTTCCCCATTCCTCCCTCCCTATTTCCCTCCCAGTCTCCACCTAACTCACACTGAGTGGTAACAGTTAGTAGGATTTCGCCCCAAGGTGGACCATTCATTATTCCAGTTGTGTTCCAGTGCTTATCCTCCATTATTGCCCATTAGGCCTAAGTCGTGAGATGACAGCCGGTTTAATGACCTACACTAGACCCCCCCAACCTTTTTTGTGTGGTAATGGATTTTTGCCAGAAAGCAAAATCCCCTCGGTTTTTAGGGGTCCTCTACCGGGGAGCCCCAATTTAGTCGTGTACGCACAATTGATCCCCCTTGAACCCGTACTTCATAAAACTATACCCAACTTGGAAATCTCATGTATTTTGGTGATTTCCTCCCCCAATCTCCCCAGTCAAAGTTTCCCCGCGGTCCATTGCCTGCCCCTATGGTGAGACCCCATTTTGAGGGGGGGTTGGGGCCTTCCCTGGACAGTAATTAAAACTGTTTTACCACTGCTCTCCCCCTATGTCGTGTCCTCCTGCGGTGTTTTTCCTGCCACCCCCCTCACGAAATGATGGGATGACATGCGTGTAATTGGCAGGGGGTGGGTGTCTGCGTGGTGGCCAAACTTTTTGACCCTTTAAATAAGGTCAAGAACCGAAAACTTTGCTGTGGATAATACGCAACCGACTCTTTTTCTTTCAACATTCATTACCTTCCCAGTATGGCTGTTTGATAGAGGATCGCAAGCCATATAGCTTTCCAGGATAAAATAACATAGCCCCCTTAACCTTAATCTGGGGCCTGGAGACCCCTCGGCTTTGGCCCCTACCTCCCTTTCTTTTACCTATTCTAGTAAAGGTATACAACCCCCTATAGTTTGAACACTAGGTTTCCGGGTGTTCGTCTATTGGGTCTGTGACAGTTCATTTGTACGATAGTATATTGTGAACAATTGAAAGTTGGTGTTCGTTTCAACTTTTTGAACCGATAACTTAGTGTGGGAGGCTGTAAATTTTACGTTTACGGTGTTGCGTTTCCCTGTTTACAAATCTCCACAATTCCGATGTGAGACGTGTCCAGGTTCGGACCTTGCCCTTCCCTTGACACAAGTCTTTGGGGCAATTTTTTTTCTTCTTTAATTGCCGCTCTGTACTGAGAACCGGGTCTACTTGCGTAAAGGGTCATGTTGTGGTCCCCTCTTTTGGTTACATACCACTCCTTCTTTATACTTGGATTGCCCTCGGATGGCAGGAACACTTCCCCCATAGCTTTCCTATTTGCATGTGTGTCTTTCTTTGATTCCAAAGCCACAAATGCTTAGCTTATCTGATGGTGGATCCGCAATAATGCAATGAATTTTTTTCACCCTTTGCAAGGCCTCTGCTCGTTCAGAGAGTTCTTTTTTTCTTCCTATGGGGTATTCCAAAAATTCAACAGTTATGTTCACTACATGAGAAGTTTGTGTCTCCTTGAGAGATTCTTGACCTTCCTCACTTCTTGAGGATGGGAATTCGTCGAGACTTTTTCCTTACTTCCTCCCCCGGTGGAGTTGTATTTCTCA
>Ga0179591_1305974_pt1 | contig 19461 bp, 27 predicted proteins | sample CZOMad2_1_08_16f_FD_182891 | JGI IMG/M metagenome (GOLD analysis project Ga0179591, IMG submission 182891) | Vadose zone soil fungal communities from Angelo Coast Range Reserve, California, USA - CZOMad2_1_08_16fungal (PacBio error correction) | ecosystem: Environmental > Terrestrial > Soil >... | reverse complement strand
GCAGGCACTTGAACCTCCCTTCCTATAGTTTGACTATGCTTCCCCTTACTCCAGAGGGCGCCCACCTGTAATACCTTTTCCCACATTTCCTCCCTTGTCTATTCTGGAAGCCGCCCTCCTCCCGAAGCATGTTTGCCCGTCTGTTTCTGGCACCCAAGTCCTTCACTCTTTGAGACTTTAGGAGGTCCGTCCCCATTCTTTCTTCCTAGTTCTCCCACGTCTCGGTCCACCCCCCAGGTTTTTTTTTTACCCTAGGTCCTTGATGGTTGTACTCCCCCAAGAACAACTTCGATCCGTTCGCCCGTGTTAGCGGATTGAGTTGCCCTTTGGTTTGGCGACCCCCCATCCCGTTCGTTTTTTTGCCCGGGCACACCTTCTTTCTTCGCAAGGGACCATCTTCTTTAGGTACTTCTTTGGGGGCATTGCCCGCTGGGTCCCTGCTCTTGTTCTGCCACCCTTCCTTCTCCCCCAGTCGTCGCCGCCCCCGCTCTTTTAAGTACGGTGGTTTTTCCCTTTTCCACTCATGCAAGTTCTTCCTCCCCCCCTCCTCTTCCCCCCACCTACTGGACTCTGATATGTCTTTTCGGACCTTTTTTACCTTTCTCTCCCACCCCTCCTCCATACTTCTCTTTATGTCTTTTTCTCGAAAAGGGCCCTCCGGCAGGTACCTAAGAGTCCGTTTGGGTTTTTTCTTTTCCCGGGGCCTTGTTTTTTCCGGCAGATTTCTGCCTCTGCGAAGGCACCACACCCCATTGTCTTTTCCCATTACCACCCACCTTCCCCTGTTTCTGGTTGTTTTATTGTACACTTTTTTTTCCCGTCCCCCCCCGGAGTTCATCTCGTGGGGGACTCCCCAATTTCCTTCCGATCTTTCCCTTCCCCTCCGTGGTTTTTGTCTGTTCTACCTCCCCAAAAGAACGTTTCGTGGAATTCTTCCCGGTCCACGTCTTATTTATTAGCGCTTTTTTCCCCCCCTATTTGTTTCCTGTAAAACCAATTTCACCACCATGTTTCCCCGGTGTAGCTTTTTTTTTTTTTTTTAAATCCCCGTCTTTTTCCCCTGTCAGAAAAAGTCTTCACTTTCGTTCCAAACCCCCCGACGGACTTTTCCTGCTTCCCCTCGAGCTGAGTCACGTGCCAGGGCTGTCATTTTGTCATTCTTTCCTCTCCCCCCCCCTTCCCGTGACATGCCCCCAATACCCCGCCGTCTCAGGTATTTTTTGGACTGAATTACATGATTTCCCCCCCTGCCCAAGTCTCCTTCAAGATCCCGCGACCGTTTTGACCCTTTCGTTTTTCCTCCTCCTCTTCCCCCCCCCGTGCTGCGTTGATAAGGGGGAGAGTACCACCCCACCTATTGAAGAGCGGACCCCATTGGCGAATTTTCTTTTTTTTATACGGTGTTCCTTGGGTTTGTGGCTGGAGCCCTTTTTTTTTCCCTGTTTCTTTGTTATCGCGGCACTTAACAGCGGTCCGCCTACACGAATCTTAGTGATGGATTCTCGACGTTCCCCTAGTCACCCCCACCCTCATTTTCCCCGTTTCTTTTGTACAATAAATCTAGTTCTTTTTCGGATAACCCCCTTGATGGTACAAAACGGATCGCTACCGGTTTTTCCCCGTATACTTTTCGCCGACCCGCCTCAGGTCCTTCTCCCACAAAAGTACTATCGATTCGGACACCCTTGCTTCTATCACCGTATTTCCCTGCCCCGCCCATATCATTTATGTTGCCCCTGCTTGATTTCTGTTCCGTACTCTTCCCCCAAACGACGAGGACAAAATACACCCCGGAGAAAGATGTTCGCTTTACCTGCTTTTTTTTTTCAGCTTCTAATTCTCGGCTGCTTGTTAAGGAACCCTCTGACCCTTTTTAACCCCCTTGGCCGAAGGGATTTCAACCCCCACACCCCCCCCGCGTATCTTTCCCCCCGCCGCCTTTCAGACCAACATTCGTGTACACCCTCAATCCCATTCTCAAGAATGCTCCGGGTTCCTTTCCAACCCAATGCCCTTTCGCAATGACCCCTCCCTCCACCTGAGGCTGTCTCCCTCCCGTCCTTTCCCCGTCTTTTTTTATCCCCTCTTAGCTTTTACTATCCCACCAAACGGTACAATAGATCGCTTCCACCTCACTAACCTGGAGAACGCCCACCCCTTGGATCCTGGTTCCGTTTTTTGATCTTTTCTGGTCAAGGCCGCTTTTTCTTCGTTGTTCCATTCCCCTCAACACCGTGCAGCGGTTTGATCCAACGCCCATTTCCTCTTTTTTTTTGCTTTTTCGGTTCCGCCCCCCTCCTATCAATTTTTTTACCTCTTTCCTTCCCGGATTGTTCTTCATCCCTCCCCCACTACGTTTTTCCCTCCTTGTTCTGAAACCGAACCCCTTAGGTTTGCAGCGTTGCAAAATTTTGTCTCTTCTTCTTAACCCGTTTTTTTCTGCCTCCGCCTTTTCTCTTTTTTTTACCGTTTCCAGTGCCATCGACCCTCCCTTTTTTTCCCTCTATCTTTCCTTTTCTTCGACTCCCGTTTCAGTCCTCCCCCAACCAACCCACGATCCCTCTCCGTGTCTTTTTTTGCATTCGTTTTCGCCTTCGAAACTCCCTGTGGTGTAAGCTTCCGTCATTGTGTTTCTTCTAGAGGAATTTCTTTTTCAGTTTTCATTGCAAGGGGTTCTTGGTTCCTCTGTCTCTTCTTTCCTGTCCGACTTTTTGGTCGATTTTCCCGGGCGGGACCTATGGAAACCGCTATTTTCCCCTTTGAGGTTTGCTGCGCTTTTCTTGGTTTTTCTCCGGCAAAAATATCGCGGTGACCTTGTCAGCGCTTTGTCCCTCCTCTTCAAAGGAGAGGTGCATTTCAAGAGTGCTGCTTTCCGTCTCTTGATCCTCGACAGTCTGCGACCCCCTTTTCTTTTCCCCCTTTTCTTTCCCCCTCCATCATTCTTCGCAAAAGTATTTCATTTTTTCCCCTCCCTCTCTCCTAGTGGTCTGCTCCGGCCCTTTAACCGCTATAACGTTTATTTACCTTCCCCCCCCCCCTTTTTCGTTTTTTTGTATATCTTTTTCTCTAACCGACCTTGTTACAGGAGGAACCTGATTGTTTTGAAAAAGTTTGTCCAGATCACAAAACAGAGACCTAAGAGCAACCCCTTGGTCCCTTTGTTTCGTGTCGGGTTTCTCTTACCAGGCGGTCTATTGTCCTTTTTTTTCCTTTCTTCATGAGTTACTAGTCCCCCAATTTTTCTTCAGAAATCAGACAAGATAAATTTAGAACTCCGCACCTATTTTTGGGTAAGATTTAGTCCCTTCTTTGGGCGCCGTTACCAGGGGATTCTATATGCTTCCCCCCCAAAAGTCCCTGGCGGATTTTTCTGGGACACCGAATCTCAACCAAGAGAACAAGGACCACCCCCCCCACTTTTATAAAGCGCACCAACCCCCGCTTCCCCTCCGGCGCAGTCCTTTTTTTTTTTTTTACACTGAAACCCGCCGATCGTGTCCCTCTTACCCTCCCCCAGTCAATTCCGCCCCCTTTTCTTAGTACCTCTTCTATTAAGAATAATCCCAGATTGGCCCCAGGGTCATGCTGCCTTTCCTCTCTTTCGGCATATTTGAACCCCTTTATAGTTTTTTTCCTTAACTTTCCCAAAGCTATCTCCTCTTTCACCCCAATGGTACCTTTTTCTCTCTTTTTGGTTTTTCTTCTGCTCCTGTGCTTTCCCCCTTCTTCTTTCAAGTTTTCAGCTTGTCTTCTTTTTTCTGTCGGTGTTTGCAAGTGGAAACACTTTTTTTAGTGGCGACGGGTCCAGGGACCCATTCTCTTTTCCCTTTCTATTCTGGCAACATTAGAGAGCATTATTATTTCCAGGAAAGTGCTCCAATATTTTTTTCTTTTTTGTGTTTTTCCCCCCCCACCCTCTGTGTCCCAACCAAAGCTCACCAACCCTCCTTGGTCTGGTGAAAGTTGTCTCGTATTTTTCTCTCTCATTTCTCCAAGTTCTTTCAATTTGACATCCCCCCCCTAAAAGTTCCCTTCGGATGTACCCTTTTTTTTTAGCCTTTCCTTCCCCTGGGAACGCCGAGCCTCTTTGTTCCTTTCCATTAGGGAACGGATTTTTTTCCAGGGCCCCCAATAGTCCCTTCCTATATTTCTGAGCGCTTTTTCTCCTTGGTAATAGGGCTGGCATCTTTGGTTTTTGAACCAACTCCTTTCAATGAGTGGTGCCTTCTACCTTTTTTCTGCGATTTTGGGAGTGCTTTTCCTTTTCCCCCCATGAAGGTCCGAAAGTAGTTTTATTTTGCCGTTCCAAGCCCTGTCTTTTTGTATTCCCCCTTCACAGAGGCCCCGCTCGGACCGGGATTTTTTTCTTTCCAGGAAGTTCCGTTCGTTCTCAGTGGTAGGAGTGATCGCCGGTTTTACGTTGGGACCTTCTAAACTTTTTTTCTTCTTCCTCTATGTTTGTTGTTGTTTTAGAGCCCCTCCCCTTTTCGACCTTGCATAGAGAGAATGCCTTGCCGACCGTTTTTCCCGTCTTCGTGTTAGTTTTCGTTTTTTTTTTTTTACGCTCTCCCTCCTTATTACCCGTCGGGTTCCTGTTTCTTTGCTTCTCTACCCCCCCCAAATTTTTTTTTCTAATTCACCAACTCTTCTCATTTCGTGAAGGTCCCGTATTCCTTTTTTTTTACAAAGTTTTCGCTCTTTAAGATTTGTCCTCGGAATGGCCCTCCCTTCCAGTTTAAATGGATAGGAAGTTTTCGTGCATCTCGGTTTTCCTGAGGCCCCAAGGTAATCCCCCCCTCAAATTACCGATTTTTTTTTTTTTTTCACTTCCACTCACTTGGCGGTGCTGACTTTTTTTCTAGAGGACCCCCTTCCCCTTCCTCCCTCTTGGGGGGGTCTTTCGCCAACGATACTAATGTTTTCTTCCTTTTGGACCTGAATTCATTTCCAGGCGGCATAGCAATTGGTTTCCCCCCTTTTTCTCCATGAGTTCCCCCCCAAGATGGACCGTCGGCCATTCCTTTTCAACCTTTGCCCCCCCTTGAACAAACCCGCACTTTTGACCCCGACCCAAGGGGATTATGCTTCTGTAGTCTAGGCGCCGGGGTCCCCCCCCCCCCGATAAGACCCAAGAGCCACCTCCCGTTTGGTTGTCACATCCTTCCTCCTCGAGTTTCCTGACCCTCTTTTTACTATTGAAGAATCCGCCCCTTTAAGATCAGTCCAACTTTTTCCTTTTTCAACGCGCCCGTCTTTCTTTTCTGCAGCCCCCCCCCCATCCTTGCCCAATGTTTTCCTTGGAAGTATGTTTAGCGGTGCGTGTCTTCCTCTGCCTCCCAAGAGAAATGTCTTCTTTCCTCCGTTGTGGGTTTGGAGTTTCTGAGTTCTCTCTTTCTGTTTTTTGGGACCCCTCACCCCGCAGGTGAAAAGCTTCTTTGTTTTTTCCGCCCCCCAAGGATGTCCCTTTCCGGCCCCTAGGTTTTTTCACCTTGATGTTTCTTTCCTTTCGTTTCCCTCCAATCTCTTTGTCTTGAAAAGCTTGTTTCATTTGATTTTCTCTCCACTTTCCCCTGATCCTTCCATCCACGTTCGGTTAAAACAAAACCCAAAGACTGCGCAACCCCCTTTCTTCATGGATGTTCCTCTCTGGGTTTGGTGTTTTTTTCGCATGGGCAAGTCTATTCTCATGTGTGACGGACCTTGCTTTTGGTCTTAGGTTTCGTACTTCTTCTAAGTTTAGAGTTTTTCGCATCCCTTTACCTCTGCCGCTTGTTGCTTTTCATTCAACCTTTTCAGCCCCGTTCTTTCACTGCTTCCCCTCTGTTTGTATACGTAAAGTTTTGTTTTATGATTGACCTTTTTTCCCCTTATTTCCTTTTTATCCGGTCTTCTCTGTCATATTTCCCAAGTTCGCAGATTGTAGATCAACCTCCTCTTCCCTTTAGATACGATAGAGTCAGACCCCATTGGTACGGTTCAGCCTCCCCCTCCCCCCCTGAGACATGGAACCTGCCTGACAGAGGTTTTTCCTTTTTTTTCTTTCACAAAAGGTTGCCACGATAGAAAAGGCGCTTGTCCCCTCTCTTTTTTCGCCGGTAAACCAATTCTCTGAAGATCCCCAATGGCAGTCCAGTTGTACCTTTTTGGAAGGTAGTCTTCCAAAAAACCAGGGTGTATGTTTTTTTTTTATACCTTAATGCGGTCAGTTCTCCAAAGGACTATTTTCGAGGACCTTATTGAACCCCTTTCCTCCCTGGAGAAGATTTGGGAGTCCCCCTGGTCTTTCTGCAACCCTTCTCTCTTATGCTGAGGCACGGTTACCCTTCGTTGTAGGGAGTTTCTTGTGAGCCAAACCCGTCCGTACCCCCCCTATTTTCTCTGGTCCACGATCCTCGTTTCCCCCCAACGCACAGTTTCCCCCCCAGTTCTGGTGATGCTCTTCTGTCTCCTGACGCCCTAGTTGACTTCCTTCCTATTCTTCCCGCCCGAAATGAGACTTAGGTTTACCCGAGAACTGGGTATCTCTCCGGGCGGCCGCTTCCCTCCAAGTTGGCGACGCTGCGTACAAAGGTTACTCTTTTATCGATTAGCGCCCCCGGCACTCTTCTGTTACCATTTTCCCAGGCGACCTTCACATGAGAGAGTACAATCGGCATTCTTGCCCCGATCCCAATACCCTAGACCTGTCCCCATTTCCGCTCGTGTTTACCCCCCTTAGAACCCACCTTTATTTTGTTTTTGTTCGGACCCCTGCCCTCCTTGGCGTCTTACGTTCCCCGTCGGGAACAGGGGTTTTTTTTTTATCTTTCTGAGGCCTGATTCGATCCTTAGTCCCAGGAAAGTTAGCAGCCCATTATCGCGGTATCCACATCACTTCGGGGAACAACCCTGTAACCATTTCTCATTGGGGGCCTTTTCCTGGTTTTTTTTACCCCTTGGTTTTTTTTCAACATGGCCAGTTTTGTTTATTCGATGACTGCCCTTGAAAAACGGGATGATCCCTCTTGCGACCGCGCCCCATTTCCTTCTTGTTTCACCCCTATTAGTTTGAAAACCTGCATTCTTTCTTCCTTTCTTAGTGTTGTTTTCCTCTTTTGATTTTATCCTACCACAGAAGCATGGTCGGTTTGGTTCTCCTCAGCGTTGACCTCCCAATAATTTCCGATGAAGACCTTCTATTTTTGGGTTCTTTTTTCTTCTAATTTTTCATTCCGCCGTCTGTCCACTTCTCCATGACCCACACCCCCCCCCTTTCTCCCAAGGAGATAGGGGGGTCGCCCGTCCTTCCCTTCCTCCTTCACCCTCCCCCCCAAATAGTGGTTTCCCCTCTCCCCTTCCGCAACCATGCTCCGCGGCTTCTTGGACAGAGTCTTTCTTTCCCCTTGCAGTCGTCTCCCTTTGTGGCAACATTCGTTTTGATTTTGTCTTGCCTTTCTGTTTCCTCCCTCCCCCCCAGATAGAGTTACTCCGTCTTATGTTTTTCCTGAAACCAGTGTCTGTTCCCCCCATATCATTTTTGTATTCTGACTTTTTGCCCCAGCCTTTCCGTAGGTCTGCGTCTTTTTCCCCCTCTATGATAAAAGGTTTTCTTCTTGGGCCCCCCGATGACCGGTTGGGGTGTTGTTTTTTTCCGGGTTTTTTTCCTTTCTTGACCTCCCTCTCAGGGAGTTTCCCTTGCTCTGTTGCTGTTTTTTTTTTTTTTCAGGTGAATGGACTGGCTATTTTCTTTTTGTTTTTTTCTGGGTTTCCCCTGTTTGTCCAAATTGATTTTTTTTTTTTTTCCTCCAATCCAAGCCTGTTTGTTTCCCCCCGTTGTCCTTCCTCTTTGCTCGAGATCCCTGTTCCTTCGACCCCTTCCCCCAGAAAAAAGCCTGTTTTTTCATTTAACTACCCAATACAGCGTTTTTTCAGTCACCGTTTTTGTCCTGTCCCTGACCGTCCGACATTTCTTTCCTTAGTAAAAGAGAGAGGAAGAGAACTTCTGAATAGGCCCCCAGTAACCTCTGTTTTTTTCAAGGAGTCTCTTTTTTCCTTCCGCAAGCATTCTCACTCTCTAATTAATTAAGGCTATTCTTTTTTCAGGCAGATTTTTTTTCCCTCCCCCCCAGGAGTGCAAAGCCCTCAATTTCCCGAGCCCCCTGTTTTCGACTTTTCCTTTCGGGGTGACAGTTTTTTTTTTTTTTGACAAATTTCTCAGCCCCCCCCACGTTCCCCCTATTTCCGTTCCCCTTTCGTCTTCCCCTTTTACCCTTCCCACGCCTAGAGTTTTCTCGTAGTTCTCGTGTCGTGCGAGTTTTTTTTCTGTGGCGCCCGACTGTTGGTCCCCTCCCCCTTTTCCCCCTTAACTCACTTCATTCCCTTTCCCTTTTTATTGCCTTTTCCCCCTCGCTCCCCCCATCAACTCTTCTCTTCCTCCCCAAGGTATGAATTGTTTTTTTAGTTGAATTCTGTTCTCTTTCGAGACCATTCGTCCATGCGCCACCCTATTAGTTATAGTATTGCAAGAAGTCAGGGATGAGCCACCTTCTCCTCCCTCGGTTCCCTTCCTATCCCCCTGAAGTCCGTTTCGCCATGCCCCCCCGCCCCCCCAGATTTCCAGAAATTCATATCGATTTTTTCCCCCCTCAAGTTGAAGAAGTTGTTTGGTTTTTTTTTGGAGTCCCCTAGGCCGTCCTCCCCCTTCCCCCAGCTTACAAGGACCCCTGGTTGAGTGGATTGCTAGTGAACTTAAGGCTTGACACTGATTTCACGGTTCCCCTGGTTCCAGTGGCCTGAGATGAGTTTTTCTTGACTCTTTTTTTTACCTTATTAATCTTGACGTCCTGAACCCCGCTCACCCGTTCACGATGTTAAACATAGTAACAGACTTTTCCACTGCCCCCCACCCCCCTTGCAACGCCTTGCGGACGACGATGTCCCTGCTCCTCTTTTTTACACACCTACCCCTTAACCAAAAGTTTCTTGTTCTTTTTTTCACTTGGTTACTTTTTCGGCCGACTTTGTTCTTCCCGTACCCAATCGGCACTGCGCGTATCTTTTCGGTCCTTCTTTCTGTGCGTTTTTGCCCGTACATGACCCCTTTTTTTTTTTTGAAAAAATGCTTTCCCTTTTGGTGCATAAAAAATTCACTGCTCCCCCTTTTTGACTGTCCGCGCTTTAGGTTAGTTTTTGTCCTTTTTCTTTCACCAAAAATATTGCCGGAGTTCTTAGCCTCTCACCCCTCTTTCTGCCCGGATAGGCGGGTTTTCATGCCTATTTTTTTTCGGGAGGCGCCCCCCCAGTCTAGACTCCCTTTTTCCCTGTTATACCCCCTTCCTTTTTCTCCTGATTCTACGTTCTGACCTTTCCTCTGAAACCTTCAACTTGTCCTTTCTTAGGATCCCGGTATTCCTTCACCGTTACCCCTGTTTCAGTATTTTCTACTATTTTTTTTTCTTTCCTCTCGGTGGTATTGGAGGTTCCTTTAGGGATTTTTGGTGCCGTTCTTTCTTGTTTGATCTCCTTTTCTTTTCTTCGTTTCAGCCACAAATATTTCGTGCCCGTGCCTTCGTGCCCATTTTTACGTCGGTTCTTTTCCCCCCAGGAGATTTTTAATACCCATGCCTGCCGCTACATGAAGTTTTTTTTCTTTGTCTTTTCTTTCTTAAACCCTCCCCCCAAACTCCCCCCGCTGTGAATTCCCTTTTCCCCTCCCTCTGACTGGTCTTAGCCCTCTTTTTAAGAAGGTGAACCCCCGGTCCCCCCTTCTCGGCTGACCCCCCCCCCCCCCGGTGGTTCCTTTTTCCCCCTCCCCCCCATTGCTGGAATCCCTTTTCGTGTCAAAGACCTTCCCTTTTTTGCCTTGGCGCAGACGACCTCTCTCTTTTTCACTCTTCGTGAGGGTTTACTGTCCCTTTTGGTTCACATTTTGACACACGGTTCATGACCCTTGTTCCTTTCCTCAGACCCGATGAAAGAAGTGGTTTTTTCTCTCAGCACAAAGACTCGTCCTGGGCCCATTCCGTTTTGCGGTCTCGACACAGTGCTGTTCCTTTTGATACGTTGGGACTTTTCTCCACCCACCCGAAGCCTGTTTGCGAGTTCCCTGAGGTTATTGGTTTTGGTTTCTTCCCAGTTCATTCCCAATTCCCTGTTTTCGGCTACATCTTAGATCTTCCTAACGCTTTCCCTGATTCGGTTTTGACCCACCCGGTGGCATTTTACCTTTTTCCACCCCAATAGGCACTTTAGGCCCCCTTTTTCTAACAGTATTCTTCGTTGGATTAGCAATTGACCACCCTGACTTGATGAAGTTCCGGGATGGTGCTTTTTTAATGGTTCTCTTTCTTCTTTTTGATTCGTCCTAAATTGATTCCGTCCAGACTCCAAATTTAAGATCGTCTGGCAACTTTTTCCGTTTAAGAGACTGAACCAAAACCTACGCCCCCCCCACTGAGACTTTTTTTCAGGTTGCCCCACCCCCCCCCCCTTTTACTTGTTGCCCCAATTTCGTACGATGTTTTCCCCGCGTTCACTCTTTCGTTTGCTCCTGATTTATGTCGTTTTTCTTTGTTCAACGTTGTAATTAACGCGGCCGAGAACTCTCCTTTCTGACCCCCCCTGAAACCCCCCCCTTTTTTTCAAGTCCCGTCCCTCGGAAACTTAGTCGTCAGCCCATCGCCCAATTTTTTTCGTCATGGGGTTTTCTTTTTTATCTCCTACTCCTCCCGTGGCCGGACACATTCACTACTCCCCCCGGGTTCCTGAGTATCTGATCTTTTCTAGTTTGTGGGCGACTTTTTTTCTACCAGGGTTTGGACTTGACCCCCTAACCCGACCACCGTCTTCTGGTCCCTTTCTTTTTCCTTCAGAAACAGCTTACCGACCCTTTATCTGTTCCCCCTCCCCCAAACTTTTACCCGTTCCGTGACCCACGGCTTGTCCGCGCGTCCTCCCTCAACACCTTTTCCTCCCGAGTTTTCCGCCCCTCTGCTCTGAATTTGTTTCTCAATCATTGAGTAAAGACCTTAAGGGTCTTCTCCTTCTGTCCCTCCCAGTGCCGACTCACTGACCCTCCCCACCGGTAATCTTTTACCCCCCCTTTTTTCCGCGTTTCCCACTCTCCAGGTGTCCTTTGACTGCCGAGGCTTTATCCAAATCCCCACCGAGCCTGAAGTTTTCTCCCCAACTAGTCAACCATCGTGGCCGCTTTCTCCTGCCCTCCAAGTGACCTCCGATACTTGATCCTGGTGTTTGTATTTCCCCTGTCAATGAACATTCTTCCCCTGACTTCCCAATTCTTTTTTACTTGCGGCGCTTTTTTTTTTCAGCTTTGCGTCCTTTCTAGGAACTGCTTTTTTTCTAAGTTTTTTGCGCCCATTGGTTTTTCCCTTTGATAATGGATCTTCCGTTATGCGGTCGCTTTCTACTTTGGCTTCCCCCCAGGAACCCCTCCATTTTCCCCCCCCTTTGGCTTTCCCTCTTCTGCTTGTTAGGATCTGTGTATTTGTCTAGCCTTTTTCTATGTTTTGCTATCCTTAAGGGCCCCCTAGTCTGAGAGGAAGGTGACTTTTATCTTTTTCCTTTGGAGACTCCCGTGAGTTTTTTCCCTCCTCCCCCCCTGAAAAGGAATTCCTTATCGGTCCTCTGTTTTTGTCGTCAGCAAAACGTCTCCCCCCTTTTACTCCTTTTTTTTTCCAGCGTTTTCTTGTCTGTAAGCTTTCGATACAAGATGGACTTCCCCCTTTAAGCATAGTTCTACCCCCTTCGATAAGCACCCTCTTTTACACATAGTCCATCTTTTCCGTTTAGGATATTGTCCTCCCCAGCCTTCCCCCCCAACGCAAGCAGGCCCCCAAATTTTTTTGGTATTTTTCTTCCCCTCCATTTTTCTGTGCTTTTTCCAGCTTGCTTTAATTCCCTCATGTTTTCCTCCTTTTTTTTCCTTCTGACCCCCTATTCATGTTAAGTACTTGCTTCCACTTTCGGTCACCCCATTTAGTATTTTTTTGAGGAAAGATTTCCTTGCCGAAGTACTTTTCACGCTTTCCCCCCCCCCCCTCTTGTTCCCAATGCGTTGTTCGGGGCCCCGCGACATTTTGAACTCCCTTCCCCCACACAAGATGACAAGTCCGACTGCTTCTTCCGCGGTAGTTTTTCCTTGGCAAAAATAGTTCAGCCCTCATTCGGGTTTCTCTCTGCCGCGTTCTCTTCTTTTGCTACATCGGATTGCTGTCTGACTTCTTCCTTTTTCTCATTTTTTCGCCTTCTCCTTCCTGGCCTTCTGGATTTCTCTTTTTTCCACATGTGACTCCTCTTTTTCTCTGAAGCTTTGCTTTCCCCTCTAGTTTGTCTCTAATCCTTTTCCCCCAGACCATTCTTGCGCTTTTGTGTCTCCCCTTCTTCTGTTTTTTGGCAAGTTTGTCCAACCTTTTTCGACCCTTGCTGGGAATCCCAGTTCTGTTTCCCTCTTCTTCTTTTTCTCTGTTGAATTTTTTTCTTTTTCTTGCTCACTTTGATTCCTTGGTCCCATTGGAATAAGGGATCTTGGCGAACAATCCTCGCATTTCTTTTCTCCCGAATTGTTTCTGAAGTTCTGTGCGAAGCTCCTGGGACTTTTGTCCCCCTTCCAATGCTTTTTCAGTGTCTCTTCAATCGAGTCCTTCCTTCGCTCTCTCACCTTTTGTCCGTTGAGCCCTTTTTTCCTAATACGGGTGTGGGGGTGCCACTCTTTTTGACCCTCTGTTTCTTCGTCGCCCTGGTCCTCTTTTGACATTAATTTCCTTGAAACCTGTCGTACATTTTTTCTCTGGTCCTGCAACCTGTTGCCTGGTTGGTTTCTGAGGGACTGCCCCAATCTCCTTCCCCTCAAGATTTCGTCCCCTTTTTCCTCTTACCCCGGCCTTTAGGACTTCCCTTTTTTTTTGGCCAGTAGCACCCTTTCTCCGTCTAGGAGCTTGTGCTTTCGACCCACGTTTTTCTTTCATACTTTCCTCCCTCCCCTTATTTTTTGTTGTCTCTCTCTCTTTCATGCACCCTGTTTCTGACATCGCCGGTTTTCTTTCCTGAACAGTTTTACTTCGTGATGTCGCGCCTTTTCCCGGTTCCTCTCCCGTCCCTCCTCTTTTCCTTGACTTCTCCTTTGGTAATGGGGCCTTGATTCATCGTTTTCCCTCCAACCCCATGTCAAAGAAAGTCATTTACGTGCATTTTGACCTTGCACCCCTTTTTTCCCCAGTTTGGCGTTTTTCCTGGCCCATTGTCTCTTTTCTGCCTCATTTCCTTCAACTTTTCTCTTCCCCTGTTCCTGACCGGCCAGACCTTTGTCTCTGAACCTTTACTCATTACTTTTTTCCTTCATCCCTTTGATGTTTTCCGCTTTGCTTGGGTTTTTTTTTCACTATTCGATACTTTCTTTTTGGTCTTACCTCTTTTTTCTCCACATTGCTCTTTCTTCTCCCCTTTGAAAATCTTTTCTTCATTCGGGCTCGACTTTTCAAATCTCTCACGATGGATGTCACACACTTCTGACAGTTTGCCTTCCGCGTCGTCCCCCCCAGTTTAACCTTTTCCCCACAAACTTCGGCGACCACTTTTGTTTTTTGTTTTGGTTACTTTTGCTCGTTCGATTTAGTCCCCCCCCCCCCCTTTTGCCCCGCTTTCATCCCCCCCCAGCGATAAAGTTCCCCTTTTACAATTTTTCTCTCCCCCCTCTGTCTTGATTTTCCCAATACTCCTTTGGTTCAAGATCTGCCCGTGTAATTCCGTAGAACGACTTTGGAGTGCTACCGCCTTCTGTCAGCCTTCCCACTCCTTCCTTGGAACGTTGGGCGTACTTTCTCTCGCTTGTCTGTTTCTTTTTTTCTTGATGCGACCTCTAGTTGTTCTTTTGCCTGATGTGGGTTTTTTTTTGTTTGTTTGTTTCTTTTTCTTCTTCGACGTTTTTCCAACAACTTGTCCCCCAGGTTTTGTCAACTCGGTTTTTTTTGACCTCAACGAAAGGATCGGAAACCCTGCAGAAAAACCCAATCACCAGGAGTTTCCCCCCCTCCTTACAATCTGAGGTTTGAATTGAAGCTTCCTTCTCATTTTTGGGCTGAAGCTTACCTTCATTCTTTTCTAATGCCATGAAGTTTAAAGATGCCCCCCCCCACCACACCCATGGGCGCAAAAAACACTCCCCATCAAAAACACTTGGCCGTTGACTTTACGTTTCTGGTTGTTCCTTTGTCATTTTGTGTGGGCAATCTATCAGTTCTCCTTTTTTCTACCCCCCACTTTATGGAGTTCAGTGTATTCTTTAGTCCTACGAACTCACTCCCCTGGTGAGTGCAGCTCAATCTGTGTCAAAGAAATTATTGCCCAACGTGTTCCCTCTCCCACCTCTTGAGGGCTGTCATTTATTCCCTTGTTCTCTTTTTTTGTATCTGATCCCCCAATGGGGGTCTCCCTCTTGACGACAACCTCTCATTCAGCTATTTATCCCTAGTCTCAGTCCCAATCTCCGGGCTTCTTTTCTTGGTTGCGGCGAACCCTTTCTTTTTAGGTTGACCCCCTCTACCCCACTACCCCTCCCCCCCTCTTTTCGCTGATTTGTTCTTTTTTCGGTCCTCCGTGCTCCCTACGCGAAGGAGACCTCCCCTCTGAAGGTTATGTCAGGTCAATTGACTGGCACTTAACCATTCTCTTCGCATGCTGACGGCGCTAAACACAGGGACGTTTCGCATTGAATGTGTCTGGTCCCGGAGACAAAGGATCTTCTCTTTGTGGGTCCTTTATTATTTACCTTATCCCTTTACTGAAGAGTTCTTGTTGTTTGAAACTGCCTTCTCTTCTTTCTACGGCCTGCGGCGCCCACCGTCTGCTTTCACATGGGACAGATGATTTTTTTGAATAAGGTTTTCCTTTGCCCAACTCCTGACTTTTTCTTTCCCAGGGTCTTTTGTCCCTCTCTTTTGGCCCCCCCGGACTCGGGCCCCATCCATGTTTTTTTTTTTTTTTCCCGGTCTTCCTATCTTTGTCCTCTGTTCAGGATATCTCGCTAAAAAAGTCAGTTTCGACGAGGCCAGTAGTGTCCCCTGTGACGTCACCGCCAAATTTGGTCCTTTTTTCAAGTTTTTTTTCTCTTCTTCCTGGGTCGTCCGTCTCGAAGTTCCCATGGTCTTTCGGCTTCCCCCTTCTCACACATTTTGTAGCCCGCGTCGGCACATTATCGGGCCTCCGTGTAGTCGCTCCCCCGTAGTCAAGGAGTCTTCTTCTTTTGCTGGACCAGAAGTACTTTGCAGTTGGGTGGGGTGGGTTTTTTTCTCTTGCTTGCGGGAACCCTGGTTGTGTTCGTCTTCTGCCGCGGGAGATTTTGTTTTATGTCCACATGCATAATTGGCCGCTCTGTGAAACCGACGGCGGGACCATTCAACATCTGTCTCCCGGTCCCCGTGCGGTTGTTTGGCACCCGGACAGTTCGTTCCCTTTTTTTTAGTTTTTCCCTCCTTCGCTTTCTTCTAGTTTCTGACCCCCCCCCTTTTTCCTCTATATTTGGTGGGCTATGCACGGCGAGTCTTCGGACTTTAAATAACGCCGGCCCCCCTCCTCTCTCTCCCTTTTACACTTTTTGGTACCTCGATTTTTTCCCCTGATTCCCCCCCTCCCCTACGACCCCTGGACCCCGTGGGTTCGGTTGAGCACATTTCGTCTTGCTTTCCCCCCCCACTTCCCCTGTCTTAATTGTCGCATATCTCCTCTCTTCCCTTTTTGTGTCCGATTGTTACGTCCTTTTTTCCTCCAACTCCTTTTGAACGATCCACCCCACCCAAATCACCCCCCATCGTTCCCCCCGTGTATCGTGGCCTCGGTTTCGCAGAGTTCAACATCTTTTTTTTCCCCCACCGTCCCCCCCTCATTGGTTCCGAATATCCCCCCCCCCCAATGTTTGTTTTACTGCTGCGGGCTGTGTTCGGGCGATTTTCTGTCCTCCGGGGAGGTGAACCCTCTTTCCAAGTTTCCTGTTTCAACTTGGATTGTTTTCTCGGCGACCTTCAAAACCTGACGCCTTTGTTTCCTTTCCACTAATAGTTTTGAGGCGGCACTGGCACCCCCCCCCTTCTTCCTGACACTTCCTTTTGCGACTTATTTTCCGCTCACCCGGGTCAGGAGTTGTTTGTCCGGGTTTTAATTCCTTTCCCACGGGGACGAGTACTCTTCAATATCAGGGTTTTGCACTTCAATAATTTTCCTTCTTTCGTGGTTGTTTGGCTTTTTCCCCCTCCCCTTGATTTAAGATAGGCTTTTCTTTCCCAGCGAAATGGAAACCTGTTTTTTCTCCCCCTGTACAGCCTTTTTTTTGTCCTGACCCTTGTTTTCCCAAACCCAAATGCCCGTCACCATTTAGTTCCCTTTTTTTTTCCGCGGAGGTTCTGCTTCGAAGATCCTAGAAAGTCGCCAACGTTCCCACCGTCCACACACCAAGATTCATTTACCTCACCATTTAAATTGGCTTTGTTCTCCCTCCTTTTTTTGTTTTTCGAGTCAAATCGTATCCGATTTTTTGGCATGGGGTCACCTCTAGAAATCAGGCCACCCTTGAGCCTCTTCCCCCTCTGTGAGCGGTCAAGTCACGGGAAATTGGTCGAACCCCCCCGTAAAGTCGTTTTCTTTAGCGGGCTTCTGTTGGTCCCTGAAACTTTATTTCCGATGGTCCCAACTATTCACAGTAAGGCGAGGTTGATTTTCCCTTCTCCCCAAAGCGTTTGCCTTTTCAGCCACGACCCTGTTTCCAATGCCGCCACGGTTCCGCGAACCCGGTACGTATCCCTAAGTTTGTTTTGCTATTTTCGTGCTTCCCAGCCCCGTTGACACTCCCTGGGCCCTCCCAACAAAACCTTTTCTGATGGCCCCGTTTCGATGAGAATCCGACTTAACAGACCTAGCACCCCCCCCCCCGCCCCCCCCCCCCCCCCCCCACACGCGAATTTCTTCCATTCCTAGACCTTCCCCCGTCCCGTCTCGCTTTGGTCTTTCCCCCAAGACGTCAATTCTCCCAGTAGGACAGATTGTTCTTTCTGTTTCAAATTATAATAAAAAAGCCCAGGTTTCGGACTTCGTTCTTGCCCTGATGCTCTTTTTTTTCTTTTTTTAATTTCAGCTTTTTTCGCGGGTCGGTCTTTCCAAAAGATTCGATGTCATCCCAGGAGTTTGTTAGTTGAGCCCTCGATTTTTTGCTGCGGGGACATTGCCGTCTTCCTTTGTTCCCCTTTTTTTCCCTTTTAGTTCCCCCTCTTCCTCCCCCCACATTGTCCCTTGAGATCTTCATATTTTAATAATCCGGTTTGTGTTGTTGTCTCCTCTGATCTCTTCCTTCTGGTTTTTTGGAGTGGGTATTTTGTCTGGTTGGTCCTGAAACGTCGGCTTGACACTCTGCTAGGAAGTTTTGTGCCGTCTTGGAAGGTATTGAGTCTTTTGCTTTGGCGGGGGTCCTGAAAGATTTTCATTCCACTTTTGAAGGACCCATCTGCACAAAACTTGCAAAAGGTAGCTCCAGGCCCCCTTCCTTCCACGTCCACCGCTAAGGGACAGCTTGGCGGAGCTTTTCTTCCTAAAGAATATTGACCCCTACAGTAAGGATCATCCTGGAGTGATTTTCTTTGAAGGATTGTCCTTGTATTTCGCCAAATCCCATGGGCCCCCCTGAGTCCCAAGATTCATGTTTCCCTGATATCTTTCCGGTGTTGTACAATTCTCTGTCTTCGTGCGTGTATTCATCGCAGGTTTTCTAACCCTTTTTATTTCTGTCTGTTTGGTTTTCCTCCACAGCCCACCTTCTATCAGGCTGTTCGGCGGCCTTCCGGCTTTGACCCTTTTAGTTTTTCGTTTACCACCATAGGCGGTGTTTTTCATCACCAGCCTCTAAGGTGGGAGTTATCCGAGGGCCTATGGTTCTGGTCTGTCGGCCAACGTTGACAGGGCAGGCTTGTTCCCATCCAGTAGGTTTTTTACGGGTTTTCGACGATTGCCGTTCATGACGTGATACTGCCCCTCGTGTTGCTGAGTTTGTCGTCTTTTTAGACTTGGCCAGCTCGGGAACGATTTCGGCGAGACCTAGGGATTGGAGTCCCCCTTTTCCTTTTTGTTTTTGGGGTTGTGTTGGGCTGTTTTTTTGAATGGCCGAGGTGAATATAAGTACTCCCCATCTCTGGAAGTTACCATTTGGAGAAAGGTGCTGTTTGTCTTTTTCACAGGGCGTTCACCTTGGAGTCAAGGGTGGAATCCCCCCACTTTTTCCCCTTAATCTTTCAATTGTGGGTCCGGCTGTCGATCTGTCTCCCTTCCCCCCCCCTAGCGTGTCACATTTCTGATGGGTTTTCCCTGCTCCACTGATTTTTTCGTTTAGAGTTACTGTGGAAGGAAAAACCCGCCAACCCCCATCGCCATGAACACGGTTGCTGTCCTCCCCCCTCTTTTGGCAGTTTTGTCCCCTATGGTCAAGTCCTTGGCCCGTGTCCTAATCGAGTTGGATTTTCACGCGTGCAGCCGGGTTGCAGGTATCGAACCCTCCAATCCCTTCCCCATCCCCACGCGTTTCCAGTCGGGCCTTTCTCCCCCTGAGTCACATCCATGCGCGTTTGACCTGCCCCCAGTTTTCAGCCGTTACCGGTTTCTTGGCCGGTCGTCGGAAAAACCTATTGTGGGCTGTTCTCAGTTCTCATTTCGGCGCCCCCCCCACCCCCCCTCGACTAGGACTTTGGGGAGGTTTGAGGTTGGCTGGCTCAAGTTGCGGACCTGATCCCTCGGTTTTAATTCTTCAAACGAGGCAGTCGATCCCTGAAGGATGAGTTGAGGTGCGTTTCCCCCCTTTACATCTGGCAGCACGCGGACTGGGCGCCGGCCCGATCCCCCAACGTTCGTGCGATCCGCTGCTTTGACCAACCCCAGATCGAAGGATACGGCCAGTTGCGTCTATTTGCACTTTGACTGACCCCTCCCGTCCGGTGAATCCCACCAGATTCATCGGACCTTTTTTTGTGACCTCGTAAGCGAAGCCCCCTTTGCACTGAATGGTGACCTGATTTTTGTAGTGCCCCCAACCATACGAGGCCCACTTTTCTAAAGAGGTTTTGTTTCATTTCGCTTTTCTCGTCGGCCTAGGGCTGCTTACTGTTTACCCCCTTTCCCCCTTCTTGGCCCCTCAGCATGCTTTTGTGAAAACCACCCAGGGTTCGCCCGGCACTCGAAAAAGGCGTCCCCTGTTCATTTGCATTCTACCCCCTTGTCGACGGGTACTTCGACTAACAAGCCGTCCTCCACTTGTTCCTGCGTCTTTGCTTGTCCCCCGCAGATGGAGAGTGGTTGTTGCGATGAGTGCCACTTTTCCCTCCTACCCTTCACATATGGACATTATTCCCTAACAGTTACAGACCCCCCTGGGTTCCCTCCCCCCCCCCCCCTCCCACCTGGGGCGGTTCCGGCAACCGCTTGCGTGGGCCTTGT